>RCNC010002053.1_pt1 | contig 13485 bp, 11 predicted proteins | sample 2041301 | NCBI WGS metagenome assembly RCNC01 (sample SAMN09708231, study PRJNA481090) | Marine sediment metagenome, whole genome shotgun sequencing project. | biome: marine sediment; feature: ocean; material: sediment; isolation source: Sewage treatment plant 13A marine sediment (STP13A) ... | reverse complement strand
CCCACCCGCCCTCGGAAAGCCACGTCGGGCCGGGCCCGCCGCGACTTTCCGAGAGGTAGGAGTGAAAAATGGCATTCGAGACTGATTATGGGACGTCGACGGTGCTGGATGCGATCCGCGTGGCGACAACACCGCGGCGCCCGTTAGTTTGGCGTCTCGCGGCCTTCGCTACGAGGCCCTCCGCAACAGCGCCACGCCGACTCGTGGCTCAGAGAGGAGAATGAAATCGGGGGTGCGTGTGTGGGAAATTCGAAATCGAGCGAAAGGTTGGGCGGCATTCCTAATTCGTAATTCCTAATTCCTCATTCCGAATCCAGCCCCTCCTTCAGCCGCCGAAGATCCCGGCGTTCCCTCTTCTTTGGTGCGCCGGCGCCCCGCTCGCGTCGCGGTGGCGTCGACAGCCGTTGCATACGGCGCAGCTCGATTTCCTCCGGGGTCGGCGGCGGTGTGTGGTCGGCGTAAAGCTCTCGGGCGCGGGCCCTGGGCACGTTCGTAGTCTCGAGCTCGAGCACCTCGATGATGCGTCGGTGGCCGCCCCGTGCCTGGATGACGATGCGGTCACCCGGACGGATGGACCGATGCGGCTTTCCATGGTCGCCGTTGACCTCGACCCGTCCGCGTTGGCACGCGGTCTGCGCCTGCGAGCGGGTCTTGAAGAGACACGCCACGTCCAGCCAGATGTCGAGCCGTACGGTGTCGTCGGCAGCCATGGCGATAAGTGTCGCGGTCCCACTCGGTACGGTCAAGTACGCAACGAACCCGTGCCCGTCTCCGTGCCTGTGCTCCGGGGAGGGGCTTCCGCGAGAGGATGCCAGGCACGCCGACATGACGTTGAGGACAACGTCATGTCGGGATGCCAGGCACCTCCGGTGAACCCCTGTTTCTCAGGACATTTACCGATGTCCACCGGCCCAGATGACTCGGGTGTGCATGCGGAAGGTGGCCGGGTGGAAATTCCGAATTCCGAATTCAGAATCCCGAATTCATCAGGGTAGCTCCTCCGCGGCGCGGCCTATGCTGGCATATTCGAACCCCTGTTCGCGCATCCTGTGCGGGTCGTACAGGTTGCGGAGATCGACCACGACGGGCTGCTTCAGCGAGGCGCGGATGCGCTCCATGTCGAGGGACCGGAACTGGTTCCACTCGGTGACGATGATCATGGCGTCGGCGCCCTCGATGGCGTCGTAGGAGTCCTCGGAGTACTCGACGGCGGACGGCAGGAGCTGGCGCGCGTTGTCCATGGCTACGGGGTCATAGGCCTTGACCCGTGCCCCGTCCCCAATCAGCGCCTCGATCAGAGGGATAGCCGCCGAATCACGCATGTCGTCGGTCTCGGGCTTGAAGCTGAGACCGAGGACGGCCACCACCTTGCCGGCGAGATCACCTCCGATTGCCGTGCGCACGCGTTCGATGCTGTTCGCCTTGATCGTATCGTTGACCTTAATGACCGTCTCGACGATTTCGAACGGGCGCCCAGCGTCGCGCGCGATTTCGCTGAGAGCCTGGGTGTCCTTGGGGAAGCAGGAGCCGCCGTATCCGGGCCCGGGGTGGAGGAACTTGGGGCCGATGCGCTTGTCCAGACCCATGCCCTTGGACACGTGGTGAACGTCGGCTCCAATGAGGTCGCAGAGCTCGGCAACCTCGTTGATAAAGGTGATCTTGGTGGCGAGGAAGGCGTTCGAGGCGTACTTGATCAGCTCCGATGACTCCACGTTTGTGATCACGAACGGCGTTTCGATGACATAGAGCGGCGAGTAGATGTCCTTCATGATGGCGATGGCCTGCGCGTCGCGCGCCCCAATCACAACCCGGTCGGGCCGCATGAAGTCCGCAATGGCGGACCCCTCACGGAGAAACTCGGGGTTGGAGACCACCGAGAAAGGGTGACCGCCGTTGCCGCGTTCGGTGATGATCTTCTCGATGAGGTGTCCGGTGCCGATTGGAACCGTCGACTTGGTGACCACCACCTTGTACCCGTTGAGGTTGTCGGCGATGGACTCCGCCACCTGGACAACGTACGAGAGGTCGGCCGAACCGTCCTCATTCGGCGGCGTGCCGACCGCGATGAAGATGGCGAGCGCGTTCTGGATTGCGGGAGCGAGCTCGGTCGAGAAACGAAGGCGGCCGGCCTTGGCATTTTTTTCGACCAGGGCGTCGAGGCCGGGCTCGTAGATCGGGATCTCCCCGCCCATGAGCTTGCCGATCTTTTCCTCGTCCTTGTCGATGCAGGTGACGCTGATCCCGAAATCTGCGAGACAGGCGCCTGTGACGAGCCCGACATAGCCAGTGCCCACGATGCAGATGTGCATTCTCACTCCTTTGGCGACAAATGGCCGCTTGGGCATGGTATCAAAGGGCGAATTCGGAATTCGGAAACCGCCGTCGCCTATGCGTGGCTCATGGCCTCCTCCTTCGGATGAGGCCTGAGCTCACTGCGCAGCCGCCGGCGGTTTCCGAATTCCGAATTCACGAGGTACCCTGTCTCTTGCCGCGTAGCTATTGGAGGTAGCCGATGCCCGTCCCGTTGCTCGATCTGACCCGTCAGTACGAACCGCTTCGCGAGGAACTCCGGCAGGCGATTGACCGGGTGTGCGAATCGCAACGCTTCATCCTCGGTGCCGAGGTGGAGGATTTCGAACGCGAGGCCGCCCGCGCCCTCGGAGTCGCGCACGCGGTGGGTGTCACCTCGGGCACAGACGCCCTGCTCGAGGGCCTGATGGCGCTTGGCGTCGGCGCCGGCGACGAGGTGGTGATGCCGACCTTCACCTTTTTCGCCACCGCGGGCGTGGTGGCGCGGCTGGGTGCGCGCCCGGTTTTCGTCGACATCGATCCCATTGACTACTGCATGGATCCGCAACAGCTTGCCGACCGCGTCGGCCCGCGATCGAAGGCCGTGATCCCGGTCCACCTCTTCGGCCAGGCCGCGAACATGGACGCCATCATGGAGGCTGCAGGCGGCGTGCCGGTTGTGGAGGATTGCGCCCAGGCATGGGGCGCCGACTACGGTGGGCGTCCAGTGGGTTCGATCGGCGTTATGGGCGCGTTCTCGTTCTTTCCGTCGAAGAATCTGGGCTGTTTCGGTGATGGCGGCCTGATCACGACAGCGGAGGAGGATCTGGACGGCAGCCTTCGCAAGCTGCGGGTGCACGGACAGTCCGGCCCCTACGAGCACCCGTTCGTGGGCGGCAACTTCCGCCTTGACGCGCTGCAAGCGGCAGTGCTGCGGATCAAGCTGCCGCACGTTGCGGGTTGGATCGAGGGCCGGCGGGCCAACGCGGATCGTTACCGGAGGCTCTTCGGCCAGGCCGGCCTCGAAGGCGCCATCCAGCTGCCGGAGACCCTCCCCGGGCGCGGTCACACCTTCAACCAGTATGTCGTGCGGGCGGCACGGAGGGACGAGCTGCGCGCATTCCTCACCGACCGAGGCATCGGCGCCGCGGTCTACTACCCGCTGCCGCTCCACCTCCAGCCGTGCTTTTCGGACCTCGGGTACTCTCAAGGCGATCTCCCGGTGTCCGAGCAGGCGAGCCGCGAGGTTCTGGCTCTGCCAGTCTTTCCTGAGCTCGATTCGAGCGAACAGGAGGAGGTGGTGGCCGCGATCATGGAGTTCTACGCCGACTGATGCGGGTACTGTTGGTGACCAGCCGCTTCCCTCTGCCCCCATGGCGGGGGAATCAGGTTCGGACCATCGAGTGGCTGCAGGCTCTCGAAGAGCACGATCTCGCCCTCGTGTGTCCAAAACCGCCGGAGAGCTCGATTGGCGAGCTGCCGGCGGAGGTCATCCACTATCCGCTGAGCGCGCTATCGCGCGGCGCCGGTCTCCTGCGCGCGGCCGTCTCGGGTCGTCCCATGCAAGAGGGCCTGTACGGCAACGGGGTCGCCCGGCGGGTCGTTTCCGACGCGGTGGAAAGTCGACGGCCGGATGTTGTGATCGTCCAGATGGTGCGCTGCGCCTGGGCGGCCGAGGCGGTGTGGAATAGAGCGCCGGCGCTGCCGGTGGTCTTCGACTCGATCGACGCGATGGGTCTGCACTTCGATCGCGCGGCGCAGGCAGCGGCGCCGTTGCAGGCGATGGCGTACCGCGCCGAGGCTCGGAGATGCCGCCGCCGTGAGCGAGCCCTCGTCACTCGAGCCCGGCTCACTGTGGCGGTGTCTGGGCGCGACCTCACGGCGTTGGCGGTACCCGCCGGACGGGGGCGGGTGGTACCCGTTGCCGGACGTCTCACCGTGCGATCCGGATTGCCGCCGTCCGAACCTGTGGTGCTGTTGTCGGGCAACCTCGGCTACCGTCCGACGGTGCTGGGCGCCGAGTGGTTTGCCCGCGAGGTGTGGCCGTCTCTGAAGCGACGGATACCGGACGCGCAATGGGTGCTCGCGGGTGCGCGGCCAGCGCGGGCCGTGCGGCGGCTCGCGGATTTGCCGGGTGTCGAGGTCCATGCAGATGTACCTGATCTCGAACCCTACTTCCAGTCGGCGTTGGTTGCGATCGCACCCATGAACAGTGGTTCCGGCGTGCCGATGAAAGTTCTCGAGGCGCTGGCCGCCGGTCTGGTGGTAGTGGCGCATCCGTGGGCAGCGGAGGGGCTTGCCGATCAAGGCGGCGAGGCAGTAGCGGCCCCAGCCGACGCTGCGGGGTGGGTCGATGTTCTCGATCGGTTGCTTGGCGATTCAGATTCGGCGCGTGATCTCGGCGAGCGAGGTCATGCCCTGTGGCAGCGGGTCTACCACCCCGAGCGCGTCGCGGAGCAGATTCGTCAGGTCGTTGCCAAAGCCGCTGACTCAAGACGTTAAAACGTTGAACGTTAGAACGTTAAACGTTCACCCCCCGCCTTCCCAGGCGCCGAAAACGGACGGTCAGCCTTCAAGGGTGGATGGGCGGAACGTTTAAACGTTCAACGTTCTAACGTTCTCGCACATCAGGGTAGGTGGGTATTCAAAACTGAGAAATCTTCAGCCAAATAGCTCGAGGGTCCCGACATCCCCCTTGCCCTCACGAATGAGCACCGGCTCGCCGCCGGAGAGGTCGACCACCGTTGAGGGGACGGGCAGCAGGATGCCGCCGTCGATGACCAGTTCGACGTCTTTTTCGAGAGATCTCTCGATTTCATCTGGGTCGTTGACGAAGTCGTGCTCAGGGTCGCGGATCGAAGAGCTGAGGAGCGGTTCGCCCATCTCCTGAAGAAGCGCTAGGGCGATGGGGTTGTCGGGCATTCGGATCCCGATGGTGCGACGTTTACGAAGCATGATCTTGGGAACCTCGGAGCTGGCCTGGAAGATAAAGGTGTACGGTCCGGGTAGAACTCGCTTGAGCAGTCGATAGGCCGGGGTTGAAACGCCTTTCGCGTAACGGCCCACCATGCTCATGTCGTTGACCAGGACGGAGAGCGGTTTCTTGGGGTCCATGTCCTTGAGCTTGTAAATGCGTCGGATCGCGTCATGGTGAGTGATGCCGCAGGTCAGCCCGTACACCGTGTCGGTGGGCATGACCACGATGCCACCGTCACGCAGCACCTGCGCCGCCCGTGCGAGCAGCCACGGTTCCGGTTCAACGGGATCAATCTCGAGAATCATTTCCTTTAGCGTCCTTCCAGGCCCAAACGTGTATACCGTTGGTGATCCTCCTGGTCAACCGATACAGGGTACAGGGTACAGGGTACAGGGTGCAGGGTGCAGGGTGGTCCCTGAAACCTGAACCCTGTACCCTGTGGCCAACTGACTGAAGGAGGACCTCCATGAGCAAGAGCGGACTCAAGAAAATCGGCGTCATCGGAATCGGGACCATGGGCAACGGGATCGCGCAGGTGGCGGCGCAGAGCGGTTTCGACACGGTGGTGATGGATGTGGATGCGAGCGCCCTCGAGCGCGGTATGGATGCGATCTCGCGCAGCCTCGATCGACTGGTGAAGGCGTTCGAGAAGTCGGGCGGCGAGAAGGGAATCACGACCGAGGCCAGGGACGAGGCGGTCGGCCGGTTGACGACGACCACCGGGCTGGACGGCCTTCTGGACTGCGATCTGATCATCGAGGCGGTGCCCGAAAAACCCGAGCTCAAGGAGAAGATCAACCGCGAGCTGGTGGAAAAGGGCTACGACAAGATCCTGGTCTCCAACACCTCCGGGATCAGCATCACCCGTCTCGGCGCCGCCTACGGCAAACCCGAGCTCTTCATGGGCATGCACTTCATGAACCCGGTACCGATGCAGAAGGGGGTCGAGATCATTCGTGGCCTTGCCACCTCTGATGACACCTACGACACGGTGGTTGCCCTGTGCCACGATATGGACAAGATCGAGATCCCGGCCGAGGACAAGGCCGGATTCGCGATCAACCGCATGTTTGTGCCGTTCGTCAACGAGGCGGTCAGGGTCGTCGAGGAGGGTATCGCCGCCGTTGATGATGTCGACAAATGCACATACTGCCTGGGCCACAAGATGGGTCCGCTGATGACCGCCGACTATGTCGGGCTCGATACCATGCTCTTTATCTGCGAGGTTCTCGAGGACGAGTTCGGCAGCTTCTACAAGCCAAGCCCGCTCCTCAAGCGTCTCGTGGAGTCCGGTCAGCTCGGCGCCAAGACGGGATCCGGCTTTTACGTGTGGGAAAAATACAAGGCCGCGGGTGTCAATCCGGACGTGGCGAGGTATCGTATCAAGTAGGCGGACGGAGCGCTCGGCCCCGATTCAGTCCGCCGGAGGAGCGGCCATGAGCACGTTCAACGACGACTCGCGGGATGATCTCGAAAGGGCAAAGAAAAAGAAACGACCTCCTGGCGCTCTCACGACACCTCGAATCCTCGTGGGAGTGGCGGTGCTGGCGGTCGTCGCTGTGGTGGCGGCAAGGATGATCAGCTTGGACTCGCCGGATGTCACCGAGATGCCACCGCAGCTGCTCGGCCTGTGGAGCTGTGACGACCCCGCTCGATCGGATCACTACGTGGAGTTTCGACGCGAGTTTGTTGTCTTCGGCAGGGGCGGCACCAGCGCCGTCAAGTTTCGAGTCTCCGGAATCGACGTCGAAAAGGTCGGTACCGTCGACGGGTTCACGGTCCGCTATCGCGATTTGGCCGGTGTCAAGCACCGCACATCCATGCTCCTCGACGAGTCTGGAACCGTGCTCCGCTTCAATGACGAACCCTCCGTCCGTTGGACGCGACTCGATCTATAACCCGCACTTCTCACCGGAGTTTCCGGATGGGAACGGGCTAACCTCTCCGCCGTAGTGAATTCGGAGATGAAAAAAGCGCGGCGGCCGTAACGGCCACCGCGCGCTGGGGGGAGGAGAAGAAAATTACTGTGTGCGCCGTCCGCCGGAGCGCCGCTGGTAGCGCTTGCCCCGGTCGCCGCGCATCTCTTCGAGCTGCTCCCTCTGCTCGACGGTAAGGACCTGGAAGACGCGAGCCTTGGCGCGGTCCGCGACGACCATGAGCTCGATGTGGATTAATCCCTGCGACTCGGCGAAGGTGCGGACGGCGCCCTCGTCGAAGACCGCGGGATCGTTGGTCTCGCGCCACGCCTCGCGCCCGCTGCGGAGTTCCTCGACAAAGCTCTGGATGACCGGGCCTTCCTCGTCGACGATGGCCTGGATTTCCGTCACCTGCTCCTCGCTCAGTTCGAGCCGTTCGGCGAGCCGCGGCAGGGCGTGCTCGAGGAACTGCAGGATGCCGCCCCCGTCTCCTCCGGCGAAGCCGCGGTGGTGCCCGCCGTGCGGGCCGTAACCGCCGCCTCCGGGCCCGCTCTGGGCCACAGCCGATCCGGGGATCGCGATGAATGCCGCGGCCACGATGGTCAGGATGATGTTTCGTGTCTTCATGTCTACCTCCGATGTTTTGCCGCGTTCGCGGCGTGTTCGATCGTTTGGTGAAACGTCCGCCACACCTTCATTGTTGACCTTTTTGCGCAAGGAAATGCACGGCGTTTCTAAAGAAAAGTCAAGAATCGTCTCAGGCTGGTAGGATCGCTTTGACATGGCGGTGCTGATCATCGACGACGACGCCGAGCTCTGCGAGCTGGTGGGAGAGTTCCTCGAAGGCGAGGGCTTCGAGGTCGAGTCGGTCCACGACGGCATCACCGGTGTCGAGCGCTGCGCGCAGAGCGAGCCGGAGCTGGTGATCCTGGACGTGATGCTACCCGGGCTCGGCGGCTTTGAGGTTCTGAAGCGGATCCGCGAGCGCTCGCGAGTGCCGGTGATCATGCTGACCGCCCGCGGCGAGGAGATCGACCGCATCGTCGGCCTCGAGATGGGCGCCGACGACTACCTCCCCAAACCCTTCAACCCGCGCGAGCTGGCGGCGCGGATCCGAGCCATCCTTCGCCGCGCCTCCGCGGCGGCGGAGACTGGTGAGCCCGAGATGCTCGAGGCGGGCGATCTCGCGATGGATCTCGGGGCGCGCGGGGTGCGCGCGGCCGACGCGGAGGTCGAGCTGACCGGCGCCGAGTTCGCCGTTCTCGAGATCCTCGTCCGCTCCGCCGGCAAGGTGGTCAGCCGCGACGACCTCTCACGCCAGGCGCTGGGGCGGCGGGCTTCGGCCTTCGACCGCAGCCTCGACGTCCACCTCTCCAACCTCCGCCGCAAGCTCGGACCCCTACCGGGTGGCGGTGAACGCATCAAGACCGTACGTGGCGTAGGGTACCTGTACGTCAAACCCGGCACGGCTTCGCCGTGAGTCATGAGTTTTGAGTTGACTGGTTTGCCGCCCATGATGCCCACCGTGGGCGGATGCGACCGCGTGCGGCAGAGGTGCCTGGCATCCCGATTCGCTGCGAATCGGCGTGCCTGGCACCTCTCGGGAAGCGCGCCGAAAAGTGGTCCCCCTCGAAGCCGGAAGCCCATTTCGGGAAGCGCAGGGATAACCGGATGAACACCCTCTTCCTCCGCATCTTCCTCTGGTTCTGGCTCGCCATGGTGGCGGTGGTCGTGGTTCTGGTCCTGACCTCGCCTTTCTTCACCCGCTCGAGATCGCGGGTCGAGCACTGGCAGGAGGGCGCCGAGGGCCTGGTCCGAAATCAGGTGGATTGGGTCGCCGATCGCATTGGCGAGACAGGCGCGATCGATGGTCGAGGGCGGCGCGGTAGAGGACGAGGAAGACCTCCAACCGAGATCTTCATCTTCGATGGCGACGGCCGCGAGGTGATGGGCCGGCCCGCACCCGAGCCGGCAAGAGATCTCGCGCGCCGGGTGGCGTCCGGTGGTGAGGAGGAGGCCGAGCGTCGAGGGGGGCTTCACCTCGTCGCGCGGCCGGTGTCGGATCCCGACGGGAAGACGCTGGTGGTCGTGGGAGCCCTTCGCCAGCCGCCGCGCGCCGTCGACCTCCTGGAGCCGCAGGCGCTGTGGCTCCGCCTAGTGCTGTTGGCGCTGGTAGTTGGCGCACTGAGCTTCTGGCTCGCACGCTATCTGTCGGCGCCGGTAGGTTCACTCCGTCGAGCCACGCAGCGCCTCAGCGAAGGCGATCTGTCGGCGCGGGTCGGCGGATCGGTCGCTCGCCGATCTGACGAAATCGGGGACCTCGCCCGTGACTTCGACGAGATGGCCGAGCGCCTCGAGTCCCTTCTCGGCTCCGAGCGCCGGCTCCTGCGCGACGTATCCCACGAGCTGCGATCGCCGCTGGCGCGCCTGCGGGTCGCCCTCGAGCTCGCGCGCAACCGGGCGGGGGAGGGCGCCGGCAAGCCTCTCGACCGCATCGATCGCGAAGCCACGCGCCTTGACGAGCTGATCGGCCGGCTGCTCCTCCTGCAGCGACTGGAGGCCGGAGAGCCAGGAACCGAGGTCGTCGAGTTCGATCTCACGGCGCTCCTCTCCGAGGTCGTCGACGACGCCTCGTTCGAGGCCGCGCCGGCTGGCCGCGAGGTGCGGCTGGGCGCCTGCCCGCCGTGCCCGATGCGGGGTCACCCGGGTCTGATTCGCAGCGCCTTTGACAACGTGATCCGCAACGCTATCCGTCACACGCCGGAGGGTACGGCGGTCCAGGTCACCGAGAGCTGCGGCGGCGAGGGCGCGGAGATCACGGTGCGGGACCACGGTCCAGGCGTGCCCGAGGAGCACCTCGAGACCCTCTTCGAGCCCTTCGCGCGGGTGGCCGACGCTAGGGAGCGAACAACGGGGGGCGCCGGCCTTGGCCTCGCCATCACCCGCCGCGCCATCGAAGGCCACGGCGGCACCGTCACCGCGCGCAATCACCCGAACGGCGGATTCGAGGTCAGTATTCAACTCCCTCGAACCCCGGTCTGATCGACACTGCTCCCGCGCTCGAAAAGTCATGACCGGAGAGATCCTGCGCGGTGTGTGGAGAGGTCGGGTTGCTTTTTGCGGCGAATTATGAGAAGCTCTCGCAGCGTTCCGGTGGACCAACCCCATCAGGTGTGGCTCTTCCGTGAACGCGCACAATCCTCGCGGGCCTTTCCTGGCCCGGACGGCAGCCTCGCCGGCAAGTCTCCCGTTTCACACAATCAGCCGGAATGAACACGCGGACCACGCGTCGAGACGGCTGTGCGTCCGCAGAAAGAACGAGATATCCGTGTACTTTTCAGACTTTAATTTCCACCCCGCCATCCAGCGCGGGATCGACGATATGGGCTTCACCGAGCCCACCCCCATCCAGTGCGACGCCATCCCGCCGGCTACCGACGGACGCGACGTGCTTGCATGCGCCATGACCGGGAGCGGCAAGACCGCAGCCTTCGTGCTGCCGATCCTGCAAAGGATGGCCGGCAGCCGCGGCGGCCGCACCCGCGCCCTGATCCTTACCCCGACCCGCGAGCTGGCGTCGCAGATCCACGAACACATCGAGGTTTTCGCGCGCCACACCCCGGTCAAGGCCGCTACCGTTTTTGGCGGCGTCAAGCCAGGCAAGCAGGAGAAGGCGCTGCGCGCGGGCGTCGACATCGTGGTCGCCACCCCGGGCCGCCTGCTCGATCTCATGAAGCACCCCTGGGCGCGCCTCGAGCACATCGACTTCCTGGTCCTCGACGAGGGGGACCGCATGCTTGACATGGGGTTCCTGCCCGACGTGCGCCGGATCCTCGCCCAATTGCCTCGCGCACGCCAGACCATGCTGTTCTCGGCCACGCTGCCGCGACCCATCGTTCAGCTGAGCCGCGACTTCCTGAAGGACCCGGTGCGGATCGACGTCGAGCGCCGCTCGCAACCCGCGACTGGAATCAACCACGCCATCCTTCCGGTGCCCGAACAGCTGAAGGCAAACCTTCTGCGGGAGATGCTGAAGAGTGGAGAGGTCGAGACCGCGCTGGTATTCACCCGCACCAAGCACCGCGCCAACCGCCTCGCCGAAAAGCTGACCCGGGCCGGCATCAACTGTGACCGGATCCACGGCAACCGCAGCCAGCCGCAGCGCGAGGCCGCGCTGGCGGCCTTCAAACACGGTCGCATCCGGGTCCTCGTCGCCACCGACATCGCTGCCCGCGGCATCGACGTCGAGGCCCTGCCGCACGTCATCAACTTCGATACCCCGGCGCAGCCCGAGGACTACATCCACCGCGTCGGCCGCACCGCTCGCGCGGGCATGGTCGGCGATGCCCTCACCTTTGCCTCGCCCGCCGAAAGGCCGCTGGTCGCAGCCATCGAGCGCGCTGTGGGCCGCAAGCTGGACCGGCGGCATATCGAAGGATTCGACTACAAGGCGCAGCCCGATGGACGCTTCGAGGTCCCGATCAATGAGCGGATTGCCGCCATCCGCGCCCGCAAAGCTGAGGATCGTGCCCGCGCCCGTGCAAAGACCGGGCCACGCGCCCAGCGCCAATCCAACCGAGGCCCCGCGAAGCCCCGCAACAGCGATGCTCCCTCACGGCCCGGCCGTTCACGCCGCCGCCATTCGAAGAGCGCCCGTACCACACGAGCGGCGTAATAGTTCCTGCATAAGGGCGCCTGAAAAGGCGCCTTTTCCCGCATATCTCACCAGGGTGTTGCGCTGCGGCCGACGAATCACCGCACCCAGATGGGTGTTCTGGCCTCGGGGTGGTCTCCCCGCCGACAGCAGCGCAGGGTGGCCGAAGGCTCGCCCCCAGGCGAGCCCATCGGCCACGTGCTGATGGCGGTGAGACACAAGCGCCGAAGGCGCACCGTAACGTGCTCTCAAGTACATGCGCCATAGGTGCGAAAACAGCCAGACCGTCGCGGTTTCTCGCCTTGCGGAGAATCTCGAGCAACTCGATCGCCTCTTCAGGATCTGCGAAGAGATCTATCCGAATCGGTGCCTCTGAGTCTGGCACCGATGAGATATGCGGGCCAACGATGATCTTCCGATCGTCCGAATTCAGACGACGATATTCACCAGCCGTCCGGGAACCACGATGACCTTCTTTGGTTCCTTGCCGTCCATGAACTTCTGCGCATTCTCCGACGCCAGGGCGAGGCGCTCGAGCTTGTCCTTGTCGGTGTCGCGGGCGACGGAGAGCTCGCCGCGCTTCTTGCCGTTGACCTGGACGACGACGGTGATGAACTCGTCTTTCACCAGCTCGGCATCCCAGCCCGGCCACTCGGCGTGGGCGATGAGCTCGTCCTCGCCGATGCGCTGCCACAGCTCCTCCGCGATGTGGGGGGCGTAGGGCGAGAGCAGGCGGAGGAAGGCGCCGACGATCTCGCGTGGCAGGGTCTTTGTGCTCGTGGCGTCGTTGACGAAGATCATCATCTGCGCGATGGCGGTGTTCATCTGCAGGCCCTCGGTGTCCGAGGTCACCTTCTTGATGGTCTTGTGGAGGCTGCGTTCGAGATCGGGCTCTGACGCGGCCGATGCGTCTGCGAGCTTCGGGTTGAGCTTGCCCGACTCTTCGTCCACCACCAGCCGCCACACCCGCTGCAGAAAGCGGTTGACGCCCTCGACGTCCTTCATCTGCCACGGCTTCTGGACCTCGAGCGGGCCCATGAAGAGCTCATACAGGCGCATGGCGTCGGCGCCGTAAGCCTCGATGACCTCGTCCGGGTTGACCACGTTGAGCTTGGACTTCGACATCTTCTCGACCTGGGCATCGACCTCGGTGTCGCCGCCCTTGACGAAGAACCGCCCGTCGCGCTCCTCGACCTCTCCCGGGTGGAAATACTTGCCGCCCGCGTCGCTGTAGGAGTTGGCGAGGATCATGCCCTGGTTGAAGAGCTTGGTGAAGGGCTCGGTGGTGTGGACGAGACCGCAGTCGTAGAGGACCTTGTGCCAGAAGCGCGCGTAGAGCAGGTGGAGCACCGCGTGCTCGACCCCGCCCACATAGAGATCCACCGGCATCCAGTAGTCCTCGGCCCCGGCGGACCATGCCTCGCGATCGTTGTCGGGGTCGAGATAACGCAGGTAGTACCAGCAGGATCCGGCCCACTGCGGCATGGTGTTGGTCTCGCGAGTGGCCAAGCGTCCGTCCGGCAGCTCGACCCGCAACCACTCGTCGCCGGCGCGCGCCAGTGGCGGGCGGCCATCGTCGGTCGGTCTGTACTCGTCGATCACCGGCAGCTCGACCGGCAGCAAGTCCTCGGGCAGGGGCACGACCTCGC
>RCNC010002052.1_pt1 | contig 13488 bp, 14 predicted proteins | sample 2041301 | NCBI WGS metagenome assembly RCNC01 (sample SAMN09708231, study PRJNA481090) | Marine sediment metagenome, whole genome shotgun sequencing project. | biome: marine sediment; feature: ocean; material: sediment; isolation source: Sewage treatment plant 13A marine sediment (STP13A) ... | reverse complement strand
CGGGCATGGCTGGCACCGTTGGTTAAAAATGGTCAGGAGTGCATTGTCTCGCTTTTGATATATTTATCATATGGGGTAGACCTTCGCAATAGTGTTAACCTACCATCGATCCCCAAGCCCTGCGATCGCTATTTCCACAATTGCATCAGCGGTCCACCGGTGCCCAATATCGGATCAGCAGGCGGCAGCGCGGTACGGTGGATATTTTCATCGGTGCGGGGACGCTCTCCGGGCCGGCCGTTGTTCATGTCGCACGGCTGGCCCTCGGGATAGGCTCCCACCACCATGAAATCAGTACTCGCGCCCATGTTCTTATGAGCGACGCCAGCCGGAATAACGAGCAAATCACCGGCCGACGCATCGAGAACGGGCCCGGATGCTCCGCCAAACTGAACCCGCGCACGTCCCCGGAAAATGCCCAGCGCCTCGTGGGCCGTGCTGTGGTAATGATGGAATCCGAAGACACCGTTGCGCCAGGCGCCGGGCCATCCGTTGGCCTGAAAGCGCTGTTCGAAGGCCGCTGCCGGATCAGGGTCGGCCGGGTCCAACACGGCCGGATAGAGCAACAGCGGCAATCGGCTATTGGGAAAGGTGCCGTCGTCGGCCAGAAGATAATGACGAATATTCGATCCGGCAGGCTGTGCGTCTTGTGGATCTGCCATTTTTTTTCCTCTCCATCACCATGGTTACCGGCGATAGATGAAGATGCCTGATTAATCGCCATTCTATTCACAGGTGATGATTTTATTCCATCGGTTTTTTTTGCCTGATAAGCAAATTTAGCAATTTTATATTTTCTATGTTGATTGTGTTTTAGAAATCAACCAAATTGTCGTATAGGATCTTATGGGACTTGATGGCGGGTCCATAATTGTCATGAGGGTACGGTGATGCTGTTTCCTGTATCGGGGGTATCGGTCAATCCGCTGGTTCCATTCGCCGTGGCTTTTCTGGTTTCCTTTTTTACGTCAATGGGAGGCGTGTCCGGTGCTTTTTTGCTGCTTCCCTTTCAGATGAGTTTTCTTGGATACACAGCCCCTTCCGTAAGCGCCACCAACCATGTTTTCAACATCGTTGCCATCCCCAGCGGGGTCTATCGATACATCAGGGAAGGCAGGATGCTATGGCCGCTGACGTGGGCCGTGATCATCGGCACCCTACCAGGAGTATTTATCGGTGCGTGGGTGCGTATCATCTATCTTCCGGATTCCAATAATTTCAAGCTCTTTGTAGGAATGGTGCTGCTTTATATCGGATGGCGCTTATTGCGCGATGTGGTGGTTGGTGGAACCATTTCTGCGTCAGCGCCCAAGGTGGATAAACCCGGTCAGGTGAGCACGGTTCGAGTAACGACAACTTCATTTTCTCAAGTTTGTTTCGAGTATGGTGGCCAGAGCTATTCGTTTTCACCGGTTGTTGTATACGGCATTTGCTTTGTGGTGGGAGTTGTCGGTGGAGTATACGGTATTGGCGGCGGCTCCATTGTTGCGCCTTTCTTCGTAACGATTGTCGGCTTGCCTGTTTTCACGATTGCCGGTGCGGCATTGATGGGAACATTTGTAACATCGGTCGCTGGTGTGGCATTTTACCATCTGCTGTCCGGTTTCTACCCGCACATGTCGGTAGAACCGGATTGGCTGCTTGGCCTTCTTTTTGGTGCCGGTGGGATGGTGGGGATGTATCTTGGTGCACGTGCCCAAAAATGGGTCTCCGGGCGTGTTATCAAAGGAATCTTGACCTTCTGCGTTCTCTTTGTTGCGCTTAAGTATATTATTGGCTTTTTTTAACCTGTGCAATTCAGCCTGCTCATTTTGGCGCCATTTTTCCCTTGACGATGGTGCCCCCATCCCGATAGTATTTTTCAGAATCGTTCCTTTCTGACATCCACCGTGGTTATTATCGCCGTTGCCATTTCCCGGCAAACGGCAGGGATCCATAGCGAAGCTGATGACAATCCGTAATGCGAGGGTTGCATGCAACCGACCATCGATGATGGTTTCATCTTTCCGGCGCTCATGCAGACAGCGCCGACCGGGGGGCTGAATGAAACACGTGATTATCGGCAACGGCATTGCCGGCGTTTGTGCGGCCGAAGCCATTCGACTGCTCGACGCGACGGCCGACATCACCCTGATCGGTGACGAAACCTTTCCACCATACAGCCGCCCTATGATCAGCCATGTGTTGGACGGCTCCCAACCGCACGGCAAACTTCCCATCCGTTCCGAGCATTTCTACGACGACCAGAAGATCACCCCGTTGCTCGGTCGGCGGGCCGGCGGCATCGATGTGGCCAACCGGCAGGTTCTGCTGGCCGACGACACGCGCATCGATTTCGATCGACTGTTGATCGCCGCCGGTGCCGACCCCCGGCCGCTGAAGGCAGAGGGGCTGGATTTGAAAAACATCTTTTATATGCGCACCCAGGACCATGCGAAACAACAGGTGGCCGCGTTGGATGGCGCCCGCCGGGCGGTTGTTCTGGGAGGCGGCCTGGTGGGGTTCAAAGCCGCCTACGGCCTACTCAAGCGCGGCCTTTCGGTCACCATGCTGATCACCTCGGGGTATCCTTTGTCCATGCAGGTGGACGAGACGGCCGGACGCATGATTCTGGACGAGCTGGTCCGCCACGGCCTGACGGTCGAGGTCGGCGTCAGTGTTTGCGCATTCGAGGGCAACGGATCGGTCCAGGCAGCCGTTACCGATGCCGGCACCCGTCTGACCTGCGATATGGTGATCATCGGCAAGGGGGTGCTGCCGGCCTGCAGGTTTATCCCCAGAGCACAAATTGAGGTGGACCTGGGCGTGGTGGTGGACGAACACCTGCAGACCCGTGCGCCCGGCATTTATGCCGCCGGAGACGTGGCCGAAATGGTGGACATCGCCAGGGGCTGCCCATGGGTCAACGCCCTGTGGCCGGAAGCCGCCTGTCAGGGTCGCGTGGCCGGCCTGAACATGGCCGGGCGACCGGTGGCCTATCCGGGCAGCCTCAGCCGCAATGTCATGCGCGTCTTTGGTCTGGATGTACTCACCGTGGGCAATGCCAATCCACACAAAGATTCGGGGTGCCGCGTCCTTCAGGCCGGCGGTGCCGCGAAACGGTATTACCGGCGCCTGGTGCTCAAGGAGGACGTCCTGGTGGGGGCGGTGATGATCAACCGCATCGATCAGGGGGGCGTACTGCGGTCGCTGATCGAGAACCGCATTCCCATCCGATTGCCGCCCGAAAGGCTCATGACACCTGGATTCAACTTCGGCCAACTGTTGGGCTAAGTATTGATGGCACATGAGCGTACTCGTTTAATGGACCGCTACGGCGACTTTGTATTAAATTCGAGATCAAGGCTTGTGAGCCCAGAGCAAGAAGGCGTACTCGACGTACGCTGGAGTAACGAGAGGTGAAGCGTAAGGCCGAAATTTATCCGCCTCGGGCGGATCGGATTTAATCCAAAGTCGTTAAGAAAAAGGAGGGATCATGAAGCAAGTCGTCGTCCACCCGGAACGATGCGTCGGCTGCATGCAGTGTATGCTGGCCTGCGCGACGGCCCACTCGCGCAGCCTGACGCTGTTCACCGCAGTGCAGGAGACCCCGCAGCCCAAACCGAGGATCCACGTGGGGGCGGGGCGATTCAACGAAGGCTTTCCCAATCGCTGCCGCCACTGCGATCCGGCCCCCTGCCAGGCGGCCTGCCTGGCAGGCGCCATCTACCGGCGCGACAGCGTGGACACCGTGATGATCAATCCGGACCGCTGCATCAACTGCGCCTCCTGCGCCATGGCCTGCCCATACGGGGTCATCCGCTTCCATGAGGACCCGCTGGGTCCGTCCGGGCACGCCATCGCCGTGAAATGCGACAATTGCAGCGCCCGGGTGGCCAAGGGGCAGACGCCCGCATGCGTGGAGATTTGCAAAGCCGGCGCCCTGACTTACGAGGAGATGGATGCAGCCATGCGCCGTAAAACCCGGGACGTGTCCCGCAGCATGTCATCGGATGCGGACCAGCCGGCCATACCGGCCGGTGTTGCCCTGTTGAAGTCCATCAAACAATCTGAATTGCAGCTCAGCGGCAGCTGAAGCCACATCAAGGAGGACGCCATGTTTGATCCCAGAGAGAGTTTGTCGGTCACCCAGGATGGCGATCGGCTTTTTGCCAAAGCACAGCAGGACGGTGTCGAAACCGTGTGGGAGCGGCACGAGGCTCAGCAACCCCAGTGCGGTTTCTGCGACATGGGCCTTTCCTGCCGCATCTGCATCATGGGGCCGTGCCGGGTGGATCCGTTCGGTGAGGGGCCCCAGACCGGTGTCTGCGGTGCCGATGCCGACATCATCGTGGCCCGCAACCTGTGCCGCATGATTGCCGCCGGCGCCGCATCCCACTCCGACCACGGCCGGGACCTGGTGGAGGTGTTGGCCGGCGTGGCCGACGGCAGCGCCATCGGATACAAGATCCGCGACGAAGCCAAGCTCAGGCGATTGGCAGAAGAGTACGGCGTGGCGACAGAAGACAAAAAGCCGCTGGCCATCGCCGGCGAACTGGCCCAGGCCATGATGGAAGACTACGGCATGCGCCAGAAAGCCGTGAAGATGGTCTCCCGTGCACCTAAAAAGCGTCGGGAGGTGTGGGAGAAGTTCGGCCTGACCCCCCGTGGCATCGATCGCGAGACCTCGGAGATGATGCACCGCACCCACATGGGGGTGGACAACAACTGGCAGAGCCTCCTGCTGCAGGCCATGCGCAATTCCCTGTCCGACGGCTGGGGCGGCTCCATGATCGCCACCGATATTTCCGATATTCTCTTCGGTGTGCCCACCCCGCGGCCCACCATGGTCAACGCCGGCGTGTTGAAGGACGACCAGGTCAACATCGTGGTTCACGGACACAACCCGGTGGTGTCGGAAATGGTTTCCAAGGCCTGCCAGTCTAAGGCGCTTGTCGATCTGGCCAAAGAGAAGGGTGCCGGGGGCATCAATCTGGTGGGGGTCTGCTGCACGGGCAACGAACTGCTCATGCGCCGGGGCATCGCCATGGCGGGCAACCACCTGATGACCGAACTGATTCTTTCCACCGGTGCCGTGGACATGATGATTGTGGACTACCAGTGCATCATGCCCTCGCTGGGCAAGGTGGCGGCCTGCTACCATACCCGCATGGTCAGCACCAGCGACAAGGCTAAGTTCCCCCACATGGAGCACCACGAATTCCACCCGCACAACGCCGAGGAAAAGGCCGTGGAAGTGGTCCGCTCGGCGGTTGAAAACTACGTTAACCGGGGCAATGTTCTTATCCCGGTGGCGCCCCAGGAGGCAGTCGGCGGTTTCTCGGTGGAAGCCATCCTGGGCGCGTTGGGCGGAACACCGGAGCCACTCATCGAGGCCATCAAGGCGGGAAAAATCCGCGGGGCTGTAGGCATCGTGGGGTGCAACAACCCCAAGATCAAGCACGATTACGGTCATGTGACCCTGACCCGGCGGCTCATCGAAAACGACATCCTGGTGGTGGATACGGGCTGTGTGGCCGTGGCCACCGCCAAGGCCGGTTTCAAGGTGCCAGCGGCAGCCGACATGGCCGGGCCGGGGCTCAAAGCCATCTGCAACGCGCTGGGCATTCCGCCGGTACTGCACATGGGCAGCTGTGTGGACAACGTGCGCATTCTGGTGCTCGTGTCGGCCCTGGCCGATGCTCTGGGCGTAGATATCAGCGATCTACCCGTGGCCGGATCGGCGCCGGAATGGTATTCGGAAAAGGCGGTTACCATCGGCACCTATTTCGTCGCCTCGGGCGTCACCACCCATCTGGGCCCCATGCCGCCCATCACCGGCAGCATGAACGTGGTCAACCTGCTTACATCCGGTCTCGAGGATGTCGTTGGCGCCACCTTTGCCGTGGAGCCTGACCCCGAAAAGGCTGCTGTCTTCCTGCGACGGACCATCGAAGGCAAACGCAAGGCCCTGGGGCTGGACGCCCGCAGTGTAGACTAAACGATTCCCAGAACCATGACGGCCCGCGTCCTGAGACAATCAGGCGCGGGCCGTCACTTTGTAAGACAACCCAAAACGATCTCAAAAACTGGTTTCCGATTGAAGGTCTCGGGTGAGCCTGCCCAAAGAAAAATGGCCCGGCAAACCCGCACCGGATTATGAGTCTTTTTTTCTCCTTACCACCACAACGAAGAGCAGAATGACAACGATGCCGACAAGGGGGCCGAAGATCTGGAGATTGGCTGCAAAGAACATGGCTTTGCCGACCAGCTTCTGGTGCTCGGCGTCGGTGGCGGGGACCATGCCCAGCGCATCGCCCAGCTTGGAGATGATGCGATAGACGAAACGGCCCTCAGGGATTTCCTGGTGGCAGGAGAGGCAGACGCCCTGTCGCTCCATGTTATCCCGGACCGCTTGGGGCAGCGGCCCGTCCAGGGGCCAGTGATGCCCCACGGTCTGGAGCTGCTGGCCCTCACGGTTGACGACATTGTCGAGATCCATGGACAGATCGGGAATAGGACTGATCTGATACTGCGCGGTCTTGGTGACCAGTTCGCCCTTTTCGTTCATGATGTCGACGTAAATGCCGTTCACATACCCTTTGAGATAGCGGCCGTCGTGCGTGCCGTAGCCTAAGGCCTTGGCCTGGGCATGGCAGGAGGTGCACTCACGGGCCCGCCAGTCCACGGTATGGAGGGCCGCCGGTGCCATGTCCAGGCCTCTTTGCCCCGGGTCTCCGCCGCCTTCCACGCCTGCGGACGTGCGCCAGATCTTGTTGTTCACCAGCACTTCACCATCCGGGGCAATTATGGTGGTGATCTGTTGGCAGCCGGGCCGCCTTGGCGCAACCGGTCATGGATTATGAGAATGACATCTATACGATGGAACAGGTTGGCGGGGAGAAATGGCAGCGTCGGTCAATAAACAGATAACAGATAGAACTCCCAGATTACCACACTGCCGAAAAATGCAGCAAACACATGAATGAGCATGCCGGTGCCTATGCGGTAGCGGGTGATGAGGGATTCCTTGAGCAGCACGATGATGATCACCGAAAATGCGGTGAGACCATATTTGACGAGAAGAAATACCTGCGGCCCATGGCTGAGGTAATACTGCATCACCGGATTGAGCTCCCTGGCCCCCTGGGCGATCAGGATCAAGGTGAGCAGCGCATCCAACAGACTCAGGCACAGGACAACCATTATGCCGACAAACAGGGATGGTTGGTAACGATCCAGGGCGACGATGCGCTGGCGGTCTTCGGCGCGCCTTAGGGATGAGCGCATACCTTTGATATATAATTTTTTGAACACAGGGCGTTCCTGCTCGCGACGATTTTGCCCGGAGCGCTTTTCCAGACCGGCGAATCGTGTCATTGTTGATCTTTCCCTTTCAGTCCATATTCGATCGAATTCATTGCATGCCGACGCATTGCGCAGCCATCGCACCTCGCTGGAGACAGTTGCCGGACCACATTGTTGCCTGGTGGTGCCCATAGACCGTAGCAATATTCATGCAAAATTTAAAAACCTTATTTTTTCAGAATGTTACAAATTAGGAACTAAACCAGAGGAGTTGATCAGGTGCAGAAATACCCAATAGGTAAGAAATATTTTTCTTATTTTTTCTTAAATTGATTCTTTCAATCGGGCGATCTGGGCACGTAAGTGGCTATTTTCCATTTCGAGATCGGCCAACTGCTGTTTTAATGGGGCCATCAACGGCTCTATCTCATCGCTCGTCCATCGTTGATGAATGTATTTACGGCAGTTCACGTCCCAGGCTTGCAGATGAAACACAAACACGCGTTCAGCCACGGCAGCGTATGATGGGTCCACCAACCGCGATAGCAGTTGTGGATCGTCTTCGATGAATTCTGCCTCTCCCCAGAGTTTGATGCGCGTTTGGGTGGCATAATCCATGAAGAACATGAATGCCTGATGGTTTTCGCTCAAATTGCCAAGAGAGATGTATTGGCGGTTGCCGGCAAAGTCAGCCAATGCCAGGGTCTGTGTATCGAGAACCTTTACAAACCCCCGGGGGCCCCCACGATACTGGATGTAGGGACGCCCGCTACGGCTCGCCGTACCCAGGTAGAAAAAATCCCGTTGGGCCAGGAAGGTCGCCAAGGTTTCATCCACACGATCTTTCCAGCCGGTTCCGCGCTCCATGGATGCATATGCCTCTCGCGAACCCCGCTTCTCTTGCGCCCGTTTTACTGCCTCAGTAAAAGCGATATCACTGACTGGCTTTTCTGGCATAGCTGCCTCCTTTCGTGTTGGCCGTGGCAGGCAGCGTGCTAGACGCGCGCTACCTGTCCGCTTTGTTGATCCGTGTTGCGCACACGCTGTTGCAAAGGCGCGGAAGCGATCGACGACCAATTTCAGATCTTCCTCAAGGCAATATGACCGGAGTTAAGGATAAGGATTCGATGCGCTTCAAGCTGTACATGTACCTAAATAACATACTATTGTTCAATAAAAATGACTGGTCCTTTGGGGCGTATTTTCTGATGCCTAATCAAAACGCCTGTTGACTCTGACACCGTGTCAGGGTGTAGTTTTTTATAACAACGACGCAATTCGACCAACAGGGGACGTGATGTTCAAAATCGGCGATTTTTCCAAACTCGGTCAAGTTTCGGTGCGGATGCTCCGGCACTATGATCAATTGGGTCTTCTTAAACCCGATCATATCGATCAATTTACCAGCTATCGCTATTACACGGCGGGGCAGTTGTCCGACCTCAACCGGATATTATTCTTCAAGGATTTGGGTTTTTCACTTCAACAAATCAATGAATTGTTGACCAATAACTTGCCTGCCGATCAACTCCGGGGAATGTTGATGATCAAACAGGTCGAACTGGAACGCGAAGTCCAAGACGGCCGTGCGCGTTTAGCCAGAGTCGACGCCCGCCTCCGGCAAATCGAGCAGGAGGGACAACCACCGCCTTATGAAGTGACGACCAAAGTGGCCGATGCGATGGTGATTGCCTCGGTGCGCCAGCTGGTTTCAAATCTGCAGGACATGGACTACCATTGTCAACAGATGTATCGTACGCTGTATGCGGGCTTGGATGATCTGGGGATTTCAACTCGCATCCCTGAGGTGACCTTTTATCACAATGATGAATACCCCGAGGCCGATCTCGATGTGGAAACTGCCGTTCAGATCGATGCGCGATATTTACATACCGGTATAGAACACCCCCACATTCGCGTTCGACAGGCGTCCGCCGAAAACCGGGTGGCGGCGCTCGTCTATGAAGGGCCCTACCGGGAAGTGGGTTCAGCCGTGCTGGTATTGCTTAACTGGATCGGCATCAACTCATGGAACATCAGCGGTGCCGTGCGCGAACTGCACCTTTCCGGCCCGGCACATGTGAAAGGCCGGTTGCAAGAAAAAGCAGTGCTGGAACTCCAGATTCCCATTTCAACCTAAATCACCGTCGACGAATCAATTGTCAGCGTACCTGCCACTTTTTTCCGCAATCTTCATTTTCCCCTTGACTCTGACACAGTGTCAGACTGTAGCCTCTCATACAGGTAGCAAACTTCGATCAGGGAGCGATATGTCCCGACATCTTCAACCCTTGGTACATCGATAATTTTGCGTTTGCCGACACAAGCACAAACGAGGTGAATATGAACAGACGAACGTTTATTCGGATAGTTGGCGGTGGTGTTATTTTCTCTGCATCGGCCGGCCTTTCTGCATGCAGCCGCAACATGCCAGCGGAGGCGATAGCCGCCTGGCAGGGCCCTAAGGCAGAGACGGATGTGCGCAAGTGGATCTTAAGCTACGCGATCCTCGCCCCGCACTCTCACAACTTGCAGTCCTGGCTGGTTGATTTGGGCAGACCCGACGAGATGATGCTGTATTGTGATCTCACCCGGTTATTGCCGGAAACCGATCCCTACTACCGGCAAATCATGATGAGTCATGGCACGTTCCTCGAACTGGTCGAAATGGCCGCGCGCGAGCGTGGGATTCGCACGACGATTGAGTTGTTCCCGCAGGGTGAGTTTGGTCCCGACGCAATTGACCAGCGTCCGTTGGCCCGTATCCGGCTTGCCGCCGATCCAGGGGTTGTCAAAGACCCTCTGTTCGCTCAGGTCCTTCATCGCCACACCAATCGTGAAGCCTACGACATGAGCGAAGCCATCCCGGTGGAGGCGGTACAATCTATTGCTGACAGCGTGCAATCCTATCCAATTCGTTTCGGTTTTGTTGGGCTGGATCAGCCGGATGAAATGAAAAAACACCGAGCGATTGCCGCCGAGGCCTGGCGCATTGAACTCACGACCCCAGCCAAGATCCTGGAGACATACAAGGTGCTGCGCGTGGGTGCAGGTGAGATCTCCAAATACAGAGACGGGATATCCATCAACGATCCGTTTTTAAGCCTGATCGTACGTTTGGGTCTGTTTGATCGCTCGAAAGCGCCGAAACCGGATGATTCCGCAACGGTTGACCAGATTGAGCGCTTTAATAAAAACCTTGAATCGACACCGGGTTTTTTGTGGATGATCACAGAAGGTAACGACCGGACATCGCAGGTGAATGCCGGACGTGCTTATGTACGAGCACAACTGGCTGGCACCGCTCATGGGATTGCGATGCAACCGCTTCAACAAGCCTTGCAAGAGTATACCGAGCAGCAATTACCCTACACACAAATCCACAGTCTTCTCAACGCGCCTTCTCCTCGCTACACCGTGCAGATGTGGGCCCGATTGGGGGTTGGCCCCAAAATCGAACCCGCGCCACGTCGCGGCCTTGAAGCCCAGATTGTCAAGGCCTGACATCAAGCGGATGGGGGTGAGCCGTCTGCTGGCGCATGATCCCGCTGTCATATAGCGGACAGCGAGCGGGATCCTCGAACAGCGGTGTTCTCACCTGCTACCAGGGATTCGGTTACTGCGCGTGTACCGGGTAGGGCAGACGCAAGTCCCCCGATTGCACCTGAAAGACGCGATAAACGCCCAGCATCGGGGCGGTCTTCGACGTGTTGACCTGCATGTAGGCAGTTACCACATCATACTTGAAGCTGGTTTTAAAATTAATCCGCTGGGCAGGGACCAATACCTTGAGGGTATCTTGTTTGAGCACCACGTTAAAGCCTGGAGAATCCAGATAGATTGGCATATCCGGGTGGGTGGTTGGCTTGCGAATCGCAGGATCAGATGCATCCAGAGAACGAACGGACAGGCCGCCGGGAACCCGGGTATCTTCTACCAGGACCACCCAGTGGCTGTGGAAGACGACCCCGTCGTTTGTGGGGTCACGATCGTTGTCCTCATCCCACAAGGGCGTGTCGTCAAAATCCGGATGCGCAGTGACCGCCAGTGCAACAATTCCCTCTACATCATTGTACCCGATGTCCGCCGATTTGAGCGTGGTGGGGAAGACGTACCCAAGCACAGGTGCACCGTCTAACTGCCCCCGCTTGGTTGGGATCGTCCGGCCGGCTGAACCGCGCACCCGAACCTGGAAAACGAGCAGTTCCAGATCCTGCATCAAGGTCACCGATGAATCCAGAACGTGCATGTCATCCGTGTTGAGCCGTTCGATCGCTTGCATGTCAATCATTCCAGCAGCGGCCGGGATGTCGATCAATAAAATCAAACCGATACCTGCGATGGTTAATCTGAGTGTCTTCATTTTGTCTTTACCCTTTCATGTGTTATGGAGGGAATGCCGTTAAAAACGAACAGGGGAACCGATCAAGTCGACCGCATCAACGATGCGTGAGCAACCGATCCAACTTCTGAGTTTAACGTTAACAATTTGATATTTAAAGTTAAGTAGGTACCCCTGGGTGCCCTACTTACTTTTTGGTGCTATTTGCTGACATGATGAGCAAAAAAAAATTGACCAAAAGCGTCGCCCATATTCTGGAAGATATACTGGGTTGCAAGTGGTCTTTTCGGATTCTGATGGCAATTCGTGGCGGGACGATTCGGCCGGGGGCCATTGCACGGTCAATCGACGGACTGACCACCAAGGTGATGAATGAGCGCCTATTGAAGATGGTGAACTACGGGATCCTCGAGAAGCAATCCTTTGCCGAGGTTCCACCGCGCGTGGAGTACCATTTTACGTCGATGGGCATGCGCATCGGAACCCTGTTGGACCAGATCCAGGTGCTGCAAAATGAGATCGACATGTAATGAGAAAGAGAAAGTGGACGCGGATGAATCGATGAATGCTTCACCAACAGCGGGACACCCTATGGAAAAAATTGTGATTATCGGGGGCGGGATTGGCGGCGCGATCGCGCACGATTTGGCCCTCAGGGGGTTTTCGGTTGTCGTGCTGGAAAAAGGCGAGCTGTGCTGCGGCAGTACGGGGCGACACCATGGCCTCTTGCACAGCGGCGCCCGCTATGCGTTGCATGATGTCGCAACGGCGGCTGAGTGCATGACGGAAAATCGAATTCTGCGGACTATTGCACCGCAAGCCCTGGAGCAAAATGACGGTTTGTTTGTGGCCTTGGATGACACGGACATGGCCCACTATAAAGCTTTTATTCTCAACTGCAGCGCCGCCGGCATTCCTTACCGAGAGTTGCCTGTCGACGAGGCACGGCGCATGGAACCCGAATTGTCGCCCACCATCAAGGCGGCGGTGCAGGTGCCTGACGCCACCATGGACGCCTGGCGTCTGGCCATGCACTTTTTTGCCTCGGCCCGGGCCAACGGTGCCGACATCCGCCCTTTTTCGGAGGTCGTAGGATTGCTCGCCAACGATGGAATTATCACCGGTGTGGACGTCAGGGATCATCAGCGCCAAACGACCTATGTCGAAAAAGCGGATATGGTGATCAATGCGACGGGTCCATGGGCCGGCAAAATCGCTGCCCTGCTCAACATCAATCTACCCATGAAGCCGTCACCGGGTGTCATGGTCAGCATGCAGCCGCGGCTCACCGGTATGGTGATCAATCGGCTTCACCCCGCCGGCGAAGGGGACATTATCGTGCCTCAGCGCAACCAGAGTATTTTAGGAACCTCCGCCTGGATCGCGGATGACCCGGATGAAGTGATGCTGCCCGCTGACCATGTCCGGCAAATGATCGATCTGTGTTCGCAGATGCTGCCGCAGCTCGCCCAACTGCCGGTGGTTGCGGCCTGGAGTGCGTCCCGCCCGCTGCTGATCAATGACGCCGAAGCGGATCCGACCAAGATCAGCCGCGCTTCGGAGGCCATCGATCATGCTAAAACGGATGGAATGGAAGGGCTGTTGTCCGTGGTTGGCGGGAAAGCCACCACCATGCGGGCGATGGCCGAAAAGGTGGTCGATCGGGTGTGCGCCAAAACCGGTCGGCAGATTCCCTGCGCGACCGAGCACACGGTCTTGCACCATTATCGACAATTTTTTCAATGATCGATTCTCATGCACAGCCTTCTAATCAAGATATCACGATTCAAGCCGAGCATTATCGACCCGCCGGCATTTTCTACTTATGAATTGACACCGGCGCCCGATTGGACCGTTTT
>RCNC010002051.1_pt1 | contig 13489 bp, 11 predicted proteins | sample 2041301 | NCBI WGS metagenome assembly RCNC01 (sample SAMN09708231, study PRJNA481090) | Marine sediment metagenome, whole genome shotgun sequencing project. | biome: marine sediment; feature: ocean; material: sediment; isolation source: Sewage treatment plant 13A marine sediment (STP13A) ... | reverse complement strand
CGATGGGCATCTGGGTAGTCACGTGGTCCATATGGTTTGAACCCGTGGCCAAGCTGGAGAGGATCGTGGTATCACTGATTGGAGAGCATTGATCCCCGTACACCGCCCCACCCAGGACCGCTCCAAAACACAACGTGATGTAGAAGGGATCCGGATTGACCGCATAAGCCAGCGGCATGGCGATAGGGAACACCACGGCGTAGGTGCCCCAGGATGATCCCACCGAGAAGGCCACAAGCATACAAATGACCATTAATATGGCCGGCAAAAGCGCCGGTTGAATGATCTCGCTGGTGGTCCGTACCAGAAACCCTGCGGTCCCCAAAGACCCGGAAACCGTCCCAAGGGTTACGGCCAGGGCCAAAATGATAGCCCCCAGGGATACCCCCTTCACTCCGTCCACAAACCCCTCGATGACCTCGGCCAACCTCATTCCCTTGATCAGTGCCAGGATCATGGCGGAGAGAACCGAGATAACGAAGGCTTCGTTGATGGGAACACTCACCGTCCCCGTCGCCTGATAGTTGACGAGGAGCCCACCAACGGCGATTCCGATGAGTATGAGAATCGGGACCGAAAAATCCCAATTCGTGGTCACATACCCTTCTGGAACCTTCAGCTGCTCCAGCTCTTTGCTGGACATAGTCTGGACACCCGGGGCGTCCAACTCCCCGGTGGTCTTCACGCGCTCGATGGCCCGTTTCATCTTTCCAAAGACGAAAGGATTCACTTCAAGGGCGAAGGTGTAGGTGAAGACGACGGCCAGAATCCCGTAAAAGTTGAAAAAGATGGCCTTGTAGAAAAACGAGGTGGCGTCGCCGATCGTGGCAAACAGGGGGATCGTACCGACCACCAGTCCGCCCACATAAGCAGGCCAAACGTTGAAAGGCAGTACCGTGGCGATGGGAGAAGCTGTGCTGTCGATGATGTAGGACAGCTCCTCATGGGACACCCCCGCCTCGTCGGAGACGGGCTTCACGGTGCTCCCGGCCAGAATCGTGCTGATGGTGCCACCCTGGTGAAAAACCGTGCCGATGAGGCAACCAAAGAGCTTGGCGCTTCTTCGTCCCCGGACCATCCTCTCCCCGGCCCAGTTGGCGAAGTACCGAGCCCCACCGGTACGGGTCCAGATACCGATCAGACCTCCCAGGCACCAGAGATAGACCAGGAGGATCTGGGCATACGATTCGGTACCCACGGCCGGCAGTAGAAACTCGGCAATGATGTTGAACTTCCCACTGACGATTCCCCCCGCGGCGATCCCGATGAAGAGGGCCGAGATGACCTCCTTCGTCCAGAAACAAAGAATCAGGGTGAGGGCGGCCGGCACGATGGACCAGAAGCCGAAGTCATCGAAGCCCGTGGCCGGACTGATAATGTCGGTGTTGTTCCGAAGGATCAGGAGAAGGACCAGAGCTAGTCCGCCTATGACCCAAGTGGTGATTCGCTTCATCGAAAGCTGCTCGTTTCTCCCACTACCAGGTGTCTTTGGCGGGAATGTTGAGTTCACCTTCGGTCTTTGCCACCCAAACCGAGGCTGCCGAGTCCCCAGTGACATTCACTGCGGTTCTTGTCATGTCCAGAATCCGCTCAACGCCCAGAACGAGGGCCAGGCCTTCCAGGGGAATCCCCAGGGCCTCGAGGACGATGGCCAGGGTGATGAACCCGATCCCGGGCACCCCTGCGGCACCAATGGAAGCGAGCGTGGCCGTGATGACCACAATCACCAGTTGACCTGGTGTTAGTGTGATCCCGTAAACCTGGGCGATGAAGATGGTGCTGACACCGTGATAAATCCCGGTCCCATTCATATTCACCGTGGCGCCCAGAGGCAGAACGAATGAGGCCACGTCCCGGGACACACCCAGATCGTCTTGGGTGACCTTCAGGTTGATTGGGAGGGCGGCGTTGCTGGAGGAAGTCGAAAAGGCGAATACCATCACCTCATAGAACCTCTTGAAGAAGAACACCGGACTCATCCCCGAGAGAACCTTGAGGGTGAAAGGATAGAAGGTGAAGGTGAACAGGACCATCGTTCCCACGCCCACCAAAACGTACTGAAGAAGGGAGAGAATAACCTGGTACCCGAACCTCCCTGCCACGGACGCGATGAGGATGAAGACCCCGTATGGAGCGATCTTCATGATCATCTCCACGATCACCACCATGGCATCGTTCACCGATTCCAACACGGCAATGAGCGGTTTTCTTTTCTCCTCGCTCAAGACGGTCAGGGCTATCCCAAAGAACAGTGAAAAGAAGATGATCTGAAGCATGTCCATGTTCGCCATGGACGCTATGGGGTTCCTGGGGATGATGTTGAAAAGAATTTCCTGGAGGCCCGGCGGTTCTTCCATGGAATTCAAGCGTTCCATGTTTGTGCCGGCATAGTCATTCAACAGCTGGGCTTTGACGTCTTCATCCAAGCCTGACCCAGGCTTGAGAGCCCCGGCAATCACCAATCCCATAGCAACTGCAAGAGCAGTCGCCACCAGATAGTAGCCCAGCGTCTTCACGCCGATTCGTCCCAGCTTCTTCAGATCCCCCAGACTCGCCGTTCCGATGATCAGGGAGGCCATGACAAGGGGAATCACGATCATGATCAGGAGACGGATGAAAGCCTGGCCGAATGGCTCGAACGCCACGACCCACCCTCCGACTCCGAACTGTTCGGCGATGGCGCCGACGATGGCCCCTAAAACGAGGCCGATTAGGATCTTGGTATGAAGTTGCACGCGTGGCTCCTAGTAGAGTCGCCGTATCGATTGAATGGCCACCAAATCTGCCCCGGACCTCTGTGCCCAGGGCAAACAGTCGCTCCAAACTGCCGGGGAGGATGGATGAGGGCAACCAGCGGGGGATCCCAACCCCGGGAAACCCGGATCAAAAGGTGATGACTTCCCAGTCCCCTTTTAGCATCTCGGTTAGAGGTTGACCCATGTACTTCACGTCGATTCCCATCCCATCCAGTATCTCCGAAACACCATAGCTGTCAGCACAGGCTTGGCATGCCACCACCTGAACCCCGGCTCCAGCCATCTCGGTCACAGCCTCTTGAAGCTCCTGGTTCTCGGAAAGGAGCTTCGCCGACGGACCCCAGATGATGAGGGTAACCTCATCGAACCAACCCTGTCTTTTTGCATTCAGGGTATACATGAAGGCCACCTTGGTGGCCACCTCGGGATCACCGCTGGTCCAGAGTACTGCTAGCCTGGAGGGGTCCTGGTCAGTTTCCTGTTCTGTCATGGGTCCGAATCCCGAAAAAAGGACAAAGGCCAGCGCACCCATCAGGAGTGCCAGGGAATAGTTCATTCTACGAGTCATGGCGCTTCTCCTTCTCAGAAAAAGACGGCTATCCCGAAACGGAGTGCCGTCGGAGCAACCCGCTCCTGAGGGGCCTGGTAATACTGGTTCGGGGCGATCCCCCCCCCGAACATAGACTCGCTCTGATTGAAGCCATAATCAGGTCCGTTGTTGACCATGGTATTCAGAGAGACCACGCCGTCGGACTGAAAAACGTTAAACCAGGCCAGTGAGACGGACATATCATACTCCTGGAATCGGAACAACCTCTCCAGCCTGACGTCCAGATTATTCCGGCCATCCAGAGTTGGCTTGCCGCGAGGGCCCACATAGATGTTGTGCCCCTCCAAAGGCCACATCAACGCGTAGTCGACTTCCTGTCCGGGTTTTGTCGGGATCCCCGTAGGGGTCATCACGCCCGTATTCACCTTATAGTGAAAGGCTCCGAGTCCGTACAACCGGAACTGGGGTGAATAATGGTCCCCGGATAGGAAGGTCCAGAAGATACCGCCTCGAAGCTGGTACGGGAGAATCCCCCAGAACGAGACCTTCCACTCCTGGTCGGAAAAGTTCTCCAGGGTTCCGTAGCTGTTCACTCCCTCATTTACCCGAACGTACTGGCCAGCCCCGTACCCCTCGGGATCGGTATAGCCACTCACATTATTCAGATTCCCCTTCAGGTCGGTCCTGACGAAGGAAAGGGAGCCACCCCACTCGGGCCGGGCCAACTCCAGGTTCAGCTGGAACTGTTCGAAATCCCTCTGGGCATCCGGAGCTGTGGTGAGCACATAGTCCGGGTCCCATGTGAGGCTGGGCAGATCGGCGTAGGTGAGCCCCGGGATGGGTAGGGCGTCCGGGCAATCGGTGGCCTGTAAACAGATCAGGCGTTCAGCAAGGAGGTAGTTGGGAAGGTGAAGCTCCTGGAAGAATACGCTTCCGCCTGAGAAAGGAACGACGGATCCGGAGGAGTCGAAAACCCTGACTCGCTCGAACTTGGTGTAGTTGGTGGCCCGGTTTCGATCCACCAGGGAAACCATGTTCTTGTTGGCTCTTCTTGTGTAGATGGCCTCCACCTTACCCCAGTTGCTGAACTGTTTTTCCAGGGCAACCAGCCACTGGTCCACATAAGGCTGCTGGTAGTTCAGAACCGGCCCGGTCTCGTTGAGGATCACCTCTCCTTCCTTCCGGAAAAGGCCCTGTTGGGCCATCTGATCCCTCTCCTCTTCGGTAAAGGAGGTTCCGGGATCGGTGAAGGTTTCCCCTGTGTAATACCAATATTCCTGGTTGGTGAAGACGTCAGCCCCCTGAACCCGATCGAACATCTGGGAGATCATGTTCTGGTGGTAGCGTCCCACGTGGCCCTTGGCGACAAGAGAGCCATCACCGACAAGGGCGACGGAAATCCCCATTCGGGGGTCCCAACCCTGATCCTCCACGGCCAAGAATCGCTCCCAATCGCTAGGAGTGATCCAGCCTTTCCAACGGCTCCACCGGACCCCAGGGGAGAGGATCACGCGGGAGCCTATTGAAATGGAGCTCTGAGCGAACAAAGCGCCGTTCATAACGTCGGAGTCCAGGTTCACCTCGCCCCCCCACATGCTGGGGATCCAGTTCGATCCAAGTTGGGGCCATGTGGACGGGCTTTCAGGATCGAACCGAGCAGCGTTCACCGGCTGCCAGGTCATCCCACCATTCCGGCTCCGCGTATCGACGAACCATCCCCGAGTGAGCTCGCCTCCCACCTTTAGGGTGTGCTCCCAGGATCCCGTCATGAGCCTGAAGGTTCCCAGGGCTGTCCCCGACGTGCTGGATGGGGCGCTCCGAAGGGAAACCGGTGCGTTCCGGAAAGCCGAGTAAGGAGGAGTAAGGGCAAAGGTCGAAAGCCCTGGCAGGTCCTCTCCATTGTAGGGATTGTACGTTTCGTCCCTGGAGAAATGGTTGAGGCGGCCTTCCAAAACGCCCCAGCTCCCAAAAATCTGCTGAACGGACCCATTCAGGAACCAGGTGGGAGATTCGTACCGGTGAGTAGCATCCGGCCCCTCGAGTCCTGTCAATTCGTAGTTATCGGCCAGCACGTTCGTGTAGCCTCCGGACACCTCCATCGTGTGGGTCGGCTTTGGGTTCCAGGTCAGCTTCCCGAAGACCTTCTGCTCGGTACTCTCCTCCTGGAAGGGAGCATATTTCCCGTCCACCCAGCGCAGATGGTTCAGGGCCTGGCGATCCTGATTCACATACTTCCCTGAAACGAAATAGTAGAGTTGGTTTTGGATAATGGGGCCCCGGGCCTCGCCCTCCACATCAAGCCTGCCCGCCATCTCCGTTCCAATTTCAGTGCTGACGAGATTCGAACCGGTGAGGGCCGCGCTTTCCCCGGTGGTCCGGATGCTCGCCTGGAAGTCGTTCCCTCCGGACTTCGTGATGACATCCACCAGGCCTCCCTGGAAGCCTCCGTACTCGGCTCCTGCCCCTAACCCCCTGACCTCGACCCGGTCGATCCAGTAGATGCTCGGTTGCAGAATGTCCCCACCCATGCCCGGATGGTTGGCGGACAATCCGTCGATTCGGTAACTGTTGGCCTGGATATTCGCCCCGCCCCAGATGTGGCCCGGTCGGGCACCCGGCGTAAGGGCCACGAGGTCCTTGGCGTCGTAGGTCATGGGAAGGAGCCTGATGGCAGCTTCTTCGACGGTGGTCGTGAACTCTGTGTTTTCCCTTTCGATCTGGACCCGCTCCGTTCGGATGGTCAGGCCCTCCAACTCGATGGGCGCCACTTCCAGGGTGACATCCAGGGCCTGGGACTGTCCCAGGGTCACTCGAACGTCCTCCACCACCTTGTCGTGGAAGCCCAGGGCCTGGACCTTCACCTGGAACGTCCCCCCGGGAATTCCGCCGATTCTGGCTACCCCAGTCTGATCGGTATCACCCCACTGAAAGACCTCCTCCTGGAAGATGACCTCGACTCGTGCTCCGGAAACAGGACCGGACGGCCCCGTGGTTCGGACGAGGAGAATCCCCATTTGGGCTGAGATGGGGGATGGCCCGAGGAGGAGGAGGAAACCCATGGTCCAGAGAACTCGGCCGTAAAGGGCAGGAAGCGGTCTCTTATTCATAACGGCGAAGAATACTAGGCAAGGAGGCCAGAGGCGAGGGAGAGGCCCATCTTGTCTTACGATCCACGTTTTCACGAGCCCACAACGAGGGTAGTCTCCCAGCTGAGGAAGACTACGGTCATTTCCCTGGAGGGAACTCTCCTCTAAATTGGTTTATATGTTCTCCCCTGAAGGATTTAGTAGAGCATGGATTCAGACAGCCTACCGGTAATTATTCAAGGTGGCATGGGAATCGGGGTTTCAAGTTGGCCCCTGGCTCGTGCTGTCTCCCAGCAAGGCCAGTTGGGAGTGGTATCCGGGACTGCCCTGGACAGCCTCCTGATCCGGCGGCTTCAAGACGGGGATATCGGAAACCATGTCCGTCGGGCCATGGAAGCCTTCCCCTCTCCCGCAGTGGTTGCGGAAACCCTCCAGCGGTACTTCAAACCCGAAGGGCTGTCCGAGGGAGAGCCCTACGCCATCGCCCCAATGTACCGTCAGGTTGTGGGTTCATTTAAAGACCAAGTGACCGTCCTCGCCAATTTCGTCGAGGTCTGGTTGGCGAAGGAAGGCCACGAGGGTTCCGTAGGGATCAACTTCCTTTCCAAGGTTCAGATGCCCACCCTCCCCTCCCTGTATGGAGCGATGCTGGCCGGGGTGGACTACGTCCTCATGGGGGCGGGGATACCAAGAGAGATCCCTGGAGCGCTGGACGCCCTTTCCATTCACGAACCTTCCTCCCTCCGTTTCGAAATTCACGGAGGTGAGGAGGAGCCTGAGGAACGGCTCCACTTTGATCCGCGTCAGTTCTTCGAGGGTATCCTCCCTCGGCTAAAGCGCCCGAAGTTCCTCCCCATCGTCTCCTCCAACTCCCTGGCCACCATGTTGGCAAGAAAAGCCAATGGAAGGGTGGACGGATTCGTGGTCGAGGGCCCAACCGCAGGTGGTCACAACGCGCCTCCTCGGGGGGAGATGCACCTGGATGAAAAAGGTGAGCCGGTTTATGGGGAGCGTGACAAAGTCGACCTGGGCAAGCTCGCCAGGCTGGGCCTCCCCTTCTGGGTCGCCGGAGGAGCAGGACACCCGGGCACCATCGACGAGGCCCGGGAAAAGGGCGGTGTTGGGATCCAGGTAGGGACCCTCTTCGCCTATTGTCGGGAATCCGGCCTCCTGGAGGGACTGAAACGCTCGGTGCTGGATCTTTGCCGGACCGGTGATGTAGAGGTTCGGACGGAAGAAAAGGCTTCCCCCACGGGATTCCCCTTCAAGACCGTGGGCGTTCAGACCACGCTCTCCTGTTCAGATACTTATGAGGACCGGACGAGGGTTTGTGATCTGGGCTACTTGAGGGTCCCGTTCCGAATGGTCAATGGGAGGCTCGGCTATCGGTGTCCAGCGGAGCCCGTCCGGACCTTCCTGGCAAAGGGTGGGTCCAAAGAGGAAACCAAGGGTCGTAGGTGCCTGTGCAACGCACTGCTGGCGAATGTTGGGCATGCCCAAGCCCGTGGAGGGGGCCTCGAAGAAGCACCTCTCCTGACCAGCGGAGATGACCTCAAGGTGTTGAGGGATTTCCTCCAGGATCGGGAATCCTACTCTGCGAGGGACGTAATCGACTACCTGCTCTCCTGACCTCCCGGCCCTCCAGTCACGGTCCGCCCCCCTCCTCTTCCATCGAGCCCTCTCCGCCATCCTCCACCACCCGGAGGAAGGGCGACGCCTTCTTATGTACCACCAACTCGAAGATATCAGGGCGGCCATAGTGCCCCGCAACATCTAGCTGCCAACGGGGCCCCACCAAATCCTCGGGCGCCACGTCGGCGTAAAGGATGACTTCCTCCTCTGAAGCCGGCCCGGCGATCACCTTCCCATCGGGGTTTACGATGACCGTGTCACCGGGGTTGATCCACCCACCAACAGATTCAAGATACTCCGATTTAAAGGCCAGATCATTGGGTATATCGTCCTTATGAAACGCTTGGCATGCCGATATCACAAACGTGCGGCTCTCTTTCGCCGTGTGCCGCATGGTAGAAAGCCAGGGTTCTCCCCGATCCCAGGTCGGCGCAACATGGATTTGCTCGCCCCAGGCTGATAGAGCATATCGGGCCAGCGGCATATAGTTCTCCCAACAGATCAACCCCCCCAACTTCCCAAATGGCAGGGGATAGACCTCCAGATCGCTTCCGTCACCCTGGGCCCAGACCAACCTTTCCCCGGCGGTGGGAATCAGCTTTCGGTGGCGACCAAGGATGGATCCATCCGCACCGATATAAAGGAGAGTGTTATAAAGGGACGAGTCACTAGCTTCGGTGTTCCTTTCATTGACACCGATAGCCACCGTGACGCCCTCCTTTTTTGCCACATCAGCCAGTCGTCGGGTTTCCTCCCCGGGGATGGAAATGGAGTTGGCATGAAGAGTCGCGTAAAGAGACCGGAGCGGGTGGGTGTGCCCCGCCGGAATGAACCATACCCAAACCGGATATCCCGGCAGGAATGCCTCGGGGAAAACCACCAGGTCGGCCCCCTGCCCCCCGGCCTCCCGAATCAGCTCACACGCCTTCTCCACCGAAGCTCCAAGGTCGAGGAACACAGGGGCTGCCTGAACCGCTGCGATTTTGAAGGGCTTCTTTGGCACCATCGGAAGGACTCTCCTCACTGGAAGTACCTACGGACCTGAAGGACAGGGAAGACCAAAGGGAGATCTTCCCCAAAGGGTATATTTCTGAGCCAAGCGGCGAGGCCGCTGGCGCGAATGTCAGGCTGCGTAGAGCAGGACAGAGAAGAAATGAAAAGTGGTTCCAGCCATTACAAAAAGGTGCCAAACGAAGTGGCCGAACCGAATCTTCGGATTTAGGTAGAACACCAGGCCCAGAGTATATGCCAGCCCCCCTAGAATCAGGAGGAACATCCCCCACCCCGGGAGGCTCAACCAAAGGGGCCGAGCCGCTATGAGAATTAGCCACCCCATAGCCAGATACATGATCGTGGAGACCTTCGGGAAGCGAGGCCCGTAGACAAGTTTCAAGAAGATTCCCAAGACAGCGATCCCCCATACAACACCAAAAAGGGACCATCCCCAACCGCCCCCCAAGACGCCCAGGGTGAAGGGCGTATATGTCCCCGCGATCAGGAGGAATATGGCACTGTGGTCGAGGCGACGGAGAAGCTGTTTGGTGGGTCCGGGCGGGACTGCATGATAGAGTGTGGAAGTCAGGTAGAGGAGGGCCATGGTCGTGCCGAAAATTGCACCTCCCACCACTGCTCCGGGGCCACCCTTTTGAAGCCCACTCAAAACCAGAAGGGGGATTGCAGCCAGCGCCGCCAGGAAGCCGACCCCGTGGCTGACCGTGTTCGCGATCTCCTCACCCCGACTCTGACTCACCAATCCCACCTGGGCGGCTCCTTAATCAGTTGGATAAAAAAAACCAACACCGGAAAGACGGAAACGGGCCACACCGACAGTGCGGTGTGGCCCGCTATCATACCCACACAACTCCCTCTTGTTACGAGAGTTGAACCACGTTCTCCGCCGCTGGGCCTTTGGCGCCCTCGACGATGTCGAACTCAACCTCAGCGCCCTCTTGGAGGGTCTTGAAACCCTCCGCCTGGATGGCAGAATGATGAACGAAACAATCCCGGCTTCCGTCCTCTGGCGTCAGGAACCCAAAGCCCTTTTGGTCATTGAACCACTTAACCGTTCCCTTCGTACGCATCAACGCACTCCCTTGAATGTTCGATGGTCGGCAAGCGGATGATCCGTACCCTACCGACTACCATTTCTTCGCGCGGCAAACCCCGCGCCGGGTTTGTGACTAACTAGTCACAAGAAAAGAGGCGAGGGTCTCCTCTGTGAAGACCTTCGCCTTCGCATTCGAGAATCCAAGCGGAGTCTTCCCCCGGTTCCCTTGAACGCTCGCAAAGCGACATACCCCTGTCAAGCCTAGACTTTTGCAGGGTTTCTTAGAGCGGGCATCCTTCCCCCGAGGCCAGTTTGACCTCGGGGGAAGAAAGCCCCAGGTACTTGTCCCCGTTACTTGGCGACGCGGTCCTTCAGGCCCTTACCTGCCTTAAACACCGGGTAGGTCTTGGCGGCCAGCGTGATTTCCTGACCGGTGGCCGGGTTGCGGCCTGTCCGGGCGCCACGATGCTTGGTAGAGAACGTGCCGAAACCGGTGATCCCAACCTTACGTCCAGCGTCGAGCTCAACGGCGATGATGCCCTTGCCCGAATCCGTCTCGAAAATCGAGTTCACGATCTCGACAGCCTTCGCCTTGGACAGGTCACACCTCTTCGCCAACTTCTCTGCCATTTCTGTCTTGTTCATCTGGGCCTCCTGAAGGGTTGGTGTACTGGACTTCAACTTTTCAATCTAAGATCGCGGGCATCCGAAGGGAGCAGGTTTATCCCAAGCAGGCTCGCTATCTGAAACCTAAGATGTGCGCCTATTAGCATATCGGTAGCGGGTTTCTTCTCACCACACAAGCCCCCCGGGTACAAACTGAAATCCAGCCTTGAAGGAAAAGTCCAAGTGAGGGGTTTGCGCCGAAACCACCCTTACTACCTAATTTTTTTCCCCCCGAACCACAAGGGTGAAAAAAAACGTGATCCCCCGGAAGCGTGGTTCTCCGGGTCCCAAAAATGGGTTGCGTGTTACGTGTTGTCGGAGAAGGGCCAGTGGTAAGGAACCCCGGTGATGACGGTCTGGCTTTCCCCCGGGTTCCTCCTCGGAATATCCGGCCTCGAGCATGGGTGGCTCTGTCGATCTCCGGCCCGGAATATTCCAACCCGAGTATTGACTGAATCGACCTGCAGAGCCTCCCGGTTCTATTGGACATATCCAAAAAAAGACGCTCCGGAATATCTAATAACTAACCCCCCACTCCAAAAGAATGAAAAGACATATTTCTTAATTGACGCCTAAGAGAAAGCCCCCAGGATATTGGGTTTTCAACCACATTCGAGGGAATCGGCGGTACCCGACTGAAACTCAGAAGGGAAACGAGGCCCGAAACAGGAACTCCACACTCCGGTATCCCACTCCCGAAGAAAGCCCCCTGTAAGCATCGGAGAGACTTTCCGTCCACCGAACCTCGAAGTCGCCTCGGAACCTATTCTGGTAATAGACCGACACTCCCAATCCCGCCACAGCGCTCAAGACCGCCGGCCTTTCGTCGACAAGGACCGCGCATAGATCCTCGGAACATTGGGTTTCCAGGAGAAGATCGATTGCCGGGCCGAGGAAGACGTAGCCCGCCGTCGGCCCAAACCGGGCCCGAAGCTTCCCCTCGAAAGTGGAACTCAGGTAGTGGCTTCGGACCTGGGCTATCTCTTCTTTCTCGGGATCCTCCGATGGGTCCCAGACCTGACTTCCCCGCTGGGCATATCCCAACCCAACTCGTATGGAGAGGAACTCGGCTGGCGTTGGGACATCCACATTCACTCCGAATGACAGTCCGTTGGACGTAGCGGTCTCCAGGAGGTACTCCCACTTCTGTTGGGATTGGAGCTGTCCTATATGGAAACCCACGGTCCTCTGTTCCTGGGCTCTAACAGAGCCACCAGGAAGGAGGAGGCTGAGGAGGAGGAGGAGGAGGAGGAGGAGGAGGACGGCCGGAAGGGGTGTGATGGGAGCCCACCCGCCCCTGAACCTTCTCGACTTCTTCGCACCAACCGGGTAGGAGGCCATTTCAACGAGTGAGGCGGAAGAGTTCGACCTCGGCCGAGATCCTACCGAAACCCGGCCACCAGGGATCCTCCACCAGCTCCTCGAGAAGGAGGACGGCCTGGGCCGTATCTCCCTGGGCGATCATCCAGTTCGCAACTCCATATCCCACTGTCTCCCGGCGGTAGGGGCCATCGGGGCCGGGATTGAGGAGTTCGTCCGAGGTCTTCTCACCTTTGTAAAAGAGAAGATCATGGTAGTAGGCCAGGTTTTCTCCGATCACCAGATCGGAGGGGACTCCTTCGAGAAGCCCGGCGGTCATTTCCCCCATCCCGGCCCGGAGGGATGCCCTGACGGCCCATTCGATCATTGCTACCCAGGATTCCGGGTCAGCCTCATTCTGGGAACAGCTCCGAAAGCCATCTGCTTGGGCGAGGCGAGCCTCAGTGTCCGAGGCGAGGGAGAGACATCTCCCGTACTCGTCAGCCGCTTCGGCAAACCGTCCAGAAAGAAAGTAAGCCAGCCCCAGGTGGTAGGAGACGTCCCAGTTGAAAGGGGCGAGCTGGCGAGCCATCTCCAGGTCGGAGGTGGCCTGGTCGAACTCCCGGAGGGAGATATGCCGATGCCCCCGGAAACGGTATGGGCGCCAATCACCCGGCGCCAACTCGATGGCCCGGCTATAGAGCTCCATAGCCTCTCGATACTGCCAGAAGTTTCGCCTTACCCTCCCGGCAGCGATCATCAACTCCAGATCTTCTGGCGCCTGGGAAAGGGCCCGGTCGGCCGATTCGATGGCCCCGGTCGTATCCTGCATGGCGTACAGGGGCTCACCGAAAAGGGAGATGGCTTGGGACTCCCCCAAGGGGTCTTCGGAGCCCAGGGAGGCAGGAGAAGAACCCTCCCCGATTCCTCCATCTCCTTCGGCATCAGCGCAGCCGAAACCGGCCAGGGCCACCAAGACGAGGATCGTGACCACCGGCCACCGTTCAGGGGACTTCAGCATGGGCGGGCCTCCTATTCTGGGTCAGTGGAGCTGGAATTCGGCACCTGGGTAGGTCACACCATTCAGCATGACCTCAACCCGATGAGTGCCAGGATAGTGGGTTCGGGTCGAGTGCTGGGCAACGGAGATGGTTTTTCGGACCGTAGATTTTCCTCCTGGCCCGAGGGTCTTCTCTGCACCTTTGAAAACCTTTGGGCTTGTGGCACCGTTGGCCTTTACGAAATGGACCCTCAGATCGACCAGAGCCCCCGTTTCGCCCTTTGAGGGGTTGGAGATCTCCACCTCTACCCGCACCTTGCCCCCAATGGGCAGGTCCTCCGGCTCACAGCGAACTTCTCCCACCCTGGCAGGGGATTCCGCCCCAAAGCCGAGGACGCCCAGGGCCCCCGGGTCCCCGGCTTTGACCAGGGTCCGGAGGGCATGGCGAACCAG
>RCNC010002050.1_pt1 | contig 13489 bp, 13 predicted proteins | sample 2041301 | NCBI WGS metagenome assembly RCNC01 (sample SAMN09708231, study PRJNA481090) | Marine sediment metagenome, whole genome shotgun sequencing project. | biome: marine sediment; feature: ocean; material: sediment; isolation source: Sewage treatment plant 13A marine sediment (STP13A) ... | reverse complement strand
TTCATTGTCAATATTTATTTTTTAGATCATGGAAGGATTCGCGGAACATCTTTTGAGTTCCTCAAATAAATTGACCTCATTCACAGGATCAGGTTATTTTTTTTAAGCTCCCCAAAATTATCGAATTTAAATTTTGCAAAACGTGACAATACTCATACTTTATAATTGTTGATACGCAATTATTAACAAATGTTTTATTTAAAAAAAGGTATAAAAAAAAGGGTGATTTAAACAAATCACCCTTTTTAAAACTATTTGATAAAATTATTTCTTAGCCTTCTTTACAGGCGCTTCTACTTCTTTGTTTTCGGATTTCATAAATTCATCCATAATGGCTGTGCTCACGCCCATATTCGAGAAACCACCGTCATGATACAAGTTTTGAAGTGTCACTTTTTTAGTTAAATCAGAAAATAAAGACAAGGTATAATCAGCACATTCCACAGCAGTAGCATTACCTAAGGGTGACATTTTATCAGCGTACGCAACAAAACCATCAAATCCTTTTACCCCACTCCCTGCGGTTGTTAAGGTTGGCGATTGTGAAATAGTATTTACACGAACCTTTTTATCTCTCCCAAAAAAATATCCAAAACTTCTCGCTATCGATTCTAAATAAGCCTTGTTATCAGCCATGTCATTATAATCAGGAAATACACGTTGAGCCGCCATATAGGTTAAACCTACGATACTTCCCCATTCGTTCATCATATCTTTTTTATACAATACACTCATTAATCTATGAAAAGATAAGGCGGATACATCCCAACCTGTCTTTGTAAAATTATAATCCTGATTGGTATAATGATTTCCTCTTCTTACATTCACAGACATACCAATAGAATGCAATACAAAATCAATTTTTCCTCCAAGTATTTCCTTAGATTCATCTATTAGATGCTCAAGATCCATGATAGATGTAGCATCAGCTGGAATTACCTTAGACCCTGTTTTTTCTGCCAGCTCTGCAATTGTCCCCAAACGCAAAGCTACAGGAGCGTTGGTCAATACAAAAGTAGCGCCTTCTTCATGAGCTCTTTCAGCCACTTTCCAGGCAATGGACTTAGAATCTAAAGCCCCAAAAATAATTCCTTTCTTTCCTTTTAATAAATTGTACATAAATAAATATTTAATTTGGTGTCAATGATATTTTAATCCTCGTTTTATTTTGACAAACTGCGACAAAGTTAAGTCATTATTTTAACATTCCCATTTATGACAAAAGCTGTTTGGCGTGTGCCATGGCTGAAGCTGTTATGGTGTTTCCTCCGAGCATTTCTGCCAGCTCCACCAGTCTCTCCTCCTCATTCAGCAATTTAATGTTTGATGATATTGATCCTTTTTCTTCTTTCTTATAAACCTTGTAGTGTTGATGCCCTTTTGCGGCTACCTGTGGTAAATGGGTAATTGTTATCACCTGCATATTTTGGCTCATTTTGAGCATTACTTCTGCTATTCTATTTGATACTTCACCCGACACACCCGTGTCAATTTCATCAAAAATGATGGCTGGCAAATTTGAATACTTGGATAAAATCGATTTAATCCCTAACATCATTCTCGACATCTCACCACCCGAAGCCACTCTTTTCAACGGCTCAAAGTTTTTTCCTTTATCCGATGACATTAAAAAATCGAGCTGATCTTTTCCATTATTTAAAAAATGTTCACTTTTAATCAATCCAATTTTGAATCTGGTATTTTTCATTTCCAAAAGGCTCAATACCGATTCAATTTGTGCTATAAATTGAGGAATCGCCTGTTTTCTTCTCTTATGAATATCAGCTGCAAGCTTATCCAGGTCATTTTCAGATTTCACAATTTCAATTTGCTTTTGACTAATCGTTTCTTCCGCATTATCCACTTCAACTATTTTAGTCTCATAGCTGTCTTTAATTTCCAATAATTCAACAACCGTGGCTGCAGCATGTTTTTTCTGTAAGTCATAAATCAACTTCAATCTCTCCTCTACTTTATTGAGTACCACAGGATCATAAACTAATTTATCACTCTCAAGGTGCAATTCGTCAATAATATCTTTAAACTCTATCCATAAACTCTTAAAACGGTCTGATAAATTAGCATAGAAATCATCAAAACCTGAAATCTTTGAAATACTGTGATCAATATGTGACAATTGACTTAAGGCTCCCATCTGTTCCATTTCTGAAACATCAAGTATCTCACCTATCTGCATCTTGATTTCCTCAACATGAGATAATTTTTCGAGGTCTCGTTCTAATTCTTCCTGTTCATCAACTTCTAACACTGCTTGCTCAAGTTCCTTCCACAAAAAAACATTATAATCATATTCCTTTTGGGCTTTGTGCTGAGCCTCTTTAATATCATTCAGTTCATTTATCAGCAATTTTAATCGCTTGAATTCCTGCTTATAATCATTAAGAATTTGCCCATTATCAGCCAGTGAATCAATAATATGGAATTGGTAAACCGGATCAGACAGCTGCAAAGTTTCGTGTTGAGAATGTACATCAATAAGCTGTTCTGTTAATTGATTCAATACTGACAAAGTTGTTGGCGTATCATTTACAAACGCCCGTGATTTTCCATTGGCTAAGATCTCTCTTCTTATAATTACTATTGGATCATAGTCCAAATCATTGTCTTCAAAAAAACTGATCAGATTATAGGTACTGACATCAAACTCTGCTTCAATAATACATTTCTTCGCCTTGTCATAAACCAAGGAAGCGTCAGCTCTTTTCCCAAGTACAAGCGCCAACCCGCCAAGCAGGATAGATTTACCCGCCCCTGTTTCACCTGTAATTATAGAAAGTCGCCCTATAAGATCCACTTTGAGATTCTCAATGAGAGCATAATTTTTAATGGACAAAGATATTAACATGAAGTTTTCTTACTATTAAAAAGCTGTGAAAGCAAACTTAAATAAAAAGCGACATAACCTGGGGATAGTCTAAATTTTTATTTCGCCCCATTTTTCATCATATGAAGGATAAATTTTCGAAAGTACTTCCTTTAATGTTGAAGTATCAATTTTAGGACCATCAGAAAAAAGGTCAACAATTTCATCGCTTTTGGTATCCATAAATACCCGAATTAAAAAATTTCTAGGCCTGTCGTTATACAATCTATCAAACCCAACTATTGAATTGAGAATTGATTCTTTGGCCTCTGTACTATTATCGACCATTCGGTCGAGCCCTAAAATGTGGTACTCGTACATTGACTTTCTGTATTGCTCATAAACAGGAGATAATAAATTTTCATTTAACATATATCTTGTGTAGTTTCCATCGATTCTGTTCCAACCAACACCTCCTCCCTGCTGGGCAACTATCATCACATTTTCGGCCTTTTTGAAGAAATCCTCGCCTCCTTTATAACCAAAAGTATCTGCCTGATATCCTAAAATGGTATAAGCATAAAAAGTTAAGAGGGAAGCTAGATTAGATTCAAATGAAACCTCATTATACACCAAGGGCTGAAACTCCTGATAAATAAACGAAATATCATTATCGTTAAAATTGAGTATGGGAGTAGAATAAGTAGAATTATAAACCGGTCTTGAAATTTGTAACTGCAAACTCCCCTTAAAACTATTTCCCGCCTGAACCTCAAGAATATTAATGGTGAGTGAGCAATTTATTTTTTGGTGCGTTTTATAGGCAGAACTGGTCCATTTTGTATTGTTCAAATACTCGAAAATATCATTTTGCATGGTTTCAAACAAACTCTTATTTGAAACCCCAATTTCTGAATCGTTAATAAATACCGTGCAATTTAATTCTTGTGAAGATGCATTAAACCCCACAAAAAATAACCAAATGAATACAAATCTACGCATTTATACTTTTTATTATATCATTAAAAATGTCTTTGGCCACCTCGCCTTTCGTTTTAAGATCAAAACTTTGGATACGCTCATTTTTGTCAATCAGGGTAATTTTATTTGTGTCTGACTTAAACCCCGCCCCTTTATCCTGAAGTGAATTCAAAACGATTAAATCAAGATTTTTATTTTTTATTTTGGATTTGGCATTGGCTATCTCATTTTCAGTCTCCAAAGCGAAACCGACCAGATACTGGTTCTTCTTAATAGCTCCAACGGATGCAAGAATGTCCTTGGTTGGCACCAAGTCAACCTGCATGATCGCTTCTTTCTTTTTTATTTTTTGAGAAGATACTACTTTTGGTTTAAAATCAGAAACGGCAGCCGAAAATATGGCAATGTCTGCTTCCTTAAAATTTTGATGCGTAGCAAGATACATTTCATCGGCACTCATCACGTCAATTCTCTTTATGCCTGACTGTCTAACTTCCTGAAAGCTTGGCCCTGAAATCAGTGTAACACTAGCTCCTAACGCAGCCGCTTCATTTGCCAAAGCAAATCCCATTTTTCCAGAAGAATGATTTCCAATAAACCTTACCGGGTCAATAGCTTCAAAAGTTGGGCCAGCCGTAATCAATACACGCTTACCATTCAAGGGTAATTTTGCCGCTATATGATTTTCAATAAAAGAAAGAATCTCATCAGGCTCGGCCATTCTGCCCTCTCCTTCCAAACCGCTGGCTAATTCCCCAAATGCTGGTGGAATAAATATATTTCCCCTGGCTTCTAAAGCAGCTATGTTTTTAGCCGTGGTGGGATGCCTATACATGTCCAGATCCATTGCTGGAGCAAAGTAAACAGTTGATTTGGCCGACAAATAAGTAGCGAGAAGCAAATTATCACAAATTCCTTCAGACATCTTCGCCATAGTATTGGCTGTCAAAGGAGCAATTACCATGAGGTCTGCCCATAAGCCAAGATCAACATGACTATTCCAAAGCTCATTCTCTTCACTTTGATCAAAAAAAGTTGAGTGAACCGGGTTTTTTGACAAGGTCGACAGGGTCAAAGGGGTTACAAACTCCTTAGATGCCGGAGTCATCACCACCTTTACCTCAGCACCAGCCTTGATAAAGTTTCTAACCAGAAAGGACGTTTTATAAGCAGCAATTCCGGCAGTAACTCCTAGAAGAATCTTTTTACCGCCTAAAACAGACATAATTATTATATATTATCGTTACTTGTATCCGGAGTTCTATAATATATTTCACCATCTAACCATTCTTTAACAGCTATGGAAGTCGGTTTTGGTAGACGCTCATAAAATCGAGATACTTCTATTTGTTCTTTATTTTCAAAAACCTCTTCTAAACTATCATTAAAAGTTGCAAACTCCTCTAATTTGTCAATCAATTCACTTTTTAAATCTTCATTAACCTGAGAAGCCCTTTTTGCCATAATAGCTATAGCTTTGTAAATATTTTCAGTAGGTGCCTCAATTTTATTTTTATCAAAAGTAATTGTACTTTCTGGTGCTCCAGTATTCTTATAGTCTTTCATTCGTTAATTATTTTGTGATATTGTAGCTAATTGCTCTCTTGTTTTAGTCAACTCTTCGTGAAGCTTAGCGGCCAGGCCTTCCACTTCAGGTAATTTCTTTGATTCTGGGAAAGTTTTATTAAATTTACCATATGCCAAAAGCGCTTCAGACAATCTTTCTTCTTTCTTACTAAAGACACTTTTCATCCCTAAAAAATATGCCGATTTGAAACTGTAGTAAAAAGTCTCTTCCTTATATTGAGACCCAAGATGATCTTCATTGAAGGTTTCAAAAGCCTGAATAGCAGCATTGTAATTTTCAGTGTGGTAATATTGTCGCGCTACTTCAAAATCCTTGAACTGCAGCTTTTTATTTAATTCAGCATAATCTTTATTAGCTTCAGCTATCAAAGCAGAGTTTGGATATCTATCAATATAATTTTGATAAGCCGTCAAAGCTTTATAAGTATCCTCCTGATCTTTACTATAAATGGGAGCAGCCAAATAGTAACTTTTTGCACTATAATAAGCAGCTTCCTCTACTTTAGAGCTTTCAGGATAATTAGTGATGAATTTTGAAAAGTAATACGACGCCATAGTATAATTCTCCGTCTGGAAATAACTATCTGAGATCATATATTGAATTCTCTCCATCTGAGGTTTATTTGCATAAGGCCCCATAATCTTCTCAAATAATTCAATCGCTTTCTTATAATCCTTTTTTTCATACATCTGCACCGCCATCTTATACCTATCAACATTTAATCCTTTGTTCAATACAGTACTGTATTCACTGCATGAACCCAGAAAAAAGGTAATGATCAATACGAACGCTAAATTTTTCATTTTTTGCATGTTGGCAAAATTACTCTTTTAAAACGGAATTAAAAAAATATTTTTTATACTTTATCCCTCATTCTTTCAGTTAATAAAATACTGATTTACAGAAATATAGTATATTGATTAATAAATTATTGAGGTGCCTCAGCTGCGCCTACTAATAATTTAACATCATTGTCAAATAAGTACAGGCCTCCTTTATCATCACCGATTAGGTTGATTTTATCCAAAATATTTCTGGCAAGAGCTTCTTCTTCAATTTGCTCGGCAACATACCACTGCAGAAAATTATGTGTGGCGTAATCTCTTTGATCCAAGGTAATTCCAACCAAATCATTGATTTTTTGTGAAACCATGACTTCATGATCAAAAAGCGTTTGAAACATCGCTTTAAATGACCCAAAACTCACAGGTGGTTTTACCAAGGCAGAAACCTGGGCGTGCCCCCCTCTTTCATTTACAAACTTTACCAATTTAAGCATGTGCATTCTTTCTTCATCAGAATGGGCATACATAAAAGACGCTACGCCTTCAAAGCCTTGATTTTCAGCCCATGAAGCCATTGCTAAATATATTTGTGAGGACTCAGCTTCAATCCTAATCTGCTCATTTAACGCTTTTTCAATTATATCAGAAACCATTTTTTATTTTTTAAATTCGGACACAAAGGTATTAATTTTTTGTTGTAATTCCATCGATGCGCAAACTAGTGGTAATCTGACTTCAAGTCCGGAAATTTTTAATGTGTATAACATTGCTTTAATCCCGGCAGGGTTACCTTCCATAAATATCAAATCAATGCTATTCATAAGGGCATAAAAGGAATTAAAAGCGCTTCGAGGCTCGCCTTGTATCCCCAAACGTATCATGTCACTGAATTCCTTTGGCAAGGCCTGAGCCACAACCGAAATCACTCCAACGCCTCCTGCCAGTACCAGTGGTAAAGCCAGTTTATCCTCTCCGGAAATGATTAAAAAATCAGCCGGTTTTCCCTTTATCAACTCCAAAATCTGCTCAAAATCACCAGCAGCCTCCTTAATTCCGATAATATTTTCAAAATTTCTTGCGAGCCTAAAAACAGTTGCCGGAGCCATATTGCTAGCCGTTCTCGGCGGAACATTGTATAGAATTACCGGTAAAGGACTGGCCTCAGAAATTGACTTAAAATGTTCGTAAATACCTTGTTGAGAAGGTTTATTATAATATGGAGAAACCGATAATATGGCTGAAAATCCCTCAAAATTACCATGATGCAAATCATCGACCAGCTGCCTGGTATTATTTCCACCAAGGCCTACTACCAAAGGTAACCTGCCATTATTAACTTCGACCACTTTAGCCTTAACGTGCTCTTGTTCATCTTTTGTCAACGTTGCCGTTTCACCTGTCGTTCCTAGCACGACTAAATAATCAATACCATTGTCTATCTGGTAATTTACCAAGCGCTCCAATGCATGGAAATCCACTTCTTTACTTGATGTAAAAGGAGTAATAAGTGCGACTCCGATTCCTTTGAATTGTTCCATTCTCCTTTGTTAAATTTTCTTTTAATTAGTCGATCAGTTTAAGTATCTCTAAATATTTTACAAGTTCTGCATTAAATGTATCTAATTGGTTTCCCTTTATTTTTATGGAAATATCATTGAAAAAATTATTTGGATGGTCATATCCAACCTTTAAACCGGCCAATGACCTAATCATGATGACTTGGTCATATACTTGATCCGCCTCACAATAATTGATCAGCAAGTCAAACTTTTTTTCCAAAAAATTAGCCAAGGCCGGCGCTTTAACACTGCCATATAAACCAAAACTCTTTTCATTACATACTTTACTGTTATTCGATGAATTCTCCTTGCCTGAAGGATCAAACAAAAAAATCATCATGTCCTCCTCTTCAATCCCAAGTTCACTACTCAGCCTTTTTCTAAAATCATAGGTTTGAAATAAACTAAGCTCCGCCAGAACGCCAACCTTTTTAATCCTTTTAGTCTCAGTTTTCTTTTCTTTCGGAAGGATATTCTGCTTATTTTTTATAAATTTGACCGCAGTCTTTTTCTTTAAATTTAGTATTCCCATTACCCAGAATTATGCGTACAAAACTATATAAAATTATAGTATTAATAATAATTTCTACATTATTAAACAAAATTATAGTTTCCTGTAAAGAAAAAAACAGTGAACTTAAAATGATTCGTGGGGAACAGATCGAAATAAGTGCAGATCTTGAGAAGGACAAAGATTTTATCAATGAAATAGAACCTTACCAAAAAGAAATGCAGCACAGGATAAAAGAAGTACTGTGTTTTAATCCAAGGAATTTATCCAGAAATGAAACGGAACTTGAAAGTTCACTTGGTAATTTTTATGCAGATGCCTGTTTTAAAGCAGCTGATAGTTTGTTTTTTATTCAAACGGGAGATCATATTGATTTTGCCTTGTTTAATTATGGTGGAATTAGAACCGAAATCCCACAGGGAGATGTTACAGTAGAACACATCTTTAAATTAATGCCTTTTGAAAATAAATTAGTGGCCGTAAAACTTTCGGGAGAAAGAGTTGCTGAATTATTGACTTATCTAGAAAACAGAAAACAAGCCCATCCTGTTTCAGGCTTGAAATTAACCATGAAAAATAATCAGTTCTCCACGATACAAATAGGAAATAAAGATTTTGACAAGAACAGGGAGTATACGGTTTTAACGCATGATTATTTACAACATGGTGGAGACAATATGAAATTTTTCAAAGATCCTATAGAGATCTATCCCCTCGAATATAAAGTAAGAGATGCGCTAATTGATCATCTAAAATCAATTGACACTTTAAGCCCTTCATTGGATGGCAGATTCACAAAAATTAATTAGATGGAAAGAAGAAAATTTCTAAAAAATACTTTGGCAGGAAGCTCATTGATGACCCTTGGCGGTTTGTCATTAACTTCGTGCCTAAGAGAGACAGAGAAAAAAATCACTATTCTTCATACAAATGACGTTCACAGCCATATAGAGTCATTTTCTGTGAACCATGAGAAATATGCAAATTTAGGTGGCGTGGCTCGCCGGGCATCACTGATAGAAAATATCAGGCAGGAAAATCCTAACACTTTACTTTTCGATGCTGGGGACATCTTTCAGGGAACGCCCTATTTTAATTATTTTGGTGGAGAAGTAGAGTTTAAAATGATGAGTAAACTAGGCTACAATGCTTCTACAATAGGCAACCATGATTTCGACAATGGGATAGCAGGTCTGGAGAAACAATTACCTCATGCTAGCTTTGATTTTTTAGTTGCCAACTATGATTTTAAAAATACCATTCTTGATGCAAGAACAAAACCATATAAAATTTATACCATAAATGGTATTAAAATAGGCGTTTTTGGCTTGGGAATTAAATTGGATGGATTGGTAGATCCCTTACTTTACAAGGAAACAAAGTACCTTGACCCCGTTGAGGTCACGCAAGAAATGGGCACCTTATTAAAGGGCGATAAAGGATGTGACCTGGTCATATGCCTCTCCCATCTTGGCTATTATTACAAAAATAATCCACAATTGATCAGCGACCTAACGCTGGCGCAACAAACAAAAAATGTTGATTTGATCATTGGTGGGCATACCCATACTTTCCTTAAAAAACCAACGGTAGTAAAAAATCTAAAAGAAGAAAATATGCTAGTCAATCAAGTGGGCTGCTGGGGCGTGAATTTGGGGCGAATTGATTTTATCTTTGACAGTAGCGAAAATATCTCAGCCAAGGGAAAAAGTATCATTGTATAATTGTATAACTGAACTATTATATCTAGTTGATCAGAACCTCGTCAGCAAAAATCCAAGATGGTAAACCTGCAGCATGGTGCCAGTAAGGTGGGCTCTTCATGTTTTTACTCTGTATTTTAATATATCGCAACTTTACCTGATCAAAATCTAAATCGAAATATTTTATATCATTTATTTTACTGTCTTTAGTAAGAGGCATATCATTCTGCACAATCCCTAAGGGTTCAAAATTATCATTATCTACTGAATGTGAATAAGTGACACTCAATGGGAAAAACACAATATGGTTACTAACCTGTAAAAAAGCTACAGATATGGAACCTACCTCAACTTCCTCTCCCAAATCAATGACAGCTATCATATCATTTCCTTCAAAGCCCAACCAATTGGCATAAAAACCATTCCCACCCAGAGCGCCATCCGTTAAAACCTGAGGGTCCTCATTTGCATATTTCTTTGGTTTTGTAAGTAAAGTAACCGTTTTTCCCAAAGCCTTATTTGGTTTAAGCGCCACTTCCATGGCTTTTCGATAATTTAACTCATAATCGGCAACCTTGTATCCCATTTCGTTGGTCAGACTTATATCAGCCTCACCGGTTGTCCTAGAAAAATTATCTAACTTCCTTAAAACAAATGGGTTAATCGACTTTTGACCGTCTTCGCTGTGACTTGTTAAATTATATAGTTCCGAAATATTTTTCCTGCATGCTTCCAAAATTGCATAATCAATGCCAAGTCGGGCCCGATTGATTCTTTGAATCAATTCTACATTGCCATCCACAGTCTTTTCTGCATCATCAAAATAAGCATCATAAACCTGCAACAACTCAGGGCTTAAATAGGCAGTAAAAGCCTGGGATGGGTCTCCGTATAAAAATAAAAAGAACTCATCATAATTTTGAATTTCCTGATGAATACGGTCAATATAAGCCTTGACATAAACACCTCCTGCTCCGTAATAACCGTCAGTGAATTCTTTGATTAGCTCATCAAAATTTAAATCCGGATTCCATAATAATTTGGCCATTACATAGGATCTTAATTCAAAAAGTTCACTCGGATTATTACTGTGCTGCTCAAATACCCATTTTGCATTATTATCTTTAAAAAACCGAATATTGGGCTGCAAGGTGTGAAGATTTGGGAAAGGGGCTAAAAAATTTGTAAACTGTGTCGTATAATCCCAGATTCTTATATTATCAGAAATTTTATTCCAACCTCTAAGGTCATCGGCAAAATCAGTACATTTTTCTTCTATGGTGGCACTTCGGTCACATTCTATAGAACAGAGCGTGATCATTACATTTTTTGCAGGGGCTGTCTTAGATGGTTTTCTTGTATACTGATAGGCCAAAGTAGAAATGGTTTTATCAGGATATTCCGCCGCTATTTTATTTACAAATTGTATCATAGTTCCCGTTGGCCCTCCCTCCAGGGAATCCATTCTTTTACATAAGGTATCCTCACAGTATTGCTGATTATCGTTTTGACTCACCGAAATCACGGTTGAAGACGGGTATTGTTCAAAAAATGAAGCCACAGAATCCTTCACAATCCTTAGGACATCTGGGTTCGTCAAGCAAAGTTGTGTGGGCAATCTTTGACCTCCTCTTAAGGCAAAATACTCTGGATGTTCCTTATAAAACTTTTCCTCTGGAATAAACCTGTGAAAGGTATGCACCTTAGCGGTAGGGACATAATAAGGAAAGGCTTCAGTCGTTACTCTATGTTTTGCAGCAAAATCCTGATCATTATAAAACAAACGTGAGTGCACGGTCCTCGTAGTAATTTCAGGTGTATAGGTAAAAAATAAATCTTTATCTATACTTATGGTCTTCAAATTGGGAATTGACTCCACAGTTGGTGAATACCATTTACAACCCATAAATTGATCTAAGAACTCATAAACAGCGTAAAGCGTTGACGTTTCACTTCCTCCGTTCAAGATTAGATTTTGACCATCAACTTTTATGTCTATCTGATGTTTTTCAAGCTCAGCAGTGGACACTAAAATATAAGGTTTATCCAATTGCATATTCTCCTCTTCTATAATGGGAAGCTTTACTGATGATATTTTCTCGAGATATTTTTGTAACTCAGCTGCTGCATGATTCTCCCGAACAGATGCATTTGTCTTTATCACAATTACATAATCTGAGGCTCCATTGTTGATAAGATTCAATGAATTGCTATACTCGCAAGCATTCGTTATTAATAAAACGGAAAGGATCAGAAACTGAAAAAAATAGCGTTTATAATTCATCAGACAAGATTTTCTTAATATAATTTATTCCTCATAGGTCAAATACGCTGAAACCAACCAATGGTTTAACTTATCATTATCAGCTTTGGTGGCTCCGATGCCTATTTTTAATTCATGCTTACCAGCCTCCATATCTCCCAATTCAACTACTATAGGATCAACAGTCGATCCAGGACACCAATTGGACCTGGAAATATCAGAAGAAGCAATGCGTTCTTCAATTTCTTTCACCAAATACTTTCTGGCCTCAAAATCTATATAAGCTGCCGAATCTTTCTTCAACCAAACCCCGGAAGTAGGATTAAACCTTCTGAAAGAGGCACAATCATCCCTCCAGGGTTCGATGTCAAGAACCATATTCTTATTGATCCAAAGGGTGTTTTTTATTTTGATGAATTCATCTCCTCCACTATGCCCCCCATGCCCAGTAGTAATATAATGTAATTTTACGTTTTTGACTTTTTTATCAAAGCCGAAACCTTGAACCAACTCCGTTTCTGCGAAAAAATCAGGCAAGACCTGCCCGTCCACATAACTTATCGTATTTACCAGAGGTTTAACCTTTACAATTTTATTCGCACGATTAGAATAGGACAAACTCAAATCAACCTTATAGCCTTCTGGGGTCCAGGAATCAATCCAAACACCCACATAAAAAGTATTATCCACAAGCTCCAGGAGATGGGAAATATTTCTTTCCCAAACAACTTTATCCTCCCATTTAGGAATATAAACAGGTTTTCTATGCGTATTCGTATCATTACTGAAATGCCCTACTCCAAAGGGAGTCATAAATCTCAAAAGTTCTATAACAGGTTTGTAATTGTCAACGGCTTTAACGCCAACATATCTTTCATTGATAGCTGAAGATGCAGGAAAACTTTTTTCTCCCTTGGAAACATCAATAATAGAAATTTGATCAGGATGGCTAATCACAAAACATGATCCTGATTTATCCCATCTGTCACCATTTGATCTTACCTTTAATTTAATGATCACATCAGTGCCATTTGGAAAATCAGGTACCTCTACCTTTTTATATACGATTCTTCCGCTTTGAAACCTTTGAACATCGCTATCAGTTCCTGATAGACCATTAAAATTAATCGGTTCATCAATAAATATATTATAATCAAAACCCTCCTGAGCCAATCCTGTGGAGGCGTAAAAAAGACCTAGACAAAAAAGTAGTAAATTAATAATTTTCATAATATTAGTTTAAAAAATCAGTAAATACCTTGCAGAAAATAAATT
>RCNC010002049.1_pt1 | contig 13490 bp, 9 predicted proteins | sample 2041301 | NCBI WGS metagenome assembly RCNC01 (sample SAMN09708231, study PRJNA481090) | Marine sediment metagenome, whole genome shotgun sequencing project. | biome: marine sediment; feature: ocean; material: sediment; isolation source: Sewage treatment plant 13A marine sediment (STP13A) ... | reverse complement strand
TGGCGATGGGCAATGCGGAAGCGCATTCTTTTGGTTTTGTATTCGTTCCCCAGATGATCAAGGGTTTTCAGCAAAACGAGAACCTGGTGGTTACCACTGACGGATATGAAGGTATTGCAGCGGTGAATTTCCTGGAGTTCAATCTGCGTAATGAGTACCTCAAGGACAAAAGAGTACGCAAGGCCATTGCCTACGCCATTGACCGGGATTTTATTACCCAAAAGCTTCACCAGGGGATTTCAAGAAAAGGCACCGGGCCTTTGCACAGCTCCAGCCCATTCTACACCGACGAGGTGGAACAATACGATCTGGACTTGGACAAGGCCAACGCCCTTCTGGATGAGGCCGGCCACGCCCGCCAGGCCAATGACATGCGATTCTCTTTGACTCTAACCTACATGCCCGGAGATCCCATCAGCCAGAAGATGCTGGCCGAATATTTTAAACCACAGCTTAAAAAAATCGGAATCGATATCCAGCTGAAGGCTCCGGCTGATTTCATGAGCTGGTATACCGATATTGCCAAGTGGGAACACGACATGACCCTGAGCAATTATTTTGGCTGGGGAGACCCGGTGATCGGTGTACATCGCCTGTTCGCTTCCACCAACATCAAGCACCAGGTCTGGACCAATACTGCCGGGTATGTTAACCCCAGGGTTGATGAGTTGTTGGCAGCCGCATCGATTGAGATGGATGTCGACAAAAGGAAAGCCCTCTATGTGGAGTTCCAGAAAATTATTGCCGATGAACTTCCTCTCTATTTCATCCATGAAAATGTCTATCACACCATCCAGCATAAAGATCTGACCGGTACAAAAACAAGTATCTGGCGCGGTGTCGGGGCCAATGACGACTTGAACTGGAAGGACGGCCAGATGCCTAAATAAAATAAATGCAGCAACCGAAATCGACGGCCACCGGCAGAGAATGGAAGAACCTCCAAAGAACGATTGAAACGGTCATTTTCCGCAGGTGGCCCCGATTCATGTAACCGGGCCCGCCCCTGTCCCAAGCCATTGGATATTCAACCGTGAAGATACTGCTTACATTGTCAAAACAGATCGCTTACGCCGTCATTCTGTTGTTGGCCGTCATCATCCTCAACTTCATACTGGTGCATTCCGCTCCAGGCGATGCAGTTACGGCCATGGTCGGAGATATGGGCGGGGCCACACCGAAAATGATTGCCGAATTGAGAGCTGAATACGGACTGGACCAACACCTGTTCACCCAGCTTTACAAATATGTCTTTAAAATGGTCCAGGGAGATCTGGGTACTTCCTTTACCCACAATCGACCCGTCCTGGAATTGATCCTGGAGCATCTTCCGGCAACCATTTTGCTGGTGGTGTCCGCACTATTTATGGCCTTTCTGTTAGGCACCTTGCTGGGCATTACTGCTGCCCAGAAACCCAACAGCTTTCTCAACCATGTGGTGACTGTATTTTCCCTTTCCGGTCTGGCATCCCCGGTATTTTGGACGGGCATTATTCTGTTGTTGCTGTTCGCTTTTTACATTCCCATCTTTCCCAGCTACGGCATGAAAACCATCGGCTATCGGGGTTCGCTTCTAGGGAGCTGGGTGGATATACTGCACCACCTGGTTTTACCGGCAGTAACCCTGGCGAGTGTTTATGTGGCTGTCTATAGCCGTATTGCCAGGGCCAGTATGCTGGATGTCCTTGGGTCCGATTATATCAGGACAGCGCGTTCCAAGGGCCTTAGCGAAAGGGTGGTGGTCTATAAACACGCTTTGAAGAACGCCATGCTGCCCTTGATAACCATGGTGGGTCTCCAATTCGGGCAATTGATCGCCGGCGCCGTTGTGGTGGAAACCGTATTCAGCTGGCCCGGAATCGGACAGCTGGTATTCAATTCGATATTGCGGCGGGACTATCCGTTGCTGCTGGGCATACTGTTTTTTTCTGTGCTGATGGTAGTGGTCTGTAACCTGCTGACAGACCTGTCATACAGATTGTTGGACCCACGTATAAAGTAGAAAAATGACTGACGCAAACATTGAAGATATCGTCAAACCGACCCCACGGCTCCTGGAAGTGTGGCGGATGTACCTCGCCAACAAGGCCGCTATGCTGGGACTGGTGTTGTGGTTGTTGATTATATTCACGGCAATTTTCGGGCCGGTTATATATCCAAGCGACCCTTTCGAATTGGTGGGGGCTCCGTTAACGCCTCCGGGCAGTGAATTCCTGCTGGGCACGGATTATCTCGGCCGGGACATACTGGCTGGAATTCTTCATGGCGCCTCGGTGACGCTGATTTTTGGTTTTTCGGCAACCTTGTGTTCGGTCTGCATCGGCCTTACCATCGGCGTCTTGGCCGGATACTATGGCGGATGGGTGGAAAACTTTCTCATGCGGGTGACCGAATTCTTCCAGGTCCTGCCGGGGTTACTTTTGGCCATGGTCCTGGTTACCATGTTTTCGCCGAAAATGATTATCATCGTTTTCGCCATCGGTGTGGTTAGCTGGGCCCCGCTGGCCCGTCTGACCAGGGCTGAATTTCTGAAAATCAAGGAACGTGAATATGTCATAGCGGAAAAAGCCTTGGGATCGACCAATCGGCGCATCATGTGGTTGGTCATTCTGCCCAATGCCCTCCCCCCCCTGATTGTTGCCACGGTCCTGGGTATCGGTGCATCCATTCTTTTCGAGGCCGCCTTGAGTTTCCTTGGATTGAGCGATCCCAATGCCTACAGTTGGGGATACATGATCGGTTCATCCCTTGAGTACATATGGGATTCTTGGTGGGCCGTCACCTTTCCCGGCTTTGCCATCTTTCTCACCGTCCTTGGCATCAGTCTGATCGGCGACGGTTTGAATGATGCGTTAAACCCCAAATTGAGAAAGCTATGAAGCCAAAGGAAACGATACTGCAGGTTGAAGGGCTCTGTGTCGATTTTGCAGTTAGAAAAGGAACGGTTCGCGTGCTCAACAACCTGAGCCTACGCCTGGATCGCGGCGAGGCCCTGGGGATTGTTGGCGAAAGCGGTTGCGGTAAAAGCATGACGGCCCTTTCGATCATGCGCCTGATCCCTGTTCCCCCGGGGAACATATCCCAGGGCAACATTCTCCTGGGCGACACCAACCTGCTGGAGCTGGAAGAGAAACAAATGCAGGATATACGCGGCGACGAAATCTCGATGATTTTTCAAGAACCCATGACCTCGCTGAACCCCGTGTTCACCGTCGGGTCACAGGTGGCAGAGAACATTCGACGGCATCAATCATCCTCCAGGTTGGAGGCCAGGGAAAAGTCCATTGAAATGCTGCAGCTGGTAGGTATCCCGGCTCCGAAACAGCGCTTCAGCCAATACCCCCACGAACTATCCGGGGGCATGCGCCAGCGGATCATGATCGCCATGGCCCTCTCGTGTCAGCCCAGCATCTTGATCGCTGATGAACCGACCACCGCCCTGGATGTCACCATCCAAGCTCAGATATTTGATCTGTTGAGGGATATCCAAAACCGCATCGGTACGGCCATCATTTTGATTACCCACGATATGGGGGTCATTGCTGAATTTGCCAAACGGGTCATCGTCATGTATGCCGGACGTAAGGTTGAAGAAGGCCCGGTCCGGGAAATCATTGCCCACCCTCGCCATCCTTATACCCGCGGGCTAATCAAATGTGTCCCGTTTTTGAAAAAAGATCCTGGAACCAGGCGGGAAGAACTCAATGAAATTCCGGGCATTGTGCCGGATTTAAGCCGCTTGGGCCAGGGCTGCCCCTTTGCCCCCCGGTGCAATCACGCCACCGATCTGTGTCGAAAGGACTTTCCTGCTGAACAGACGGTGGGACAGAATCATCAGGTCATCTGCTGGCATGCGGGGGAGATCCAATGATCGAGCGGCCACTGTTGCGGGTTGAAAACCTGTGTACCTATTTCAAGCTGCCCAAGCCGCACCCATTCGGCAAGGCAGCGACCGTATTTGCGGTCGATGATGTCAGCTTCGATATATCGCGAGGCCAAACTTTCGGTCTGGTCGGTGAAAGTGGTTGCGGCAAATCAACCACGGCCATGTCAGTGCTTCGGCTGGTGGAGCCGACATCCGGATCGGTGAGACTGGACAACCAGGATGTCGGTCAACTGAATGCCGAGGATCTGCGGTCTTTTCGCCGGCACATGCAGATCGTGTTTCAAGATCCCTATTCATCTATGAATCCCAGAGCAACTGCCAGCGAAATTGTGGGGGCATCGCTCAAGATTCAACGTATCGGCACCTCAAGAAGCCGCAGGGCAAAAGTGGCCAACCTGTTCAAAATGGTCGGTCTGCGGCCGGAACAGCGCGATCTCTTCCCCCATCAATTCTCCGGCGGACAGCGGCAGCGCATTGCCATTGCCAGGGCCCTGGCATCCAGGCCTCAATTCATAGTGTGCGACGAACCTGTCTCGGCTCTGGATGTGGCTATCCAGGCTCAAATCCTCAACCTGCTTCGCCGGTTGCAGGAAGAACTGAACCTGACCTATCTTTTTATATCCCACGACATGGCTGTCATCCAGCATATGTGTGATCAGATAGCCGTTATGTACATGGGGCAGATCGTTGAGGCAGCCGATCGCCGTTCGCTTTTTTTGAATGTCCAGCACCCTTATACAAAGGCGCTGCTTTCCGCCATTCCAACGATCGATCTCGACGTCAAGCCGTCAAGCAAACGCCTGGTAGGAGATGTTCCCAGCCCGATGGACCCACCACCGGGTTGTCGATTCCATACCCGTTGCCCAATGACGGAAGCGATCTGCAAAAGGGAAAAACCGTCATTGAAGGAAGTTAACGCAAATCATCTCGTAGCCTGTCACCTTGTTTAATTACCCGGCACTTTTTCTTGTATCCAAACGGTATTCCCATTTTTGGTAGGCCTATCTGTGGAAAATGAGGATGGTGAACAGAAAACTGATGCCTAATTGCATTTTAGGAGATGAACATGAATGAACATGTCACAGTCTATGTAGCAAAAAAAATAATTACCATGAACCCTGAACAGCGGTTTGCCCGAGCTGTTGCGGTTAAGGACGGACGCATTCTTTCCGTTGGGGGGCCTGAAGCGGTCGTAGACTGGCTGAAGAAATCACCGTTCGCAGCCTATAAAATGGAAACAGATTTTCAAGATAAAATCTTGATGCCGGGAATTGTGGATGCGCACACACATGTTGAACTGCAAGCCTTGATTTATAGCGGTCATTTCGTGGCACAAATTCCCTGGCCACGCCCGGAAGGTGGATTTTATCCAGTCTACCCAAACAAAGCGGATGTTCTCCAACGCCTTAGGGAGGTTGATCAGGAGTTGCCTATCGAAGAGCCTCTTTATGCCGTGGCCTACGATGAAAACAAGGCCGGGGGGTTTTTACACATCGATGAATTGGATGCAGTATCGAAGACACGACCGATTCTCATTTCGAATCTTGTTTTCCATCGGTTCTGGGCTAACAGCGCACTATTAAAAAAGGCTGGCATTGCGGAAGATGATCTGCCGCCCGGTATTGAATGCGATGAAAGCGGAAAACCCAACGGAACCTTAATCGAAGCCAAAGGCCTGATGGCTGTCCGGCCGGCACTTCCCGATCTTGTGAACATTACAGAGGAAAAAATACGATATGTGCTGCCGTTGTTTACCAAGGGAGGGTATACCACGGTTTGTGATGCTGCAGTGGGGGCTTTTGGATTTCAGCATTCTCTGGGTATTTTTCAACATCTGCAGTCTTTACCGGAAAGCAACCTGCGGGTTGTGGCTCTTCCCTGGGCTAAAACCGGAGCGACAGAAGCGGGCTCCCTTGACCACTTTATCGAACTTATTAAAAAGACCTCGAATGAGGATATGGAAACTTTTCGCATCGGACCCGTAAAACTTTATACAGACGGATCCATCATCTCACGCACCTCGCCCATTGGCTGGCCCGGCTACTGGGATGGGTCGCCCGAAGGCCATATGGAAAATGATCCTCAAGAAATTAAGGAAATGCTGATCAGGTGCCACGAGGCCGGGCTTTCAACGGTGACCCATGCCAACAGCCGGCCCGGGTGCCAGATAGTCCTGGATGCCGTTAAAGAGGCCCAGTCAATAAAATACCGGCCGGATATGCGCCACAGGATCGACCATGCCTACAATATTACCTCATCACAGTTGCGTCAGGCCAAAGAACTCGGGGTGGGAGTACAGTTTTTTACACCGCAGATTTACTACTACGGTGATGCCCACTTGAAGATTCAGGGCCCGGATCGGGCTCACAACATGACGCCTACGGGCACAGCAAAACGCCTCGGTGTCTCATGGGGTTTTCATAATGACCCACCGGGGACGCCTCAACTTCCCTGGCTCGGAGCGTGGGCCACTGTTCACCGCAAGACCCTTGATTCGGGGACTGTTTTAGGACCGGAACATTGCGTGACGGTAGAAGATGCGCTGCAGGCGATGACCATCGAAGCGGCCTATCAGCTTCACCTGGATCAGGAGATCGGCAGCATTGAATTCGGTAAACGAGCCGATTTTTGTGTCCTCGAAGACGACCCCCTTGAAATTGATCCCATGGATCTGAAAGACATTCCGGTCTGGGGTACCCTATTTTCAGGGAATCCTAATCCAGCGCAAGGAATTTGACATTAATCGTATAAGCATAAGAATTTTATTCAGCATCTCCATTCCAGTTGAAATCTCCCATAATGAAAGGATTCTGAAATGAAAGCCTTTAAACTGTTTATGAATGCGGATGTCATCACCATGGATCCGAAGTTTCCCCATGCTGATGCTTTTCTAGTTTACCGTGACCAGTTTGTTGCTGTCGGTTCGTTAGAAAAAATTAAAGACACGTTTCCGACCCCGGTCGAAACAATAGATCTTGAAGGAAAAACAGTAATTCCCGGATTCATTGAGACGCATAACCACCTCTCCTACTATGCCCTGACCCTTTTCATGGTCGACTGTTCTCCCTACAATAACCAAAGCATGGTTGAAGTGTTAGCTAAGATAGAAGAAAGGGCGTCCTCCTCGGCTCCAGGCGAGTGGGTTGTTGGCTGGGGGTATGACGACACCTTATTTGCGGATGCCCGCCATCTCACCCGATCAGACCTGGACAGTGTTTCCCCGGCCAACCCGGCATTGATCATGCACGCCTCGGGCCATCTTTCTTACGCCAACTCCCTATCTCTCAAGATGGCCGGAATTACAGGGGATACACCTCAACCCGCGGGCGGTGCGATAGAAAAGGATGAAAACGGCGATCCAACTGGTTTGTTGATGGAACCTGCCGCCCAGCTGATGGTGGCTGAGCTATTGCCCAAACCAGGCATATCCGAATTTAAGGCGATCCTGCCTGACGCCTTTGCCCGTTACAACCAGGCCGGGATTACCAGCGTACATGATGGTGCTGTGGGGATGATAGGCCAGGGCATACCCGTATACAGTGCCTACCGCGAGTTGGAAAACGAAGGTCTTTTGACCCTGAGGGTATATCTAACAACCATGTATGACTTCTACGACAATCTGTTGAATGCAGGGATGGGAAGAGGTTATGGATCGGATTTCCTGCGTATCGGAGCCGTCAAAATGTTCCAGGATGGATCCATCCAGGGGCTGACGGCAGCATTGACAGAAGGTTACCACTGCCGGAGTGATTGGTGTGGTGACTTGATCATGCCTCAGGAGGAAATAAACGACCTTGTGGCCCATTATCATGAAAAGGGTCTGCAGATAGCTGTGCATGCCAATGGTGATGCCGCCATCGAGTCGGTCATCATCGCTTTCGAGAATGCCCAGGCAAAAAATCCCCAGACAGATCTCAGGCATATGATTATCCACTGCCAGATGGCTACCGACGATCATATTGCCCGAATGAAGGCCTTGGAAATTATTCCGAGTTACTTTCCAAACCATGTATACTACTGGGGTGACCGGCATGAATCGTTATTTATCGGACCGGATAGGGCTTCACGCATCGATCCTGTGGGCTCATCTTTGACTGCCGGACTGCGTTTTACCCTGCATGCAGACACACCGGTTACACCGATTGCTCCGCTCCATTCCATTCACTGTGCCGTCAACAGGTTAACAAGAAGCGGCAGCATTCTCGGGCCAGATGAGTGTGTCAGTCCCTATGATGCACTAAAGGCCTTTACCGTGGATGCGGCATACTGCAGTTTTGAAGAAGACCAGAAGGGTACCATAAGCCCTGGGAAGTTAGCAGATTTTGTAGTGCTTTCCGACAATATCCTTAAGGTCGACAGTCAAAAAATAAAAGATCTACTAGTAATGAAAACATTTGTTGGAGGAAAAGTGGTTTAGTTGCATAGTGCTGGACGGTCTACAGTTTGGAATACAACAATATTAAGGTGTTGTTCAATCAACTTTGTGTGACATCCTGGTCAGGCAACCCAAACACCATTCCTTGACGGGAAGAAAGGTGACCCATGTGATTTCATATCGGCTTTTCAAGAACGCGGATGTTGTGACGATGGCGCCGGGTCAGCCCAATGCGGATACCTTTCTGGTCTGCGGCGACCGGTTTGTCGCCGTCGGGACTTTAGACGAGGTCAGGCGGCATTCGCCACCCGATGTCGACGAAGTTGACCTGAAGGGGAAAACCGTCCTTCCCGGTTTCGTCGAGACCCACAATCATCTTTGCTATTATGCCATGAGCCTCCTCAACGTGGATTGTTCCGCCACGACCAACCACTCAATAAAGGATATCCAGGACAAAATCAGAGAAAGGGCACAGAATTTGAAACCCGGCGAATGGTTGGAAGGTTCAAATTATGATGACACCCTCATCGCGGAGTGTCGGCACCTAACCCGGTCAGACTTGGATGAAGCCCTGTCGAATAACCCAATTGTAATCTGGCATACGACCGGTCACCTGGGCTATGCAAATTCAATAGCATTAGAAATAGCTGGGATTACCCGAGATACTCCCCAACCCGAAGGGGGAACGATAGACAAAGACGAAAATGGCGAACCTACAGGTCTGTTAATGGAACCGGCGGCCCAGAATATGGTCGCCTGTTTTCTGCCCCAACCCGATGTTTCTGTATTTAAAGAGATGATTCCTCGGGCAGTGGAGCACTTCAACCTGGAAGGGGTGACCAGTATCCACGACGGTGCCATCGGTATGATCGGCGAAACCGGTCCAACAATCTATCAGGCGTATCAGGAATTAGAGGCGGAAAACCAGCTTTTTTTGAGGGTTTACCTGACGACCATGCACGATGCCTATGAAAATCTGATCAAGATGGGGATTGGCAGAGGTTTCGGGTCTGACTTGCTGAGAATTGGTGCGGTTAAGATATTTCAAGATGGATCTATTCAGTGCCTGACCGCAGCGCTAACCCAAGGCTACCAATGTCAGCCTGATTTCCAGGGAGAATTCATCAGGCCGCAGGAAAAACTGGACGCTCTCGTGGAGCGCTACCAGAAAAAAGGGCTGCAGATAGCTATCCACGCTAATGGGGACGCTGCCATCGAATCGGTCATTTGCGCTTTCGAACGGGCTCAGGAAAAATATCCGCAATCGGATCTCAGGCACATGATTATCCATTGCCAGACCGCTTCAGACGATCATATCACCAGAATGAATGAACTGGGTATTGTACCAAGCTATTTCCCCAACCATGTCCACTACTGGGGGGACAGGCATGTATCAATGTTCCTGGGGCCGGAACGCGCTGCTCGAATTAATCCGTTAGGATCCTCTGTTAAAGCGGGGTTACGCTTTACACTGCATGCAGACACACCGGTTACACCGATTTCCCCGCTTCACTCCATCCACTGCGCTGTAAATCGAGTCACGCGCGAGGGCCACATTCTCGGAAGGGATGAACGGATCAGTCCATACGAAGCCCTGAAAGCGTATACCACGGACGCCGCATACTGTAGTTTTGAGGAAGACCGCAAAGGCTCAATCAGTTCAGGCAAATTGGCTGATTTTATTGTGCTATCGGACAATCCCATAACGATCGACCCGTTGGGAATAAAAAACATTCAGATTTTGAAAACATATCTTGGCGGCATAGTATTCCCTGGAAAGGTCGATATAACTTAAATAAGATCGGTGGGGTCGGCGTTTCATCATAGCGACTCATCCTATTTCTCTTCAGTTGACGGATCTGTTCGTATCATTAGGGGCGTTGGTTGTTTTTTATATAAACGAGAGGCCTTTGTTTTCAGGGGTACCTGCTCGTAGCGGCCTTTAATTATCGAGCGGTCGCATTCATTTCTTGTCAAGTAATAATCATAGCTGATTTTGTTGTCGGGGTCCTAGCTGACGTTTCCGTAGCGGGCATAATAGGAATGTAAGCTCCAATTAGTAAACATGTCAGCACAAATGTTAATGGTCGTATTTTTGCCAACTTCGGCGATGACCCGGTAACAATTCGCTATTCCGCTATGATCCCTGCCGATCCGGTCAATCTGGGCGACGGAGACACCCAGGTTGATAAATAATAGGCAACCGGTAAAATAAACCAGGCCTTTATGCAATTTTGAGTTTGTGTCGATGCCGCTCACTATGTTTTTGACAAGCGGATAGAGAAGAAGAGCCAGGGATAAGGCAAAAAAGAGCGCAAATTAGAATATAGAATAGCGCATGTGCACGAATCTTCATAATTTTATTTGAATCTATTATCCGCCCCCAATACCGTTGATCTATCAGGTGGTGTTTAAGGACGTTCTCTTAGGATGTGTTTTTCATCCGGAAGGTACCATGGAACGGCGCACCTGTGCAAGATTTGGTGCATTGCGATATCAAGCCAGCATCAACCACTTTTCAGAGATGAAATAAAATTATTGACAAGCCATTTTTTGTTAGCTATTTGATCAAATAGCAACGATTAAATAGGAGAATGGAAAATGCGAGAATACAAAACAATGATGACGTTAGCTACCGAGAGTCTCAAAGAGGGCATTCTTGATGGAAGTTTCGAGCCAGATGAAATGCTTGTACCGCAGAATCTCGAAAAGCGTTTTGGTTATGGAAAAATGGCGTTCAGGGAGGCTATTCGGGAGCTTGTTGGCTTAGGTCTGGTATACAGCGTTGCCAACAAAGGAAATTTTGTGACATCTCCTCCATCTAGCGGTGAACTCCAGGAAATATTCAAGATTCGCTGTTTAATTGAAAAAGATGCTGCAATTCAGGGTACGGCAAACATCTCAGATGAAGATATAAAAAAAATGGAGCATTTGCATAAAGAAATGAAGAAAAAATCAATCGCTCCTCGCGATTTTTTCTTTCTCAATACAGACTTTCATATGCTCCTCTATAGGGCTTCAGGCTGGGACTATATCTGCCACTTGATAAACCAGCTCATTGAGTACGTATTTATGTTTCGTTTCAGGAGCGGCACACAAAGAAGAGAAACACAGGATGTCTTCACGCAAGAACACGCCTTGATTTTAGAAGCTGTTAAATCCGGAAATGCGAAGGACGTCGGCGACCGTATCGTAAAAAATATCGAAAGTGGTCTTAAAGATATCCAGAAAAAATTGGAGGGTGAAAATGAGTGATACTGAAAAAAAAACCGGGCCCTTGGATGGAATTCGTGTTTTGGACTTTACGCATGTTTTGTCTGGACCCTTTGGAAGCACCCTATTGGGAGATCTGGGGGCTGATATTATTAAAGTCGAATCCCCTATGGGGGATATGACCAGAATGTCGGGCCCACCGTTTCAAAATAAAGAAAGTGCATATTTCTTTTGTGTCAATCGAAATAAACGAAGTATCAGCATTGATTTAAAAAAACCAGAGGCCAAGGACATTATCATTAATATGGTTAAAACGTGTGATGTCTTCATGGAAAATTTTCGACCGGGCGTGATGGATCGTCTGGGTTTTGGTTATGATGACATGATTAAGGTCAAGCCCGACCTTATCTACTCATCGTTAACCGCTTTTGGAAAAAATGGTCCGTATCGAGACAAACCCGGTTTCGAGCTGATCATCCAAGCTCTGACTGGTTTAGTCGATATCACGACTCCTCCAGGAGGTTCCCCGGCAAAAATTCAAATCCAGATAGTGGATTTGTGCGGAGGCATATTTCTGGCTTTCGTCACCCTGTCGGCTCTCTATCATAAATTGTCAACCGGGAGGGGTCAGCGTGTCGAAACCTCTCTTTTGGAATCTACCCTTGCAATGTTAGCCAACCTGGCCGGAATTTACTTTATGACCAATAAAGTTCCCACCGGCATGGGGTCCCGAAATCCACAAGCCTTCCCATCACAGGTTTTTAAAAGCAAAGACGGATGTTTTGCCATGGTCGGGCATTGGGACCGCCTTTGCAACGCACTTGGAAAACCGGAATGGATTGAAGATCCAAACTTTGGCAACAACGCTTATCGTGTCGCTCATTACGATGAGATGGTAGAGATGGTGGAATCCATCACCACCCTGAAAACGACCGCTGAGTGGCTCCCCCTCTTTGATAAACACCAGGTGGCTGCTGGGAAACTAAACAGTGTTGAGGAAGCTTTTGAGGATCCGGGTGTGCTCGCTACCGAAATGGTCAAAACCATGGACCATAAACATGCAGGCAAGATCAAAGTCTTAGATAAGCCCTGGCATTTATCAGAAACGCCAGGAGGGATGCGGCTGCCGCCACCGGGACTGGGGCAGCATGCATCAGAAATTTTATTGGAATACGGATACTCACAACAAGAAATTGAAAAGTTCAAGAATGAAAAAGTCATTTTTGGAGATTAAAAATTAAAACAAAAACACCGTAGATTAAGGAGAGGAACGAGGTCGTTGAATCGACTTCATGAAAAAATAGTGCCCCAGTGAGATATAAGGAGTAACCATGAACCACCAATCCAACCATAATGAAAATGCGATACAAAAACATCACAATATTACATTGAAGGCAGGGCCTGCCGCGATGTTCGATATGAATGAGATATTGGATAATCGAACGCTGGACATTCGTTTGATTCGTGATGAGATAATTAAAAGCCAATCGCGCCCAGGCAAAGAGGTCCGCTTCATGGAGCTGGAATTTACCAGCCAGGACTGGCATGGTTTCGTCTGGAAACACTATGCTCAAATATTTCTTCCCACAGGTTACGACGGTGAAGGCAATGTCGGTATCATTGGTCAGAAGTGGCAGGATTTTGAAAAAGGATCTGACAGGTCGATTATTCCGGAAACCGGGAAAGGGACCATTGCTGAATATGCACAGGGGACAGCCCTGGATTTTGATTTGCCTATAATGGTCTTTGCTGTGCCCGGGGAAGACATCAACGGAATGTTCGAATCGGACCTGACCGGCTGGGCGTATCAACAGATGCTGGCCACAGGTGATTACACCTGGTACAGCTATTATCCCATTGCCAAGTCGTATCTAAGAGCCATCACCCTCATGGGTGTAATCTTTGAGTTGAAGAACGTGCGTGCTGTTCTTTTAGGCTGCTCAAAAAGAGGTATGGGGATCGCCATTGCAGCAGGTGTCGACCCTGAACGTGTTGCCGGTGTAATGACAACTTGTT
>RCNC010002960.1_pt1 | contig 13494 bp, 11 predicted proteins | sample 2041301 | NCBI WGS metagenome assembly RCNC01 (sample SAMN09708231, study PRJNA481090) | Marine sediment metagenome, whole genome shotgun sequencing project. | biome: marine sediment; feature: ocean; material: sediment; isolation source: Sewage treatment plant 13A marine sediment (STP13A) ... | reverse complement strand
TCAGTCCTCAGTCCTCAGTCCTCAGTCCTCAGTCCTCAGTCCTCAGTCCTCAGTCCTACGCCGCTATAAAAAGGGCCTCGATTTTGGCGATCAGCTGGCCGTCGGTAAAGTGGGCCAGGGTGATGGCCTTGCCCGGGCATTCGGCCACGCACGTGCCGCAGCCATGGCATTCGGCCGGATCGATGACCGCATGGCTGTGTTCATCCACCTGGGGAATATCGTAAGGACAGGCCCGCACACAGGTGAGGCAGGCGGCACACTTGCCTGAATCCACCGTGGCCACCACACCGCCCACCATGATGGCATCGCGGGAGAGCAGGGTCATGGCCCGGGAGGCGGCTGCCTTGGCCTGGGAAATGCACTCCTCCAAGGGTTTGGGGTAGTGGGCCAGCCCGGCCAGGTAGATGCCTTCGGAGGAGAACTCCACCGGCCGAAGCTTGGCATGGGCTTCCACCAGGAAACCGTCGGCATTCACCGGTACCTTGAACAATTCGAACAGTTCGCGGTTGGCATTGGGCACCACGCCGGTGGCCAGCACCAGCAGGTCGGGCCTCAGTCGCACCGGCAACCGCAGCACGTGGTCGATCGTGTCGAGAACCAGGTGGTTGTCGGCGTCGGTGGAGACCTTGGGCGGATTTTCCGGTTCGTAGCGGATGAACAGGATACCCGCATCCCGAGCCTCCTTGTATAGATCCTCGCGGAAGCCGTATGAACGGATGTCCCGGTAGAGAATGCTCACCTTTTTTTTGGGATTAATTTTCTTAACGGCCAGGGCGCTTTTCAGGCTGTGTGTGCAGCAGATTTTGCTGCAGTAAGGACGATTGTCGTCCCGGGAGCCCACGCACTGGATGAAGGCAACGCTCTTGGCCAATATCAGGCGATTGTCATTGCTGGCAACCGCTGTGTCCATGTCCAGGTGGGTGAGCACATCGGGGTGGCTACCATACAGGTACAGGTCCGGTTTGTATTCACCGCCGCCCGTGGCGATGATGGTGGCCCCGTGGGCAACCAGCGTTTCCGTCTGGTCACCGTTCATCGACGCCAGTGTAGTGGAAAAATTGCCGATACTGCCCGTGGTGCGTTTTACCCGCGTGTGTGTAAACAGCCGGATGCGCGGGTGGGTGTTTACCCGTTGGATGGTGTCGGCCAGGTAGGGGGCGATGGGTTGCCCCTGCCAGGTGGCGTTGAGCAGGTTGGCCACCCCGCCCAGCTCAGTGGATTTTTCCACCAGCACCACCTCCGATCCCTGGTCGGCCACACCCAGTGCCGCCTCCATGCCGGCCACGCCGCCACCCACCACCAGGGCGGTCTTTGTGATCGCCAGACTCACCTGGTGCAGGGGCTCGATGTGGGCGGCCTTGGCCACGGCCATGCGCACCAGATCCTTGGCCTTGGCGGTGGCACGTGCCGGTTCGCTCATGTGCACCCAGGTGTTCTGGTCTCGGATGTTGGCCATCTCGAACAGGTACTTGTTCAGGCCTGCGTCGCGAATGGTCTCCTGGAACAGGGGTTCGTGGGTGCGCGGGGAACAGGAGGCCACCACCACCCGGTTGATGCCTTTTTCGCGGATGATGGTTTTTATGTGATCCTGGGAATCCTGGCTGCAGGTGAACAGGTTGTCCTCAACGTGGACCACGTGGGGCAGGTCGGCGGCATAGTCACGGACCGCCGGCACATCGGCGATACCGCCGATGTTGATGCCGCAGTTGCATACGAAGACACCGATGCGTGGTTCCTGGTCGGACACGTCCAGCTCCGGTGGCAGTTCACGCTTGCGAGAAAGCGTCCAGCGAGACTCGGAGAGCAGGCTGCTGGCGGCGGCTGCGGAGGCCGAGGCTTCCATCACCGAATGGGGAATGTCCTTGGGCTCCTGGAAGGCCCCGCATACGAAGATTCCCTCCCGGTTGGTGCTCACCGGTGCCAGGCAATCGGTCTGCGCGTGGCTGTAGTGGTTTAGGTCGACACCCAGCCGCCCGGCCAGGGATACGGCGTCGGGGTTGGGGGCCAGGCCCACGGAGAGTATCACCATGTCGAAGTGCTCTTCGATGTTGTTGCCCGACTCGGTGGCATAGATGATGCGCAGACGGTCGTCCTCGTCCGGGAACACCGAGTGGATGCGCGAGCGGATGTGCCGCACCCCGTGGTCCTCCCGGGCCCGGTTGGCGTACTTGTCAAAATCCTTGCCGAAGGTTCGCATGTCCATGAAGAAGATGGCTGTGTCCAGTTCTTCGTCACTGTGCTCTTTGGCGATGACCGCCTGTTTGTTGGCATACATGCAGCAGACCGACGAGCAGTACCCGTTGTCGCAGGCATTGAGATCCCGGGACCCCACGCATTGCAGCCAGGCGATCTTTTTTGGCGGCCGGTCGTCCGACGGCCGCACCAAATGCCCCGCATAAGGGCCGGAGGCGGAGAGGATGCGCTCGAACTCCAGGCTGGTGACCACGTTGGGGTGGCCGGCATAGCTGTAGGTCTCATATATGGACGGATCGAAGGGGGCGAACCCGGGGGCCAGGATGACCGCCCCCACATTGATTTCATGGATCTGTTCGGTCATGTCATGGCACACCGCTTCGGCCAGGCAGGCCGAGACGCACTGGTAGCACTCCGAGCAGACCCCGCAGGCCAGGCAGCGCTGGAGCTCCCGCTGAACCGCCGCTTCGTCAAGGCCCAGTTGGACCTCGTCGAAGGTGGCTTTGCGTCCGTCGGGCTCGGCCATGGGCATGGCTTGGCGCGCGATGGGGACTGCCGTGGAGAGGTCCACGTCTTCCACCGGGAACAGTGCGGCGTTCCGGTCGGCCTTGAGATCCTCGCCCACCAGGTAGCGTCGGATGGATTCAGCGGCGGTCTTGCCCGCGGCAATGGCCTCGACCACGGTTTTGGGGCCGGTGACCGCATCGCCGCCGGCAAAAATGTCCGGATCGCCGGACTGCAGGGTTACCGGGTCCACGTTCATGGTTCCCCAGTCATTCAGGGTGCAGGCGCATTCGTCGGTGAGGCAGGCCCAGTCGGATTCCTGTCCGATGGCCGGGACCACCGCGTCCACCTCGATGGTAAATTCGGAGCCGGCGACGGGCTCAGGGCGCCGCCGGCCGGAATCGTCGGGCTCACCCAGCTGCATGCGGATGCATTCGATGGCCGTTACCCGGCCGTCCGTTTCGGCCACCCGCACCGGGTTGGTCAGGGTCATGATCTCGACACCCTCCTCCCGGCACTCTTCGATCTCTTCGGCGTTGGCCGGCATCTCAGCCTCGCTGCGTCGATAGATGATGAACGGCTTTTTAGATCCATTGCGCAGGGCGGTTCTGACCGAATCCATGGCCACGTTGCCGCCGCCGATGACCGCCACCCGGTCGCCCAGGTCGATCCGTTCACCCAGGTTGGTGCGCAGCAGATAGTCCATTCCCGGCCACACGCCTTCATATTCTTCGCCCTCGATGCCCAGCACTTTGCACTCCAGGGAGCCGATGGCCATGAAAAAGGCCTTGTATTCCTGCTCGCGCAGCTGGCCGATGGTGGTGTCCGTTCCCAGGTCCACGCCGGTTTGGAATTCGACACCCAGCTCCCGCAGCACGGCAATCTCGTCGTCGATGATCTCCCGGGGCAGGCGGTAGGCCGGAATGCCCAGGGCCAGCATGCCGCCCAATGTCTCGTGTTTTTCGAAGACCGTTACCGCAAATCCCTCGATGGCCAGAAAATAGGCGCAGGCCAGGCCGGCCGGTCCGCTGCCCACCACGGCTACTTTTTCCGGTCTGGCCGCCTTCTTTTCCGGGATGAAAGCGACGTCGTTCTGCCTGGCCCAGTCGGCTAGAAACCGGTGCAGCGCCATGATGGAGACGGGTGCATCCACCTTGGTTCGTGTGCATGCCGTTTCGCAAGGGTGGTGACAGATCCGGCCGCAGATGCCGGGGAAGGGGTGCTCGCTGCGGAACAGCTCGAAGGCTTCCTTGTATTTGCCCTGGGCCATCAGGGCGATGCAGCCCTGGAAACTGGGATTGGCCGGGCAGGCGGCCTTACAGGGGGCCGTGCCTTTTTTCTCGATGGTATAGGCACTGGGCATGGCCTGGGGATAGCGCTTGAAAGCGGCCTTGCGGTTGGCCAGGCCCTGGTCGAAGTCGTTGGACACGTCGACGGGGCACACCTTGCTGCATTCGCCGCATGCCGTGCAGCGTTCCATATCGATGAAGCGGGGCCGTTGGCGCAGGGTCGCGGTGAAGTTGCCCGCGTCGCCGGCGACCGACTGCACGTCGGTCATGGTGTAAAGGTCGATGTTGAGGTGGCGGCCAGCTTCGACCAGCTTGGGAGAAATGATGCACATGGCGCAGTCGTTGGTGGGGAAGGTCTTGTCCAGTTGGGACATGACCCCACCGATGGCCGAGCTCTGTTCCGCCAGGATGACCCGGTAGCCGGAGTCGGCCAGATCCAGTGATGCCTGTATGCCGGCAATGCCGCCGCCGACGACCAGTACCGAACCCGTTGTTTGTTTTTCCATATTCTTATTCCTCCAATTCCCCAATTCCAAAATTCCTCAATTCGAAATTCAGATGTCAGATGTCCGAATGGTGTCTTCTGTTGTCCGACCTCCGTCCTCCGCCTACAGCCCGTAACTAGCCAGATCCGGTCCCAGGTAGCTGCGTTCGTTCTCGCCGAGGATGCCCATGGCCAGGCACATGATGGTCCAGAGGTGCAGCACGTGGTAGCGGCCGCCGTAATGGCTGCCCATATCCTCGATCTGGGCGTGGCAGTTGTGGCATGGGGCGATGACATATTTGGCCCCGGTGGCCATGACCTGGTCGAACTTGACTTTGCCGTAGGCCCGCCGCTCTTCTGTAAAACCGCCCTGCAGGGCGCCGCCACCGCCGCCGCAGCAGTAGTTGTTGACGCCGCAGGGGACCATGTCCACGAAGTTCTCTTCACCAACCACGGTTTTGATGACGAAGCGCAGCTCGTCGGCCATCTCCCCGCGCAGGGTCTTCCTGACGATGTTGCAGGGGTCCTGGACCGTGAACTTGATCTTCAGGTCCCGGTTCCAGTCTGAGTTGACCTTGAGCTTTCCCTCCCGGATCCACTGGGCATAGAGTTGAATGATGCTGGTGAATTCAAATTTGTGGGGGATGTTGAACTTGCGCAATCCTTCCAGGATCGCAAAATAAGAGTGCCCTCACTCGGTGTTGACCACCATCTTGCACCCCAGGTTGTTGTCGACGTGGTCGACGAACTCCTCCATGATGTAGCGCCAGCCCTCCTCGTCGGCCAAAAACAGGCAGTAGTTTTCTCCTGCCCACATCACCGAGGGGTAGGTCCAATCGGCATCCACCAGGTGCAGAATCTTCCACAAGGGCCCCATTTCATCGGGTTCGGTAACCGGTTCCCGGGAATTCTGATTGATGGCCATATAGGCCCCCACCCGATCCACGGTGACCCGCATGTCCTTGAACTGGGGCTGGTCCTCGCGGATCTCGTCGGCCACGTCCTCCACAGTCCAGATGAAATCGTCGGTGGGTACGCCCATGGCGTTGCCGGCCCGGATGTGCTGGTCGCAGGATCCGCGGATACCCTTGGGGCGCTTGTCCCGGGGCCAGGCGCCGCGCATGTTGTAGACTAGTTTGGGGATGTTGATCTTCATGGGGCAGGCATTGACGCAGCGGGCGCACATGGTGCACACCCAGGCCCACTTGGATTTTTTGACCTCCTCGTCCATGCCCAGGTTTACCATGCGCAGGAGCTTGCGCGGGTCCATGTCCATCAGGCCCGATGCCGGACAGCCGCCGGTGCAGGTGCCGCAGGTCATGCAGCGGTCCAGCAGGGCATCGGGCACCTTGTCCAACACCTCTTCCTTGAATTCACACTCCAGATCATCCAGTTCGATGGGTGATGTCATGGTACGGACCTCCTCGACCACTCAGGTGGTTAGGTTGAAGGTAGAAGGCTGAAGGCGCGGATACTAGCGGCTTTAGCGAGCAGCCGGCATCCTTGAGCCTAAACCCTGAATTGCCTTATCATCAGCCGGCCATGCAGGCGCGGCATTGCGTGACGGGTTGAAACGATGAACGTCGAACATCGAACGCCCAACGTCGAATGTTGAATATGGTAATTCCCAAGGTCTATTCACAGATGGTGGATGGCGGCTCAGATCAAGGCCGCAGGACGATTGGAACCGGAGGCGTAGCAGCGCTACGTCGAGGATTTCAATCTTACGAGAACGCGGATATGGGTCGCCAGCTGCCATCTGTGAACAGTCACTACCTGATTTTTGCCGCGTCTAAGTAGGGCTGGATCTTATCGATGCCGCCCAGGGTGATGATGTGGACACCATCGCAGATGTCGCGCAGCCCCTTGATGGTGTCGGCGAACAGCTCGATGCTGGCCTTCTGCTTGTTGGGCGCCTTGTCCAGCTTCTGGATGACCCAGTCCGGTATCAGACCGGCCTTGAAGTGCCGATTAATGAAGCGGGCCATGGCGGCGTTTCTGAGAAGCATCACCTCGGCGATAACAGGGACATCGAAGGTCTTGACCTGGCGCAGGAACCGTTGGAACTGATCCAGATCGAAGATGGGCGTGGTCAGAAAATAGCCGGTGCCCAACCCGCGCATGGTCTCCATCTCCTGCATGCCCTGTTTGGGCACATTCTTGCCCCAGAGGGATTCAACGCCCGAGCCCATGATGAACTCGACCTTTTTTTCCAGCTGTTTGCCGTCCACTGTTCGCCCGTCCTTCAAGTGCTCCAGGACTGATGCCAACTTGCCCGAATCCACATGGAAGAACATGGTTTCCTGCAGGCTTTCGCCGGAAATGCGATAGTCCTCGGTGAACACGAGCAGGTTTTCCACACCGGACTCGTGGGCATTGGTCAGGTCTTTCTGGAGTTGGATGCGGTTCTTGTCCCGGGTGGTGGTCTGGTAGATGGCGTCGAAGCGGTTCTGGTTGAGCAGTTCGCAGGTGCGGATGCTGTCGCCCACGACACCCTCCAGTTCCACCTCAGAGATCGAGACGCCGTCCATGCGGCCGCGGATCCGTTTCAGATTGTCGACCAGCGCTTCGGGATCGTCGTCGCCCATGGGGGCCTGGACTTCCGAGGTGACCACAAATTTCTTTTTTTTCAGCGCTTCCTTGAGTTTCATGCTACGCCTCCTTATTAATGGTCGAAACGCGATTCGGATGGCTATCGGCTGTAAGATAATTTATATGGACTGCGTTATCGGTCGTTGCAGTATTACAATACGGCTTCCTCCCTCTATCCTTGCCAAATGAATTATCTTACAGCCTACTGTTTGAGGTCCAGCAGTCGGGCAACCTCCTCTTTGAGTTGGGGCAGGGGGAGTGGCTTGGAAAAGCAGATGTCGGCGCCGTGGCCCTTCATCTCCTTGAATTTCTCCTCATCCAGGTAGGCGGAGAGGACGATGATCTTGGTTTCCTTGGTGGTCTCGTTGGATTTGATCTTGCGGCACACTTCGTTGCCCTTGATGTCGGGCATCATGATGTCCAGGATCATCAGGTGCGGGTGGAAGTGGTTGACCTGCAGCCCGGCCTCGAATCCGTCCGACGCGCTGATTACCTCATAGTCGAATTCGTCCTCCTCCAGGGCCTGTACAATAGTCTCCACGATGATGGGATCGTCATCCACCACGAGGATGCGCTTGCGTTCATCCTCGGTCTCCGTATCCGGGATGGGGATGCCTTGGCCGCGCATGAACGTCTCCATGTCGCTGCGTTTGATGCGCCGATGCCCGCCAACAGTTTTGTAGGCCTTGATATGGCCGGCCTCGATCCAGTTTATGATGGTTTTCGAGGAAACATTGCAGAACTTGCTGGCCTTGAAGACGGTGAGTGTATCCTCCATTTTCCAATCCCTCCTTCAATCGAGTGGTTGTTTCTTAAGCGACTGTAAAACGATTCCTGTTACCGGCCTTATGTCATCTAAAACATGGCCGCCACGTGTTGTCAATAAAAAAATGTAAAAATTATAATAACGCAAATAACTAAAGCAATAACCGGATAAATAGTGTAATTATTATAGTTAATATAATTAATATAGAAAAAATGGATCAGCTTTTTGTCCTCAATATGGATGAAAACACGGGTGGGCATGTGGCGGGACGGCTGGTATGCTTTCAGGCAAAGCGGCTCGTCAAACGCCTGGGGAAGGATGCTGAAGCGACGGTGGTAGGCCCACGGCATGCTTTTCATGGGGTTGAGGGTTGAAAGGATAGTCAGCTCGGTTTCAGACCGCTGACGGCCTGCATTCAAACAATTGTTCGTTGACTTCGGTGCCCCACTCGGCACCTTTTTGCTGACAGGCCAGGTTGAATCCGACGCTCTCATACAGGTGCCTGGCAACGTCGAGTCCTTCGAAGGTCCAGAGAAAGATTCGATGGTAGGCTTTTTCCACGCAAAAATCGACCGCACGGTTGATCAACTGCCGCCCCATCCCTTTCCCGCGCAGGGCATCGGAGAGGATGAACCATCTCAGATGGGCACCGCTTTCTGCGGCATGGGCGCCGTCGATAACGATGCCGCCTTCGATCCGGCCACCGACCGTGGCCAGCCACAGGGCATCCCGGTCCGCATCATAAGCCCTGAGAAACGCCGACAGTTCCGTGGCCACCTTGGCTTCGAAGAAAAGGTCGAATCCCCAATGGTCGGCATAGTAGGTGCCATGCAGTTCGGCGATCCGGCCGATGGCGCCCGGAAGGTAACCCCTTGTGACGGTGACGGTTGGATCAGGCGCCATGACGGAAAAACTCCTTGTAGATCCGGTAGTGCCGGGTTTTTTCGTAAGCGGTGGGTGCGATGGTCGTTTGGTTGAAGTCATAGACCAATGCGTCCGGGCATGACATCAGAATGGGCGAATGGGTGGAGATGATGAACTGGGCGTGGCCGGCGGCGCCCATTGTCGACAATACCTTCAGCAGGCGCAATTGGGTTTCAGGCGATAAGGCGGCCTCGGGTTCATCCAGAAAGTGCAGCCCCTTGACCTGGTAGATGGATTGGAAATAGGCCATGCAGGATTGCCCGTGGGATTGGGTGATTAACGATTGGCCGCCGAAGTAGTCCAGCAGGCCGGGGTTGCCGGTCGCCCATTCATCTACCAGTTGGGAGAAATTCCGGAACAGCTCGGGAGAAAAAAAAGATCCGGGCACCGCTCCGTCGGCCCAATCGATGTCCATGGACAGATGCAGCATGTTCTCATATCGGTTGGCCTTGTACCTTGCCCGGTGCATGCCTTCCCAGATGTGGATGTTGCACCGACGGCACAATGCCTTGAGCAGGGTCGATTTGCCGGTGCCGTTCTCACCGGTGAAAACGGTCACCGGCGCGGGGAAGTCAATGGCCGGGGTCTGCTGGATGATCGGCAGATTAAAGGGATAGGCATCGGTTGTCGGGAATCGGTCTTGGGCAATGCGTACGCTTTTCAAGTGCATGAATGGGCTCCAGTGGTCTGCCGATGGCTGCTTGGGCAGCTTGTCGCTGTATAGATGAGATCGGCGGTTGAAACAGGATCGGCAACCTTTTCTTTTTTACAGCTTTGTTAAAGCGGAACCCGCCAATTCTGTCAACACCCTACCGGCAGCCGATCGACGGTTTGATTTTCCCATACCATTTGATTTTGTGTTAACATCCGTTTCCGATGCGCGTATACTGTAATGCAGGCATTTCAGGAAGTTCCGAATTGAGGTTGGGAAAGGGTTGGCGGGTCGGGAAACGATATGGCAAAATACCTTGAAATGAAAATCGGTAGTAATCAGTTTGGCTTGCTGTTGCCGGATGAGGCGGATATTCTGACGATCCAGGAGCCGCAACAGACAGTCACCGAGCAAGGCTTCGCGGTAGATCTGAAGATTGCCCTGCCGTCCCGGTCGCTGCATGGGCGGCGGGTGGCCGTGGTGGTGGCGGACAAGACCCGGTTGTGCGGGTATGATCGGTATTTGCCCATCCTCCTCGATGCCCTCGAAGAATGGGGTGCGTCAAAAGAGACCCTTTCCGTTTACATCGCCTATGGTACCCATGCGGTCCAAAGCGATACCGAGTGCCGGGCCGCTTACGGTGATGTATACTCGCAATACCGATTCGTGCACCACGACTGCACCGATGACCCGTGCTTTGCCGATATGGGCACCACCCGGCGCGGCACGCCGGTCCGCATCCGTAAGGATATTCTCGACGCCGATCTCGTGATCACGTTCGGCGCCATCTCCCACCACTACTTTGCCGGCTACGGTGGGGGGCGCAAGCTGATCTTCCCGGGGCTGGGGCAGCAGGCGGCCATCTACCGCAACCACGCCCTTTTTCTGGATCCGTCACACCGGACCCTTTCCGCCGGGTGTCGATCGGGTCGGCTGGTGGGCAACCCGCTGGCAGAAGACCTGGCCGAGATCGAAGCCTATCGGCCGGCCGACCTGGCCATTCACGGCATCCTGGACAGCCATGGCACGGTTTGCCGGCTGATGGCGGGAAGCGGCATCGATCACTTCCGGCAGGCCTGCGAAGGCCACGGGCAAAACTGCGAGATTACCATCGGCGACGGATACGACATGGTGGTGGCGTCCTGTGGCGGCTATCCCAAGGACATTAATTTTATCCAGGCCCACAAGGCCGTTCACCATGCCGCCGCCTTTGTGAAAGATGGGGGCGCCCTCATCGTTTTCGCCCGGTGCAGCAATGGCATCGGGTCGACAACTTTTTTGCCCTGGTTCGACATGGGAGGCTGGAATGCCGCTTTTGCTCATCTCTCACAAGCCTATCAGGGCAACGGCGGTACCGCCCTGGCCATGATGGAGAAAACCCGGCGGATAAACATCTTTCTGGTAACCGATCTGTCGCCGGACGTCTGCCGAGCCATCGGCGTCACCCGAATTGACCCTACGTCGGCGGCGCTAAGGGTCAGGCAGCACAGGGGGTCCATAGCCGCGATCCCCAATGCCAGCCTGCTGGTCAGGCGATGGATCCGGATTTAATATGGAGACCTTCCGGACCTTGCGCGAATTCCCGAAAAATAGTATTTAACACTTAAACACCATTCATATTTCTCCTGCCGGAAAAAGCTACACGATCCAACCACACGCTTTTTCTTGAGCTTCTAAGAGGGGCACGATTTTGAGGCGGCCGTTCTAATTGGCCGTGCACGAGCGTTGATAACACGTTAGGGGACGATTCATGGCAAAAGCAAAATTGAAGGAACACCGGATCAACCGGGACTGGTGCAAGGGCTGCGGGATCTGCGTGGCGTTTTGTCCGAAGACGGTGCTGGAGCTTGACGAGCGTGACAAGGCGGTGGCGGTGCGTGTAGAAGACTGCATCGCCTGCCGGCTGTGCGAACTGCGCTGCCCGGACCTGGCGATCGAAGTAGAAACGGAAGACGGGGGTCAGAAGACGGAGGACTGAAGACCGGCATTCGGACATCGGACCTCAGTCTTCAGACCTCGGACCGAGATCGCATATGGCACTTTTAGCATAAACAACCTATCCCAATTTCATAGGCAAACCCATGACCAGACAGATCAAATTCATTCAAGGCAACGAGGCCTGCGTGGAAGGGGCCCTTTACGCGGGTCTGGATTTTTTCGCCGGTTACCCGATCACGCCGTCGACGGAGATTGCCGAGCATTTGTCGCGGCGGCTTCCGCAGCAGGGCGGCAAGTTCATCCAGATGGAGGACGAGATTGCCTCCATGTGCGCGATCATCGGCGCGTCGCTGACGGGCAAGAAGGTGCTCACGGCCACCTCGGGGCCGGGCTTTTCGCTCAAGCAGGAGGCGTTGGGCTACGCGGTGATGGCCGAGATTCCCTGCGTGATCGTCAACGTGCAGCGCGGGGGTCCGTCCACGGGTGTGCCCACCCACGTGAGCCAGGGAGACGTGATGCAGGCGCGCTGGGGCACGCACGGTGACCACAGCATCGTGGCGCTGACGGCGTCGAACCACCAGGACGTGTTCGCCATGACCGTGGAGGCCTTCAACATCGCCGAGACCTATCGCACGCCGGTGATCCTGTTGTTCGATGAGGTGGTGGGCCACATGCGCGAGCGGCTGGAGATTCCAGAAAAGGGTGAGATCCCGCTGGTGGAGCGCCTTCGCACCGCCGTGCGGGGCGGGGTGGACTACCACCCCTACCTGCCCCGGGAGGACGGGCGGTTGCCCATGAGCGACTTCGGCGACGTGCACCGCTACAACGTGACCGGCCTGGTTCACGACATGTGGGGTTTTCCGTCGGACAACCCCAAGATCGTGCACGGCCTGCTGCGGCACCTGGTGGACAAGATCGAGAACAACGCCAGCCAGATGGCACACTACAAGACCTTTTACTTAGAGGATGCGGAGACGGTGCTGGTCAGCTTCGGCTCGGCGGCGCGCAGTGCCCTGCACGTGGTGGAGCACCTGCGCCCGCGAGGGGAGAAGATCGGCCTTTTGGAACTGCAGACCATCTGGCCCTTTCCGGCGGATGTGGTTCAAGAGTACTGCAACACCGCCAAGACCACGGTGGTGGTGGAGATGAACATGGGCCAGGTGTGCCAGATGGTCAAGACGACCGTGCGCCACCCGGAGCGGGTGTTTCTGGCCAACCGCATCGACGGGGTGTTCATCGCGCCCGATGATATCCGAAACATACTGCGCCTGATTGAAGGCAAGGGGGTCTAGATGGCAGTCAATGATTATATCCGCCAGCGTTTTTTCCCGCACCTGTGGTGCTCTGGCTGCGGCCACGGGATCGTGCTCAACGGGCTGATCCGTTCGGTGGAACGGCTGGGCATGAGCCGCAACGAGATGGTGATGGTGTCGGGGATCGGCTGCTCGTCGCGCATCTCCGGTTACATGGATTTTCACACCCTGCACACGATCCACGGTCGTGCGCTGGCCTTTGCCACGGGGGTGAAGCTGAGCAAGCCGGAGCTGAACGTGATCGTGCCCATGGGCGACGGAGACGCCTTGTCCATCGGGGGCAACCATTTCATCCACGCGGCGCGCCGCAACATCGACATGACGGCGATCGTGATGAACAACCGCATCTACGGCATGACCGGCGGCCAGTACTCGCCGCTGAGCGGTCCGGGGATCATGGCCACGACGGCGCCCTATTCGAACATCGACCAGGGGTTCGACGTGGTGGAGATGGCCAGGGCGGCCGGGGCGACGTTCGTGGCGCGCACGACGACCTACCACGTGCAGCAGATGGCCGACATCATCCGTGCGGCGATCCTTCACGAAGGCTTTTCGGTGGTGGAGGTGATGAGCCAGTGCCCGACCTACTTCGGTCGCAAGAACAAGCAGGGCGGGGCGGTGGAGATGATGAAGCGCATGAAGGAGAGCACCACGCCGATCGGATCGAAGGCCAAAGCCGAACATCCGGAGCTGATCGAGCGGGGCATATTCGTGCAAACCGACAAGCCCGAGTACTGCAGCGAGTATGACCGGATCATCGAACGGGCCATGGGAGGGGTATAGATGGAACGATGCAGGATGGTATTTTCAGGATCGGGCGGTCAGGGGGTGATCACGGC
>RCNC010002048.1_pt1 | contig 13495 bp, 9 predicted proteins | sample 2041301 | NCBI WGS metagenome assembly RCNC01 (sample SAMN09708231, study PRJNA481090) | Marine sediment metagenome, whole genome shotgun sequencing project. | biome: marine sediment; feature: ocean; material: sediment; isolation source: Sewage treatment plant 13A marine sediment (STP13A) ... | reverse complement strand
AAAGCAGGAACCGAAGGTACAACAGCAGGGGCCAGCGTAGGACCCGCCACTGGAAAACAGGCTAAATCGATTTATCACAAGGGAATGGCCATATTCATTCACACGAAGGGTGGCCTTATGTACGAAGCTACGATTGGTGGACAAAAATTCAATTTTACGCCGAAATAAACAAGATGTCAGTGACATCGTAAACCCAATTTACGGGAGAGGGTGAATGGTTTTTAGGCTTGGCATCCTTTTCTCAGCAATTTTGTTGGGAATAGTGATGCTTTATCTCAGAAAAAGGGAAAGGTGGGAATGGGATAAAATTTTAATTCTGTTCACCGTTACAATTGTTAGTATTTCTATCTTTGGAGGTATTGGCGTATTTGTATATATTAAGATGTCTGACAAACCTGAAATTCAAACATCGTTGTGGGACACTAATTTATCCACCAGAAAATCAACTATAAAATTCATAAAAGGCCCACCCAACAAAGTAATAGATAAAAACATATGGATTTATATCTCCGAAATACACGGTACCCCTGAAGTGTATTACCTTAGATTCAGCGAAGACCAGCTGAGATTTGTTGGGTATTTAGGAGGCGATTTAAGTGGAGGCCCAAGCATACAAGGTATTAAAAAGGGAAGCAGCCTTGATGATATAATTAAGTTTTTCGGCAAGCCGTCTCACATATCTGAATCGAAGGACGATTTTAATAAATTGTATTCATACGATAATTACAATGTTTTCTTCATTATAGAAGATGATAGAGTATCAATTTATGGTGTTTTTAATCCAAAATATGGGCCAATGAAAATTGAGGAAATGATAGAAAAGCCGCTTAGTCAGATGGAGATTAAATTCTAAGTGTGAAGGCTTGCATCAGTTGCATGCCCTTTCTGTCACGGTACCCTCGAACCCAAGTTGGACAAAATCAAATACCCTGAGTGGAAAACAAAGTTTGAGCACGATAATCGAATGGAATACAAAGGAAACTGTAGGGAAAATTATTCTGAGTACTGGATCAGGATGACGAAGACTCCAGAAGTGTTCTTGTCGAGACACCTTATAGTTAGTTGCCACAGGTGGTGGTGCTAGTTACTATGTCCTTTACCTGTTCTCCAAGCCAATCAGCAGCCTCTGTTATGTCATAAAAGGCTTGCACCTCAGGCTCGACACCGGAGATTTTGGCTTTCATCTCATACATACGAGACAGCCCATACTGGACTACTTCTTTTACAAGTAGAGCTGTTTTTACCACAGACGAACGAGGGTGCTTGCTATCCATGGATAGGGACAGGGACATAATCTGATCGATCTCATCGTTAGAGAAAAGGTTCGTATGGAGCCTCAGATCATACAACTCCAATCTTGTTAATCCTTCAGAGCTGTACAGTCTGACCATATCAAGCCACTGTTCAATGGTTGTGTCCCCTTTGGACACGAACAGGGTAAAATCACTTTTAGGAAATCTCGTATAGGTTATCATAGCAACATTTCTGTACATGTATTCCGACTAAAATGCAATCGCCAACCATACCGGAAAGCTCAAGACCACCTCTCCACCCACTTCCTGGTCTTCAGGTGGGAGGGGTTGAACCGAACAAATAATTGCGATTTATAAAAACAAAAAACCCCAAAATCCTTATTAGATCTTGGGGTTATGTATCTTACCGGAACACTCCGGATTACTTTTTGGTGGCGATGCAGGGAATTGAACCCCGGACACTGCGGATATGAGCCGCATGCTCTGACCATCTGAGCTACATCGCCATATCTGAAAATTTGACAGCGGCTTACGTATCAGCTCGAAATTCTGAAGTCAAGCCGAAAACCAATCCTCCCATCAAGTTAATTTTATATTATTGCACTGGCGATGAACCTACAACTTCGATGGTGAATTCCTCCAGGTCTTGGGGAAAATCAGAAAATACCACCATGAATGGCAACTGTTGCCCCGCCTTCACCATAACATTCGACTTGTTATCTCCAAAACGGTTGGACAATTTTTTGTTTATATCCGCAAGATCCATCAGAGCCAATTGGACATCGGTCATGGTATTGCCGCAGTAAACCGTCTCTTCCTTGACAAGTGCTTTACCGCCCGCAAACAGTCTCCCGGTCAGCTGTATGAACCGGCGGCTTTCAGGGAATTCATTCTTCACCATACCGGTAATCACGAATAATTTTCCGTTGTTTTCATTGTCCACAAACTCGCTGCTGATGTTCGAGGTCGTTATTTCCCCGGTTTTTTTCATATCCGGTTGCATCAGTTGATTTACGTAGGGTACCTTTTTGACGTATTCCGTGACGTAGGGGATCTCGATGCCGACGTATCTATCAAGCACAACCACTGCGCCAAAGGCGAGAACCAGTAAGAGCAACACGATCAGGGCGGGTTTGCCCGCACCACCCTTGCCCACTGATTTGGTCTTTTTCACTTTTTTCTCTTTCTTCTTTTTTGGCTTTTTAGCGTCTGCTGCTTCAGCTTTTTTGGGGACGTTCGTATCAGCATCCATGACAATGGTTGCAAGCTGCTGCGTTGGATCAGCTACATCGGAAGTAGCCTCCCCGCCGATGCCATCGGTACTGTCACCCTCGACTTCAAACTCAAGCTCGATGTCACCCTCACTGAGAACCCCGGATGAAGACTCTTCTTCCACCTCCATGTCCTCAAAATGGGAAATGTCGAGTTCTTCCGGTTCCTCGGGCACTGTTTTTCCGGCCGCGATTGCGGCTGCCGACTTGATGGTCTCCTCATCGATGTCAAAATCAAGTTCCTGGTCTTCGATCTCCACGTCTTCCGCAGCTTCCGCATCGAGATCAATGTCTGACAGGTCGATTTCTGCCGTATCACCCGCCGGCCCTTTTTGGCCGGGTGTGTCCTTCCATTTTTCGACTTCTGTTTCTGCCTCCCCATCCAGATCTGCGCCGGCCATTTCTTCACCGAGAATGTCACCGTCCTTGACTTCCAGCATTTGTTCGATGTCCGACATATCAAGATCTTCCGTTTCATCTGATTCCAACTCCAGTTCGGCACCGTCTATATCTTCATCGGACTCGAATTCCATGTCCAGTTCAAAATCAAGATCCTCAATCTCCTCCTCAGCGTCTTTGGCGGTTGTGTCCACTTCCCCAGGCTCTGCCCCGGATTGGTCATCACCTTCCATCTCTAACTCGAGTTCGAGATCCAGGTCTTCGATATCTTCACCAGTACCTGCATCTGGAGGGGAATCCATTTCGAGCGTTTGTTCGAATCCTTCCAAATCCAGGTCATCCTCCCCTTCTCCGGATTCCATCTCCAGACCGAGTTCCAGCTCCGAATCTCCGGCTGGTACATCCGCATCATCGCCTAGCTCGAACTTGACATCCGACATGTCGAGATCATCCGCTTCTGTTTCTTTTTCAGCTTCAGGCTCTGCATCCATGTCAAGATCCAGATCCAGGTCTTCCAACATATCTTCCAAGGCTGCATCTTCTGTTTCCGCCACAGCTTCCTCGGTCGGTACAGCGTCTATGTCCAGCGCCTCATCCAAAGACGACAGGTCCAGCTCTTCTGCATCCGCCCCTTCTTCGGCTACGGGCTCTGCATCCATATCAAGACCCAGATCCAAATCTTCCAGCATATCTTCCGAGGCTGCATCTTCTGTTTCCGCCATAGCTTCTTCGGTCGGTTCAGCGTCTATGTCCAGCGCCTCATCCAAAGACGACAGGTCCATCTCTTCTGCATCCGCCCCTTCTTCGGCTACGGGCTCCGCATCCATATCAAGATCCAGATCCAAGTCTTCCAGCATATCTTCAGAGGCTGCATCTTCTGTTTCCGGCCCGGCTGCCACGTCCAATTCCTCATCCAACGTCGACAGGTCCACCTCTTCCACATCCGCCTCTTCACCGGCTTCAGGTGCAGCATCCATATCCATTGTCGCACCAAGCCCGGTCAGGTCCAATTCTTCCAAGCCTGCCTCTTCTGTACCCTCCGCGGCTGCTTCCTCCGGGGAAACATCCATATCGAAATCAAGACCTTCGGGTTGCTCTTCATCAACACCTGCTTCTTCCTGAACCTGCTCGTCCGCCACGGCTGAATCGGTTTCCTGGGTCATAGCAACATCCGGCGTCATTTCCGCTCCTGTTGCGGCTTCAGACTCATCCGCAGGTACGTCTACAGGGGGCGTTTCCTTCTCTACCGAAACGGTCCCAGGAAAAGCGGTAAAAATATGCTTGCATTTCGAGCATCGAACTTTGCTGCCGGAAGGTTTCAGAAACTTATCATCCAGATTAAAGCTCGTACTACACTCTTCACAGGTAATAATCATGGCATCCCCTCAATAATTATGGTGTCAAAGGACAGGCGTAAACTAACCCTAACATTGCAGCTAAAGGGCAATTGTTTATTCGGGAAATATTTTTCAAGACCGGACGATTGTCAAGGCAGGCGCAACCGCCTGATCTGCCTTTATTAACCCTGGTGAAAATATAATAATTAGACGGTATTGTCAATATCCTAAATTGCAGCGCCGGGGTTGATAGCACTATAAACCGGCATCAGCCAATTTCTTTACCAGGTCCTTTTGTTCGTCAGTCAATGTTTTCGGCGTGACGACATGGATCGAGACATAAAGATCTCCCATGCCGCTTCCTTTCATATGCGGAAGACCGCGGCCGGCCAAGCGCATCTTGGTTTTATGCCTGATTCCCGCTGGGATCTTGAGGCTCAATTCATTCCCGGAAAGGGCGGGGATAAGAACAATGGTCCCCAAAAGGGACTCGCTCAACTTAATCTGTCGGTCAATAAAAAGGTCGAACTCCCGGGAGGTGAATACGGAGTCTGCAGCTGTCTTCGCCTGAATAAAGAGGTCTCCCGGAGGTCCTCCAAACTGGCTGGGATCTCCCTTGCCGGCAATTCGCAGCTTTTTGCCGGCAATCATACCCCGGGGTATTTTGACTGAAATACTTTCGCTGCGGCCTTTATGCTGAAAGCTGATGGTTTTATCGGCGCCGGTGGTAATTTCGCTGTACGTCAAGGGCAATTCATAAACAAGGTCGCCTCCCTTGGCCTGGGCCTGGCGCCGGCCCATGTTGCCGAACGGGTCTCCGCCACCAAATGAAAATCGGGACCCACCCCTTCCGCCTGATGAAGAATTCATGCCCCTGAAGCCAAATTCCCTGAAGATGTTGCCAAAATCGAAGTTCTTGAAAATATCTTCCTGGGAATAGCGCTGATGAAAATCCGAAGAACCGAAAGTGTCATATTGCTGACGTTTTTCCTTGTCGCTCAATACCGCATAAGCTTCACTGATCCGTTTGAACTTTTCTTCCGCAGCTTTGTCCCCTTTGCTGTGGTCCGGGTGGTACTTCATGGCCAGCTTACGGTAAGCCTTTTTTATTTCATCCCCCGAGGCGCTTTTGTCCACTCCCAGGGCATTGTAGTAATCATTTCCCGACATTTAACTTTTTCTCCTTCATTAGAAACAGGAATAAACGATTGCCGTTCATATGTGTGCTTCTAATGTATAATATCCTAACCTATACGTATCTCAGTAAAAATAAGCGCTGCCCCCTCTGGTGTCAAGGAATGCAATGCGGAATCCGCATACCGCCATCCGATCTCAGACCTCTTAACCGCCCACTGTGCTAAAGACGCAAAGTACGCCAACTACCCAGAAGTCAGAAATCAGAGCCTTTGGCATTTAGGCTTCCGTCTCTGTCACTCTGGCCTCCGGACTCCGTCCTCTGGTTTTGGCCTTTGCGGTTCAAGGTTTTTTGACTCCTGACTTCCGGCTTCTGTCCTCCGACCTCTGGCATTCTGTCCACTGGCCTTAAGAGCGATCATTAAAACCGATATCGCGGCTGGTGTTATGCCATCCATTCTGGATGCCTGCCCCAAGGAAGCCGGTTTGATATTAGATAGCTTTTCCTTGAGTTCGTTGGAAAGACCGTGCACCGAATCATAATCGAAACCAACGGGTATCTTCATTCGTTCCAGATGTTTGAATTTATTAATTTCACTGAGTTGACGGTGGATGTATCCCTCGTATTTGACTTCGATCTCAACCTGCCGCACCACTTTTTTGTTGAGTTCAACCGCAGCCGGGGCAAGGTTTTCCACCACGCCGTAGTCCAGTTCCGCTCTCTTTAAAAGCTGGTCCAGATAAACACCATTGGTCAGTGTTTTCGTGCCTTTGCTTTTTAGATAGGCCGCTGAATAATCGCCCGGCTTGACCACGGTCCCTTTGATCCTTTTGATTTCAGCGGCGATCTGATGTTTGCGGTCATCCACATCCTTCAGGGTGTCGTCGTCAATCAACCCGAGCCCGTTGCCGATCTGCATCAACCTGAGGTCGGCATTGTCCTCCCGAAGCATCAGGCGGTATTCGGCCCTTGACGTGAACATGCGATAGGGCTCCCGGGTCCCCCTGGTGACCAGGTCATCGATCATAACCCCCATATAGGCCTGGGAACGATCCAGAACAAAGGGGGGGCGCTGTTGAAGCTTGCAGGCTGCATTGATACCTGCCCACAACCCCTGGGCGGCGGCTTCTTCATAACCGGAAGTCCCGTTGATTTGACCGGCCATGTAAAGACCGCTGACAAGCCGGGTCTCTAGTGTAGGCTGCAGGTGCACGGGGTTGATGTAGTCATATTCGATGGCATAGGCCGGTCGGATGATCTCAGCAGATTCCAGGCCTTTTACCGACCGGACGAATTCTATCTGAATTTCCATGGGCAGGCTGTTCCCCAACCCGCTGGCGTAGATTTCATCGGTATCCAGGCCTTCCGGTTCCAGAATAATCTGATGGGATGACCGGTCAGGAAACCTGACCACCTTGTCTTCAAATGATGGGCAGTAGCGCGCGGACACCCCTTTGATGACGCCTCCGTACAGGGCGGAGCGTTCCAGGTTTTGCCTGACGATGCGATGGGCCTCGGGATTGGTGCGGCCAATATAGCTTGGCAGTTGGGGCAGAGTACTGCCCTCGGAAAAAAAAGAAAACGGCTTTGGTTTTGAATCATCCATATGCCTTTCAAACTGTGAAAAATCAATGGACGCCCGGTGCAGCCTCGGCGGCGTGCCTGTTTTCATCCTGCCCAGTGTAAAGCCCAGCCCCCTTAGATTTTCGGGCAGGCTGTACGATGCGAACTCTCCGGCCCGGCCGGCTTTAATGGAAGCAAAACCGATGTGGATTAAACCACTCAAAAATGTGCCGGTGGCCAGCACCACTGCTCCGGCCTTATAGCCAAACCCGGTCTGGTCCTCGATCCCTGCCACAGACCCATTTTCCACAACCAGTTGTTCCACCATGCCCTGCTTCAGATCAAGATTGGCCTGATTTTCCACAACCGTTTTCATGACCCTGTGGTAGCGCATCTTGTCATTCTGCGTTCTCGAAGAATGAACCGCAGGGCCTTTTTTTGTATTGAGGGTGCGGTACTGAATGGCTGACTGGTCGGTAACCCTGGCCATTTCACCGCCCAGGGCATCCACCTCCTTGACCAACTGACCCTTGGCCATACCGCCGATGGAGGGGCTGCACGGCATGGCCGCCACCTTATCGAGATCGATGGCCATCAACAGGACGCTGCACCCCATGCGGGCCGCGGCAAGCGCCGCTTCGCAGCCGGCATGCCCGGCTCCCACCACGATGATGTCGTATATTTTATCGTAGGCTGACATGACTGATCTATCCATCCCTTGAGACGAAACCACTGACCTTTTAAAAAAATAGCCTGTCCGACTCTATACTTTATCTTGAATCTCGATTCTGATTTGCTACAACGTATCAAACTCTAAAAAATTAAACCAATCACGAAAGCACGAAATCTGAAAAGCACGAAAAAAATTATTTATTCCAATATTAAAGAATGGATCTTTGGACCAGGTCAGAGATTTTAGGCTCTGCCAAGAGATAAACCCAAAGTTTTGAGTGATCTAAAGTGATAAATGATCTAAAGTTGATGAATCGCTTCGCTCTGTTGTTTATAAAAATAGATAGAATACCTTAACTTTAGACACTTTAGATCATTTTAGCTCACTTTAGTCACTTTATAAAACGCAGTCTATTATTTGAAAGCTAAATCTACAATGGTTATTCCCGTTAGAAGATATAACGACCTCAACAACTATTTCAGGAACACCTTTGGTTGCAGGGTACAGAAAATTGCCGTCGACGCCGGGCTTACCTGTCCGAACCGGGATGGGACCATTGCCTCTGGCGGCTGCATCTACTGCAATGCCCTAGGCTCGGGGACCGGTTTCTTACAAAAAGGCCTCTCCCTATCGGAACAGATATCAAGAGGCAAAAAACATCTGGCCAGAAGATACAAAGCCAAAAAGTTCATGGTTTATTTCCAGTCTTTTTCCAACACATATGCCCCTTTACCGGTCCTAAAAGAAATTTACGGGGAAGCCCTGAAATTTCCCGAAGTTGTGGGCCTGTCCATTGGCACGCGGCCGGACTGTGTAGATGAACCGGTGCTGGACCTTCTGGAGAGCTACACCGCCAGCCACCTGATATGGGTCGAATACGGCCTCCAGTCGGCTCACGATAAAACCCTGGCCCTGATCAACCGGGGGCATGATGCTGCCTGCTTTGCCCGGGCGGTTCACAGAACCCATGGCAGGGGCATTAAAATATGTGCCCACGTGATTATCGGCCTGCCGGGAGAAGGGAGATCCCATGTGCTGAAAACAGCAAAATTCCTGGCGGAGTTGGGAATCGACGGTGTAAAATTACATCTTTTATATGTGGTCAAAGGCACCCGGCTCAATACCCTGTATAAAGAGGGGTCGTACCAGTGCCTGGAGCAGGATGCATATGTGGGTCTGGTGTGCGATTTCCTCGAACACATCCCTGAGCATGTGGTCATCCAACGTCTGACAGGCGATCCGCATCCGCACGAACTCGTAGCACCCCAATGGGCACTGGAACGGAATGAAACCTTTGCCCGCATTAACCAAGAGCTGGAAAAAAGGGACAGCCGGCAGGGGCTAAAAGCCAGTATCTCAGAGGACGGAGACTTTAAAAGTAGGGAGTAAGGAGTAGGCAGAACTCCAGAAACAAAGCCTTAACGAACAAAGCTACAGAGGACGGAGGACAGAAGCCCTATATTTATTTCGTCTGCGTGTGTCTGCGGCTAAAAAAAGAAACAAGTGGTCAGAAGGCAAAAACCTTCACCCTTTAACCTTGCTTGACAAAACCGGCCGACTGCAATATGCTGTCATTACTTGGGTTTTATGTATTTTGACAATAAGGTCGTTTTATTTAACTGCAATATTAATCAACCACATTAGAAACATGCATCTACACGGGTGTTGTTAAAAACCCCAAGTTTTGTGACATGAATCAAGTTCTCAGAAGCGGCTGCCTGTTTCTAATGAATCGGAAGCAAATGAAATCTCTTCTTTCTTCGACCTTTTCTTTCAGGGCCATCATGCGATTGGCTCTTTGCATTATGATGACCGGAATCATTATCCTGGTCTCACTGTTCAATCCCTGTGCAGCAGAGGCTGCGGAAGATACCTTTTATGTAGAGGTCCTCGTGGCGCGGATTCGTCAGGCCCCCACCACTGACTCGCCCATCCTTTTCAGGGCCAGAAGAGGGGACCCGATGGTCGTAGACCGAAAACAGGGTGTTTGGTATCATGTTAAGCACCCTGACGGACGCACAGGATGGGCTCATAAAAAATTGTTCTCCGCCACGGCACAGAACAGCCCACAAACGTCGGGGCGTGACCATTATATAAACTCCGTCTACATGAAAAGTATCTCCAATGATAAAGAAACAATTGCCTTCCAACTCGACAGCTCCCATAAGCCGGAAACATTTGTCCTGAAAGGGGAGCGGCCGAGGGTTGTCTGCGACTTCCTGAACACGCGTGTGCTGGACAGTGTGGGCGACCGTGTTGAACCAGAAGGGACTCTTGTCAAAGACATCCGCATTGCCCACTACGGTGGGGGCGCTCCCAGGGTGAGGGTCGTCCTGGACCTTACCCCCGGCCGGAACTATGCAATCGACCAGACTCTTTTCAAAAAAGAGAATCGCTACGTCATCACGGTTACTGCCACAGGACCGTAAACCCTAAGGTTGCATAAACAACATGGCAAAGTATATATAATGAACGGTTATTACATACAATATCTTCATAAAGGTGTCATTTCCTGTATTTTCCCCCAGGTGACTTCTAAGGATGATACCTATTTTGCCATGTTATTCACCTGACACCAAAAAATGGTTGATGGTACATGTTTGAAAAATCCTCAAGTCCTCCGTTTTCCTGGGATATCGTTCTCATCGACGATGAGAAGGATATCCGCGATGTCATATCCATTTCATTGAAAGACAGTGGATACCGTGTAGACATGGCTTCCGACGGTAAGGCAGGCCTTGCCCTGTGTACGGAGAAATGCCCCCAGATCGTTATCACCGACATCCGCATGCCGGGCATGGACGGTATTCAGGTCCTCAAGGCGCTAAAGGAATCTCATTCCGACATCGAGGTCATCGTCATGACCGCATTTGCGGATATGGACTTTGCCGTTCAGGCCCTTCAACTCGATGCGTCCGACTTCATCACCAAGCCGGTTCATGACGAAACCCTTCACCTGGCCTTGACCAGGGCCCGGCAGCGCTACACCGCCCGCAAACAGGCCAGGGACTACACGGCTCTTCTCGAAAAGGAGAATGCAACCCAGGCGCAGATTCTTCACCAGGATAAAATGATGTCTCTCGGCCGCCTGGCCGCCAGCGTCGTCCATGAAATCAACAACCCCCTGTCGGGTATTCTCAACTACAGCCGGTTGATGCTCAAAGTATTGAAAAAGGGTGAACTGACATTGGAGCGACAGGAAAAATTCATTCACTATCTGGATCTGGTTGAAAAAGAATCCGACCGCTGTTCCCAAATCGTTTCCAACCTTCTGTCTTTTTCCCGTAAGTCGCCGCCGTCATTTGCACCTGTTCACATTCCCGATCTCCTGGACAGGTGCATCGCGCTGAGCAGGCATAAACTCGAACTGCAGAATATCAACATCTTCAGTGACATCCATGAAAATATCCCGCCTGCGGAAGGAGATTTCAATCAACTACAGCAGTGTGTGATCAACCTGCTTTTCAATGCTGTTGACGCCATGCCAAAAGGGGGTGAAATCCACATCAGGGGTTATGTCGAACCGCAGAGCACCTGCCTGGTCATTGCTGTCGAAGACACGGGGACAGGGATAGCCCAGGAGGACCTGCCCCACATCTTCGAACCTTTTTACACAACCAAACAAGAGGGCTACGGCGTGGGGTTGGGACTTTCAACGGTCTATGGTATAATGGAGCAGCACAACGGCAGTGTGGATGTACAGGGAAGGCCGGGTTCGGGAACCATGTTTTTGTTGAAACTGCCATTGGCTTGAATCCTTGAACCCTGGACGCCTTGAATCCTAAATTATTTGTTAAAAACAGAGGAACATTCGTCCCTTATTAAGTGACAACTAATTCGAAAATGATCCTAATCTTTTCGCTTTGTCGCGTTCACTAGATGATGAAAAAAATTGAACAAGATAACGATGTAATCCTGAGCGATCAATCATTGGCCCTCCTGGACGAACTCAGCGTGGGGGCTTTCACCGTTGACGTTCACCGTAAAGTCAAGTCCATGAACCTGAGCGCCCAGGCGCTCATGGGCCTTAAAGAGAAAGATATCATCGGCAAGGACTGCCGCGAAATTTTCACTGGCGTCCCCTGCATGGTCTCCTGCCTCCTCAGAAATAAAAACAATGCGGTTACCCCTGAACCCGACGTGGAAATCGTCAACGAACATGAAACCAGAAAACTGCTGACCCGCATGGCCATACCCGTGTATGACTATAGCCACGGTCTGGCCGGCTGCCTCACCATCCTGCAGGATCATTCACCCATCGCCGATCTCATTGACCGGATCCACCATGAAGAGCGCAGCTCCAAAATCATCCTGGACAATCTGGATGTGGGTATTTTTACGGTGAACCGCGGCGGCTATATTACCTTTTTCAATAACGAGGCCGAAAGAATTTCAGGGTACGACCGCCGGCATGTTCTCGGAAAACCCTGTTCCTATTTTTTCGGTGACCAGGGAACCGATGACATGTGCCTTTTCAGGGAATCTATGGAAAAAGGCTGGATGAATAAACCCCGGCAAGGGGAAATTATCACCCAAGCCGGGGAGACCATCCCTATCCGCGCCAATTACATTGCCCTGAAAAATGAAAAAGAGGCGATTATCGGTGGATTGGCAACATTCCACGACCTGACGCTTGTGCGTCAGCTGGATCAGGCCATCCGTGACCGCTACACGTTTCACGACATGATCGGCAAGAGCCCGGAGATACAAAAAGTGTTTGAAAAGGTTACCATCGTCGCCGGCACCGACGCCACCATCCTCATCGAAGGCCCCACCGGAACGGGAAAGGATCTGCTCGCCAAGGTCATCCATCATTCGAGCCCACGGTCTTCCAGTCCTTTTGTAAAAGTCAACTGTGCCGCCATCCCGGGAGACCTCCTGGAATCGGAAATGTTCGGATACACCAAAGGCGCATTCACGGGTGCCGACCGCGACAAGCCGGGTCGATTCAACGAAGCCGACAAAGGCACCATTTTTCTGGACGAAATCGGCGATCTGCCCCTGCCCCTGCAGGCCAAACTCCTGCGCGTGCTCGAGGACAGGGAATTCTACCCCCTGGGAAGCCAACACACCCAGAAAGTGGATGTGCGCATCATTTCAGCTACCAACCGGAGATTGGACGAACTCGTCGAAAAAGGTCTGTTCAGGGAAGATCTGTTTTACCGCCTGAATGTCTTCAGGTTCGACCTGCCAGCTCTGAAAGAAAGGCGTGTGGACATCGCCCTCTTGATAAACCATATCCTCAGGAGGTTGTGTGCCGCCCGCGACATCCATCCGTTGAACATATCCAGGCCCACCATGGAAATTCTGCTGAACTTCGACTACCCTGGCAACATCCGGGAACTCGAAAATATTCTGGAACACGCCCTGATCATCAGTCAGGAAAGTGAAATTTTGCCCCATCACCTGCCGGATTACATCCAACGACCGACCCAGGTGCCTAAAGCCAATGAGAAGCAGATACCCGAATATGCCGAGAACTTGCATCGCAAGGAACGCCGCAGAATCGAACAAGCCCTGACCCGCCACGGCGGCAACAGGGCCAGAACCGCGCAGGCTTTGGGAATCGACCGGACAACCCTGTGGCGCAAAATGAAACGCTACGGGTTTCTCAAATAGCCATAAATTCGTTTCACAATTTTATCAAACATTACTTCGATAACTTCCCTATTTACACATTTGAACTTCTTAATAAGTTCATCTGCTTCAAATACATCCGCACAGGATCATCCAGCACATCCAGTTTCGAGTCGTTTTCACGTCTGACCTTAGCGGATGCCGCCTCCTTCTCGTCATCCACTTCGTCCCCGTCACTATCGGCAGATCGTTGGATCGGCTTAAAATCATCAACCTGACTGGCGTCG
>RCNC010002047.1_pt1 | contig 13497 bp, 11 predicted proteins | sample 2041301 | NCBI WGS metagenome assembly RCNC01 (sample SAMN09708231, study PRJNA481090) | Marine sediment metagenome, whole genome shotgun sequencing project. | biome: marine sediment; feature: ocean; material: sediment; isolation source: Sewage treatment plant 13A marine sediment (STP13A) ... | reverse complement strand
GTTTTGCCGGACTTCCCTGACGAGGCGATCAAACCGATGGTCCCGCCAACCAGGGCCCCCTGAGTGGTCTTCGAGTCGTTGAGATCGACGCGCTCGGCCTTGACCACGACGCCGTGCTGAATCTTGGCCGACTGGCCCATTTTCTGCGCCTCAGCGGGGGTCGGCGCGAGCATTAACCCGCCGACAACAAACACCACGACAGCGACGATAGATATTGATCTTTTCATTTCGGCAGTCCTCCTGTTTCTTTCAACCGATGCAGCGACAGGCCATTCCCGCAGCAGGGGAGGCCTATCATACTCGCCATCCGCCTCTGTTGCCACGCACCTCCAGTGAACGCGGGCCGTTTCCCGGCGCGCTTCCGAAAATCCGAATCCCAGCTTCGCTTTCAGCTTCACCGTGACAAGTCCGAAATCCGAAATTTGTCCCGCGGTGGCCTAGTCGGAATTGAGAATTGAGAACTGAGAATTCAGCGGCGGGGGTGTACCCTGTCGCCGGAGGTAGCCATGAAACGCATCTTGACCCTGGTCGCGGCGTTGTCGTTGTTTGCCTGCACGCCCGCCGAGGAGCCGGCGGATCTGGTGCTCATGGGCGGGCGCATCATCACGATGGATGCCGAGAACCCGGAGGCGGAGGCCCTTGCCGCCCGCGGCCAGGAGCTGGTGGCGGTGGGTTCGGAGAAGGAAATTCGCCGATTCATCGGCCCCGACACCGAGGTCATCGACCTTGGCGGCGCCCTCGCTGTGCCGGGGCTCATCGACGCCCACGCCCATTTCCTCGGCGTCGGCCGCGCCAAGATGCAGCTCGACCTCCGTTCGGCGGCCGATTTCGACGAAATTGTGGCGATGGTCGAGGTGGCGGTCGCCGAGGCCGAACCCGGCCAGTGGATCCTCGGCCGCGGCTGGCATCAGGAGAAGTGGACGCACACCCCCGAGCCCAATGTCTCGGGGCTGCCGTACCACGACGCCCTGAGCGCGGTGTCGCCCGACAACCCGGTGATGCTCACCCACGCCAGCGGCCACGCGACGATGGTCAACGGCCTCGCGCTCGAGCTCGCCGGCATTGACGACCGGACCCCGGATCCGCAGGGGGGGGAGATCGTTCGTGATGCTCGCGGACGCGCGATTGGCGTCCTGCGCGAGACCGCGGAAGACCTGGTGGCGGCCAGGCTCGATCGCGAGTGGGACGAGGCGACGGTGCGCCGCATGGTTGAGCTGGCGGGTGCTCAGTGTCTCGCCGACGGCATCACCTCGTTTCAGGATGCGGGTTCGAGCTTCCGCCAAGTGGAGCTTCTCGAGCGCATGGCCGAGGCGGGCGAACTGCCCATTCGGCTGTGGGTGATGCTGGCTGAGGACAACCAGGCCCTGGCAGAGCGCCTGCCGGGATACAGCGTTCACCGCGAGGGAGGCGCCTTTCTCACCGTGGGTGGCATCAAACGCTGGATCGATGGCGCCCTCGGTTCGCACGGCGCCTGGCTGCTCGAACCCTACTCGGATCTGTCTCAGAGTTCGGGCCTCAACATCACCACTCCCGACGAGCTCAGCGAGTCCGCACGGCTGGCCGCTGAGCACAAGCTCCAGCTGTGCTCGCACGCGATCGGCGACTGCGCCAACCAGGTGACCCTCGATGTCTACGAGGAGGCGCTGGCGGAGCTATCGGACGGCCGCAACCGCCGCTGGCGCGTCGAGCACGCCCAACATCTCGCGCCCGCGGACATACCCCGATTCGGCGATCTCGGCGTCATCGCCGCCATGCAACCGATCCACTGCACCTCGGACGGGCCATGGGTGGTGCAGCGTTTGGGCGAGGATCGGGCCGAGAGCGGCGCCTATGTGTGGCGCAGCCTTCTCGAATCGGGAGCGGTGATCGCCAGCGGCACCGACGCACCGGTGGAAGCAGTCGACCCCATCGCCTCGTTCTACGCGGCGGTGACCCGGCAGCTTCCGGACGGTTCGTTCTTCTATCCCGAGCAGGCGATGACCCGCGAGGAGGCGCTGCTGGCGAGGACCCTCGATGCGGCCTACGCCGCCTTCGAGGAGGACATCAAGGGCTCGCTCGAGACCGGCAAGCTGGCGGACGTGACGGTGCTGTCGAAGGACATCCTCGAAGTACCGGCGGAGGAGATCCTCGACACGAAGGTGCTGTACACGATCGTCGGAGGCGAGGTGCGGTTTAAGGAAGAGTAGATCAGTGGTGCAGGGTACAGGGTACAGGGTCCAGGGCCTACGGGTCGGGCCGGGCGGGACTTGCACCCTGCGCCCTGAGCCCTGAACCCTGCATGCCCTCTGATAAGCTTTTGGAGGCGAAAAGAGGCAATCATGCCTGGCTACATCCACACCTGTGCGGGCTGTGGGGCGCACATGCAGGTTCATGAGCGTTACCTCGGGCGCACTCTCAAATGCACCTCGTGCCGGAGGGAGTTCCTGGCGGAGATGCCCGAGGGCATCGTCGCCGAGGAGCCAGTCGCAGTTGCCGTCGATGATGCCGAAAGCAAAAAGGGGCCAGCCCGCTTTCTTTGGTTGTTGGTGGTGCTCATTCCATTGGCGATCCTGATGTGGTGGGTGGGCCAGGACCACAGCGAGGGCGTCGGAAAGACCGTCTTCAGTATCGAACGTGCCGTCGGCGCCAGCGCGACCCTCGACACGAGTTTCGAACGGCCGGTGCTCGTGGCCCTCGACCAAGAGTCGGTCAGTGCACTGGTCGACATGCAAAGCGGGGCGGGCGAGGGCGGAGTGACCTCGCTGAAGAACCACAATGGTCGAATTCTCGAGATTGAGGCGGGCACCAGAATCCGCATCCTCGAATTCGCCAACAAGAGCCGCGAGGCGCGGGTCCGTATCCTCGACGGCCCTTGGGAGAGCCGAATCGTCTGGGTGCCCGCGCGCTGGATCCGGTGAGCGCCGGCACAATGGCCGTCGAATTCGGAATTCGGAAACCGCCGGCGGCAGCGCAGTGAGCTCAGGCCTCATCCGAAGGAGGAGGCCATGAGCCACGCGCTGGCGACGGTGCCTCGCGACGGCCGCAGGCCGTCAGCAATTCGGAATGGCGCCCCCGCCACTCGGTGGTGGGTCTGTCGCGCCTTCGGCGCTTGACGGTTTGGGGCGACCAGGTTTCCTGGGGCTGACGCCCCAGGCTAAGCATCTGTCGCAGCTTCGCGGCTCGACGGATATTTCGCATCCGTTCCGGAGGCAGACGACCCGATCGCCGCTTCCGGCTTCGCGCTTCGCGCTACACCGTGACGGGTCGCGGCTCGATGGCGCGGTTCTGAGCGCCGAAGGCGCGGCAGATCCATAGCCTGGGGCGTGAGCCCCAGGAACCCACGGTCCCAACTCCGAGAAGCCCGGAACGGGCGACAGACATCGAGCCGGGCATCCCGATTGCGTCTTTGCATCGACGCCGGTAAACTTGCCCTGTCTTGGGTGTGGGGAAGACGGTGCGAATCCGTCGCGGTCCCGCCGCTGTGACCGGGGACGAAGGTCGACGAAGCCACTGTGATCTGACGGTCATGGGAAGGGTCGGCTGGAGGATGAGCCGGGAGTCAGAAGACCTGACCTGAGGTGGGTGACGATTCGGGTTAGACCCTCGAGGAATTGGGGTCGGCGGCACACGAGAGACCGCGGATGAAAAACGGCATCCCGGGCCCTGTGGGGTCCGGGATTTTGTGTAGGGAGGTTGATGGGCCGATTTCTTTCGACCGTGATGATCATTGGCGGCGTCGTGGCGGCGTCGGGATGCCGCGGCGCGTCCGATCGCACGCCGGCCGTCCCCGGCCACCCGGCGCGAATCGTCTCGTTGGCGCCGAGCCTCACCGAGACCCTCTTTGCCCTCGGTGTCGGTGACCGGGTGGTTGGGGTGACGCGATACTGTGCATATCCGCCCGCGTCCCGCGAGCTGCCAAAGATCGGCGGCCATTTGGATCCGAATTTCGAGGCCATCGTAACGCTCGAACCGGATCTGGTGGTGGTGATTCCTTCGAGCCACGAGAACCGGCGACGATTGGAATCGCTGGGCATTGCGGTCCTCGAGGTTGACCAGCACGACGTCGATGCCGTGCTCGATTCGGTTTCCACCGTGGCCGAGGCATGCGGCGTGGGCGATCGAGGGACGGCCCTTCGATCGACGATCGAGGATCGGCTGGCGACTGTCGCATCCACGGTCGCCGGTTCTCCGCGCGTGCGCACCCTCGTCGTTGTCGGCCACCAGATCGGGGGCGGTGCGGTGCGCAGCGTCTGGGCGGCCGGGCCGGATACCTTCTACGATGGTGTGTTGAGGATTGCGGGCGGCGTCAACGTTGTCGATGGGGGCGTCGCGCGCTACCCGGAGCTGTCGCGGGAAGGTCTCACGGCCCTCGATCCGGAGGTCGTGCTCGATCTGATCGCGGGCATCGAAGAACGGAATCTCAACGTCGATGAAGTGCTCTCGGGATGGCAGCGTCTGTCGGAGCTGCGGGCGGTCCGCGAGAACAGGGTGAGCGTGCTCGAGGGGGACCACATGGTGGTGCCGGGACCACGGTTGCCCGAGATGGTCGAGGCGGTGGCGCGGGCGCTCCATCCCGAGCTAGCCCGCGATTTTCACCAGCTTTCGTCGCGAGGTCGGCGAGGTGCCGTGCCCAGTGGGGTTTTCGATCTGAGGGGCGCGGAGTCGTACTTGACAGTGCGTCGAGCACCCCGAAGTGAGAAAAACCCGCTGGGTGCGGTGCATCGCCGACCGCAGCAGAACGATGGTGAAAATCGTGGGCTAGAGTGGGGAACCAGATGACCGCCGCCTCCATCGTCACCGAAAATCTGGGCGTCGTGCTCGGTGAGGTCGAGATTCTGCACGAGGTCTCGATGACGGTGGGCAGGGGCGAGTTCCTCAGTGTGATCGGACCCAACGGCGCCGGCAAATCCACCCTCCTGCGGTGTCTCGACGGAATCCTCGAGCCCTCGGCGGGTCGGGTGCTGATCGACGGCCGTCCCATCGCCGATTTTTCTCGCCGCGAGCTGGCTCGGACCGTGAGCTACGTGCCGCAGCCGGACGCCGGTCCTCTCGACTACTCGGTGCGGTCCTTCGTCGAGATGGGGCGCTTCCCGCACATCAGTGCGTGGGCGGCGCTCACCGAGGCCGATGTGGCAGCGGTGGCCGGCGCCATGGAGCTGACCGAGGTGGCCGGGCTCGCCGACCGCACGATGTCGTCGCTGTCGGGCGGTGAACGACAGCGCGCCTCGATCGCCGCGGCCCTCGCCCAGGGCGGCTCGATCCTGCTTCTCGACGAGCCCACGAGCTTCCTCGACTACCGCCACCAGGTCCAGATCCTCGATCTGCTCGACCGCTTGAATGGCGACCAGGGTCTGACGGTGGTGGCGGTGACCCACGACCTCAACAGCACCGTCGCCTCCTCCGATGAAGTGCTCGCCCTCAAGGATGGGAGAGTCGCTGCGAGGGGGAAACCGGCGGATCTCCTGGATTCGGAGGTCTTGGCGGGGATTTACGAAACTGATTTCCGGCTGACCGCGGGCGGCCATCGGGGTCTGCCACTGGTGCTGCCGGCGAGGAACGGATCGTGAAGGCCTCTAGCCCGCATATCTCATCAGCTTTCTGCTGCGGCCGGCGATGCACCGCACCCAGCGGAGTTTTCTCGCTTCGGGGTGCTCGACGTACTGTCGAGTACGCGCTCCGCGCCCCTCAGGTCGAAAACTCCACTGGGCACCCCACCTCGCCGCCCTCGCTACGAAACCCGGTGAGATATGCGGGCTAGGCGTCTGGCTGTCCTCGCCGGATTGGCTGTCCTCGCGGTCGTCGCGATGCCGCTTGTGGGCCGTCATGCGCTGCCGCTGTCGGTGCTGACCGACTTCGGAGGGACCGATCCGGCGGCCATCATCTTCTGGCAGATCCGCGTGCCGAGGGCTCTGGCCGCCTTTGTCGGCGGCGCCGGGCTGGCCCTCGGCGGGGCGGTGTTCCAGGCGATCTTCCGCAACCCGTTGGCCACCCCCTACACCCTTGGCGTTGCCAGCGGCGCCTCGCTCGGGGTGGCGTTGGCGAGCCGATTTGGCCTGTCGCTGATGGTGGTGGGTCTTTCCACGACCTCGGTGGCGGCCTTCTCAGGTGCGCTGTTGGCCATCGGCGTGGTGTGGGTTCTGACCCGCCTCCGGCCCGAGCTCTCGTCGACGACGTTGCTGCTCGCCGGCGTTGCCATGAACTTCTTCTTTTCGAGCCTGATTCTCTTCGCGCAGTACACCGCGTCGCTCGGTGACTCCTACCGCATCATTCGCTGGCTGATGGGCGGCCTCGGCGGGGTTGACATGAGCACCGTCCTCCACATGGCGCCGGTAGTCGCTATCGGCGGGGCGGTGGTCATCTGGCATGCGCGCGAACTCGACCTCCTGGCCACCGGTTCGGAGATCGCGGCCAGTCGCGGCGTAGCGGTGGCGCCGACCCGCACCCTGCTGTTTCTCGCCACCTCGGTGATGGTCGGCGGTGTCGTCGCCGCCTGCGGACCGGTGGGCTTCGTCGGCATGATGGCGCCCCACATCTGCCGCCTCGTGGTGGGCTCGAACCACCGCGTCCTGCTGCCTGCGTCGGTCCTCTTCGGCGGCGCCTTTCTCGTCCTCTGCGACACCGCGGCCCGGCTCGTGCTCTTCCCGGCCGAGCTGCCGGTGGGGGTGATCACCGCGTTCCTCGGCGCCCCGTTTTTCCTCTGGCTCCTGGTGCGCCAGGCCGGCCCTCGCTGATCAGGGTGCAGGGTGCAGGATGCATGTCTCCGGGTGGTCCCTGAACCCTGAGCCCTGTACCGTGGTCGGCGGGTGGGCGGGGATCCCTAATTCAAGCTACAGCCTCTCCTCCTGAATCAGCTCGAGTCCCGTGATCTTCCAAACTCCATCCACTGGTTCGATCGTCAAGTCGGCGACGTATTGGTTTCGACGCTGGTGGATGTGCCCCCAGTGGCCGACCGAGGCGGCGACGTTCCAGGTGCTTCTGGCGCGGAAGCCCGCGCCCTCGCGTTCGACCTCGACATCGAGCATCTCGACCTCCTGGACCTTGGCGCGGGCGCCGCCCTGGCTGGCGAGCTCGAGGCTGCGCCGTGTCTCGAGGTAGGTGGTTGTGAGGAGATCTCCGCTGACACTGTGTGCGAGGGTGTCGTAGATGATCTCCTCTTTGCGGAAGTCGAAGGCGCGGTAAACGTTGTAAAGCAGCGCCGAGACGATCTCCTCGGCGCGCTGGTCGTCGATTCGGGCCGACCGGGTCGCCGCAAACGAGCCGCCGGCGACGGCGACGAGCACAGCCGCCGCCACGACCACCCGCCTCCAGGACACCCGTCCACGGGCGGCGGCGACGCTGCTGCGGATCACCAACAGACCGAGGATCGCGAGACCGGCCCAGCTGACAAACATCGCGCCCCGCAGGAGCAGCGAGGGCGGCGGTTCGACATCGACCAATGTCGGCAGCGTCGGGTTCTTCAGGAAGTTCTTCCACCACAGGACATTGTCATCGGGCACCAGATAGAAGCGGAGCGGACCGGCCTCGTCGGTGGCGGCGCCCGGGATCCTCTCGACCCGTTCGGGGAACAGGTTCCAGGTCACATTCGCCTCCTCCGGGTAGCCCGTGGTCGGCTGCAGAAAGATCACTCCGAGGGTGGCGGACGCGGCGTCGAGCTCGCGTGGCGGGCTGATGACGGTGGAGGTTCGCAGAGTGCGCTCGAGGAAATTGACGCGATCGAGGGTGGGGGAGACCGGCTCACCATCGATGGTTAGGTCGAGGTTCTCGGCGAAGAACTCGGCGACCCGCTGCCTGACCTCCTCCTGGATCTCGACCGGAATGGTCGTCAGCCCGCCGACTCCGATATCCATCCACTTCTGGACATCGCGCGGCCGGGCGATGATCTCGACCCGGATCTCGTAGGGCTCCACATAAAGGAAGACGTTCAGGGGCGAGTCGTACTGGCGCCACAGGTTGCGGTTGCGGAACTTGGAGAACCACGGATCGTCCCAATCGAGGTCGATGGTCGACTCGGCGCCGAGGTAGCGGAAGTCCATCACCGGTAGCCCCATGTGGTAGGTGATGAAGCCGATGTTGGCGGTCGGGAAGGCACCGCCGGCGGTCGGCGGGTGAAAGGTGAGAGTGTCCGGCCGGCCGCTGAAGTCGTACGAGAGAACGACGAAAATGACCGGTTCACCCTCTCCCTCCGCTGCGCGCAGCGGTTCACCGGTGATCTCGTCTCGTGGTACTCGGCGACGCGGCTTGATCTCGACGACCCGGCCCGGCAGGGGAGGGCCGCCGTCGGCGTGAATCACGAAGTCTTCACCGAAGAATTTAGCCAGCCGTTCGGCCAGGGGTTCAGCCTCGAGGCCGATCCGCGTCCGAATCTCGTCGGGGAGGAGATTCTGGAACGCCAGCAGATCGGGCACGCCAACCTCCACCTCCACCAGAATCTCTGACTCATTGATGAATATCTCCATCACGGTGGAGGCGGTCATGGCCTTGGTGACGACAATGGCATCGGCGGACGCGGTGCGAGACGGGAGCCAGCACAGTATCGCCGCAGTCATCAGGGCGATGAAGCCGATCGTCAGGGAATTTTGGATTTCGGATTTCGGATTCCGGATATTGCACCTACCCGCTCGCCCAGCTTTGAGTTCTTAGTTGAGCCTCTTGAAAACCCTGCGTTTGACCCTTCATCTTTCCGAAACATCGAAGATACGAGAACGACTCTGAAGGTGGGCTAAAGCCCACCCTACAAGGCCGCTCAGATTATTGTCCAACGCAGGGTGGGCCTTGGCTCACCTTCAGAGTCGCTGCTGGTGAGTTCAGGATGACAACCATGGGAGTTTTGCAAGAGGCTGAGCCCCTACTTCTTCTTCTTCTCCTTCGCCTCCTTGCTCTCTTGCTTCCAGTTCTTCTCCCACGCCTTCGCCTGCTCCTTGGTCATGATCGTGAACGGGACCTCGACCTCGCTTGGAAACTTGACGAAGAGCGCGTAATCGCCGTACTGGATGCCGTCGGGGATCTGGAAGTAGAGCCGTCCAACGCAGGCGCTTTGTGCGGTCAGAGAGAACTGATCGTAGGCGATAGACTGCGCCGGACCGCCCGAGGTGCTGGCGAAGAAACTGATTGTGCACGCGTGATTGGCCTCTTTCGGGAGATAGTTCAAGGATTGGTGCTGATCGTTCGCCCGTGCTTCCATCGGCCGCAGATCCTCGAAGCCCTTGCTGAACGCTTTCTGAGTCGCCAGGAGAATGAACTTGCCGTCGGGGGTCTTGATGGCGATGTCGCCCCGCGTGATGGTGGCGTCATGCTTGTTCACCGTGGTCATCGCGACCTCGAGCAGCATCCACGTGTTCTTGAACGAGTAGTTCGCAGTCTCGTAACCGAGCACCACGTAGCCTTGGTCGTTTTGTCCGATCCTCACGAATTGACCCGCGTCGCTGACCTTCACCTGGTCCTGAGCCCCGACCACGCCGGTGCCGAAGGCCACCAATGCGACCACAATGACGACACGAAAAATTCTCTGGTTCATGATTTAGTTCCATTTTTCATGTTGGTGCCAAGTATCTCTTTGGTGGCCGGCACCTATGCTGATGCCTGTCTTCGCGCGTGAAATGCCGCGAAGTTGGCCTGCTCCCAGACCATCCTCAACTCCTCAGCCTCCTCCTCCGTTCGGTGCTTGTAAACGCCCGGGGGAAACCGTGGCTGCGTGACCCTTTGGGCGAACTCCCACGTGTCTTGGATGGCACGAAAAAGGCGAGGATCATCCCGGTCATGCCACGTGTTGCCCTCCATCTCCTCAACCGACCTGAATCTCCGGACTGGCATCAATCCTCCTCGAATCCAAACCTCTGTCGAATGCGTTCGGCGTCGCCCTTGTCTCGCAACCGCACCGTCCCCTTCTTCATTCGATAGAGAGTTTCCGGCGTAACGACAGTGACCTGGAGGCCATCGAAGTCGATCCGTTCTGAATCCAGATCCTCGAAGGCAAACGCTTCACCCAATCTGGTGAGGATGTCGATATGAAACGACCCTTGCGGTGGTATGTACTGGACTGCGGGGTAGTCTCCGAGAAGATCCTCGGCGGTAATCTCGTCCACGTGCGGATCGTCAAAGACACTCTTCAAGGCGGCTCTCAAGCGGTCGATATTCCCCGCGTCAGGCTCGACAAAAATGTCCAGATCCTCAGTAGCCCTTGCAAGGCCCTGAAGGTTCAGGGCAACGGCGCCGATGATCACGTACCGAACCCCCTGGCGTTCAAGAGCTGCCAGAACCTCCCGAGTCTTGTCGTAGTCCATCCTCCACCTCTTGAGAACATTAACAGCCCGACGTCGGCCGGACAAGGATGGGTGCCACGTGAGCCTATTGCAGAATCCTTCGACTCGCTCGCTTCCAATGACATCGCCTTCCGAATCGACTGTGGGCCCGACGTAGGGTGGGCCTTGGCCCACCTTCAGTTTCGCCGCTGGTGAGCAAGACGCGACCACAGCGCTAAACGGTGCAGGATTCCGCGTTGGCATCGGGTGACTTCAACACCTTCATCGCCGGATTCAACATGCGGCTTCTTCCGAAGTGGAAGAGGTGTACGGTACGATGTCCCGGTGAAAAGACAACCCAGCCTCGTATTGAATATGGTGACGGTGATCGTGGCGCTGATGACAGTAGTCATCCTCGCGCCGGAAGCCGGTGCCCAGATCCCAGCCATGACGCCGACACCCGTCGCGACCCCAACCCCATCACCGCCGCCTGAGCCGACGGCTGTGGCGCCGTTGCCGACACCGGTCCCTCAAAATGCAGATGATGTGCCGCCGGCGCCGGCACCCCCTGTCGATGACGAGAAGATACAGAACACCGCGGCGGTACCGTCGGAGAAGGCGGCCGCCGAGCCCCCGCCGGATGATGAGCTGCCGCCAAAGAGCGAGGAAGAGACCAATCCCGGGGACATGGCCTTCACCGACTACCAGCCCTTCGACCTTGACGAGATCGAGTACGAGCCGGTCAAATCAAAGTGGAAGAACTTCATCAACGGGCTCCGGGGACTCGGTCGATACAGTCTGTGGGACGGTAAGGTCAGGTTCAGGATCGGCGGCAGGTTCCAGTTCGATGGCACCGCCGGTAGTGGCGACGCCAAGTATGAGGAATCCTATCTGCCCATCGAGTCGGACTTCAGCGCGCGCCGTCTCGGGATTTTTGCCACCGGGCGTATCCGTAAGTTCAACTTCAACCTCGGTTTCGATTTCGGTCCCGACTGGGGCATCAGCGATGCCTGGATCGAGGGCGCGGAAGGCGGCCTCGAGGTGTGGGGTCATTACCTCGGAAAGCTCCGGGTCGGCTACATGAACGAGCCCTTCAGCCTCGAGCGGCAAACGAGCTCATACAACATTGGCCTCATGGAACGATCGCTGCCGGTGCAGACCATTGCGCCCGGTTCCAACATCGGCTGGATGATCCACGACTCCGGTCGGAAGAAGCGCTTCACATGGGCGGCCGGTATGTTCTCCGTCGGCCGGAAGACCGAAGAAAACGCGAGCGCTTCGACGCTGTCGCTGACCGGTCGTTTCACCTTCCTGCCGGTGTACCGGAACGAGGGACGCGACCTCATCCATGTGGGCGTCTCGCTGAGCTCGAGGTCGCCGACCGGGGGCGACACGCGATACCGGTCGCGGCCTGAGGCCCGGTTTGTCGACTTCCTCGTCGATACCGGCACCATGGACGCCAGCCACATCACGCTGTCGGGTGTGGAGTTCGCGGCCGTGCGTGGACCGCTGTGGATAGCGGCGGAGCATATTCGGAGTAGCGTCTCGGCTCAAAACCTCGATAATCCCTCCTTCAACGGTTCGTACGTCCAGGTGGGGTGGTTTCTTACCGGAGAGAGCAAGCCGTACCGCACAAACAGCGGGACCTTCCAGAGGCTGTCTCCGCAGGCCAAGTACACCAAGGGAAATCCATTCAGGAAGAGAAACGGGGGCGCATGGGAACTCGTCGGGCGGTTGTCGCGCGTCGACCTCACCAGTGGGCTGGTCGAGGGCGGCGAGCTCACCGACATCAGCGGCGCCCTGAGCTGGTACATCAACGCCACCACCCGCATCGAGCTCAACTACATTTACGCCAGTCCCAAGAACCAGGGGTCGGCGAGCATCTTCCTTCTCAGGGTGCAGTACCAGCCGTGAGTAAAGGGTAGAGAGTTAAGAGTTGAGCCACTTGCAAAAATACGGAATCGTGCCCCAAAGCGGTTCTTTCTTGACTTCCTGATGTTGATAATGTTAATCGAATCAATAGGTTAGTATTTTGGGGTGATTTCAAGAACCGGCAAAACGATGAATTTTGCAAGTGGCTCAGTTCAGAGTTCAGCGCTCAGGGGAAAAATTGCCACGCATCGTGGCCCGTAACCCTGTTTCTTAACCCTGGACTATCAACTACGTCGCAGGCAGGAGGCGCGAGAGTGTCTCCTGCCCTTTGTGAAGGAGAAGTGAATGCTCGCTGGTGTCAGAAAAACCATAGCGAAGGCGGCCGGGCAGCCGCTCATTCAATTCCTCATTCTGGGGGCCGTCTTCTACGGGCTCTACGCGTGGATCATTGGTTCGAGAGCGGGGGAGCCCGACAACGTCATCCGAGTCACGGTGGCGGATGTCAGCCGCCTCGACGCTGCCTGGCGTGCGCGGTGGAACCGCCCGCCGACCCAGGAAGAGCTCGCGGGGCTCGTCAGGAGCCATGTCCGGGAGATAGCTCTCTATCGCCACGCGGTGGCGATGGGTCTGGACCAGAATGACGTTGTCGTTCGCCGCATGCTCGGGCAGAAGCTGCAGACTCTGTCCCAGAATCTGCTGGAGCTCAGCCTGTCACCCACCGAGCAGGAGCTCAGGACCTACTTCAACGCGAATGCGGCGCGCTATCAGCCGCCCGATCTCATCACATTCACGCAGATCTTCCTGGATCCAGATCGACGAGGTGACGAGACCCTCCAGGACGCCGAGGAAATCCTGAGCAAGCTGAGCTCGCTCGCAGAGCCCACCGAGGGTATCGAGGGCCTCGGGGATTCGTTCATGCTCCAACGCTACTACCCTCAAAAAGACGAGCTGGAGATATCAAAGCAGTTCGGTCAGGGCTTTGCGCAATCGGTCTTAGAGCTCTCGCCGGGCAAGTGGCACGGGCCCGTGTTGTCCGGGTATGGGGTGCATCTGGTGTACGTGCACGATCTTGCGGAGAGCCCCGTGCCGGACTTTGCCGCCGTCGAAGAGCGGGTCAAGCAGGACTGGCTCGACGACAAGCGACGAGAGCTTCAGGGAAAATTCGTGAGCGATGTGCTGGCCAGTTACGAGGTGGTTTTCGAAGATCTGCCGGATGAAACGCCGGAGCAAGGGGCCGAGGCTGAGCCGGAGACATCTGAATGAGCTTCCGTCTGCGAGTCGTCGGCATCGGCTTCTTCCTGGCGTTCGTCGCTCCGTTAGCGATGGCCGACGACGTCCGCCCGGTTCAGGTACTGGTGAAGGAGCTTCCATCGGGTGCGTTCGACGTCCAGTGGAGCGTGCCAAAGGT
>RCNC010002046.1_pt1 | contig 13500 bp, 10 predicted proteins | sample 2041301 | NCBI WGS metagenome assembly RCNC01 (sample SAMN09708231, study PRJNA481090) | Marine sediment metagenome, whole genome shotgun sequencing project. | biome: marine sediment; feature: ocean; material: sediment; isolation source: Sewage treatment plant 13A marine sediment (STP13A) ... | reverse complement strand
CTTCAGCTCGTATTTCACGAGCCAGTCCTGGAGGGTCCGGAGCTCCATGGCGGAGTACCCCTCTCCCTCCATGTAGTACATGTAGACCATGCCCAAACCGGTGGCGATGGGCCCCAGGAAGGACTCATGTGCCTGGGGCGGCAGGTCGGCTTCGATCTCATGCAGGCGAGGTGCCAGGACCTGCCGGGCCCAATAAATGTCCGTGCCCTCTTCGAAGTAGACGTTTACGACGGAGAGGCCGTAGGTGGATGAACTCCGGATCCGCTCGACCTTGGGAAGGCCGGACATTGCGGCCTCCACCGGAATGGAAACCAGCTGTTCCACTTCCTGGGGAGCCAGGCCGTGGGCCTCCGTATACACCTGGACCAGAGCCGGAGAGGGGTCCGGAAATACGTCCATGATGAGGTGCTGATAGGCCACTACTCCGCCCACCGCGATGCTGGCGGCCAAAGCCACGATCAGGAGCCGTTGGCTGATCAGGAACCGGATCGCCTGGCCGATCATGAGCGGGCTCCCGTGTGTCCGGAATGGAGGAAGACGGGCGACGTTTCGGGGCGGTTAGTGGACATGCCCATGGCCTCCGGCACCCTTGGTCAGTTCCGCCTTCAAGCTGAAGGCCCCCACCGTGACGATGGTCTCCTGGCCGGAAAGGCCGGACTCGACGACCCGACCAATGGAGAGTGTCTCGCCGGGCTCAACGTCCACAGCCCGAATGACGATGTGGCTCTCCCCAGGAATTTCCGGCATGAGGACAAAGACCACATGGTGTCCTTCCAGGAGTTGGACGGCGTCCACCGGAACGACGAGGCGTTCTTCATCGGATTGGATCCTCATGAACCCCTGGACATACATGTTGGGCCTCAAGGCCCCATCCAGATTTGGAATCTCGGCTCGGACCCTGACCGTCCTCAACTGTTCGTCGATCTGATCGGCGATGAAGGTGATCTTCCCCGGGAACTCCCGGTCGGGGAATACCGTGGTCGTGACGACGATCTCCGCCGTCGGATCCAGATAGGCCATCTGGTCCTCATAGGCGTCCAGTCGGGCCCAGAGGGAAGAGATGTCCGAGACCGTGAAGAGAGTGTGCCCAGGCTGGGAATGCTCTCCCAGAACCGCGTGACGTTGGATGACCACACCTCCGATGGGGGTCTGGATGGGGAGGGGATGATCCACTGCCCCATGGTCTTCCGGTGCCACCGAGACGGCCACAGCCCTCTCCAACTCTCTCATGCGGTCTTCATCGAGACCCAGGGAGTGGAGGACGACCTCTGCGGCTCTTCGCTCGGCCAGGGCCTGCTCGTAGACCGCTTGCCTTCGGAGGAATTCCCTCTCCTCGATGGCCCGGTTTTCCCTGAGGGACTGGGCCCGCTCAAAGTCGGTCCGACTCAACTCGGCCTGGGCGTAGGCCTGCAGGAACTGGGTCTGGGCCCGCGTGAATTCGGGTGAATTCATGGTGGCCAGTACCTGCCCCCGCCCCACCCGGCTTCCAACGTCCACCCGGACGCTGGAAATCTGACCCTCCACCAGAGGAGCGATCAAGGCCGTCCGGTTCTCGTTCAGGGTCAGGGCCCCGGGGAGTGTGAGTTCGGCGGCGATGGTCGTGCGGCCGATGGCCCCAATCCTGATTCCCCAATCCTGAATCTGTTGGGATTCGAGGTGGAGTTCGTGCTGAGGTTCCTCCTCAGCCACCGGCGCGCCATCTCCTTCCGCTCCCGGAGCTTCCGGGGAACAGGCCGCGAGAAGGAATAGGGTGGGAAGTACTCGACTGACTACGGCGTCCACTCTCACAGGATTCCTCCTCCGGCGGCCCGTTCAAGCTCCGCCAACTCACGATTCCAGTCGAAAAGGGCTTGGTGATACTCGATCTGGATGGATTGATAGGTTCTTCGGGCGTCGAGGTATTCGATAAGGGAGATCTCACCCTCCCGATAACTGATCTCTGCGATTTGCATGCTCATCTCGGCCTCCGCCAACAATCCTTCCTGAAACAGCTGCAGGGTTCGTTGGTGCATGAGGAGGTGGTTGTGGTGGATCATGAGAGCCGCCTCGATTTCCAGGCGGACTCCTTCCTGCTCGTGTTCGGTCTGACGAAGGGTCTGGCGCTCCCTCTCCACGGCGGCCCGGGAGAAGTTCCAGAGGGGGATCTGGAGTCCGATCCCGAGTTTGAAGATGTCGCCGTCCAGCTCCTGGGCTGATGTGGCGGACAGGGTCGGGCTCGGGAACCATCCGAATTGGCTGGCCTTCACCGATCGATCCGCTGCTTTCCGGTACCGGTCCGCCCTCTGAAGGAGGGGGTGCTGGGGAAGCAGCGCCTCAACCAGGCCATCGAAATCGGGAACCTGGAGGTCTGAACCCAACTCACCCTCCAGCCGGAAATCTTCCGGAAGGGCATGTCCCAGGAACATGTTCAAGTGTTTCCGGAACTGGTCCAGCTCCAACTCGGCACCCTGAACCTCGTTCTGCGCCCTCATGTGCTCGACCCGAAGCCGAATGGCTTCCAGGTCCCGTACCTCTCCCACCCGGGCTCGGAGTTCGATGAGATCTCTTACTTCCGCCAGGGCCTGTTCGTTGAGCTGGGCGAGGCGAACAAACTCGCCGAGGGACAAGATCCGAAAAAAGTGTTGCCGAATCTCATAGTCCACACCCAATGCACCGAAGCGTACATCCTCCGATGCGGCCTGGGCCTCCTCGTTCAAGGCCCCGAGCCGATAGTGCCGGGAGATGGGGTTGTCGATGGTTTGTCGGAAAGAGAACTCACTCAGGGTCTTCTCGCCTCCGCCTTCGAAGGACTCCCCCTCCCCCCATACGTACTCGAACTCCGGATTCTGGAATCGCCCCGCATCCCGGCGGTTCGCCATTGAGGCAGCTTCCTGAGCCCTTAAGGCCAGGAGGCTGGGGTTCCCTTCTCGACCCAGTTGAAGGAGGTCCTGAAGGGTATAGGCTTCCTGGGCACCCAAGGGAGAATGGCCAGGCAATAACGCCTGTCCTAAAAGGGCGGAAGCGACCGATAGGGTCATCAAGATCCAAAATACTCTTGTTCCGGCCTGCCTTCTCCCGGCTCCGGCCCCGGGTTTTCGTCTCATCTTTGAGTCTTCCTCTGTTAATGCGTTTTCCCGATTATCGGCGTTTTCCCGAGAATCAGGCATCCGCCAGAATACACCCGCCTCAAGCAAAGGACAAACCTGCTGGCCGGGGCTGTTTGACGGGGGGAGCAGAGCCCGACAATATCCTGGTACGAATTAGTCACCGACCACCTAGGAGGCTGCGTGTCTCACGATCCTCGCGTACTGCTCGGCCCAGGGCCCAGCAACGTCCATCCAAGAATTTTCCAAGCCATGATCAGCCCGATTTTGGGCTATCTGGATCCTGAATTTCTCCTGGCCATGGACGAGACCATGGCCCGCCTCCGGTATCTCTTTCAGACCGAGAACCAGTTCTCCATTACCCTCCCCGGCACGGGGATGGCAGCCATGGAAGCGGCTGTATGCAACGTAGTGGAACCGGGCGATAAGGTCATCGTGGGTATCCACGGCTTCTTCGGGCAGCGCATGGCAGACATTGTTGAGCGCCATGGTGGAACAGCCGTCCGGGTGGAAGTGGATTTTGGCCAGGTGGTGAGGGCCGACCAGATCAGTGCGGCCCTCCGGGAGCATCCCGAAGCCAAGATGGTGGGGGTGGTCCACGGGGAGACCTCTTCCGGAGTCGGCCAGCCCCTTCAGGAGATCGGGAAGCTGGTCCGGGAGCAGGGCAAAATCTTCCTGGTGGATACGGTCTGTTCGCTGGGAGGCGCCGATATCCCGGTGGATGAGTACCTCATCGACATCTGTTATAGCGGTGGGCAGAAGTGTATCGGGGGCCCGGCGGGAATCTCCTGCATTACGCTGAACGACAGAGCCCAGGAGGTCATTCAGGGGCGGTCCACCCCCGTGGACACCTGGTACCTGGATCTCATGATGATCAAGAAATACTGGTTCTCTGACCGGGTGTACCACCACACGGCTCCGGGGCCCATGATTTTTGCCCTCAAAGAAGCCCTGACCATGATCGAGGAGGAGGGGCTCGAGGCCCGAGTGGCCCGCCACGAGAAGGTAGGCGACCTCCTCAAGAAAGGACTGGAAGAGCTGGGGCTTGAGCTGTTCGGAGACCCGACCAATCGCCTCTCCATGCTCACCTGCGTCATGATTCCCGATGGAGTCGACGACGCGACGGTCCGAGGCCGGCTGCTCAAGGAGTTCGGGATCGAGATCGTGGGTGGATTCGGCCCGCTAAAGGGGAAGGCCTGGCGGGTTGGCCTCATGGGCTACAGCGCCAGCGAAAGGAATGTCCACTACCTACTGGCAGCTCTGCGGGAGATTCTCCAGGCGTAGGATGGGCTGGGGAAGGAAGAAGGAGAGGGGGCCGGCCTTGGATGGCCGACCCCCTCTGGTTCTGGTGCCGAAGGTGGGGCGCCTAGAGTCCTCTCAGGCCTACCGCACCGGCCGCCCATTCACATCAAGAAGGATTGGATCTCCCAACCCCAGGCCCCGAAGGGCATCGAACTGGGTAGCGGCGTCCCCCACTACCAGGTAGATCATCCGGTCCGGATCCAGGTAACGCTGAGCCAACTCCCGGTGCCGGTCGATGGTCATGCCTCTGACGATGGCCTCTTCCTGACCCACGTAGTCGAAGGGGAGGTCATAGGTTGCGATTTGAGCCAGCATTCCCCTGAGAGCCGGGGTGGTTTCGAATCTCCGGGTGTTGGAAAGGGTCATGGCACTTTGGGTGAAGGTCAGATTTGCGTCCGAGATCCCCTCCCGGTACCGGGCCATCTCGTCTCTGAAGATCTCCACCGACTCTCTGGTGGCCGCCGTCATGACGCTGCTGGAGGCTTGGAAGGTTCCCGGATAGAGGCTTCCGCTGAAGCCGGAGCCGGCACCGTAGGTGAACCCCTTCTCCTCCCTGAGGATCATGTTCAATACCCCGTTGAACGAGCCTCCCAACTGATAGTTCATGACGGAGTTGGCGAAATAGTCCGGATGGGTCCGGGATACAGCCAATTGTCCCACCAAAATCTGGGACTGCTGGGACCCGGGCATGTCAACGAAGTAGAGGGAGGGTCCAGCCTGCGGCTCCGATTCCGGGAAGTCGAACATCTGGACGTCCTTCGCGGCCCATCCCTCCTCGAGAGGCCGAAACAGCTCGATGGCCTCAGCCTGAGTGATATCTCCGGCCACCGTCATGAAAGAAATGGACGGAGAGAAATTGGAATCGTAGTGGGCCTTGAGATTGTCCATGGTGATGGACCGGACGGTTTCCTCGGTCCCGAAGGTGTTCTTACCCAGGATGCTGTTCTCTCCGTAGACCAGGGCCCCAAATACGTTGGCTGCCACCGCCCCCGGGTTTACGGTTTGGCGGTTGAGAGTCTCCACGGTCTCATCTTTGATCCGGGCGAACTCCGCCTCGTCCCAACGGGGCTCGAGCATGATCTCCTGGACCAGGCCGAAGAGCTCCGTAGTTCTTGATTTCAGGCCGCTGGCGTTGAGGTTGATGGACTGGCGCCCCGTGGACATGGAGATGCCGGCTCCCAGTCCGTCAATTGCCTCCTCCAACTCCAGTGGGGTCCGGTTTGCCGTTCCCTCCATCATGACATCGGAGATGAGGTTGGCGACGCCCACCTTCTCCGGATCGTCCATGAGCGTCCCAGCCATGACGGTGAGGGAGAACTCCACCAGCGGTACCTCGTGTTGCTCGATGCCGTAGAGCCGAAGGCCGTTGGCGTAGGTGTGGGTCCAGACCGTGGGGAGGGTGACCGGGGGAACCGGGCCCTTCTCCGGCTCAACCGACCGGTCGAATGCCGAAGGGATGGGTCCCACCGGTGGAACCTCCATCCCGGCGGCGGCACTCACCAAACCAGCCGGGTCCTCGGGAATCGCGAACCGTTCGGATCCGTCGGCTGCCAGTTCGGACTGGCCCAGGGGCACGAAGGAAGTGAGGACAAAAGGTTTGCCCTTGATATAGGTGTTATAGACCCGCCAGATGTCGTCCGAGGTGACGGCGAGGGTATTCTGGATGTCTTCTCCGATGAAGCTTGGGGATCCAGCGAATTCGTTGTACAGGGCCAGCTGGAAGGACTTCCCGAGGACGCTCGAGATCCCTCCATAGAAGCTCGTCTCGACCTGGGCTTTAATTCGGTCCAGGTCCTCCTCGGTGAAACCCTCTTCCTCGAACCTGGCGAAGGCGTTGTTGATGCCGGCCTCAACGTCAGAGAGAGGGGTGCCGGGGAAGGCTCGAATGGATACCCGGAATGAACCGGTAATCTCCTGGCTTCCGTTGAAGGCCATGGCCGAAGGGGCAAGCTTCTCCTCCTCCACGATGACCTTGTAGAGGGGGGCGTCTTTCCCGTCGCTGAAGAGCTGGCCAAGCATGTCGAGGGCGTAAGCCTCGGTGGTGAATTGAGGAACAGTGGGAAAAACCATGTTCAGCTCAGGGCTCCGGGCGAAGTTGTCTTCGTGGAAAGCCCTTTTTGTGGCGGCGAGTTGGACGTTCTGGGGGTCCGGGTCCGTCACCGGTTCCGCCGCAGGGATCTCACCGAAATATTTGTCCACCCACTCCCGGGCCTGGGCGTCGTCATAGTCCCCGGCGATGACGAGGGTGGCGTTGTTTGGTCCATACCACTTCCGGAAGAAGTTTCGGACATCCTCTACTGTGGCGTTGGCCAAATCCTCGAAGGACCCGATCACCTGCCAGTTGTAGGGGTGACCTTCCGGATAGAGGAGCTTCCCGATGATGTAGCTGGTGTGACCGTAGGGGCGATTGTCGGAGGTTTGCCGCTTCTCGTTTTGGACAACGCCCTGCTGATTCAGAAGAGCTTCAGTGGTTACCGTGGGGAGGAGATACCCCATCCGGTCCGATTCCAACCATAGGGCCATTTCCAGGGCATTCTTCGGGACTACCTCGAAATAGATGGTCTGGTCGTTCCCGGTTCCGCCGTTCAGCGTTCCTCCAGCCGCCTGAATCTTCTGAAAAAACTGATCTTCAGGGACATGCTGGGAGGACTGGAACATCATGTGCTCGAAGAGGTGAGCGAAGCCTGTCTTCCCGACTTCCTCCCGGTTCGAGCCCACGTGATAGAGGATGGCTACAGCCACCAGGGGATCGGAGTTGTCCTCGTGAAAGACCACGGTCAGGCCGTTGTCGAGCTGATACTGTTCATAGGTGATGCTCAGCTCCGGTCCGGCTTCCTGGCAGTTGGCCAGCAGGAGGGGAAGAAGAAGGAACGTGGCCAATGGAAGTCGGCGTGGGGATCGCATTGTATACTCCCGTTGTTTCATAGGGCCGATTGTAGGGGTGACCCCTTCGACACATGCTATATCTGAATCCTGAGATATCCAAAGCTGAACCACCGACATCTTTAACGCCAGGAAAAAAGATTCGAGTCAGGCCTGGGGCCCTGCAGAGGCCGGGCTTTGCCCAGGCGGTTCGGGGAGCGTATCCTCCAAAATCATGGCACCTCTTCTGGTTTTTCTCGCTCTCGCTCTTGGATGGTTGGTCTATTTGGTGGTGGAACGAATCCGCCTGGGCCGGCACCGGGCGGCGGTACCCCTTCGAATCGCCGTAACCGGGACCCGTGGGAAGACCACCGTTACTCGGAGGCTGGCAGCTGTTCTGACCGAGGACGGTAGGAAGGTCTTGACCAAGACCACTGGCTCCGAGGCGGCCTATGTTCTTCCGGATGGGACGGTCCAGAAAATCCGCCGCCGGGGGGCCCCCTCCATCATTGAGCAGAAACACCTTCTGCGCCGGGGAGCGAAGTCGGGCGTTGACGTGGTGCTGGCCGAAGTCATGAGCGTCCGGCCGGAGAACCACCAGGTGGAAATCCACGGGATTCTTCGGCCCCACCTGGTACTTGTCACCAACTTCCGCGTCGACCACATGGAAGCTCACGGGAAGACCCGGGAGGAGGTCGCGTCAGTCCTGGCCTTGGATGTCCCGCCGGGCTCCCGGGCCCTGGTTCCTGCCGGGGAGTTGGAGGAGGCATTCAGAGACCGGGTGGTTGAGGCGGGGGGTGAGGTGGAGGTGGTCCCGGAGGGGGAGGCCCGGCTTCCGGCGAGTTGCCTGCCGGCCGGGGGCGCCGGGGAGTTCGGCCCCAATCTGGATCTCGTTTGGGCGGCATCAAGGTCCCTTGGGGTATCTGAAGAGGTCATCCGAAACGGGTTCCGCAAAGCCCAGGATGACGTAGGTGCTTTGCGGAGTTGGCGATACAGGCCTGATGGAGGAAGTGATCCCTGGATCCTGGTTAATGCCTTCGCGGCCAATGATCCCGACTCCACCCTGGGGATCTATGACCGCATCACAGCCGCTGAAGACCTTGCCCCGGAGTCCTGCACCGGCCTTCTCAGTCTCCGCTCGGACCGGGGCGACCGAAGCCTTCAGTGGGCCGAGGCTCTGGAGGCGGGGGGGCTTTCGAAATTCCGGACCCTGTTTCTGGCGGGCCTCCACGGGCCGGCTGTTCGATACCGCCTTCGACACCATCCCCACGCAGGGAGAATCCGGCTACTCAGGCCCGGCCCGCCTGAGGAGGTCATGGACGGAATCCTCGCTGAGGGAGGGTTTGGAGATGGGCCCGGAGCTGGGCCCGGAGCTGGGCCAGGCCGGTCCCTCCTTTTCGGCTTCGGAAACATGTCCGGCCTCGGATTGGATATGGTCAAACACTGGCGAAAGGTGGGTGAGCCCCATGGGATTTGAGCTTCCTTTCATCGGACTCCTGATTTCCCTGGCGGTGATCGGTCTGACGGGTGTGTATCCCGGTGGGATTATTGTCCCCAGCTATCTGGTTCTGTTTATTTCGGAGCCCCAACGCATCGTTGGAACCCTTGTGGCGGCCCTCCTCACCTTCCTGATCTACCTCTTCGTCAGCCGGCGGCTGATTCTCTTCGGGAGGCGGCGGTTCGTGTTCCTCATCCTGGTGGGAGGCACACTGGCCGTGCTCTGGCGGTTAATGCTCCCGGCCCTTTTCCCGCTTTCCGTTGAGTTTACCGTCATCGGATGGGTGATCCCGGGAATCATCGCCAGTCACTTCGAGCGGCAGGGGGTTCTGGTGACCCTGGGCTCCCTCCTCACCGCCACGGTGGCCATCGGGTGGTTGGGACGAATAATGGGCTTGGTATAGGAACTCGGTCGTCTGATATGTCTCTCCCCTCCAGACTTCATCCATCCCTCTCTGGGGTCCGCCCTGAAAAACGCAACGCATTCCTCTTGGCGGGAGGAATCAGTCTTCTTGCCTGGACCATTCTTCAGGCTGTAGCCCCCGGGGAGCTGATTCCGTGGACGGCCCCAATGCTGAAGGCCTCTGCAACCATGGACTCTGTGGTGGCCTCTCTTGGAAGGCATTGTGACGAAGAAGGGATTGTTCTGAATGCCTTCGACGACCCCAACGGGACCTGTCTGATTGGGCCCGAACTGAGTCCTTTGTTTACTTCCCTGGGGCAGCTGGAGGCCAAACGGACCTCTACCAATCCGGATGTGGCGGGCCTCGTGACCCACCTCCTGGTGGAAGGAGGGGTCGGGCCTGGGGACCGGGTGGCCATCGGTGCTTCGGGCTCATTTCCGGGCCTCCTGGTTGCGGCTCTGTCTGCGGTTGAAGCTCTGGAAGGGGAGCCTGTGACCGTTCTTTCCCTCGGTTCCTCCTCCTTTGGCGCCACTCGTCCGGAGTTCCATCTCCTCGATCTCTACAGGTACCTGGAGGGGGGAGGATGGGTTTCCCGTCCCCCGGAAGCGGTATCCCTGGGGGGTTCGGGGGATGTGGGTTCCGGGTTCGATCCGGATTTCCGCCGAGGCCTCATTGAAGAAGTCCGTGAGGCAGGGGTCCCCTACCTGGAAGCCCCGGATCTCAGGATGAATGTGATGGAGCGGATGTCGATGTACGGTGAACCGGCCGCGTTCATCAACATCGGCGGGGGTGAGGCCAACCTGGGGACGAGTCCGAGGATCCTGGAGGTGCCCCCGGGGCTTAGCTTCTTCGGGGGAGGGGCAGGGAAGGGGGAGCAGGAAGAGCAAAGGGAAATGCCAGGCCCCGGCGAAGAAATGGGACTGCCTCCCCTCGATCAAAGGGGGATCCTCTTTGAAATGGCCGCCCGGGGAGTCCCGGTCATCCACCTGCTTCATGTTCAGGGCTTGGCCCTCCGTTATGGCCTTCAGTGGGATCCCATGCCCCTTCCCGGTCCCGGTGAAACGGAGCTCCGGGACTCACAAACGGGGAAGGGACTTATTTTTTGGCTCCTGACGGCTGGCTATCTCCTGGCCCTGGCCGTGGTTGGCCTCCGGGCACTGTCCAAACAAACTCACCCAAAGACGGTGCGGTAACCGGGTTAACCACCTAGTTTCCCCGGGGAGTGGAAGTGTCGGTTTTTTTATGGAGGTGACGACTATGACGCGACGAAGCCGTTGGATGCTGGGGCTGGTCGCTTTCGGGCTGATGGCATTGGTGGGAACCAGTTCGGTCCATGCCCAGGTAACGGTTGAAGCCCCGACGGTTGAAGCTCCGATGGGTGAAAGCCCGGTCATCCTGACCTCATGTGGTCAGAGTCCGGGGCCGGCGTTTGTGAAGCTATTCCTCACAAAACTCGGCCTGGACTACGAGCTGTTGGAGCAGGCCACTGCCCAGGACCTCATCGATGCCAAGGCAGCGGGGAAGCCGTTCAAATCCATCGTCGTCGTGACGGGGGCGAGCTTGAAGGGGATGGGGGCCGCCGGCGTTTCCATGCGGGAGGAGTTGATACGGACTGAGGCCCTTCTGGCTGAGGCAAAAAGCCAGGGGCTCACCATTGTCGGGGCCCATGTAGAGGGTATGGATCGCAGGGCCCAGGGAGCTTCAGCCGGGGACAACTCCGACGAGCAGTCCATCGACGCCGTCATGCCCAACTCCGACGTGATTGTGGTGCGGGCGGACGGGAATGAGGACCGACGCTTTACCATTCTCTCCGAGGCCAATGGCATTCCCCTGATCCTCTTCGAGAAGAACATGGAAATGGGTGATGCCTTCGCAAAGGTTCTGAAGAAGTAGCCGGGCCAGGTCAGAGGGTGAATTCAACGTGTAGGGCGAGGTAGGGAGGCCTCCCCATGAGCATGTTCACCTATGCCGGGTTGATTCTCGGCGTCATGGTGGCTGTGTACGTCGCCGCCAAGTTCTTCAAACTCTCCACGGAGCTGTCCATGTTCGCGGCGGCCCTGGGGGGAGCGTTGGCGGGTGGGTTCGGTTTGCCCTCGAGGCACATTGCCGAAGGGGCCATGACCTACCTGGACATCAACCTCATCTTCATCACCGCCACCCTGTTCATGAACATCCTGAAGGAATCGGGAGGGGTGGCCTTTTCGGTGAGGGGGATCCTGATACGGTTCCACAAGAGCCGGACTCTCCTGGTGATTCTACTCACCGTGCTCCTCCTGCTCCCCGGGGCCCTCACCGGAGCCGGCAGCGTCACGGTTCTCATCACCGGCGGGATGGTAGCTGTGGTCCTGGAGACCATGGGTGTGTCCAGAGTCAGGACGGCAGCCATCGTCTTCATTATCGCCGGCCTGAGCGCGGCAGCTCCCCCTGTGAGTCTCTGGGCCATGATGACAGCAGCGGGTGTGAATATGCCCTATGTGGGCTTCTTCTGGCCTCTCTTGATTCCGTGTGTCCTCCTTTCCCTGATCACTATTTTCCTCCTGGCCTGGAGGGGTGAGGATATCGATCTGGAGAAAGCCCTGGCCGAGCTGCCTGAGCCGCCGGAACGGATGGGGTGGGGGAAGGTTTTCCTCCCCCTGTTGGTTTTTGGGGCACTGGTGTTTATCGGCCGAAAGTGGCCCCATGATACGCCTATCCTGGGGCTCCCTCTCATGTTCGCCGCCGCCGCTGGGACCTCTTTCTTCCTGTCTCCGGTCCGGCTGGATTTTCTGAAGATTTCACGGGAGACTCTCAAGCAGCTGCTCCCCTTGATCGCGACCCTGACCTGCGTCGGGGTCCTGGTTCAGATCATGACGCTGACAGGAGTCCGGGGCCTTCTGGCAGTCACTGCTGTGACGCTACCTGTTGCGGTGGTGTTCGCCACGCTCTTCCTGGTCCTCCCGGTTTCCGAGGCCGTCCTCATGTGGGGTTCGGCTCCGGTTCTGGGTGTCCCGCTGGTCCTTCTCTTCAACAACATCGGGCTGGATCCCATCATCGCACTGGCGGGGATGAGCGTCATCTGGCCCCTCGGTGATGCCCTGCCGCCCACGGCTATCATCGGTCGGCTTACGGTGGATGTGGTGGGGTACAAGGACAAATACACCGACTTCTTGAAAGCCTGCCTCGTTCCGGGGATCATCATCATGGTGGTGGGAACCCTTATGGTGATCTACTCCGATCGACTCGCTTTCCTGACCGGGTTATAGGGAGGAGGAATCATGACCATGATCCAGAGTGTCGTCTCCGTCCTTTACTACGTACTGGTGGCCTACGTTGTGGTCCTCCTGGTGTGGAACCTTCTCCGAAGCCGGAAGTGGGACGAAGAGCTTCTTTATGTCATCGTCCTTATTCCGTTCATTCTCCGCTTGTTCAGGTTGAAGTGACATGATGCTGCGCAAGCTGGTCATTGTGGCCGCCGGCCTTCTTCTTCTGGTGACTTCCGGAACGAGCTTCTACAAGAGCCGTCGCCTGGAGGAAACCGTGGTCCTGAGTTCTGGCGTCACCCAGGTCAAAACCCTGGGGGACTACTTCGAGGGCATCAGTGGGACGGTGAACGACTGCAACGTCTACATCCTGGAGGGGGAGAATCCAGGCGGTACCATCTTTGTCATGGGGGGAACCCATCCGGAGGAACCGGCTTCCCGCCTGGCGGCCTGGATCCTGGCTGAAAACGCCGTCATGGAATCGGGTCGGATGATCGTGGTCCTGAGTTCGAACCGGAGCGCCAGCACTGTGACCCGCGTGGGCGGCGCCTACCCTCCGGATTTCAGCATCCCCACGGATTGGGGTGAGCAGACCTTCCGCCTGGGTGATCGCTGGGCGAATCCTCTGGACCAGTGGCCTGACCCCGAGGTGTACATCCATTATCCCAGCGGCCAATACCTGGCCTATGTGGATATCCGGAATCTGAACCGGGCTTGGCCCGGCAGGCCTGACGGTAGCCTTACCGAGCGGACCACCTTCGCCTTCATGGAGCTGATTCGACAGGAGGGCGTGGACCTCTTCATCGATCTCCATGAAGCCGAGCTCCAATACCCTGTCATCAGCACCATTGTGGCTCACGACAGGGGTGAGGATGTGGCTGCTTTTACCTCCATGATGCTCAGCGACATGGAGTTCAACATGGGGATGGAATACTCCCCGCCGTCTCTCCACGGCCTCTCCCATCGTGAAGTGGGTGATCACTCCGACGCCGTATCTCTCCTCTTCGAGGCGCCGGAGCCTTTTCTGGATGCCACCAGGGGAAAGACGACCCGGGAGCAACTTCTCACCGGGCAGGATGAATTCGTGGTGAAAGCTGGAGAAGCGGGTCTTCT
>RCNC010002044.1_pt1 | contig 13501 bp, 9 predicted proteins | sample 2041301 | NCBI WGS metagenome assembly RCNC01 (sample SAMN09708231, study PRJNA481090) | Marine sediment metagenome, whole genome shotgun sequencing project. | biome: marine sediment; feature: ocean; material: sediment; isolation source: Sewage treatment plant 13A marine sediment (STP13A) ... | reverse complement strand
GTCGGCTATAAGAAAACGGAATCCTTCAGGGATTTCGTGTTCCTGCCCCTCGGAATGCCCGGTCTTAATCTTCGACTTTTCGCCTGTCTGAAACTGGAGATTGCAGGAAACCAGAGTCCCAACGCCCTTGGTACTTTCCACTTTGATGCTACCCTTGAATAGTTCCACCAGCTTTTTCACGATGGAAAGTCCAAGTCCGGTACCCCCGAATTTTTCAGCCGTAGTATCGTCCTCCTGGGTGAAATCCTGGAATATTTTATCGATGTTGGATGCCTCAATTCCAAGCCCGGTATCCTTCACACTCAGGGTCAAACTGGCTTTATTGTTTTCTCCAGGAAGGACCTGAACAATAACTTCTACCAGACCGTTTTCAGTGAATTTCAAGGCATTGCTTAAGAGGTTATACAATATCTGCTGGAAACGTTGTGAATCCCCGAAAAGCATGATATTCCGCCTGTTTTCCACATTGAACTTTAATGTATTCCCTTTCTTTTCGGCCATATTGGTGAAAAGCGTGCATACATGCTGAACCTCGGTACCCAGGTCGAAGTGCAGGTTGTTCAAGGTAAGCATCCCTGCCTGAAGTTTTGAAAAATCGAGTGTATCGTTGGTAAGCCGCATCAACTGATCCCCGGCAGAATCGACGATTTCTATCTTTTCTCTGACCTCTTTCTCCAGCGGCATGTCCCGCATCTGTTTGATAAAGCCGGAAATGGCATTAAGTGGGGTGCGTATTTCATGGCTTACATTGGCCATAAAGAGTTCTTTAGCTTTTACCAGGTCTTCGGTTTCCTGACGGGAGCGTATCAGTGCCTCGTTATACGCTTTGTTCTTTCTGGAATACGTAACAACCAGGATAACGACCAGAATGGAGAGAAGGGTGCCAAATAGAGAGAAGATGCCCAGTAGCCTGTAGGTTTTCCGGGATAGCTCCCCCGCTTTTTCATACCGTGCCAAATCAAGTGCCCTCTCATAAGCTTCCAGCTGGGACATCAGGGAGAGAAATGCCTTGTTGAGTGAACTGCTCGATCGGGTCAGCTCGGTCTCTTTGGCCTGGAGCTGTAACTCGGTCTCCTTTTCAATTTTTTCTATCTCCCCTATCAATTCCAGGATTTCTTCGTTCTGAGAGGAGGGATCTAGCTCTTCCTTTTTCTTCTTTCCAAAGATCCTTTTGAAAAATCCCTGTTTCACTTCAGGAACAGGTTCCACCGGCTGGAAGTGCTCAGCCAGGTCTGAGATCGCATTCCGTGTAGAGTCGTATTGCCATATGGAGATCATTTCCCTCCAAACCTGGGTTTTGACATTTATCAGAGCATCGATGGTGTCAATTTTATGAGCGAACCACTCATCCTCTGGATACTGCTTGTAAAGCTTGTCGATGACGGAATCGATTCCGTTAATCAATCCGTTGTACTTTCTTAAATAGTTGTCTTCTCTGGTCAGACCATAAAGCCTGACATTGTTTTCCGCCCTGTCGATGGTAGTGGTAATCTCCTGAATAGTGGCCAGCCCGTCATCGGGGGAGTTGTTACTATAGATCATGGTTACCACTGAGGAAATGCTTTTATAGGAGAGATAGCCACTGAATGCAATAATGACCACTCCGGTAAAAAGCAGGAATGCTATTTTAAAGGGCATCGATACCTTGAGTTGGGCCATGTTTGAATTTTACAGATACCTGTATAACACAAACAAGCAAAACCCGCATTTGTTGTTCAAATACCCTAGGAGTCAAACATATTCAACTGAGAATCAATCTTGACTTTATTGGTAATCAATAGCCTTCACGTCCTTGAAATAAATCCTTTCCCGCAACGATTCGTCTCTTGTTTCATAGTACTCGATCAGGTTGGGATCCTTCACAAATATGCAATGATCATTCGGCGAATCATCAACGATCATACCAGATAATGATTCTTCCATATTAGAGAGTGAAATGATAATTGCATGGTCGTGAAAATTGCGTAGTATTTCGCCTTTGTCTATCATAATAAACTGAATAATGAAGTGTCTCTAATAAATATACGCATTACAGGGCCTAAATGTTTTGTCTTTTTATTAGAAAGTATGAACTAAATTGAAATTGGTCAGATGTTGCTACATTTCAAGCTCCTGCTCAGTGGCGGGAAGTAGAAAATCTTCTTCGGTGAGGTCGGTTCGCGAGGCTACCTTGAGGATCCGCATTTCGGTCTGCTTTTTATTCTTGTAGTCCTCGGTGATGATGCGCATGGGTTGAACCTTGGTCTCTTGACCATCAACGGGTTGGAAATCAGAAAGAGAGACTAAGCTAGTTTGCTTGCCATTCTTATCAAAGACAGAGATCTGAAGGATCCGATAGGTCTCCTTTTCAATCAGAAGCTCTCCCCTGGCCTGGTCTGTGTTCTCTTTGTCTTTTACTTCAATGTTAAAACAGGGTGCACCCTCTACTTCCCGATCAGGTAAATGAGTGAATTTCAATTCTTCGGGATCCCTTGAGCTCATACCGGTCATCTGGGCTTCGGATCCCACCATCTCCATATTTTCAGGAGTGGCTTTCAGCTTGCGTATTTTTCCGTTGGAGGGTGTATATACCTCAATTAAACCTGTTTCATCCGGAAGTTCTGTGAAGATCACCGTTGTTCCTTTAGCGGCCTCCGGTTTTTGCCAGCTCATTTTGGTTTTCTGCACCTCTCCAAAGGTACCCACCAGGACTTCAAAGCCCTTCTGCTTGATCCGGCCCTTCTTATCTTTGATATCGAGCTCCATAAGAATCTCCATATTTCCTGAAAGCATCTGATCGGTAGCCCGGTCATAGATCTGTTGCGGATCCTCCTCCTGGGCAGAAAGTGAAACGCTTAAGCTTACCAGAGACAGGGTATATATAATCGATTTAACTGAGTATTGCATGACTAACTATTTTGTTTCCAGAAACCTGGGTTTTACTAAAACTACGATCGAAGGTATAAGAATTAACGCACATACGAGGCAGGTAGTTATTGATATTACAACAAGTGCGCCAAAAAAGCGCAGAGGTGCAAAGTTAGAAAGGGTAAGCACCATAAAGCCAATGATTACAGAGAGCGCATTGATGATAATACCTCGTCCCGTGGTAGTCAGGGTCTTTAAGGTAGCTTCTTTATGATCAAGGCCTCTTGCTCTCTCCTCTTTAAAACGCCATAAGAAATGAATGGTGTAATCTATCCCCACTCCTATCATAATGGATGAAATAAGAGCGGTGGCAATATCCAGTGTGATGCCAAAAAAGCCCATCAAACCAAAAAGTACCAGGATGGCCACCGAAAGTGGCAAAACAGAAATAAAGCCCGCTCTTCCCGATTTGAAGATCAAGCCCAGCAGCACAAATACCACCACCATGGCCAGTATCAATGATTTTATCTGCCCGCTAACAACCATATCTGCCAGTTTGATTTTAGTCAGGCTCGATCCGGCTATAAAACTAACATCCACATCATCCTTAACCAATTCCTGCATCTTTTTAAGCAAGCGTTTGCCTTCGGCATTGCTGCCGTCCTTCAGGCTCACAAGCAGGCGTGAATTTTCGTAATTGTAGTCTATAAACTGTTCCACAGCCTCTTCATTTCCACCCATGGTGAAAATCTCAATAAACTGGTATACCTCATTGAGGGTAGATGGTATCTGGTTATAGCCCTCTTCATCCACATTATAAAAACCTTTGCTGAGTTCTTTTACCAGTGTAACGGGCGAACTGACCGTTCCCACAGCAGGATCTTCCGAAAGAACATCTTCATAGTGCTCCATTCGATGTAAAATCTCGGGCGATAATACATCCCCTGAAAAGAGAATAGAGATAAATTGTGATCCTCCCATTTTCTCATTAATCAACTCAATGGAACGGCTCACCTTTGACTTGCCCAGAAAATAACCCTCAATGTTGGTGTCAACTTTAATAAAGAAAATGCCCGTAATGCCCAAGACGCCCACCAGGACCGATGTGATAATTACCTGCTTGGGATGGTTGGTCACCACATGGCTTATCTTTCGCAACCACTTGTCGGCCGACATCACTCTTCTAATTTTCTTGACACGTACTTTTCCAACCGGCTGAAAATAGGAAAGCATGGCTGGCAGAAACCAGATGCTTAATATCAGCGAAAATCCAATGCCTATGGCTGTCAGTACCCCAATCTGTGCCGCAGGTATCATGGTGTGTGTCAATAATCCCAGGATACCACCGATCGTGGTTAGACCAGCAATGACAATGGGACGTTTTAAATCTGTATATATCTGCTTACATATCTCCAGCATAGATGGAGGATTATCGCTCTGTGCCAGTTCCTGGTAGCGGGCAATCATATGAATCCCATAGTCGTTGGCAATGGCAATGAGCATGATGGGCATCAATACGGTAATAAGGGATATATTCCATCCCAGAAGGGCCATCACTCCAAAAGAGAGTATCATGCTCATGATAACCACAATAAAGGGCATAAATACTCCTTTCCATTCTCTGAAGGAGAGAAAAAGCATCAACACCATTAATATCAGGGCCGCAGGAAGCAAAACTTTCAAATCTTTTCTAATGTTCCCCGTGATGGAGTAACGAACAAACGGTAAACCGCCCAACAGCACCTCTGCAGAGCCAGGATATTCCAGCAAAACAGAGTCTATGGATGTAATCAGTAAATCATCAGAATATTCGGACTCTTTCATCAATATGAGCGATACCAGCTCAAAATCATCTGTAGCGAAAAAACGGGATGCCATCCGATTATCAATAATTTCGGATTTCAATTTGTCGTAACCTTCCTGATCCTCAGGAATGGTCTCCAGAAAGGGTTCCATGACAATAAATCCATCCTCGGTGGAAATGGCCTGAGCGTCAAAGGGTGAAATGCTACGGTCAATCCCCTCCAGGTTTGCCAATTCTTCCGAAATGTTTTTTAGCCTTTGAAGGGTGGGATTATTAATGACATCGTCCTCCTGAAACATAACCAAGATCATTTCGCTCGCACCAAATATGCTATCCAGGATACTCATATTCACACGGTTGGCTAATTCGGCAGGCACGTAATTGTCCAGGTCAGGATCAATCTCCAGTCGAGGGAAGAGCGTCAATGAGCCTATGGTAATCCCAATTGTGGCGATCAGTAAACCCAGACGATATTTTATAAACCAGAATTTCACGCTATTTCTAAAAATCTCCACAAAATTACTATAAAAAGTGACTTGAAAAACCGAAAGAATTCACAAGGTGCTAACATCCGTAAGAAAGCTTTAGAATTTATAGTAAATTAGTCCGTTATTCACAAAAGGAATGTTTAGGAAATATAAAAATCAGAGAAAATGACTACTACTCGAAGAGACTTTATCAGAACAAGTTCAGTGCTTGCTGCAGGAACTATCCTATTGCCTTCATGTACGATGGCTGATTCAAAAATGAAGCCAGGCCTTCAGGTTTATTCAGTGAGAAACCAGCTAAAAGAGGATTTTGAGGGAACCATGGAGCATGTGGCCAAGGTAGGTTACAAGCATATAGAAGGCTATGGTCTGGGTACCGATGGAAAATTCCTGGACGAAATTTCACCGGCTCACTATAAAAAGGTGATTGCTGACCTGGGCATGGAGTTAAAGGCCACTCATTGTTCCTATACCTCGTATGATAAGGCCCAGAAGATGATTGACGCCGCCAAGGAGACAGGAATGGAATATATGATCGTCCCCTCCACCCCGGAAAATGTTAGAGAAACAGCCGATGGATGGAAAGCGGTAGCTGAGAATTACAATAAAATGGGTGAGATGTGCAACAAGGTGGGATTGAAGTTTGGTTACCACAACCATGACTTCGAGTTTAAAACACTTGATGGCATCATTCCCCAGGAGCTTTTAATCGAAAATACTGAGGCAAACCTGGTGCACTTTGAAGCAGACCTGTTCTGGGTAACCAAAGGTGGATATGATCCGCTTGATCTGCTTAAAAAATATCCCGGAAGGATTCAACTCTTCCATGTGAAGGATGCCACTGCCGATTTGGAGGGTACCACTGTAGGTGAAGGTATAATCGATTTTGCCAAGTTGTTTGAGGTAGGTAAATCCGATGCAGTAGAGTACTACTTCATTGAGGATGAGAGAGAAGATGATCCTTTCAAAAACATAAAAGCAGACTACGACTATATGTCCAGCCAGAAGTTCGCTGGCTAGTACATGGTATTGCCATTTTCGGTGGACTCTGGGATTTGCTGCATGGCATCCCAGTGTTCCACTATTTTTCCTTCATCATCAAAGCGGAAGAAGTCCATGGTGACATATTCGTCATCGCCAGGCCATACCTGATGGGTGTGAAGAGCCACCAGATCGCCCTCCGCAATGGTCCTGATAAACTCAATGCTTTTACCCGGATACTCCCTGCCCATTCTTTCAAAATAGGTTATAAAGGGTTCCTTACCATCTCCGACCAGGGGATTATGCTGGATATAGTCACCTCCCACATATAGTTCCACCGCTTTTCGGGGCTCACCCAAATAAGACATCTTATAATAGTTGATGGCATTTCTTTTGTTGGCTTCTAAATTGTGTATCATAATCTCCTATTCATTGTTTTTAAAACACAAGCTTCAGGTTTCTTTAAGGACTAATGCGCTTAAAATCAAATACAACCTCCATATCATCCCCTGATATAAGGGCTTTCAGCCCGTTCCCACTTTTCAAGGAGCCAGTCAAAGCTTTCATCCCCTAAAATGGTTGTTAAAGCAAGAAGTGTATATCTTATCATAATTTAAATACGAACTAGTCTGGCTTTTAATACAAATTCAAGCCCATGAAGTTCGGTGAAAGAAATGGGAATCTGACAGGGTATGATTTAAATTTATTCGGCTTCCACAGGAGTTTTCCCGAAGGTAGAGGTAAATGTAAGCCTAAAGGTATTGGCCAGGGGAGAGTTTTGTCCATTGGTGGGAGCCAGATAGGAGAGCTCCAGTGAAAAATGCGGATTTATCACTCCCAATCCAAAAGTGAGATATTTTCGATTTCCTTTGGTGGCATGCTCATGAAAGTATCCGGAACGCAATGCTATCAAATCTCTGAAATTGTATTCAATTCCTAGTGAATAGGCGATCTCGTGTATCTCCTCCTGATATACACTATATGTTCCATCTGCTTTTGGAACTCCAGGAGCATCTACAAAGGATTGGAACATCCCTCTCACGACTGATTTGGGCGGTGCTTTGCCGCGTACAACGAAATATTCTCCCGTAGCCGTATCCCTGTCAATTACCGGAGGAGTAGGTACAAGTAGCTTATTCAGATCAGCCAACAGGGAGATGGAGTGTTGGTCATTGATGCCATATTCAAATCTGCCTCCAAGCCTCATGTTGGAGGGAATGGGGGTTGTTGGGGCATCCACCGTATAGGATATGGGAGTTCCCAGGTTTGAAAGATTCATACCCAGGGCCCAGTGGACCTCATGATTTCCCATCTGAAACTCATTCTGATAGTAGAGTCCCAAATCTCCTGCAAATGCATTGGCCGCATTTGTGGGTTGCCCGTCGGCCGTATGCTGTCCACTGGTTAGATCCGATCGTATGTAGCGAAAAACTATCCCTCCTGAAAAATAATCTGTAAATAGCCTGGAATAGCCTGCATCAACCGCAAATTCCTGCGGATGATAAGACCCACTTGGGAACCCACCTATTCTGGTAAAATCAATATGTCCCAGGTCGAAATACCTGAAAGAGGTGCTCACCACATTCTTATCATTGATTTTAAAGTAGCCTGATAAATATGCCAGGTGTATTCCTTGGATTAGATTCCTTAACCATGGGGTGTATGAGAGAGAGACGCCTCCCCTCTTGTCAACAAATGGATATTTAGCCACATTCCAGTGCTGTGAATTCACATCTGCGCTGGATGCCACCCCCGCATCACCCATCCCTGAAGCTCTGGAATCAGGTGAAATGGTGAGAAATGGGACAGCCGTTTGGACTGTATTCAGATCAGCTCCCCCCAACTCCCCTGAGTGAATCTGTCCTTGAATTAAAGTGCCGATTAGGCTAAACTGGAAAAAGAATAGTATTCTGGTCAGGTGGGCAGTTTTCATGTTCTATCGTTGGGATAAAAAGGATGATCTAAGCTTATAATTCTAACGCAAAACATGATCGAATATTACCTATTTAGGGAACATCCATTTTTCAGTTCTTTTATTCAAAAGGCTGTTTTTTCGACCAAATTCTAATAAATATTGAATCTTAACTTACTAATTGATAAATTTTGCACGCTATTGATGTCAATTCAATGGAATATTAACTAAACTCTCAAAAAAATGATTCAGTGGATTAAGAACAATGATGCGATTGGAACAGTAAACCGGGGTGTACCCTGTGAATCGGGATTATGTACGCTTTGCGATTCTGCTTGCAAAGGAAAATGTGAAACCTGGTTATCATCACTTAAAGGAAGAAAGCTACTCTATCCAAGAAATTTTGGCCAAACAACATCCGGCTCTTCGCTGGTTTCAGCCATGGGAGTAGGTTATCACTCTTTAAGAATTCAGGGCTATGCTTATGGCGCAAAAGGCCTTAATTCATCCTTGACCAATAGCGCAGATGACTGCCTCTTTACCAATGTGGATGTAAAAACATCCTTTGGTAATACGGAAAAGACTAAATGCCGATTACCCATGATGACCGGGGCGCTTGGATCTACCTTTATCGCCAAAAATTACTGGGAGTCCTTTGCTGTGGGATCAGCATTGAGTGGCATCCCCATTGTAGTAGGAGAAAATGTGGTGGGTGTGGATAAGACATCGATCCTGAAGAATGGCAGAATTGAAAAGGCACCAGAGCTGGACCGCAGAATCGAAACATTTTTCAGGTATTATGACGGTTACGGAGCCATCATAGTGCAAATGAATGTGGAAGATACCCGAAACGGTGTAGCTGACTACATCATGGAAAAGTATGGGAATAAGGTGATTATGGAGTTGAAGTGGGGACAGGGAGCAAAAGATATTGGAGGTGAGATCCAGGTGACCAGTCTGGAATATGCTAAATTCCTGAAAGACCGGGGATACCTGGTTGATCCTGATCCTTATAATCCCATTGTTGAAGCTGCATTCGAATCAAGGGCCATTAGCTCTTTTGCAAGACATAGCCGACTGGGAGCAACTGACTTGAATTCAGCGGAGGAAGTAAGAGAATCCTTTATGACCAGTGTGGCATACTTAAGGAAACTTGGCTTTTCTCGAATTACCTTAAAGACTGGTGCCTATGGTATGGAGGCACTGGCCATGGCCATTCGTTTCTCTGCGGATGCCAAACTTGACCTTTTAACCATTGATGGTTCAGGAGGAGGAACAGGAATGAGCCCCTGGAACATGATGCAGCATTGGGGAATCCCTTCTATTGCATTGCATGCAAAAGCATATGAATATTGCAAGCTCCTTGACGAAAAAGGGATTAAGGTCCCCGATATCTCTTTTGCAGGTGGATTTGCACGGGAGGATCACCTCTATAAGGCTCTGGCCATGGGTGCTCCATTTTCAAAATTAGTATGTATGGGAAGAGCTCCTATGATTCCGGGATTCCTGGGAAGCAATATTGAAGGTGTATTTAAACCAGAGAAAAGAGCAGAGCTACACGGACACTGGGAATCACTACCACCTGCAGTGAAAGAGATGGGGAAATATCCCGAAGAGATATTTGCAGGCTGGGAGCCGGTAAAGGAGAAGGTTGGAAAAGATGAAATGAAGAACATTCCATTTGGAGCCATTGCCATGTATGCATATGCCGATAAACTGGCATGCGGACTTCAGCAATTTATGGCAGGAGCCCGGAAATTTAATCTGAGCGAAATCTCCCGGAATGATCTGGTCTCAGCCAATCGGGAGACCGAGGAGGTAACAGGTCTGGCCTTTATGACTGAAGCAGAGAATGATGAAGCCCTGAAAATTCTGAATAGTTAAGCTAAGCTTCTACTCTACTTTCAGGCTGTCGGCCGGATTGGCAGTGGCTGCACGGTACGAGTGGAAGCTAACCGTGAGCATGGCCAGAATAAGCACCACCAGGGTCACCAGACCCAGGACCAGGACAAAATATCCGACCTGGAAATTGATGTGATAGGCAAACTTTTGTAGCCAGCTTTTAATTCCAAAGTAGGTAGGAACTGAGATCAGGCAACTGATTACCAGTAATTTCACCATCTCTTTGGAGAATAGCTTCATCACTACCTGAATGGAAGCTCCCATGATCTTTCTTATGCCGATCTCCCTGGTACGCTGGGAGGTGGCATAGGAGATCAAGCCTAACAATCCAAGGCAGGTGACAAAAATCGAGAGGATCGAAAAGATGGTCAGAATATGTCCTGTTTTTTTCTCATCGTCAAAAAGTCTGCCAAATTCCTCATCGAGCCATATGTAATCAAAGGGGCGATCTACAGAGAAATCTGCCCACTTTCCCTGGATATATTTAAGGGTTTCAGCCACATTGCCATCGCCCATTTTGACGATTAGTTTTCCTTCCCAGTTGCCCGGCATAAAATGTATCACCATGGGCTTGATCTCATTGTCCATGGACTCGAAATGGAAATCCTTTATAACCCCAATGATGGGCATAAATTCATCCGGATCGCCCCGGTAACTGGGTTGAACAAATCTGGTATTCAATGGATCCTCGATACCCAGTGATTCTAATGCAGCTTCATTCACCACCACTCCTACTGAATCTGTGGGCATATTCCGATCAAAGAATCTACCCTGTAAAAGTTCAAGATCAAGGGTTTTTTCAAAATCATAACTGACTCTGTACTCTGCCACCGTATAGATGTCGCCTCTGTCCCGGCCTTCCAGCCAATGTACATTCCCATAGAATCCTCCGGAGGGAATATGGGATGCATTTGATGCACTGATGATGTTGGCATGATTGGTGATCTCCTCTTTGAATGCGTCGATCTGATCACCCAGGACATCTGAGCGATGCACCACCAGGACCCTCTCCTTTCCAAAACCCGGATCCTTCTTCTGCATAAAGACCAATTGCCGGTTTACCACCACTGTACCCAGCAGGATCACAATTGTCACCGTAAATTGCATCACAATAAGCATCGATCGAAGCACACTCTTTCTGTTCCCCGACCTGGTACTGCCTCTTAAAACAGCTATGGGCCTGAATGAGGCCAGCACAAAAGATGGATATGTGCCTGAGAGGATCCCGATAACAATTGCAAAAAGGATGAGTAATGGAAGCATCCAGGAATGGCCGAATATATTAAAGTCCAGCTTCATCTGAATCAGGTTGTTATATCCGGGCATCAGTAGATACACCAGCCAGATAGCCAGCATCAGCGAAAGCAGGCTCAAGACCACCGATTCGGTAAGGAATTGGATGATCAGTTGCCTGCGACTGGATCCAACCACCTTTCTTAGACCCACCTCACGGGAGCGGTTGGAGGATTGGGCTGTGGCCAGGTTCATAAAATTAATCGCTGCAATAACCAGGATTAAAATGGATGCCACCAGGAAGAGGTATACATAAGTGGAATTGCCAGGGGGTTCCAGTTCAAAACGTTGACCCGAATGTAAATGGATATCCTCCAGGCTTATAAGTTTGTAGCCGTAGGCATTCCCTGCTGCTTCAAACTGTTCCAGGTCTATGCCCATGGCCTGCTGAACAATGGGGCCCACATACTTTTGCACCATTTCATACATGCGTGATTCAAATGCTTCTATATCAGTCCCTTCTGCCAATAAAACATAGGTGTGAAAATTCTGATTCACCCACGAAAGGTTACCCCCATTCTCAGGAAGAGTAGACATGGAACCCAGGATATTGCAGTGAAAATGTGAGTTTTCCGGAAAATCCTCCATGACTCCGGTAACCACCGAAAGGTTGGTGTCCTGCTCTATCTTAAGGGTTTGACCGATTGGGTCCTCATTGCCGAAATATTTCCGGGCATAGGTTTCTGAGAGAACGATGCTCCGGGGATCGCGCAAACAGCTTTTTGGATCGCCCTTGAGCAAATTAAAACTGAAAAGATCGAAAAACGTAGAATCTGCAAAAATGAAATCCTTTTCTGATTCATTAAAGGCAACATCACCTTTCTTTACCAGCCAGCCACCAGATTGCCGGAGTCTCACAACCTGTTCAACTTCAGGATAATCATTAATGAGTGCGCTGGCCATGGGACCTGCTGTAACCGCATCATTAAGCTCTCCCGTAGGCATCATGCCAGAGACCCATACTTTATAGATCCGGTCAGAGTTGGTATGAAATTTATCGAAGGATAGCTCGTTGACCACATAGAGCATGATCATGATGCTGGCGGCCAGTCCTATGGCCAGTCCAAAAATATTGATGGCTGCATATCCCCTACTCTTCCAGAGGTTTCTCAGGCTTATAATGATATAATTCTTTAGCATTGTCGGTGGCTTATAATCCTTGAAAGAAGATTCCTTCAATTATATAGACGCTACCTGAGCTCCTTATGCTACAGAAAATTGAAATTAATTTTAAAAAAGTTGCTAGTCAACCTTCAGACTGTCAGCTGGATTCGCTGTAGCCGCCCTGTAGGAGTGATAACTTACCGTAAGCATGGCCAGTATCAAAACCGTAAGAACCACCAATGCCAGGACCACAAAGTACACTCCCATCTGGAAATTGATGTGGTAGGCAAACTTCTGCAACCAGGCCCTCACCCCAAAATAGGCCGGAATGGAGATCAATGCACTTATGCCAAGCAGGTTAAACATCTCCCTGGAAAGAAGACGCATAACAATCTCAACCGAAGCTCCCATGATCTTCCGGATTCCAATCTCCCGGGTACGCTGATTGGTGGTGTAAGAGATAAGCCCCAGAAGTCCAAGACAGGTAATGAATATCGAGATGAAGGAGAAGATCATCAGAATTTGTCCGGTCCGCCTCTCAGTGGCAAACATGGTATCAAACTGCTCATCCATCCAGAAGTAATCAAAAGGATAATCGCTATTGAACTCCTCCCATGTGTTCTGTAGAAAACTGAGGGTTTCAGAGCGGTTTCCATCCCCTAGCCTGACGGTCAATACACCTTCATAATTACCTCTCATAAAATGGATGGCCATAGGTTTGATCTCCGACTGCAGGGATTCAAAATGAAAATCCTTTACCACCCCAATGATGGGCATAAAATGTTCGCTACCATCGTTGTCAAAATCCACAAATCTGGTGGTTAGAGGATCCTCGATGCCAAGTCCGGCAACCGTGGCTTCATTAACGACCACACCAAAGGAGTCTGACGGCATATCGGGGCTGAAGAACCTGCCACTCACTAACTCCAGATTCATGGCCTTTTCAAAGTCATAACTTACACGACAGGTAGCCAATGTAAAAATCTTTGTGCGATCCCAGCCTTCCAGCCAGTGGGCATTGTCAGAGAACTGATAGGATGGAATATGGGTGGTATTGGCAGCACTGATTACATTGGAGTGCTGGGCCACCTCTTTCTTAAAGGCATCAATCTTGTCTTTCAAGGCATCTGATCTTTTAATGACCAGCAGATTCTCTTTGGCAAATCCCGT
>RCNC010002394.1_pt1 | contig 13503 bp, 11 predicted proteins | sample 2041301 | NCBI WGS metagenome assembly RCNC01 (sample SAMN09708231, study PRJNA481090) | Marine sediment metagenome, whole genome shotgun sequencing project. | biome: marine sediment; feature: ocean; material: sediment; isolation source: Sewage treatment plant 13A marine sediment (STP13A) ... | reverse complement strand
AGATCCCGTCCCTGCAGCCGTTCACGAGCATAGTTCACGGCATACAGATACGCTGTCGTTGCATGTATAAAGGCTTGAAAACCAACACCCAGCCGGGCCTCGTTCATCATGTGGAACATGATGCGCATGCCATGATTTTCTTCTCCCAGCAAAAACCCCCGGCAACCACCCTTACTCCCCAGAGACATGCTGCAGGTTGCAGAGGCGTGGATACCCATCTTTTCTTCGATACCGGTGCAAGCCACATCGTTGAGCTCACCCAGACTGCCGTCCTCATTGACCCATATTTTTGGAACAAGAAATATGGAGATGCCTTTGGTTCCGGCAGGGGCGCCCTCTATGCGGGCTAACACCGGGTGAATAATATTTTCCTGGAGGTCGTGTTCACCGTTGGTGATAAATATTTTATCCCCTTTAATGGTGTAGGTGCCGTCGGCATTCTTCACGGCCGAGGTGGTCAAGGCCCCGACATCTGACCCTGCATTGGACTCCGTCAGGAGCATGGTCCCGCCCCATATTCCGGCATAGAGCTTCTTGAGAAACATGGACTTCTGTGATTCCGTTCCAAAAAGCTCCACCATCTTGCCCGTACCATGACCCATGCGTGCATAATTGATCAGCGGGTAGTTGCCGCCCACAATGTATTCGGCCACGGCCATATCGATACTGCTTGGCAATCCCTGACCGCCGACCTCCGGGTCTTCATTCAACGCGGTCCACTCCCCTTCGATGAGCAGTTTGTGAGGTCTGTGAAAACACTCGGGAACTTTTACCTGGCCCTTGTCAAACCGCAATCCAACGTGGTCTCCCTCTGCATACGTGGGCAAAAGCTCCTTGATTGCAAAGGTTCGCGCCTCCGAAATAATCATGTCAAAGACTTTTCTGTTGAGGCCTTCGTATTTTTTATAGGCCAACAAGTCTTCAACTTTCATCTGTTCATACAGAACAAAGTCCATGTCTCGACGATCTGATATCTTTTTTCTCCTTTTGCTTAATTATAACTTCTACTGTTCTTCTTTATGTATGATTGGATTAAACAAGGTTCGAGTACACCTAAACCTGCGGCTGTCATTGATGGTCATTAGCCCTTCGGGCGACATTAGCGCTACGCGCGTAATTTATTGTTGCTTATGGCTGTTAACAACAATTAATGACACGAAGTAAATGACCATTAATTACGCGAAGCAAATGACATAGTTTCTCTTCCAATGAATAAGTTCTCCCCGAGTCAAAAGTCCTTCAGCAAATTTTTCTTGTATCAAAATTTAGTCGGCCAGTTCGCCAGCCGATGTTCCCCGATACCCTTGTTCCGCACACCTTGACTTATTTTCAAGGCCCGACTTATATAATCCCGTGTCTCCCGGGGGTCGATCACATCGTGAATATAATGCATACCGGCAGCCCCGTAAGGCGATGCATCGTCTACCATCTGTTGTACCCGTTTCTCCCATTCTTTCTTGTCCCGCTCCGTGGCAGGTATTTTTCCGCCAAAGACCACATTAGCAGCAATTTCCGGACTCACGAAACTCATTTCCGCAGTAGGCCACGCCACGATAAAATTGGTGCCGCAACCCGAACCGGCCATATTCCAGAAAGCCATACCGTATGTTTTCCTGACAATAACGGAAATCTTGGGCACAGTTATTAACCCCAGGGCATTCATGTAATTCATCACCCTGGCCGCCACACGATTTCTTTCGGCTGCTTTTCCCACTAAAAATCCTGGTGTGTCGTGGAAAAACACCAGGGGGATATTAAAGGAATCACACAGGCATAGAAAACTGATAACCTTGTCGATACCGTCCGTGTCCATGGCACCGGCATTGACAAGGGGTTGGTTGGCAACGACACCCACCACGTTTCCCTTGATCCTGGCAAGGGCGGTGATGACATTTTTGCCGAAATCGGGTTTAATGGGAAAAAGGCTTCCCCGGTCAAAAACAGCATTCAAAACCCTGTGCATATCATACGCCCGGTTTCGTTTTTGAGGCAGGATTTCTAAAAGCGTTTCCGAATCTGCGGATGCATCAAAATTATCCAGACAAGGCGGTGCTTCCTCGTTGTGCTGCGGCATATAGCTCAAAAACTGCCGGATGATTCTGAAGCAGTCGTCTTCTGTCTCGGCAATCCGATCTGCCATACCGGTTATCTCTCCGTGAACCTCGCAGCCCCCCAGCTCTTCATCGGTAATGGACTCGCTCAGGGCAAGCTCCAATATTCTTGGTCCCGACACCCCCATGGCGCTGCCCTTGATTTGCACCACAAAATCGGACAGGCAGGCCATCCAGGTGGGCATACCGTAACATTCTCCCATAACGGCAGTAATCATGGGTGTTTTTCGGACCCGACTCATGATTTGAAGATAGGTGTCAAAGCCCCCGCCCCCGAAAGAGGCAAGACCCCTGGAACCCATGATATCCGGCATTCTAGCGCCACCGGCTTCCCCGAGATAGATCACCGGATACCCGTATTGCGCCGACAGCTGTTTCAGCTCACCTTCTTTGCGACCTGCAACACGGCTGGAGGTGGCCGCCAGCACAGAGAAATCATTAGACAGGATGCCCACCGTACGCCCATCGATGGTGCCATACCCGCCTATCTTGCTGTCCGCCGGAGTCCTGCTCTCCATTCCCGGCACATCGGAATGATTGAACATGCCCACCTCGAGAAAAGAATCCGGATCAAGGAGACGATGAACGCGTTCTCTGGCGCTAAGCCTCCCCTTGGCATGCTGCTTGTCGATCTTCTCCCTGCCACCCATTTCCAGCGCCCGGGCTCTTCTTTCTTCCAGATCCTGTAGTTCTTTTTCAAAAGGCATCTTTACTCTTTATCTCCCCTTTGTATCTAACGCAGACATACCGGGAATAACAAATATCATGCGCCGCGTTGCCGTTGTCATTTACACTTCGTGTGATATTAGTGCTTCGCACGTAATTTGGCTTGCAGCCGTCATTTATGGTCATTAGCCCTTTGGGCGACATTAGCGCTGCGCGCGTAATTGATTGTTGCTGATAGCTGAACCTAAAACTTAAAACCTAACACACAAAACATTTCTCAAATACGCGAAGCAAATATTTATTACGCTCCTTTGGACCCCTCTTTTATACGTCCTCTTCTTCGTAAGGTAACCGCTTCCCGTCTTTTGTATAACGATAAAATCCCTTTCCAACCTTTTTCCCAAGACGTCCCTGCGCAATCATTTTCAGCAGGAGATCCGATTTTGTTACCAGCTGCTCCTCGCCCAGATCAGCCAGGGATTGCCCCACCAGCGCAAATGTATCCAGACCGGCATTGTCGGCGACTTCAAAGGGGCCCACATTCCATCCATATCCCAGTCGCATACCGGCATCCACATCTTCCGGGCTGACAATACCATCCGATACCAGGTCCACGGCTTCCCGGAATGCCGCAGAGAAAATCCGGTTCATCACAAAACCAGGAATGTCCCGGTTTACGCGCACCGGTGTTTTGCCAAGGGATGTAATGAATTCCACTCCCGCTTCAAACACATGAGTGGCTGTCTGCTCTCCTTTCACCACCTCCACGAGCCCCATGAAAGGTACCGGTCCAAAAAAATGAAGACCCAGCAGGCGCTCCGGCCGGCTGAGATGGGCTGCGATCCGGGTGATGGGAATTGAAGACGTGTTTGTTGCCAGAAGCGTTTCCGGCGACACTTTTTCCTCCAAGGATGTAAATATGTCTATCTTCAGACTCTCTACCTCAAGCGCGGCTTCGATGATCCATGCCGCACGTTCTACAGCAGCGACATCTGTTCCATAGGACACACGTCCCAGGACAGCAGCAGGGTCTTCCGTCAGCCATCCTTTCTGACAAAGCTTCTTGATGGACCAGATTATCCCTTTTTCTGCATCGGCAAGGGCTTGTTCCTTGATATCCATCAGGTGTACACGATATCCGCTTTGTGCGCACACCTGGGCAATTCCGGATCCCATAAACCCTGCTCCGATGACTAAAATGCTCTGTTGTTTCATCTTTTTTCCTTTTGAACCGGACAGCTACCTTACCGTCTTGCCTTCGTACTCTCTCAGAATTCTGCGAGCCACGGACACCTTGTGAACCTCGTCGGCACCGTCGTAAATCCTGGCCGCCCGCTCATGGCGGTAGAAAAATGAGATGATCGTGTCATCTGTCATACCCAATCCGCCGTGTACCTGCAGTGCCCGGTCAATCACTTTCTGCATGGTGTTGGCCACCATGAATTTGATCAGGGAAATATCCTGGCGGGCTTCTTTGACGCCCAGGTTCTCGATGGTCCAGGCCGTGTGGAGAGTCATCAGCCGGGCAGCCCGGATTTCCGCGGCACTCTCCGCTATCCACGACTGAATGATCTGTTTGGAGGCCAGTGTCTTTCCGGGGGCAATCACCCGGGTTTGCGCCCGATGGCACATCAGATCGAAGACCCTGTTGCAGATACCGATCCAGCGCATACAGTGATGAATCCGCCCCGGTCCGAGTCTATCCTGGGCAATGACAAACCCATGCCCCTCGTTGCCAAGAAGATTTTTCTGTGGCACCCGGCACGATTGATACAGAATTTCGGCATGACTGAAGTAGTCGTCTCCGGCATGTCCCATGACCGGAATATTGCGTACAAGATTGAAACCGGGGGTGTCCGTGGGTACGATGATCATACTCGCACGCAGATAGGGTGATGCATCCGGGTTGGTCTTGGCCATGACAATGGCAAATTTTGCACCATCAGCGGAAGAAGTATACCATTTATGGCCGTTAATCACATAATCGTCACCATCTTTAACGGCGGTGGTATCCATCATCACCGGGTTCGAGCCGGGCAGGTCGACTTCGGTCATGGAAAAACAGGACCGGATCCGGCCATCCACAAGCGGCTTGAGCCAGGTCTCTTTCTGCTCATCCGTACCATACTGGTGAAGTATTTCGATATTTCCAGCATCCGGTGCCTGGCACCCGAAAACCAGAAAACCCAGCATGCACCCGCCCAGAACCTCTGAAACCAGGCCGTGTTCCACCAGGTTGAGTCCCATGCCCCCGTATTCCTTGGGGTGGTTGGGTGCCCACAGTTCCATCTGTTTGACCATTTTCTGTTTCTCCGCAATGACCGGGAGCAGGCTCCGGGTATCACTGGTCAAGAATTCAGCTTCCAGGGGAATGAGCTCTTTTTCTACAAACTCCTTCATCATCCCGAGTATGGTCTGCATTTTTTCCGATATGCTAAAATCCATTGTGCCTCCTCGTTCTTTAATTTGTATTTTCCTACTTAACGATAGGTCAGCAGCTTGTCGTCATTTTCCAGTTCAAGGTGTGTGATATCGTTAAAACCTGCCAGTGCGAGACCCTTGGCATTGTATTTAAACCGGCTGATGGACGCATTCATGATCTGCCAGGATTGGGCCATGGCCGACTTGTCGGTCAGGCCCAGGGCTCCCTGAACCACCACCGAAATAGGTCCCCCGGAAGTAAATACGGCCAGTGTCTTTTTGGCCCCCTGTATCTGCATAATCCGATCAACACCACTCAGCACCCGGTCTTTGAAGCCATTCCACGTGACAGCTCCCGGTATACCACAGGCACCGGAGACCCAGCGGTTCATCGCCTCCTCAAACAGGAGCTGAAACGTCCTTTTATCCTTGTAAATATCTGTAAGCTTTTTCGAAATGGATGGGTTCTCTTCTATCATTCCAGGTAGCTGAGCCTCAAATACCGATGCAGAGTCGTATTCGTCAAAGGACTCGTCCGAAATAATTTCCGGAACAGACATCCGCTTATCTTTTAAGCTTGATACCAGCGCCTCTGCCGTATCGATCTGCCGTTTCATACTGCCCACATAAATGGCGTCGATCTTTCTGCCTATCCCGACCCAATGCCTGGCGACAATTTCTGCCTGCACGATTCCCATGGGGGATAGACGGTCATAATTTTTCTCGCCAAAGGATGCCTGGCCATGACGGATCATATAGATTTCACTCATTACAGACTCTCCTGGTATGGTTCCGTGAGTATCATTCCCATGATGCTGCCTCTCCCGGGTCCCGGCCCGGATTCGGAAAGTGACGGAATAGAAATGCCATCAATTGTTCCTCACCTGCCATGCCAAGCATCCGTCCCTTTTCTTTGCCCCGGAAAAACAGCAGATATACCGGTGTCCCCTTGATACGCAGCATCTGTTTGAAACCATTGATGAGCTCTTCCTCAAGCAGGCAGACCTTAACAGCATCTTTGTATTTTTTTGCAACCCGGTGCAATAGGGTGGATTGGTCTGAAAAATCGGGCCCATTGGGCATACATAACAACAGGACAGGCTTTCCGGCTCTGTCGATCTCAGTGGTATAGTTCTGATTGTTGATGAAAGTTACCATGGCACCTGTAAATTGAGTCATCGCTTAAACACTTTCGCTTGGTCAAATGGTCTGACTTGAGGCAATATATCAGGCGTTTCAAATACCATGCCAGCCCATTGCAAATCGGTCATATTTATAACCAACTGATATGACGATATTAATGCTTGATTATTTCCATCGTTGGAACGCATGCAATCATAATCATGTGCCATGGCACAGCTATGTGTCGGCACACAAGTGCGCTATGGCACATGTTTTTCTATAGCATGTCGATGTTGACAACAGGATCGGACAGGGTTAAATATCCCACGCTTGCAGTAAACCTATATCGACTTGGAGGTTCATATGATCGTCGTCGCCAGACTAAAAGCCCTGGAAGGACAAGAAGCCATTCTGGAAACAGAGTTGCGGGACATGGTAAAGAAAGTGGCATCCGAGGAGGGGACAGAGATGTACACACTCCACAAATCCGGCAAGGAGCCTGGGCTGTTCATGTTCTACGAAAAGTACAAAGATGCCGATGCGTTGAAGCACCACAGTGCCACACCGCATTTCAAAGCGCTTTTCGCGTCCATCCAGTCCCTGCTGGCAGCACCGCCTGAAATCGAGATGTACGAGGAACTGGCAGCATTGGACAGACCATAGCCACTCCGCCACTTCCGACAGGAATATCCAGAAGAGCCATTTTCGTCCATATTTGACAGAATTGTCGATAAATAAAATCGTAGCACGATTTTATACCGCTTGTCATAATAATGTTCCGAAATTTAAACCAAGCCCTCTACTTTAATTATCACCAGGGTAATATCGTCCTCGGATTTTTGTCCATGCGTATGTCGACTTAATTCGTTATAAACAGCATTTAAAATATTGCTGGCGCCTGCTTTTGAGTTGCTTCGAATGATACTGCGAAAGCGATCCTTTCCAAACATCTCTCCTTCTTTGTTGAACGCTTCCCAGATACCATCGGTTCCGATTGCAATGATTTGTCCATTTTCTAAACCGCTCCAATCATTTTTCTTGTAGTCAAACGCCTCATTTACACCCAGCGCAACACCTTGACCCATGAGTTCCTCAAACCGGTCCTTACTCGGGTCATATACGATAGCCGCATCATGTCCGGCGCGGACCCATTCGAGGTTTCTTTCACTCGGATCAATCGTCAAATAAAAGAGGGTCATAAACATGCCGGATTCAAGAACATCTCTGGTAAGATGACGATTCATGGCTGTAATAATCTCAGAAATGGTCCCGGGCTGAGAAGCACGCATCCGTAAAAAAGCCCGTGCGGTCGTCATTAGCAAGGCTGAGTCCACCCCGTGGCCGGAAATGTCACCGACAACAACACTAAAAGGACCTTTCTGGGAGTCCCGTTGCCAGAGAAAGTCGAAATAGTCACCGCCAATCTCATCGCAGGAAACGTTTTTTCCTGCGATGTCGAGCCCCTTGACAAGTGGTTTTCCCTGGGGGAGCAAGCTCTTTTGGACTTCACTTGCAAGCGCCAATGTTTTTTTGGGTTCGGTCATATCTGTCACAAAGGCCATATTGCCGATGACATTTTCCTGGTCATCCGTGAGCGTGCTGCCATGAATCAGAACAGGAACCTGATGCCCGTCTTTAGCAATGTAGCTGCCCTCAAAAACCCGGCGTTCCTTCAAAAGAATGGTCTGTTTGTTTGTCAACAGAAACTGTTTGAACGTTTCTGTGGCAAGATCAAAGGGTGTTTTGCCAATCAGATCCTCCCTTGAATATCCCAACATTCTACAATATGCGTCATTGACATCTATGATTACCAATTTTTCATTCATCAGGATAAATCCCTCGACGGCTGTTTCCACAATCCGTCGAAACTTTTCCTCACTTTTGCGTATTTGCTCTTCAGCAAGTTTTTTATCGGTTATATCCACCAGAATACCCTGATTATATGTTGGCGTCCCATCTGCCTCTCGGACTACCGATGTTTGATCTTCAACCCAGCGGATATCACCGGTTTTAGTTAAACAGCGATAGACCTGTGTGTATTCTTCAACATCCTTATCACTGTATCCTTCTATTTCATCTCTTATCCGCTCCAAATCCTCCGCGTGCACGATATCCCGAAATTTAACATCTCCGCTTAGAAATTCTTCAGCGGTGTACCCCATTTGGCTTATGTTATCGGAAACATACACCAACCGAGGATCAGTTCCGGCAATTCGTCGAAAAAGGATTGCCGGGCTATTGCTAATGATAACGTGCGCTATACTGAGGGTTTCTTCTGTACGATCTTTTTCATAGCACTCATGTTCATATGTCTTGGAGAGCTCCGCAAAGCGGTTCTGCAGTTCATGGTATGATTTCTCGACATCCTTAAGGCGTTTCTGCAAAAAATCTGTTTCTGCAGATCGTATTCTTAACGCCTGCAACTCTTCAGCAAGTTCTCTTTTTGATTTTCTCAAATCTGATTTCATAATAGCCCTTTTCCATATCCATCAAGAACCGACGGATTTTCTATATAGGGGTTGTCAGAAAAACGTTCCGATTGAGGACCGTTTTTCTGCTACAAACCCTTATGCCGCCATCCTATTTTCGGAACATTATCATGACAAGCGGTATAAAATTTCTTGGATTGAAGAACCGCAGGAATAGTTATATATTCTGACGGGTTAAAGCTTGGCGCCCAACACAGAAATCACGCAAAAGAGCCATTTGTGGACGATCACTCGTTAACGCGATGGCCTTACAAGGCGGTACTGTGCGATTCTTCTGTACAGCGTTCTGCGGCTGATGCCCAACAAGCGCGCCGATTTGGCGACATTCCAGTCGGTCTGCTTCAGAATCGCCTCGATGTCCGTACGATCTTTTTCGGGCGCTTTCCTGGCCGGGCCTTTCTTGGCCGTCGACAGCTCCCGGACCTCGGTCGGAATGTGCCGCAGGTGAATGGTGTTGTCATGGCAAAGAACAAAAGCATGTTCAATGGTGTGCTCCAGTTCCCGGATATTCCCGGGCCAGTGATACCCCATAAAAACCCCCAGAACCTCATCGCCCAGTTTTTCGATCTGCTTGCCGAAGGTCTTGTTAAATTTCTGAATAAAATGATCCACCAGCAAGGGAACATCCCCCAGACGGTCACGCAAGGGGGGGAGTTGGATTTCGACGACTTTGAGCCGGTAATAGAGATCTTCCCGGAATTCACCACTCAGGACTTTCTGCTTCAAGTTCTTGTTCGTACTGGCAACGATACGGACATCCGCCCTCATGGTAAGGGAATCCCCCACCCGTTCGAATTCTTTTTCCTGCAACACTCTGAGTAGTTTCAGTTGAATTCTCGCTGAGATATCACCGATTTCATCCAAATGTATGGTGCCCCCGTTTGCTGTCTCAAACCTGCCCCGGGCATCTTTAACCGCACCGGTAAAAGCCCCTTTTACATGTCCGAAGAGTTCGCTCTCGAGCAGATTTTCAGCCAGAGCCGAGCAGTTCACCGTCACAAAAGGCTTGAATGCCCGGTTACCGATATTGTGAAGGGCCCTGGCCACCAGCTCTTTGCCCGTCCCACTGTCACCCGTAATTAAAACCGTCGTCTCCAGGTCGGCAAGGTCCTCCATCAGTTTGTAAATTTCCCGCATTCGTCGGCTTTTACCGATGATTTTCTGAAACCGGCTTCGCTCTGCAAGCTCTCTTTCCAACTCGTTCAATCTTGTAATATCCCTGATAACAAGAACAGCGCCCATGAATTTGCCGTTCTTGTCCATAAGGGGAGAACAAGAAAGATCCGATTTCTGAGACGGCCGCTGCGGGTTACCGCACTCCACTTGGTAACCCTTGACACTTGTTTTCCGTTTCAGCGTCTCCAGCAACACCTCATGGCAGGCATTGTCACACCGGTTGGAAACAGCTGTAAATACTTTTCCAATAATATGCTTCGTTTCCAAACCACAGATCGTTTGCGCTGCCTGGTTGGCCTCGATCACCCTGAGATCTGTATCCACGGTGATAATAGCGTCTTTCACACTACGAAAAATAGCCCTGAGTCGACTGCGGTGCGCCATGGCGTCTGCCATAGCCCGCTTCTGGTCTGTGATGTCTCGAACGATACTGCGAAATCCTGCGGGCTCTCCTTTTGAGTCTTTTTTCAATGATATGGAATACTCGAGTATTTTTCGAAGACCGCCCCTGGTAAATGTCTCGAATATAAAGGACTTGCTGGGAATGCCGGTCAGATAGACCCGGTTAAAAGCCTGGTAACAGGCATTGGCCGTTTCTTCGTCGGTGGCTTCGCGATAGTTTCTGCCCATCAGCCATTCACGGGTAACACCAAGAATTCTGCAAACAGCATCGTTACAGAAAATGGTATTGCCGGACAGATCGTTTTCCAGATAGCCATCCTCGATGTCGTCGAGGACAATCCGATAGTTCTCCTCTGTTTCACTCAGGACGGCTTCCCTGTTTTTTAGTTTCGTGACATCGATCAAGCACCCTATACCACTTAAATCTGATTGCGTCGCTCCACCAGGATGATGCCCGCTGACCCACACAAAGGATCCATCCCTTTTGGTTAACCTGAAAACCATTGGTCCCAGGTTTCCGGTCGTCCGGTTCAATTCCATTGTGGTGTTGTCAAACAGCAGTCTGTCATCTGGATGAAAGATGTCCAGGATGTTTTTCCCGACAATTTCCACAGGGTCGCTGTAACCCAACATCTGCAACAAGGCCCTGTTGGCATAGCGGATGATTCCACCATCCAGCACATATATCGCTGCAGTCAAATTTTCCAGGGCATGTTGCTTGTTATCTTCCATAAAAGTTATCTAAGCGTTTTCCTGTTCTTTCCGATCCATGACACAAAACAAGCCCTTGCCCGCCATAATAGGCCCGAAGCACTTGTTATCGGAAAGACAGGCTGACCTTGCATGATCCCCGGATCGCCATCGATTGATCAGACCCGGTTCCCGGATAAAAGGCCGGCACAAGGAAATATAATCTGCAATGTCATTATCGACAATCTGTCGCGCCATTTCATAAGACCGGTTCCCCCCTACCAGTATCATTGGTACATGAACGCTCTTCCTGAATTCCAGGGCCTCTTTCTGAAAATAGGCTTCTTTCTCCATTGAATGAATACCCATGCGGCTGGGACTCATCTTTTTCCCGATCAGCAGCCCCCCGCTCAACTCGATGGCATCGATACCCGCTTCTGCCAGCATCTTTCCCACCTGAATGGCATCATCCAACGATAGACCGTTTTCAAAAAAATCACCGCAGTTCATCTTGATCAATACCGGATATTCAGGGCCAACGGTTTCACGTATGGCATTGAGAATCGTCATCAGCATTTTTGACCTGTTTTGAATACTGCAGCCATAGGTATCGCTTCGTTGATTATAGATCGGTGACAGAAACTGGCTCAAGAGATATCCGTGAGCGGCATGAATCTGTACCCCATCAAAACCCGCCGCTTTGGCCCGTCGGGCAGCCTCCGCAAATGCCCCGACAATACCCTGGACATCGTCTTCATTTAATTCCTTGCGGGGAGATTTGGCTATCCCCACGTTTGCCGAAGGCGCCACCGGCATCACACCGCTCAGCTTCGCATTGGCATGATAGCCGGCATGTGCCAGTTGAATCACGATCTTGCCACCCTGATCATGCACAGCCCCGGTCATTTTGCTCAGGCCAGGTACGAGATCGTCCGCATAAACACCCAACTGCCAGGGTCCGGCCTGACCCTCTTTGCTGACATAAGCATGACTGCTAATGATCAAGCCGACACCCCCTTGGGCAAGATCGGCCATAAGTTTGATCAGGTCGGGTGTGGCAGCACCATTGTCGGCCGCCATGCCTTCCCATGTCGCAGAACGGACAAACCGGTTTTTCAGTGGCATGCCATTTATCTGAGTCGTTTCAAAAAGATCTATCATCTCACATCTCCTTCTCCCGAACATTTCATGAAACTTGACGGGTTACGCGTGATTACCTGAGAAAATTTCTCTATTATAATCTGTTCGGCTTCTGCCATGATACGGTCCAGCAGCTCCTGGCATGTGGGGATATCCTGTACAAACCCCATGGTCTGCCCGGCGGCCAGAATTCCTTTATCCATCTGTCCCTGCTCGAGCATCTCCTTTCCCACCAGTCCGGAAACAAAGGGAACAATCTCCTCGATCTTTGTGTTTCCCCGGCTTTCAATTTCAAGCACCTTGTCCACGACCGGGTTGTGCATGACCCGTTCTGTATTTCGAAGCGTCCGCATGATCAGACGCGTGTCAAGCTCACTGTGCTCGACAAGGGCCTGCTTCACATTGGGATGCACCGGTGCTTCCCGAGTTGCCACGAAACGGGTACCCATGTTTATCCCGTCCGCACCCAACCCCAGGGCACCAACCAATCCACGACCGTTACCAAGCCCCCCGGATGCGATGATGGGAAGATCGATGGCATCCCGGGTCAACGGCACCAGGATCATGGTTGTCACATCGTCTTCACCCGGATGTCCTGCGGCTTCAAAGCCATCGATACTGACGGCATCACAGCCGACTTTCTCAGCCTTGACAGCGTGCCTGACCGAAGTGCATTTGTGGATAACCTTGATTCCGGCAGACTCGAGTTGATCCATGTATGGCTCCGGGTTTCTTCCGGCAGTTTCGATAAACCGGATGCCCTCTTGGATACAGACATCGATATAGGCGGGATAATCCGGTGGCCGCATGGTCGGTAGAAAGGTCAGATTGACCCCAAAGGGCTTGTCGGTCAATTCCCGGCACTTCCGGATTTCCGCCCGCAGCCCTTCCGGCTCAGGAAAGGTCAGGGCTGTCATAAACCCGATGCCGCCGGCATTCCCCACAGCCGAAGCCAGCTCGGACCTGGCGATCCACATGAGTCCCCCCTGGACAATGGGGCGCTCGATGCCGAACAGGTCGGTAATTCTGGTGTTTAACATGATTCCACCTTTCTTTGTTTAACCATGTGAATTTGCAATTTCATATATTGAAATAAAGGGTTCGAGGGAGCTTCCCGATGCCTGCTTATAGGTTCAATAAACACAATGGGTACATTTAACAGACGACCTCCTCTTACCCTCAGGCTCTCAGACCCTTTTAGCTTTTTAGCAGTTTAGACTCAATGTCATTAACTTAAGAGTATCAAAAGTAGCTTAACTTATTAATATAATTATAGATATACTTGA
>RCNC010002043.1_pt1 | contig 13517 bp, 8 predicted proteins | sample 2041301 | NCBI WGS metagenome assembly RCNC01 (sample SAMN09708231, study PRJNA481090) | Marine sediment metagenome, whole genome shotgun sequencing project. | biome: marine sediment; feature: ocean; material: sediment; isolation source: Sewage treatment plant 13A marine sediment (STP13A) ... | reverse complement strand
TTGGTGGTCAGCGTGTCGTTAGCCACATCAACAATCGGGTTGACCGTAACGTTGACCGTCGCGGTCTCGGTATCACCGGCCGCCGTCGTCACCGTATAGGTAAATGTGTCGGTTCCATTAAAGTCGGTGGCCGGCGTGTAGGTCATCGTTCCGTCGGCGAGGAAGGTCACGCTACCATTGCCACCCTGGGTCACGCCGGTCACCGCAGCGCCCGCACCAAACGTGTCGTTGGTCAGGACATTGATCGTACCGGCCGTGTCTTCGTTGGTAGTCAGCGTATCATCGGTGACATCGGCAACCGCATTAACCGTGACATTCACGGTTGCTGTTTCAGTATCGCCTGCAGCGGTGGTCACTGTGTAAGTAAATGTGTCGCTGCCATTGAAGTCCGTATTCGGTGTGTAGGTCACCGTGCCGTCGGCGAGAAAGGCCACCGATCCGCTGGTGCCCTGGGTCACGCCGGTCACCGCAGCGCCCGCACCGAACGTGTCGTTGGTCAGGACGTTGATGACACCGGCTGTGTCCTCGTTGGTACTCAGCGTATCATCGGTGACATCCGCGACCGCATTAACCGTGACATTCACGGTGGCGGTCTCGGTGTCGCCCGCGGCGGTGGTCACCGTATAGGTAAATGAGTCCGAACCGTTAAAGTCAGTATTCGGAGAGTAGGTCACGGTGCCGTCAGCAAGAAAAGCCACCGGTCCATTGCCACCCTGGGTCACCGCGGTGACCGCAGCGCCCGCACCAAACGTATCGTTGGTCAGGACATTGATGACACCGGCGGTGTCTTCGTTGGTGGTGAGCGTGTCATCGGTGACATCCGCCACCGCATTGACCGTGACATTCACGGTGGCGGTCTCGTTCCCGCCGTTGCCGTCGCTGATGGTGTAGGTAAAGCTGTCGGTGCCGTTGTAATCGAGATCCGGAGTGTACTCATAGGTGCCGTCACCGTTGTCGGTCAGGTTGCCATTGGCCGGCTGGGTAAAGCCGGTGATGGTCAAGCTGTCGCCATCGGCATCCGTATCATTGGCCAGCAGATCGGTGGCCACGGTGATGGTCAGCGGCGTGTCCTCATTGGTGCTCAAACTGTCATTGGCGGCCACCGGGGCGTCATTGAGCGGATTGACGGTGATACTGCTGCTCGCCGTGGCCGTGCTGAATGCAGTGCTGCCGCCGACGAAATCATTAACGGCGTACTGAATCTGGACGTTGTCGACAGAAAGGCTATGGACGCCGTTTGCCCTACCTGTAAAGTAAAAACGGATTTGTGTATCGCCAGCAATATAACTGCTGATATCCGTGTTAAATGTCCCGATTCCGCTGTTTATAGCGCTTGAGAACGTTGCAAACGTGGTAAACGATGAACCGCCATCATCTGAGATTTGCAGATCGATACGTTTGGCACCCGCCAAACCGTTTGTGTAATCGAAGGAGAGCGTTGCAGAGGTAGCGCCGGTTAGATCGGCTTGCCGATAAATCGAGTCGCCTATATTGGCCGGCGTCATGACAAGCTGCTGGCCACTGACTCTGATGTTATCGCTCGTGTCAGTCTCGATCCAATCAGTCGCCCAGTTGGCCGTGCCGTCATTGTTGCTGTAACCGGCCGTATTGAACTCGTCGCGAACCGTGCGAGTGAGATCGACCGTACCCCCAACGGTGCCGCTGGTCTGGTCCCAGGCACGGAAGGTGATGCCATTGGTCACCGTGCCGTTCCAGTCGGCGGTAGGCACAAATCTCACATAGGTGCTGGCGTCGGCAGCTACTAGTCGGGGAGTACCTTCACTTGGTGAAGCAAAATCTTCCCAAAGCCCCCCGCTGTTGATGGTGTATTGCCAGGTACCATTGGTGTCATCAACGCCAGTAACCGCGATGCCGGACAAAGACCCCGCATCGACATCGGTGATCTGCCCGGCGATCAAATCCGATACCAGGGTGCCATTATTGCTGACCGGGTCTTCACTGATGGTTGTCAAGTCATTGGCGCCACTGAGAAGCGGCGCATCGTTGACCGGGTCGACGCGGATGGTGACTGTCGCGATATTCGAATCAGCACTGCCGTCGTTTGCATGGTAAGTAAAAGAATCGATACCATTGAAGTTTGCATTCGGTGTATATGTGAAAGAGCCATCCGGGTTCAGGGTGAAGGAGTCAGCATTGGCAGGACCACTGTCGAGCACCGCCGTGAGGATGTCGCCGTCCATATCGAAGTCATTTAGCAGAACACCGTTAGCGGTGTTGACGGTCAGCGTTCCGTCTTCGATGACGACATAGCCCTTCCAGACAGGCATTTCGGCCACATCGACGCCATCAGCCAACGTACCGTCGTGACCGAATAAAGACTGGTCGGTAACCGTTGTACCGCTACCTTCATCAAGCCGCCAGTTACCGATGAGACCGGTCTCCGCACCGCTCAACAGGGTATTCATGGTGGTCTGGATTTCAGTCTGGGTGCGTGTCGTATTCCAGATTCGCACCTCATCGATGGAGCCGTCGAAACGCTGTGTGGTTGCATTTTCACGACCACCAATCTGGAGTTCATTCATCCCAGGATATTGGTCCGCGATCGCGCCAGAACCGTTATAGGTATCGATGAGTACGCCGTTGGCATAAGTCTCGACCACTCCATTGTTGTAGGTCACAGCAAGTTGCGTCCACTCCCCTGCCGTGGCAAAATACCCGGTGCTATGCCAGGACCAATTAGGGTCAATATTGTCAATTGCCCACATGACCTCGCCGGTGTCAGCCGTGATGCCCAATTCATATTCGCCTTCTTTGTTGATGACGATTTGCGATCCGGAACCTAAACCTGTCGGCTTGATCCAGGCTTCCATGGTTAGATTGGTCGATACGGATAATCCTGCGTATGCACCGATGCTTACATAATCATCGATGCCATCAAACAGCAGGCCGATCCGATCGTCTCGAGCGGCCGGAGCATCGTTGACATTGACCACCGCTGCAGTCTGGAGAGAGGTAACACTCTCCGCGGCGCCGTCGCCGTCGTTATAACTCACCTGTACACTTATCTGGGTGCCCACATCAGCATCGCCCAAAGTGTAGGTGGAGCCAGCCGCACCAATAATCGCTGCACCGTTACGTAACCATTGATAACTGAAAGCACCCAGGCCGTCTATGTCACTGATGCCTGAGGTGTCCACGCTGAGAATTTGATCTTCGGTGACGATTCCAGTAATCGTGGGCAGCCCGACCGTCGCATCGTTGACCGGGGTGACCGACGTTGAAAGGCTGGCGGTGGCCGCAGCGATCGCTGTGGTGCCGCCATTACTGCTGGTGTCGACGTTGATACGGGTTTCGCTGCCCGCGGTGGTCGAGTAGCTACCGGCGTAGGTGTCGTCCAGCCCGCGCACCGTCAAAGCGGGCGGCGTGCCGTTGTAATCGGCTACCGGCAGAAAGCGAACCAGACTGCTGCTGCTCAAGGCCAGCGCAGTGCTGTCATCGGCGACGGTACCGATAACGAACCAGTTGGTGCCGCCATTGGTTGAATATTGCCATGTTCCTTGTGTACCGGCGTCGGCTGTATTACCCACGACGGCAATTCCTCCAAAGCCGTCGCCATCCGCATCCGAGAACTGGCCGCTGAAGATGGTGGCGACAGTTTGTCCGGCCGGATTCGCGGTGTCCTCGGCGACGGAGGCAAGTGTGCCGTTGTTTAAGGTGGGGGCGTCGCTGACCGGGTTGACCGTGATAGTCACCGTGGCGACATTCGAATCAAGCAAACCGTCGTTGGCCGTGTAGGTAAAAATGTCGGTCCCGTTCCAGTCGGCATCCGGGGTGTAGCTGAAGCTGCCGTCGGCATTTAGGGATAGCGTTCCGTTGCTGACGTCAGTGTTCAGTACTGCGGTAAGGCTGTCGCCATCAAGATCAGCGTCATTGGCGAGTACACCGTTAGCTGCAGTGATGGTAAGTGTGGTGTCCTCATTTACGACATAGTTATTGACCTGATCACTCAGAGATAACGCCAGAATCTCGCTGGATGTAAGGGCTTGCTCAAAAACAGCGACCTCATCGATCCGACCATCAAAAACGCCGTACAGACCCGCACCCTCCGGATTAGCACCAATATAAACGTTGTCGGTACTAGGGGTCACTGATCCACCAACAGAATGTGTCATCGAACCGACTTCAACCCCGTCGAGGTAAAGTTTCATCGACCCGGAAGCATCGTCGTAGGTTGCAGCCGCATGATGCCATTGTCCTGCGGTGATAGAGCCAGAAGAGGCTATCAATGTATTGGTGGTGCCACCTGCATCGACACGAAAACGTAGACTATACACGCCAGGGCTTCTTTCCACGGTGCTGAGCATCCAGGTGTGATCTGCTTCAGCGCTGCTATGCGCTTTGGAAATAATCCGCTGGTCTGTTGTGCCAAAGTCATCTGCATTGAACCAGGCCGTGAGCGTGATACCGCTCCCCGCTACATTAAAGTTACCAACATCCACATAGTCTGTGGTTCCGTTGAAATCCGCAGCAGTATCGGTATCGTTGGAAAGCGCACCGGTCGCACCTATAGTTACACTTCCTGCGTAAGTGCCATCATTGGTGGCAGAGCCAAGATCGGTTGCCGTGGTTCCCGAGGACTCACCCAATCGCCAATAATGCAGCGGGTTCAAATCGAGTACGCTGTTAGTGTAGGAAGAGGGATCATCGGCTGCGACTGGGGGTGCCAATGCATGTGTCCAACTATTTTGTGTGCCTTCGTTGATGGCCAGATTTGTTTCGATGGTTCCAGCAGTGTACTCGAGTTCCCAATCCCCACCGAGATTTTCATGGCCGCTGATATCATCGGATGCAGCCACATCGGCACCTGTTAGTTGAGCCAAGGTATTGGTCAACGCTTGCCCGTTTTGTGTGGCCGCCAGGTTGCAGCCGTAAAAAAGGATATCGCCAGTTTCACTCAAAGCATTGCCCCAACCGGCAATGGCATCCCTGTTCTCCTGCAGGATGGTGCTGTTCAGCCAGCCGTTGCCCAGGTTGATCTGGCCGTCGGTTCCGTGGGCGATGACATGCACAGCTGAGAGGTCCGAACGGTCGGCGAGGATGTCGCTGACCTGCTGGATGCCGTCACGGTCGGCGTCAAGCACCACGATCTCGACGATCCGGTTCGTATCGCTCTCACGAATCCCGTTGATCAGAATTTCATATGCGGCCACATTGTCATTAACAAAAACCAGCTCGCGCCTTACGGCCGCATCCATTGTATCGGATTGCGGTGAGGTATCTCTGTTATCGGAAAAGGGCGTTACGGGGGTGTTGTCGCTGACAGCCGCAACCGGAATGGAAGCTGACGATGCGTCAAGGACAGCAACCGGGTTGCCCAAAGTACTCAATGCAGGCGCCCGAGACAGCAAGTCGACACGCCCGCTTCCCGGCCTCAGATTGACTTGTGCGTTGCCTGCACCGCTGAAACCGGCGTCGGCATGGGACACCACCGATTTTAGGATGAGGCCGCTGTGAGCATCTGCCTGAGTATCCGCACTGGGACCATCGACGACCGCCCCCCAACTTCCGGAGAGCAGCAATCGGGGCTCGAGAGCCTCGAAACAGATCCCAGCTTTCAACAGATATCTTTCCCTAAGCCCTTTTTTTTTTTTTTTCGCATTTACCGAACTCTTGCCCGCTTTCAAAAATGAAAAAACAGCTCAGATCGCACACCATGGACCTATCCTTGGCTGATATCGGCTGGCAGGGTCTTAACCTTTAGAATATAGAATAATTTGCGATTGTACTTGCGGCCTGCCCGGAAACGGTTGTTTAAAATTGCAATACTTATACCGATTAAAACATTGGTGCCTCCAGAACAGTCTGCAGGCAATGCGCCCGTCCTAATACAGGTGTTGAACCCGTCTCGGAAGGAAAAGATAAAAACAGGGATCCCAGGTGGATTGACAATATTGGGCAGCGGATTGACGAATATGGTCATGCAGGCTGGGAATTGAGTTGATGCTGATCGATGGACAAAATAGGATTATAGCTATGTATTTCTAACAATCTGGAAGGTCGGGGAAAAAAACTTAATGAAAAATCACAAGCAACCGATAATAGCGCTAAAGCGACTGTCCGGTTTACCGATCATCCATTTTATGCGGATGGTGCGTCCGGGCAGCCAACGCTTCAAAAAGGGTTAAAAACCTATATGTTAAAAGGTCTTTATGACGGAAACAACAGAACAGCCATCTGGTCACGTCCTGATCGTCGATGACGATGTGATCATGCGGGATGTCGCAGGCGGGTCCCTGATAGCGGCCGGTTTTAAAGTGTCGAAAGCCGAAAATGGCGCCCGGGCGATGGAGGTGTTGGACGACCTCCAGCCCGATGTCATCCTGCTGGATGTAATGATGCCGGAAATGGACGGTTTTGATACCGCCCGTGCCGTTCGGCAGAAGGCGGGCTTTGCGAGTGTGCCCATTTTGATCATGACGGCGCTGGATGACCTGGATTCAATCAATCGGGCTTTCGAGGTGGGTGCCACAGATTTCATAACGAAGCCGATCAACTGGGTTATTCTGGTTGAGCGGGTTCGCTTCATGATGCGTTCCGTGCGAATGATGAACGCGCAGCGGCAGCTTCAAAAGGAGCTGGTGCAGGCCCAGAAGATGGAAGCGCTGGGGACCCTTGCGGGAGGTGTCGCCCATGATTTGAATAACGTGCTGTCCGCTATCATCAGTTATCCGGAATTGCTGTTAATGCAATTGGACAACAACAGCCCATTGAGAAAACCGATTTTAACGATTCAACAGGCAGGGGAACGAGCAGCTGAAATCGTACAAGATCTGCTGACACTGGCCAGAAGGGGGGTCAGTGTAAAAAAAGTGACCCATGTAAATAACATTATAACGGAGTACCTGACTTCGCCGGAACACCAAAAACTCGTCTCTTATCATCCAAATATCTCTATTGAGACCAATCTCAGCCCGGATCTTCTCCATGTGACGGGATCGCCGATCCATATCCGAAAAACGATCATGAATCTGATATCAAACGCCGCGGAGGCCCAACCCGATGGTGGCCAAATATCCATATCAACCTACAACCACACGTTCAGCCAGCCTCAAGTGGGAGTTGAACCAATCCGTGAAGGTGATTTTGTCGCCCTCGAGATATCCGATAAGGGATGCGGGATATCCAAAGCGGATTTAATTCGAATTTATGAGCCTTTCTATACCAAGAAGGTAATGGGAAGGAGCGGTACGGGCCTTGGGATGGCAGTGGTTTGGGGTGCCGTTCAGGATCACCATGGATATATCGATGTTTCCAGCCAACCCGATGAGGGCACGACATTCTGCATAACCCTTCCTGCAACGAGAGAAATAGCACAACGCACGCAAGAATCGGTTCCTGCCAGCCAATACATGGGAGACGGTCAGGTGATACTGATCGTCGATGATGTCGAAGAGCAAAGAGAGATCGCGGCGAATATTTTAGAGGTGCTCAATTACAAACCCGTCTCGGTCGCATCTGGTGAAAAGGCGATTGCATTTTTGAAAACCGGATCGGCGGACCTGATCCTATTGGACATGATCATGGACCCGGGTCTTGATGGTTTGGAAACGTTTAAAAAAATAATCGGGTTTAAACCCAATCAAAAAACCATCATTGCAAGCGGATATGCGAAAACGGTTCGTGTCGATAAAGTGATTCGTTTAGGCGCCAGCCAGTTCATCAAAAAGCCTTACACGATCGAAACCGTTGGTCTGGCAATTAAAAATGAATTGCAGAGATAACCCTTTTTTTCGACACCTTTTCAGAAAGGAAACCGCATCATGCAATATAGTGACGGGATTGAAGATTCACGTCGGTACCTGCGCCTGACACTGGAACTGATCGGCAAACATGGGCTTCCCACGGACCCCTTGAACTACTGTATTTGGTACGAATATGTGTCTGGTGATAACAAGGAACTTAAGGCAGCCATAGACAATCATCTGGAAAAGGAAGGGAGGTTCTCCACTGAAACCAACCTGCAATTCTACAACCAGTATATTGCGACGGACCAGGAAAAGCTAACCTCGCTGGTTCGTGAAGAGTTGAACAAGGTCTTTTCCGAAATCATCGGTGCGGTGGATACGGCTGACCAGTTTTTTTCTCAGTCGGCCAACAACATGGAAGTCATCGATGAATCGATCGTACCCAATCTGTCTCAAGACCAGTTGAAGATGATTGTCAAGCAAATCAAAAATGAAATTACCAGTCTGGAAGGCTCCAGTTCATCATTTCAACAACAGCTCCAGCAGGCCAATCACGAAATCGATCAGTTGAAAACCAAGATGGCGCTTTACCGCACGGAATCGCTCAAAGACCCCTTGACCCAGATCGACAATCGTCGTGGATTTGATAAGGCCCTGGCGGAAAACATCACCCAAAGTCAGGCTGACGGGTCATCCCTTTGCCTGATCATTGCCGACATCGATTTTTTTAAAAAAGTAAATGACACCTATGGCCATCTGGTGGGCGATAACGTAATTCGCATGGTTGCCGCAACCCTCAAAAACTCCATCAAAGGAAAGGATCTGGCGGCTCGCATCGGCGGAGAAGAGTTTGCCATCCTTCTGCCTGACACACCCTTTGATGGCGCCATGAAACTGGCCAACGATATACGCCTATCTCTTGGAGGCCTTGACCTGAAAAAGAAGAGCACCGGGGAAAGTTTGGGTAAAATCACCCTCAGCTTTGGGGTTGCCACTTACCAGGAAGCGGAAGCCGTCGACGATTTTATTAATCGGGCGGACAAGGCCCTTTACCAGTCTAAGGAAACAGGTAGGAATAAGGTTACCGGACTATAGGGGATAAATTTAGTCATTCGTTTTATGTCAGAATACGTAGAGTAAATTACAATAATCAGAGAACAAACACCAAGGAAATTACAATATTCAAATAACAAAAAACAAATAAATCACAATAAACAAAAAACAAAAAGCAAAAAGCAAACAAATTACAATACCCAAAAAACAAATGACAAACAAAACACAATACCCAAAATATAAATAACAAATAAATCGAAATAGCTAAAAACTAAAATGCCAATGACTAAAATACAAAATTCCAAACTTGATGACCGTGAAGAAAAGCCATTCCAATCACCAATATTAGAGAAATCAAAATGATAACAAACCGTTGATCGTGTTCTTGTTTGCAGTTTGAATATTGTGATTTGGAATTTGTTTGGAAATTGTTTTTTGAAATTTGGGATTTATCAACAGTTGGGTTTATTCCAATTTCTCGATAGCTTCGACTGCCGCAGATTGTACTTCATCATCGTAGTCACCGCTGGCCACCATCGATAAAAACGGCAGTGCCGCCCGGTTTCCCGATTCTCCCAGCACATGAATCAGATCCCCTTTGACCCCATCGTCCACATCCGAAAAAACAGCGACCAGCGGTTCGACAACCTCACCGGCCAATCCCGGTTCATTCTCCGCCAACGTTTCGAATGACACCATGGCCCCCAGACGCACGGACCAGCGCGGGTGGATCAGCAGGTCGATAAAGGCAGGAAAAATCACACCACGTTCGGCCATCATGCTGGCCACACCCTCGGCGTTGCCCGCTTCGATCATGCCCCTCAGGGCATCTGCACCCAGGTCGGCCGGATCCCGGTCCAGCATCAGGGTGACCAGTTCACCGGCATCCACGGATCCCGTCCAGCGGAACCGGTCGTCCAGAATCACCGTGGGTGCAGCGCTGACACGGTCTTTTTGGGCGGCGCCAGGGAACAACTCCCCGTCGATGACGGTCACCCGCACCTGGTCGCTGCAGGCAGCCAGGCCCAGAAGGATGGATACCGTGGTCGGGCAGAAGGAACAGTGGGGCGTAATATAAACCTTGACCAGGGCCGGCGCCCGCAGCTGCAGCAGCCGCTGCCGGTGGTCAGGGGCGATGCGATCCGCAAACGCGCTGCCATCGCCCAATACAGCCAGAAACGGCTCCAGTTCGCGGTCCAACGGCAGGGCCTGGTAGCCCACATGGCTGCCGATGAACAAGGTGGGCAGTGAAACCATCGCATCGCCGTCTTTCTTTGCCCGAACACAGGGTGCCAGATCGGCCATCTGATCGACAAAGGATTTAAATCGTTCATCCATCGCATGGCTGGTGGTCGCATAGCGAAGGGTGATATCGTCATCGAGCCCCCTGCCCCATCGCCGGATCCGTTCTTTGTCGGTGTCGGTAACTGCCGCCATTATGCCAATTCCCCAAATTTGAAGTGTTCCGCAAGCAGTCGGCGGGTGGCCGGATTCACTGTCAATCCAACCAGTTCGTCTGCTGTTATCCAGCGGGCATCAGCGGCATCATCTCCGGCCAGGGGTTCACCGCTCACATAGTCGGCAGCCATATCCACGATCACGTAGTGGTATTTAACCACCCCGCAGTCATCTTTTTGGATGACATCAAAGGCGAGGACCGGCCTGTTGGCCCGGATGACCACACCGGTCTCCTCGAGGATCTCCCGCTCGGCCGCCGCCTGGAGCGTTTCCCCCAGTCGGACGCGGCCGCCGGGGATGCTCCACAACCCCTGGGAGGGCGGATTGCCGCGCTGAACCAGCAAGACTGCGTCATCTTTGAATACCACTGCTCCCACCGCCGGTCGGGGCGCATCGGGGTATTTCCGAATTGTCGAATGATGGTTTTCCATGATGCCTGTATGCTTGCAGGTCAGGTTATTAGACCGATGGTATTACCCATATTGAGCGTTTCAATTTTTTACAGATACGAAAATTGGGTTTGTATGCTTTGCTTTTGCGGTTTACCGATCTTAAAAAATTGAAACCCGTTGGGATTGCCGATCTTTATCCGCCTCAGGCGGATCACTGCATAACCGGTGTCAGCCGAAATCCCGCATAGTCCACTATAGCGGAATGCCAGCTTCCTTGGTTCTGCGGCAAGCTCGACAATCGCTTGGTTATCACCATTTGCCGGCTGCTTCAATTTTAAACTGAGTTTCAGGCTGGTCCGGGATCATTGACGCCTCCGATGAATTCTGATAGCTGCAAAAGCATTTGGAAGGTTCAGGGTTAGGGGGTTCAGAGGTTAGGAACGCAGAACATAATAGCTGATAAGCTCAAAGCAGAGACCAGAGACAGAACGCAGAATCCTGAACCCTGAACGGTGAACCCTGAACCTCTGAACTGTGAACCCCTGGACCCTGAACCCTGAACGCAGAACCCTGAACCCATGAACCAAGAAAACAGACCCTATATCGGGGTGGCCGTCATCGTTGTCCGGGATGGACGGGTGCTACTGGGAAAGCGAAGGAATTCCCACGGTGCAGGCACCTGGCAGTTTCCCGGCGGCCACCTCGAGTACGGCGAATCCATCGAGGCTTGCGCCCGGCGAGAACTGTTTGAAGAGACCGGCCTGTCCATCGTCAACCTGCGCATGGGTCCATTCACCAACGATGTCTTCGAAGACGAGAAAAAGCATTACGTCACACTTTTTGTGATTGCCGACCAGACGACCGGTGACGACCGGGTGAAGGAACCGGACAAGTGTGAGAGCTGGGGCTGGTACCGGTGGTCGGAAATGCCGCAACCCCATTTCCTCCCCATCGCCAATCTGCTCAGGCAAGGCTTCAGCATACCGGCGGATGCCTAAAAACAAAATACGTTACGCCATCGAACAGTAGGGAGAAAAACGGATGAACGTTCCACAACCGGTGTCGGTTCACGGGGGCCACAGCGGCCAGTTCTGCGGCCACGCCAAGGACACCCTTGAGGAGATTATTCTGGCTTACATCGATCAGCGGTATGCCTGGGTGGGCATCACCGAACACATGCCGCCGGTGTCGGATGCCTTTGTCTACCCCGAAGAGAAAGGCGCCGGATTCGACGCCGACACACTCAAGGAACGGTTTGCCGACTACATGACCACCTGCCGGCGCCTTCAGACCAGATATGCCGACGACATCCGGATCTATGTCGGATTCGAAACGGAAGATTACAGCGGCAGCCTCGACTTTGCCAACGCGCTGATCGACACCTTTTCACCCGACTATGTGGTGGGTTCCGTTCACCACGTCAGAGACATCCCCTTCGACTACAGCAAAGCCTGCTATGAGGAGGCTGCCGATCGCTGCGGCGGGCTGGATGAAATGTACGCCGCCTATTTCGATCAGCAGTACGAAATGATTCGGGCAATAGTGCCACGCGTGGTGGGCCACCTGGATATCGTGCGGATATTCGATCCTGACTACCGCTCTCGGCTGCTCAAACCAATGATCTGGAAAAAAATTCTCAGGAATCTGAAATTGGTCAAGCAGTTGAACCTGATCCTGGATTTTAACCTGCGCCCGCTGTCGAGGGGTGAGAACGAGCCCTACCTGTCCGCACCCATTTTGAAAAAAGCCGCTGAAATGGGCATCGACATCGTTCCGGGCGATGATTCCCACGGGGTGGACACCATCGGCGCACACATGCACAGTGCAATCACCATGCTCGGAGCAGCCGGGGTGTGCACGGACTGGCGACAACCCGTCGATGCTTCGCATTCGGGCCTCGGAAAAAAATAAATCCACATCTTTCTTGCCTGTGGGACCGTCACCTGCGTTCCATCCGCCGGCACATATCTCGATATGCACCGGCGGATGCGCCTTGTTGACGAACCCACACCCAGCGCCTTATTTTGGTTTTATTTATTTCCGCGACCCTTAGGCGGTGTTCGCCAGCGAATGACAGGTTTTGCCTGGATTGAACTGCAGCTCATCCGTCGTCTGACGTGATTTTCTTAAAAACGGCTTCCCGGGGCTCGGAAAACCCTTTCTCATCGAATGTCAGGGCCGTGTGCTTCGCCTCCGGCTGGCTTATCTGGATATTGATTTCTGGAAACAGCTCGCTGTTTTCCTCCTCCACGTTCGACTCGAAAGGCTCCAAAAAGGATCGATTCCTGATGGTCCGTCTGTCTCTGCTGCGGCGTCGCTCCGGCTGATGGCTGGCGGAGGAAATCCAACGCCGGTCTAGTCCGGTTCTGCGGGTGATTGGGTTTCTGGGTTTTTTTTTGTTCATCATCGGTCCTGTTCGTCTGCTGCCTCGCCCTGACCGTTGCCAAGCTGATCCATTGACCATACACGGTTCGCCGGCTTCCGGATTCGGTTGAGGGTCGGCCATATGATCTATTATCGGCTCAACTGGCCAGAACTTTATCTTTCCGTGCATGGATCAGATCTCATGTTTTCTTAGGTGCCGGAGCACCAGCTTTCGCATAACCCCTTGACAGTCAGACTGTTTTTACCTAATGTTTTTTTTAAGCTATTTTGCCCGACGGCCGAATAAGCAATACAGATACCAACCATCTCGGTGCCGTTCTGTGCTGGACAGGGTTGACACAATCTGACCACTCTGTAACAGGCGAGAAACGGACTAGATATAGACGTTAAGGAATGTTGGCAATGAACGACATCTCATCTTTATACCCTGACCGCAGAACCTTTTTGAAATGGGGGGCATCAGCGATCCTGACGACCGTCTGCACACACCCGGTACTGGCAGCTGTGAACCCCAAAACCCCTG
>RCNC010002041.1_pt1 | contig 13520 bp, 11 predicted proteins | sample 2041301 | NCBI WGS metagenome assembly RCNC01 (sample SAMN09708231, study PRJNA481090) | Marine sediment metagenome, whole genome shotgun sequencing project. | biome: marine sediment; feature: ocean; material: sediment; isolation source: Sewage treatment plant 13A marine sediment (STP13A) ... | reverse complement strand
GCTCGACATGATACAACTTCACTTTGGTTGCCGAGGCGAGGCAGTCAAGCGCAAACGCGTATAGATCTGAATCGATGATCTGCAGATAGCGAAAATCGTTCCCGCTGTTACCTATTTGAATCACAACAGACCAGTTATCATCGTACCTGTCACTTTTTTGCGCATTTACGATTCGGCCCACACTTACTCCGTATAGTTTACCTGACATAATTATTTTTGTACTTTCACGCACGAGATTCGATGGGTTGCCGCGCGAGACAGGATATATTCCAACGATCTCATTCGTTGATTGGCATTGCAGTAACGACGATTTTTTGGGTGTCTTATATTCGATTACAGCGAATTCACCAATATGAGCGATAAGTTTCTCGTAGACTTCCTGATCCCCACAAAAACTCCACGGATTCTGCAAAACATAGTCGCCAGGCAATGCACCACGGACATCATTCCCTCCGCTAAAACTGTTGTTTCCAATTGAAACTTCTCCGGCAACAAACTTCCGGTTTAGTCCAATGAGGTCAACCCTGTTCAACTCCCCCATGACGTAGCCATGGTTATATACAAATATCGGAGTTGCTGACAAGCCAGAGCCATAAGAAACACAAAAAAGCACTAGTACACCAAAAAAATATTTCATTAGAAATCGCTTATTAAATAAAACTGGTCTGTCAGCCAGCAAAAGGTTGGAATTCAAGCTTGACCGTGCTGCCCTGGTGTCACGATACATAACTTTTGCGGTTAACTCTAAATGGCAGCTTTGGGATGCGGTTTCAACCGCAAAGCAGTCATTGTTTCACAGGGATCAGGATTTCGTTGCGGCGCATGAACCAGGGTTTGAACGGGGGATCGTAGCGGGCCCATACCGGCTCACCGATGGCCTCCAGTTCATTTTCACTCACCCACTGTTCCAAACGGGCCATCTGTTTGCGGTAGTTCTTTTCACTCCAGGTTCCGGAATAGGTCACAACCGCTGCGCGGTAGGCCGGGATGGCACGGATGACTACAGTGGGGTCGTCCGGTGTGGGAATGGTGTCCATTGTGTAGGTAGCGGGCATCATGAAAGCCACGGCCCAGCCGTCACCGGAGGGGCGCTGGCCAACAGGCGAGGTCATGGCTATTTTCTCGGGCCGTTTCTCCTGTGATACCGGCGAGGTCATGGCGATCTTGTCCTGCTGGCTGTTATCGCCACTGATGTAGTTGAACAGCTTACGGAACGCACCGTTGCCTGCGCCTTCGAAGTCGGCATCAACCAGGGTTTCCGCCACGATTGATGGTACATACTCGCGGATTTCGAAATCCCCCGATTGGCTGACCACGGAAAACTCCGCTTCTTCGATCGCAAAGAGTGAGTTTAAGGGCAAGGCAACCAGTCCGGCTGCCAGTATTAATGCATTTTTTTTGCTCATTGGTCGGCCTTCAGCTGGTCTCGACCATGTGACGCCCACAAGTCCAGTTCCGGTCCGGCAGGCACCACCCGGGTCGGGTTGATCGCCGTGTGGCTCCCGTAGTAGTGGTGCTTGATGTGTTGCATGTCAACAGTTTCTGCCACGTCCCCATGCTGATACAGGTCACGGGTATAGGCCCACAGGTTCGGGTAGTCAGCGATGCGGTGCAGGTTGCATTTGAAGTGTCCCACGTAGACTGGATCAAAACGGATCAGCGTGGTGAACAGCCTCCAGTCGGCCTCAGTTACACGGTCGCCGAACAGGTAACGTCTGCTGGACAGGCGGTGCTCGAGCCAGTCCAGTGTTTCAAACAGCGGCTCAACCGCTTCTTCATACGCTTCCTGGGAAGTCGCAAAGCCTGCCTTGTAGACGCCATTGTTGACGCAGCTGTAGATGCGCGCGTTGATTTCGTCAATCTGGTTATGCAGGTCAGCCGGGTAATAGTCACCCGGCAGGGCGCCTGTCTCGTCGAACGCGCTGTTGAACATGCGGATGATCTCGGAAGATTCATTCGACACTACGGTGCCGGTCTGCTTGTCCCACAGTAATGGGACGGTCACCCGGCCGGAGTAGTCGGGGTCGGCCTTTGTGTAGACCTGGTGGAGGTACTCAGCATCAAACAATGGGTCTGGAATGACTCCGTCACCGCGCTCGAAGGTCCAGCCGTGGTCCGCCATGTGCCAGTGCACGACCGAGATGCTGATCATTTCCTCAAGCCCTTTCAGGTGGCGAAAAATCAGCGCCCGGTTGGCCCACGGGCAGGCCAGGGAAACGTAGAGGTGGTAACGGCCCGGCTCAGCTTTAAAGCCGCCGGTACCGCTCGGTCCGGCGCTGCCATCGGCTGTGATCCAGTTGCGAAATTTTGCCGCGCTGCGTACAAAGTGGCCTTCGTGGCCTTTCGTGTCGTACCACTGGTCAACCCATTTTCCTTGAACTAAAAGTCCCATCTGTCATTTCCTCTTTGCAACCGGCCTTAAAACCGGTTGTGTTTGTAGTCGTCAAAAGCCTGCATGATTTCATCCTTCGTATTCATCACGAATGGACCGCCCCGGGCCACGGGTTCGTTCAGCGGCTGTGCAGAAACCAACAGGAATCGTGCACCGGCGGTTGTTTGCACCCGTATGCTGTCGCCCTCGCCCAGGATGCCCAGCATCCTGCGGTCCAGTGACGCAGCCTGTTCACCGGCTTCAAGCTCGCCGTCGATGACAAACAGGAAGCTATTGTCGCCAGCCCCAACGGACTGGGTGAACGACTGGCCAGCCGGTAGCGACACGTCAAGATAGGTCGGGTGAACAAAGCCGTTCTTTACCGCGCCGGTCGTTCCCGCATCGGTGGTTCCTGCAATGACCCTCACCTCGGTACCGTTTTCGCGTACCTCCAGAGGTGTGTCAGCGGGCGAAAACTCCTGGTAGGCCGGCTCCGTCATCTTGGCTCGGGCAGGCAGGTTCACCCACAGCTGAAAGCCCATCAACAGGCCGTTTTCCTGTTCCGGCATTTCCGAGTGAACAATGCCCTTACCGGCGGTCATCCATTGCACGCCGCCGGGTTCGATGACACCTTCATTGCCGGCGTTGTCTTTGTGCCGCATGCGCCCTGCCAACAGGTAGGTCACGGTTTCAAAGCCTCGGTGTGGATGGCTGGGAAAGCCGCCGATGTAGTCCTGGGGCTGGTCCGACTCAAAAGCATCCAGCAGCAGAAAGGGGTCAAGCATGTTGAGCTCCTGTGAGCCGATCACGCGGGTCATGCGCACACCGTCGCCGTCTGTAGCGGGCACGCCAGGGGTCGTTGCCACGACTTCTTTGACTGCATTTTGCGGGGCAGTCATGTTATTTCCCGCTGCGATTGTCGATAGACCATGGGCCGGCGCCAAGAGCAACCATCATCAGGAAGCCACCCGCCAGGCCCAGGTTTTTCATGAACATGACCATTTGTATCTGGTCGCCAAAATCGGCATGGAAAAGAACCGCCGACAGCAGGCTGAAACCCGCCAACAGGAAGGCCGCGATGCGCGTGTGCCAGCCCAGAATAATGGCCAGCCCGCCTAGCAATTCGATCGCGATAACAGCAGGCAGAAGTACGCCTGGGACACCCGCTGATTCCATGTAGGCCTGTGTGCCGGAAAAAGAGGCTAGCTTACTCAGACCCGACGTTACGAAGATCAGGGAAATGAGAAATCGTCCTGCGGGTGCTGCCAGTGATTGAAATAACTGCATGGTTTTCTCCTGTAATGATGTATTTGTTGAAAGCCATGTTAGTTGTTGTTGAAAACGCTAAAAACAGTAATAATTAGAAATTATCGTTCTGAAAAAGAGAACAATGAGTCAGTTTGAAGAAATGCGCAATTTTGTCCGGGTGGTTGAGGCCGGCAGTATCAGCAAGGCCGCTGAACAACTGGGTATAGCGAAATCAGGTGTCAGCCGTCGCCTGGTCGGACTTGAGGCGCGCCTGGGCGTGCGTTTATTAAACCGCACAACCCGCCGCTCGAGCCTGACCGAGGCAGGGCAGGCTTATTACCAGGGTGCAGTGAAGCTGTTGATGGATGTTTCGGAGCTGGATGCAGCTACGGCGGATACCGACGCGACGCTCGAAGGTGCTCTGCGCCTGGCCGTTCCACTGTCATTTGGCCTCTGTCATCTTTCACCGGCCATCGATGAGTTTATGCAAATGCATCCGGGACTGACCATTAACATTGATTTTTCGGACCGGCAGATTGATTTGGTGGAGCAGGGTGTCGACCTGGCCATCCGGATTGCGGATATGCGGGATTCGACGCTCCAGGCCCGGCGTATCTGCCCGATTCGCCTGCTGCTCTGCGCCAGTCCAGAATACCTGGAAAAACACGGAACCCCCCATGTTCCGGATGAGCTGAATGTGCACCGGATTCTGCAATATGACAGTGGGGGTGGCGGGGGACTTCAACTGGAAGACCGGCATGGCGGAGAGTATGTCGTGCCCACCAAACCGCAAATCGTGGCTAATAATGGTGACTTTCTGCGTGATATGGCCATGGCGGGTCATGGCATTATTCTGATGCCTTCGTTCATTGCCTGGCAGGCCATCGCGGCGGGTGACCTGGTCTCGATCATGCCGGATTACTGCCCGTCTCAGCTAAGTGCCTTTGCAGTCTATCCGCAAACCCGCTACCTGCCCCGTCGGGCACGTCTGTTCATCGATTTCCTGGCCGAGCGGTTCGGGGAAAACCCTTATTGGGACCAGTTCTCTTAATGCAGCTTATAATGGGGGTAATTGTGTCTTGGGAATTTGTTGAATGAAGCGTTTTTTGCTCGTTTTTGGCGCCAGCTTTTTGCTCGTGGTCACGGCGCCGGCCGGGGCCGGTGAACTCATTCGCGAGTTCTCAGGCAGCCGCAGCACCGAAACAGCCGAGTTCAATGTGAAATCACCCTGGTTGCTCGATTGGCGGGCCAACAGCGACTACCCGAGTTCGATGGGGATCGCAGTGACGCTGGCTTATGGCGGAACCGGTGTTCACGCCGGCAACCTGTTCAAGACAAAGCGACCAGGCAATGGATTGCGCCTGATCGAGGAAAGCGGGCGGTTCAAATTCAAGGTTGATGCAGCCATCGCTAACTGGACACTTAAGGTGATCCAGTTGACTCCCGATGAATTGGAACAGTACAAACCCAAGAAAGAACCTGATTACTAAGACGTGAAATCTCCCGTGTCCTTTTTCATCGAACTCAAGCGCCGCAACGTCGTCCGCATGGGCATGCTCTATGTGGTGGCCAGTTGGATGGTCCTGCAGATCGCAGATGTCATGTTCGAGCCACTCGGCGTGCCGGCCTGGGTCTTGCCTTTGTTCATGAGCCTGTTGGCCCTGGGTTTTCCTTTTGCCCTGGTGTTCTCCTGGATTTTTGAGCTGACCCCGGATGGCATCAAGCGCGAAAGCGATATTGACCACGACGAGTCCATCGTCAGCGCCACGGGTCAGAGGATGAACGTGGTCATCGTCTTGCTGTTGGTCGTCGCGATCGGAGGGTTGGTTGCCGACCGGTTGATTCCGCGCAGTAGCGCGCCGGACGATACGGGCCCACAAAGCACGTCGGCGATAAAGGAGGCAGAGATAGACACGTCGATCGCCGTTCTGCCTTTCGTGAACATGAGTGGTGATCCTGACAATGAATACTTTTCCGACGGGCTTACCGAAGAATTGCTCAATTCCCTGGTGCGACTCGGTGGCTTGAAGGTCACCGGCAGAACGTCCTCTTTCGTCTTCAAGGACCAGAATCAGGACCTGCGGGAAGTCGGCCGGCTACTCAACGTGGCCAACGTACTTGAAGGCAGTGTGCGCAAGGCTGGGAACCGGGTGCGTATCACAGCGCAATTGATCAAAACCTCTGACGGTTACCACCTCTGGTCCGAGACTTTTGACCGGGAACTGGATGATATTTTCAGCATTCAGGCGGAAATTGCGGAGCAGGTAAGCCGCGCGTTGCAGGTAACTCTGCTCGGTCAAGAGGGGGAAGATGAGTCCATTGTTACTTCCGCCAGCCTCAATGCGAAAGCCTACGAAGAATACCTGCGGGGCCTGTACGTGTTGCAACACGAACCCGACAGCGAGCCGGGACTGGAAAAGGCCAAGGGCCATTTTAACAAGGCATTGGAGATTGACCCTGAATACATTGAGGCTTTTGCGGGCATGTTCTACGTTTGGGACCGGATCAACCGTAATGGTTTTGTTCCTTTCACCGAGTCAAGCGGGCAAATGGCGGCTTACCTCGGGAAGTTACAGAGCCTGGCTCCCGCCAGTGAGCAAGCCCTGGTGACTGCCAGCCGGTTTGCGATGGTCACCTATGAATATGAGAGGGCCGCCGTATACATTCAAGATGCCGTCTCGCGTTATCCGGGTAGCGCCGCGGTGCAGGCGACTTCCGCTGGCATAAGCATGTTAATGAAAGCAAAGCACCTGGTGGATGGAGCCCCCGAGAAAGCCGCACAAGCCAGGGAAAATGCGGGGAATGCAATCCGGGAGGCAAGGACGCTGGATCCATTGTCCCTGGAAAACCTGCGCAATCAGTCCAATATTCTTTATGGCGATGGAGATTGTGCCGGAGTGAAGCAAATGATGGAGCGGGCGCTCGAGCTGGATCAGGATCCTGGTCGATTTCGGGGCCTGATGGCCGGCTGTATCTACGTGCACGGTGACGACGCACAGCTGGCGTTGAGTTATGCGGAACAAGAATCGCTTAGCTTTTACCGCCAGACCATGATGGCTATCATTCTCGATTCGCTGGGCGATCGGTCAGCCGCACAGCAGCAGCTGGATGAAATGACTCTTGCCTATGGGGACAGCGCGTCTTACCAGTACGGCCAGGTTTATGCGCAGTGGGGAGAACCTGATAAAGCAATGGCCTGGCTGGAAACGGCGTTGGAAATTCATGACCCGGGGATTATCACTAGTGGTGCCGATCCTTTACTCAACCCGCTTCGCGAAAAGCCCAGGTTTAAAGAAATTCTGAAAGCGGCCGGATACGATTGAGGAGAACACATGAATCTTAAAGCAGCACTATTGGGTGGCGGTTCCTGGGGCACGACGGTTGCCTCACTGATCGCCCGCAACGCGCCGGTGACACTTTGGGCCCGCGATGAATCCACGGTTCACGAGATCAACACCGAGCACAGCAATACGAAATATCTGCCGGGTGCCCGCTTGAATTCCAAGCTGGTGGCAACCCAATCCATTGAGGAAGCAGTTGCACCCTGCGACGTCCTGGTCATGGGTGTGCCGTCCCAGCATTTCCGGGCTGTGCTCAAACAAGCCAGCGAGCACCTGCGGCCGTGGGTGCCGGTAATCAGCCTGACCAAGGGGCTGGAACTGAGCACTGGAATGCGCATGACCGAAGTGATTCAGGAAGAACTCCCCGGCCATCCGGTGGGCGTTTTGACCGGCCCGAACCTGGCGCGGGAGATCATCGTGGGCCAGGCGGCAGCCAGCGTGATGGCGATGGAAGACGAGATCATCGTGCGCGAGTTGCAACAGCTCTTTCACAGCGGTTTGTTCCGGGTTTACACCAACACCGACCTGGTCGGCTGTGAACTGGGTGGCGTATTGAAGAACATCATCGCGATTGCGGTGGGAATGGGTGACGGCCAGGGTGCCGGTGACAATACACGTTCGGCGCTGATCACGCGTGGCCTGGCCGAAATCATCCGCCTGGGTGTAGCCATGGGCGGGCGTCCTGAAACGTTCGCGGGTCTGGCCGGAATGGGCGACCTGATCGCGACCTGCACCAGTGCGCAGAGCCGCAACCATCATGTTGGCGTTGAGCTGGGCAAGGGTCGTTCACTGGAAGAAATCATTGAGGAGATGGTAATGGTGGCCGAGGGTGTCAAAAGTGCTCCAGCGGTGATGGCGCTGGGTGAAAAGTACGGCGTTGAAATGCCGATCACACGGGATGTACTGTCGGTTTTAGAAGGTGAACGATCCGCGAAGCTGGCCTTCCATGGCTTGCTGAAGTCGTCGGTCGGAGCGGAGTCTGAACCAGGATGACGATTATGAAGGCACACAAAGACTTGATCCGGGACATCGAAAACTCGCCCGAAGGTCCGCAAATAGGCGCCTTTTTTGATTTTGACGGCACGCTGATAGCAGGTTTCTCGGCCACGGTTTTTCTAAAGGAACAGATCAGGCGGGGCGACCTGGGGCCCTATCAACTGGTTGAGCTGATTTCTGCGGTTGCCCAGTTTTCGCTGGGCACCATGGGCTTTTCCGGCCTGATGACCTCCGCTGCACAGTTTATGCGCGGTGTCAGTGAAGCGGATTACATCTCGTTCGGCGAGAAGCTGTACGAACAGCAGATCGCCCGTAAGATTTACCCGGAGTCACGCGCCTTGGTGCAGGCGCACATGGCGCGCGGGCACACCGTGGCGGTCATTTCTTCGGCCACGCCTTACCAGGTTGAGCCGATGGCCCGCGATCTCGGTATCGAGCACATCATTTGCAGTCGTTACGAGGTCAAGGACGGTGCTTTTACCGGCAGCATTGAACGGCCCCTGTGTTTCGGCCCGGGCAAGGTGCTGGCGGCCGAAAGCCTGTCGCAGGAATTTGGCATCGATCTCGACGAGAGCTATTTCTATAGCGACAGCGACGACGACCTGGAGTTGCTGGAGCGTGTCGGCTATCCACAAGCGCTCAACCCCAATTCGAAACTGGCCGTGATCGCCGAAGAGCGGGGCTGGCCGGTGCGCCGGTTCAAGAGTCGTGGACAACCGCAGATCACCGATTTCCTGCGCTCTGTCGCCGCGACTGTTTCATTGATTCCTTCAGCGGCAGCCGGCCTGCCGATCTGGGCGTTGACCGGCTCCAAGAGCGAGGCGCGCAACTTTGCCACCTCCATATTTGCAGATATCAGCAGCGCGTTGATTGGTCTGAACCTGGTCGTCAGGGATGAATACAATTTGTGGGAGGGCCGCCCGGCGGTGTTTGTTTTCAATCACCAGAGCAAGGTTGATGTGGTCATCATGGCCCGCCTGTTGCGCAGAGACATTGCGGGTGTTGGAAAGAAAGAAATCAGGCATATGCCCTTCATCGGCAAAACACTCGAATTGGCCGGCACCATTTTCATCGACCGTGAAAACTCCTCCAGTGCGATCGAAGCCATGAAGCCGCTGGTTGACGCTATGCGAAACCAGGGTAAATCGGTTGCCATCGCGCCCGAGGGAACACGCTCGATCACACCCAAACTGGGCACATTCAAAAAGGGCCCATTCCACCTGGCTATCCAGGCAGGCGTGCCGGTTGTGCCGGTCGTGATCCATAACGCCGGAGACGTGGCTCCCAAGGGTGATTTCGTATTCCGCCCGGCCACGGTAGAAGTGGATGTCCTGCCACCTGTGGACACCAGTGATTGGCGCAGTGAGACCATCGAAGATCACGTTGCCGAAATCAGGGGCATGTTCCTGGAGGTCCTCGGGCAAGCTGAAGATGATGCTCCGCATGCTCTCCCCGCCCCCGCCAGACGGGCGCCGGCGAAAAAGAAGGCGATCCCAAAGAAAGCCGTGAAGAGGGCCGTGAAGAAGGTTGCGAAGAAAGCAGCGCGCAAGAAGACACCACCTAAGAAGGCAGCCTCAAAGAAGGCAGCACCGAAAAGGACCCTGAAGAAGAAAGCGCTTAAAAAGAAAGCACTCAAGAAGAAGGCGCCCAGCGGTAGCGGCAGTTGAACCAGGCATTGCAGCAACTCGCCGGTGCCGGCAGTCAACATGACGGCCCCATACTTTTTCTGATCGATGGACGAAACCGCCTGGAAAGGCGGCTGCTCACCGAGTGCCTGGACTCGATTGACCCTGCAGCATCCATTGAACGTATTTTTCTGCCTGTATCGAAAGAAGTGCATGCGCTCGATCTGGTTGAGCTGACCGGGAAGCTGTCAGGCCCCCCGGAAACCCTGTTGGTGCCGGTACGGCTTGCCTGGTTGATGCCGGAGAGCGAAGACCAGAAGATCAAGCCGCTGGCACTGCGACACCTGGTGTTTGGCGACCCGCGCCATCCTGGAAATGCCAGGGGCCGGTGGATTCTTTTCCGCGACCCCAACCGCTCAGAATGCATTGCCGGGCAGCCAGCGACGATCGCCGAGCTCAAAGTTCGTTTCGCCGATCAACTCGGCTCCAGGGCACGCGATTCGATGGACGAATTTGCTGCGTTTGTCGCCCGCCAGGCCGGATTGGCCCTGGAAGTTGCTGAATGGGATTTGATCGGGCGCCGGTACAAGGCGCCACGCTTCGTCGCAGAGAGCCTGACCAGTAGCCCAAGGTTCAAGGCGGCACTGCTTCAGTTATCGGAGGAAACCGGCCGGCCACTGGAGGAGCTTCAGCAAACGTCTGCAGGCTATATGAAGGAACTGATTGCCGTGCCCAGTTCCCTGTTTATTGACCTGCGCGCCCGTTTCGATAATTGGGTGATGAGACTGAGCTACGACGGTCACGTCGAACTCAGAGAGGAAGACCTGGAACGAGTACGTAACATCGTTCAACAATATCCGTCGATGTTGCTGTGGACGCATAAGACGTACATTGACAGCATTGCATTGACGGCGCCCTTATTTGAGAACGACTTCCGGATGCTGCACATTTTTGCCGGCATCAACATGAGTTTCGCTGGCCTGGGGCTGCTGATGCGCCGCTCGGGCGGCATTTTTATCCGGCGAAAATTTCAGGACAGCGTCCTGTACAAGCTTGTCTTGCGCCATTACATCGGCTACCTGCTGGAAAAGCGCTTTCCGATGACCTGGGCGTTTGAAGGAACCCGTTCGCGCACCGGTAAACTGATGCCGCCGCGTCTCGGTCTGCTGAAGTATGTCCTCGAAGCAGCTCATACAACCGATGCCCGGGATATCCACATCATTCCGGTTGCTGTCAGTTATGACCTGATGCGGGACGTAGAGGACTATGCCAGCGAGCAGACCGGCAAGGTCAAAAAGCCGGAATCGCTCAAATGGTTTATCGGCTACCTGTCGAGCCTGCGCCGGCCCATGGGCCGGATCTACCTGGATTTCGGGCAATCGGTGGTGCTGGAGCAAGCGCCGGAACCCGACGACATGATGGCCCTGCCAAAGATCGCTTTTGAAGTTGCCGTGCAGGCTAACAAGGTGACGCCCATCACACTGCCCGCCGTGGCTAGCATGGTGTTGCTGGGTGCCGCTCCGCGGGCACTGACGATCGAGGAAATCCAGTCTGAAATCCTGTCGATTATTGGCTGGGCCCATGCCCGGGGAATACGTCTGACCAGTGATTTTCAACCCAAACGCCTGGCCCATGTCCGCGATTTGGCTGAAGCGATGCTCGGGATCGGCCTGTTAATCCGTTACGACGAGGGTACCGACACGGTGTTTGGGATCGAGCCTGACCAGCACCCGATGGCCAGTTATTACCGCAATACCATCATCCATCATTTCGTCAACAAGGCGATCCTTGAAGTGGCACTGCTCAGTGCCAGCGACGCTCCGGTGGGTGAAACGGAAAATGCGTTCTGGAAAGAAACACTAAGGTTGCGCAACTTTTTCAAGTTTGAGTTTTTCTATCCGAATAAGAAAAAGTTCAAGAAGCAATTGAGGGCCGAGCTTGAGCGCTCTGATCCTGACTGGCAGGCGCATCTGCAGGCGGGTGGCCAGGAGACGCTGCTGATGCTGACGGGCATGCAGCCGTTGCTGGCGCACGCCACACTGCTGCCTTATGTTGAAGCCTACAGCGTTGTTTTTGACCTCCTCGCCAGGTTGCCCGCCGAAGCCAGTCTGGCTGAGGACGAGTGCGTGGCCCAGGCTCTGAAAGTGGGCAAGCAGGCGTACCTGCAAAGGCGAATCACCAGCGAGGCTTCTATTGGCAAGATGTTATTCCAGAACGGGTATAAACTGGGCGGGAACCTTGAGCTTACTGAAGGCGGAGGCGACGACCTTTCCGGGCGGCGAATCCGGATGCTGCGCGACTTCAAGGAATTGTCGAGAAACCTCGAAAGAATACGGTTGATGGCCCTGTCGGGTCACGGTGAATGATGATGCAACAACTTAGTCCACAAGATGCTCAGTTCCTCTATATCGAAACGGGTAACAACCTGACCCACGTGATGGGGGTTAATATCTTCGACCCGTCTACTGCACCCGGGGGAAAGGTCCGGTTCAAGGACATCATCGAGCACGTTGAAAGCAGGCTTGAGTATTCACGGGTATTCAAACGCCGGTTGATGCGCCTTCCTTATGATTTCGATTATCCCTATTGGGTGGAAGACGAGTTTTTTGACGTTGAGCACCACATGTTCCACAGCCGCCTGCCCGAACCGGGCGACTGGCGGCAATTCTGTATCCACCTGGCACGCCATTTCAGCCGGCCGATGGATATGAACCGTCCACTCTGGGATATGTACGTCATCGAGGGGCTCGATCGCATAGATGGCATACCCAAGGGTTCATATGCGATTGCCACGCGCGTTCATCACTCGGCGATCGACGGGGCATCGGCCATGCATTTCTTCAGCGCCCTGTCTGATATTGATCCCAAAGGTACCCCGGCAATTGAGCTGCAACCGGTTACCGGCGACCTGGCGGGCTCACCTTCTACCATCAAGGTGCTGAACCGGGCCCTGGTCAGTAATATCCAGTCTCCGGTCAAAATGGCGAGCACTCTGTTGCGGTTCTCACCGGCGATATTCGACACCTTGCGTAAAAGCCTGGGTTCCGATGCCGTTAAGAGTAAGAGGGTGCCCCAGACCCGCTTCAACCAGGCCGTCTCACCGCACAAAATGTTCGATGCCACGAACTTCAGTCTGCAGGACATGAAGCGAATCAAGGATGCTGTTGAGGGCTCTACCATCAATGACGTGGTGCTGGCTATCTGCAGTGGCGCCTTGCGTAGCTACCTGGAGTTTCACGGGGAGTTGCCCGAAGACCCCATGGTGGCGATTGCACCGGTTAACGCCCGGCGCGGCCGGGGTGACGCCGAAACGCCCGGCAACAACATCAGCGCCATGTCGGTGGCTATACCCACCAACGTGGCAGACCCGCTGGAGCGTCTACAGACCATTCGCGACACGACCCGGCGGACCAAGGCGGCCAAGTCTGGAATATCGGCGCGCCTGATGACGGATCTGTCCAAGCACGTGCCGGCCGCGACCATGGCCGGCGTGGCCCGCCTGGTTGCCGGTGGGCGGTTCACTTCCCGCCTGTGCAACCTGTTCGTTTCAAATGTTCCGGGCCCGCAGGTTCCGCTGTACATGGCCGGTGCCAAGTTGTTGCATACCTATGCTATGGCGCCGCTGGCTGATGGAATGGGCCTGTTCATCGCGACACCCAGTTACAACGGTGAAATGACCTTCAGTATCATTTCTGCGCGTGAAATCATGCCGGATATCGAGTTTTTCAGGGAGTGCCTGGAGGCCTCCTTCGCAGAGTTGCTGGAAGCCGTTTAAACGCTGGCGGATGGGTCGGTAGGAGGCTCGATGGAATACAAAGATTATTACGAGGTTATGGGTGTCAAAAAAGATGCCACGCAGGACGAGATCAAACGTTCTTACCGCAAGCTGGCGCGCAAGTACCATCCCGATGTCAGCAAAGAGGCCGGTGCCGAGGCGAA
>RCNC010002040.1_pt1 | contig 13521 bp, 8 predicted proteins | sample 2041301 | NCBI WGS metagenome assembly RCNC01 (sample SAMN09708231, study PRJNA481090) | Marine sediment metagenome, whole genome shotgun sequencing project. | biome: marine sediment; feature: ocean; material: sediment; isolation source: Sewage treatment plant 13A marine sediment (STP13A) ... | reverse complement strand
TTTGAACGGGTTCCTTCCGGGAATAGAAGAATAGAAGAGCCCTTTCCTATCTCCTCTTCAGCCTGGGAAAGAAACTGTGAACCTGAACGCAGCGATTCTCGCTTGATCCGGATGGAATTTGTAAGGGAGAGCACCATGCCTATAAAGGGCAGTTTGAAGTTCTCATCCTTGGAGGTCCATTTGAAGGGCCTGCGTATTTTGTAGAGTGCCAGGATATCGATAAGCGAGCGATGATTGGCCACCATCACCACCGGGCGTTTCCAGGGAATCTTTTTTCTGCCTTCGAGATGTAGTTTCCAGAAGGGGATCAGCGACTGGTAGTGCCAGGCCCAGAAGGTTCCCATCATATGGGCCGCCACCCTCCGTTTGTCCCACCAGAAGGTAGAGACCCATACCAGCAGGAAGAAGGGTGTAATGATCACAGAGGTAAGGGCCATGGTGATCCAGGCCAGTAGGGAGTATATTTTCAATAAGTGCTTCTTCATCCATTTTTGAGATGGATAAATGTAAGGTATTCTATCAATATATGACAAAAACGGCTACTTTTGGTTAGACCAAATTTAGCACCGTAACAATTGTCATATAGGGTCTTTTTGATATTATCTGTGCCGGTATTATTCCTCTGGCTAAGCTCTTGCGTTGAGCGCTACTATCCAGATGAAGATGACTTGAAAACCGGAACCCTGGTGATCAATGCCCATCTCACTGATCAGAGCGGTCACCAGGTGATTGAAATTTCCAGGTCCGTGACCCTGCTATTGCCTTCAGCAGATCCTGTTTCAGGAGGGTTTGCGGAGGTGATCCGTGAGGATGGCGAGTTCAGGGAGTTTTCAGAAGAGAGGCCCGGATACTATGGCTGCGATCTGGATGAAACTTTTCTACAGACGGGACTATCGTATATGATTCACGTAATCACTCCCGATGGCTTTGAGTATGAGTCCGGTTTCGACATGTTAAGGCCGGTACCTGAAATTGACTCCATTTATTACGAGGTTCAGTCCGCCAGTTATCAGACAGAAAGCGATTCCACCGACGGAGTCCGTTTTTTTATCGATTTCACTTACAATAATGAGTCTTATGATTACATCCGGTGGGAGTTGACTGAGACTTACGAATTTCATAATCCCGATATGGAAGCATTTATCTGGGATGTGGACTTCAGTTATTACGAGTTGCCCGATACCAGTAACTATCGCATATGCTACATTACCAATAAACTTTCTGAAATACACAGCATGGCACTTAGTTATCTGGATTTTGGGATCTACATCAAGAAGCCCTTTGCCTTTGTTCCAAATATTCAGCAGGAGCAGAAACTGAAGCATAAGTACAGTGTGCTTATTAAGCAATATTCAATGGGTGAGGAGGCCTTCCATTATTGGAACGAATTAAAAAAGACTTCCCAGGAGCAGGGATTCCTGTTTGACCAGCAGCCGGCACTACTGAAATCCAATATCCACAATATAAATGATGATGAAGAGACTGTTCTGGGATTCTTCAGCATGTCCGGAGTGGTGGAACGCCGTGCCTTTGCAGAGAAACCTGAAGGTCTTGACCTTAGTCTTTACGAATGGTACTGTTTCCCAGTGTACAGAGGACCCGCAGGTTGGGTCACCAGGGAGGATCTCCCCAAATATTATGCCCGGGCATGGAGGGATGGGGTGTCCACACGCGCCGAGGTTAACAAGCATTGTGTGGATTGCAGGGCCTATAAAAACAGTACACATATTCCACCCGATTTCTGGTAACTTTATAGCACGAAATGGGAAAGTTGATCTTTCATATTAGTTTGCTGCTGCTGGTGATCTTCGGCACCGGGTGTATTGAGCGATATTATCCTGAAGAAGATGATCTGAAGACGGGCACCCTGGTGATCAATGCCCATTTGACCAACCAGGAGGGAGTGCAAGTAATAGAGATTTCCAGGTCGGTTGGATTGACTTTTCCATCCTTTGATCCTGTATCGGGCAGTCTGGTCGAAGTGATACGTGAGGACGGGGAGTTCAGGGAATTTTTGGAATTCAAGCCGGGTTATTATTATGCAGACCTGGATGAAACATTCCTGCAGACCAGAGCCTCATATTTGCTTCATGTGACCACCCCTGATGGGAACGAATATGAGTCCGGTTTTGATAAGCTTCGACCCGTACCGGCCATCGATTCCATCTACTACCAGGTGGAGCACAACAGTTTTGCCTCTGAAGAGGATTCTACCAGCGGAGTGAGGTTTTACATTGATTTCACCTACGACAACGAAGCCTATGAATACATTCGTTGGGATATGACAGAAACTTACGAGTTTCACAATCCCAATATGGAGGCCTTCGTGTCGATTCCGGGTGTTGGCTTGATACAGTTGCCCGACACAAGCAATTACCGCGTTTGCTACATCACCAATGAACTCCATACCATTCACAGCATGTCCCTGGCCTACCTCGATTTCGGGATTTATGTTAAAAAGCCCTTCAGTTTTGTCCCGAATATTCAACAGGAACAAAAGCTGAAACACAAATACAGCCTGCTTATCAAGCAGTATTCAGTGGGTGAAGCAGCATTTCACTATTGGAATGAATTGAAAAAGACCTCCCAGGAACAGGGATGGTTGTTTGATCAGCAGCCCGCGCTACTGAATTCGAATATTCGAAATATCAATGATGAGAGTGAGGATATACTTGGGTTCTTCAGCATGTCAGGAGTGGCAGAGACAAGAGGATTTGCTATAAAACCTGAAGGACTTGATATGAGTCTTTACGAATGGTACTGTTTCCCGTTACCTAGAGGCCCTGGAGGTCCCGGTGGGGATGAGAATCTTCCTTCTTACTATGCAAGAGCCTGGAGGGATGGCGAATCCTCATTTGCATGGGTGAATAAGCACTGTGTTGATTGCAGGGCCTATAAAAATAGTAGCCATATCATGCCAGATTTCTGGTAGATGATTGAAATTTTTAATTAATTTGCAGCTTTGATGTGCATGAAGAAATCCTTGACTATTACAGTTCTGGCCGTCCTGCTGGGGCTGTGCCAGCTGTACGCCCAACAAACATCTATCGCCGATTACCTTGCGGAATGTGAGCGTAAATACGGAAGTGATGCAGACCTGGTGAACGGGGAGAAGTATTTTTACCCCTACAGGCAATATGATGGCGATCCTTTTTTCTTTTCCGAATCGCAGGCGGCGGTGATTTTGATCCATGACAAGGAGTTTGCGGGACAGCAGCTCAGGTATGATGTTTTCAACCAGAAACTGATCCTGGATTTTGAAGACATCTATGGGGCCAGTTCCAGCCTGGTTCTAAGGAGCGAATGGGTGGAGTCCTTTACATTTGAAAAACAGAATTTCGTCCGGATGGAGGGGCCGGAAGGTGAATCCGAATTTTTCCAGCTGGTGACCGATGGGCATATCCGCTGTGTATATAAGTGGAGCAAAGAACAGCTGCTTAACCTCAATTCCGGGGTGCAGAACTACTACTTTTCTGAACCGTCGAAGCAGTCCTATCTGTTTATTGATGGACAGTTTTATCCATATAGGAGCAACAAGGCCTTCCTTAAGGCATTTGATCCTGAGATTCAGAAGTCGGTTAAGCAATTCATGAAACAGGCGAAGCTCAAGGTGAATAAGGCGCCTGATTCACAAATTCGTCATTTAGTCGAATATTGTAATTCTCTCTACCATGAAGATTCGTAGTTGCTTATTGATACTAAGCCTGTTCCTCTCCGCACTCCTAAGGGCCCAGGATGGAGGTGAGTTGGTGAATATCCGGATCACAGGAGAGGGATTTGACCGTTTTGTTGAGCAGGTAGAGGCCCAGACCGATTTGCTTATTTACTACAATAGTACCTGGGTTGAGGGACGCAGTTTCTCCTATCAGGCTGATTCAGTCTCAGTGGATGATGCCATTTACGAGGTCTTAAAAGGAACCGGTCTCCACTACAACAGGGTAGGGCCAGATCGTTATATTATTTTGCCTGAGAAGCGTATCAGTATGCGTCTTCCTCTTGTTTCTTCTGCCACGGGATCTTACGCCCAGATATCAGAAAGCGAAGCATATATGGGAGTCAAGGATGACCTATATCTGACCGGAACCCGTCCCGAGCAAATGGTTCGGACAATTGAGGTGGGGGAACGTGGAGCCTCTCTGGCAAGGGGGGTTGCCAGGATTAAGGGAAAACTGGTTAACCTGGCAAATGGTGAGCCTGTAATGGGTGCTACCATGGTAGATCTGGGAACTGGAAAAGGAGCCGTTTCCGACCAGGGAGGTAGTGTGACCATGGCCCTTGCACCGGGAAGTCACGCCATGCGTTTCAGTTTTATAGGGATGGAGAGCGTGGATGTAACCATGGAGGTTCATTCAGATGGAGATTTCCGGATTGAGATGCAGCCTGCAGTCATCGCACTGGATGAGGTACAGATCATGGGGGAACAGTACAGGGAGATTAATACCACCGATATTGGGGTGGAACGCTTTAGTATGAACTCTTTGAAGCAGGTGCCTGTTTTTATGGGTGAACTGGATGTGATCAAGATTTCCAAATTGCTCCCCGGGATAACCAGTGCAGGAGAAGCTTCGGTCGGGGTGAATGTTAGGGGGGGAAATGTGGATCAGAATATCTTTTACATCAACCGTGTGCCAGTCTATAATACCTCCCATTTGTTTGGCTTCTTCTCGGCCTTTAACTCTGATATGATCCGGGACTTCACTATCTACAAGGGAAGTGTGCCTGTAAATTACGGGGGCAGGCTCTCTTCGGTTTTCAACATCCTGACGCGTAAGGGAAATAACAAATCTTTCACGGCCCATGCCGGCATCAGCCCGATTTCGGCTCATGCCACCATAGAGGGGCCCATAAAAAAGGATCACTCCTCCTATCTGATCAGTGGACGCTCCTCCTATTCGGACTGGATCCTAAAGCGAATGGATGATCCGCTGATCCGTGACAGTGATGCCTTTTTCTATGATTTTTCAGGATCACTGAATTTCCAGCCTAACGAGAAGAATGGCTTCAATATCTTCTACTACCAGAGCTATGATAGATTCAGGTACAGCACACTCAGCGACTATGAGTATTCCAATCGTGGTGTATCGGCAAGCTGGGAAAAGCATATCTCCCCGGCCTTGACTTCCAAGGTGACCGGGACAAGCACCGTATACAAATTTGCCAATACGGACCAGAGTGAGATTTCCAGGGCTTATTCCCATGAGTATATGCTTAACCACAATGAAGTTCTGGCCGAATTTACCTGGGTCCCCTCTTTGCGCCACAAGATAGATTTTGGATCCAGCCTCATTTATTACAGGCTTGACCGCGGCGTTGTGGAACCCTATGGCGATGCATCGATCCGGAATACAACGGATCTGGGCGAGGAACAGGCACTTGAGGGAGGGATTTTTGTCAGCGACAATTATGAAGTAAACGACTGGCTCACTGTTTATGCAGGAATTCGTTACAGCCTCTACTCCATGCTGGGCCCGCAGACCGTGATGTTGTATGAAGAGGATAAACCAAAATCGGAAAATACTATTATCGATTCACTGGTCTACGATGACTGGGAGTCGGTGAATTTTCATTCAGGTCCTGAGTTCCGTTTTGCTGTAAACATGAAGGCAGGTCCCAATACCTCTTTTAAGCTCTCCTTCAACCAGATGCGGCAGTATCTTTTTATGCTGAGCAATACGGTGACCATATCTCCAACCGATCAATGGAAGCTGTCGGATTATTATATCGATCCCCAGTCCAGTTATCAGTATACCGGAGGTTTCTATCACATCTTCCCCAAGCTGGGACTGTCCTCATCGGTGGAGCTCTATTATAAAATATCAAAGGACATTGTAGAGTATAAGGATGGTGCTGATTTCATCTCTTCTCCATTAACAGAAACCGTCGTGCTGCAGGGGGAGCAGAATGCCTATGGTATGGAGTTCATGCTGCAGAAAACCACGGGAAGGCTTGATGGCTGGATCAGCTATACTTACTCCCGGTCGGAGATGCTGGTTAAGGGTGAGAATGAATATGAGTCTATTAATAACGGCGAATCCTATCCTTCTAATTTTGACAGGCCCCATGTACTGAATGTGGTGGCCAACTACAGCCTTAATCGCAGGTTTTCAATTGGATCAAACCTTGTTTATATGTCGGGCCGTCCTGTGACCTATCCCACCTCCCTTTATTATATCAACGACGTTGCCTACATCGATTACTTTGCACGTAACCAGTTCAGGATCCCCGACTATTTCAGGATCGATCTTTCCCTGAACATTGAAGGGAATCTGAAAAAAGATAAGTTTATGCACTCCACCTGGAGCCTGAACGTCTACAATCTGCTGGGAAGGAACAATCCCCAGAGCATCTACTTCACACCTCATGAATATTTTATCAAAGGCTACTCTTTTTCGGTAATCGGAGTTCCCATCTTTACCATCTCCTGGAATGTCAAACTGGGTAATTATGAGAGTCATTAAGGGGAAGGCTTACATATTCCTCCTTTTGTTGCTGACCGGATGTATAGAGCGCTACTACCCTGAGGCAGATGAGATTTTTACCGGTACCCTGGTAATCAATGCTGCTTTGACCAATGTTACGGGAACCCAGACCATCCAGATCTCCAGGTCGGACGGACTCCTCAACTCGGAATTTATTCCTGAGTCGAGCTGTGTGGTCGAGCTGGAAAACCTGGCTGGCGAGCAGCTCTCCTTTACTGAAGATACTCCCGGCTATTACAAGGCCCATGTGAGTGATGATTTTATGCACATCGGGGATCAGTATATGTTGCGGGTAGTCACCTCCAAGGGGAATGTCTACCTGTCCGACTATTCCCAGTTAAATCCACCCACCGCCATTGACAAGATCTATTACGAAGTGGAATCCTATCCCACCAGCGATCCGGAAGTCTTCGTCGAAGGGATCCAGTTCTATATCGACTTTCAAATAGATGCGGATTCATCCGAGTATATGCGATGGGAACTGCTGGAGACCTATGAATTTCATAATCCCGATTACGATGGATTTATTTACAGTTTTGACCGGGTTCTGCGGCCAATGCCCGATAGCCTGGATGACCGTCAGTGCTGGATTACCGGACATATAAATGAAATCTATACCCTGGATGCAGCAAATTTGTCCAGTCCCGCCTACACCTATATGCCGCTTCATTTTGTCTCAAATGAGACCCAGCGTCTGAGTTATGGTTACAGCCTTTTGGTGAGGCAGCATGCATTGGATGAACCTTCCTTCAGGTACTGGGATGAGCTAAAGAAAAATTCTTATACTCAGAGCGGTTTATACGATCGACTGCCCTCTATTACGACGAGCAACATCAGTAGTGTGGCTGATCCGGAGGAGCGGGTTCTTGGTTTTTTTGGGGTCTCCGGGGTTGCAGAAAAACGCTATTTTGTCAGGGAAGTGGAGGGCTTAAGCAAGTATGATGTGATGTTCTGCTATCCTTCCCCCGAAAGACCGCGTTTCAGATACCTGACGACGGCGGACCTGCCGGTCTACGTTTCCAATGCCGATGATCCTGTAAACGGGACAGCGCACTCTGGCGAGACCGTACTGAGATGTCTGGATTGCAGGGTGCGTAAAGGGAGCTCGGGCGATCCACCAGATTTTTGGCCAATAGATTAAAAGATATGAGATACAGAAGCATATGTACTGCACTATTGCTCGGATTGGGACTCCTGCTTGGGGCCCAGGTTCAGCAGGAGGGACTGGTATTGCTCACCGACAGAGGGCACTATATCAGTGGTGAGACCATTAACTACAAAGCTTTCTACAGAAGACCGGCTGAAAGTAGTGATGCAGCATGGAGCCGTGTTCTATATGTGGAGTTGATTATGCCCAATGGAACTCCCCTGGTGCAGAGCAAGGTGCTTCTTGATACAAGCACTTCCGGGAGCTTGCTTATTCCGGAAGGACTATCTTCTGGCAGCTATTACCTGAAAGCTTACACCCGATGGATGCGGAATTGTGGACCCGAGAATTTTGTTTATACCTCCCTGCGGATATACGATCCTTACAATGAACAGGTGCTTCCCGTGGACACCCTTGGATGGGAACCCAGGTCAGTCGAAACATTGCTGAGTCAGCCCGAAATGCACGGTTCTGACATGCTGGAGTGTCTCCTGGCTAAGGATAGCTACGGGACTCGTGAGGAGGTAGTGGTAGATCTGAATTGGAATTTTTCCTATGCTCCGGCAAATCTGACCATCTCTGTTGCCAGGTCCGGGCTTCAGGGAGACCAGAGCTATTTCCGACCCGGATGTTCTGAGGATAAGCAGGGTGCTTCTGATATTCTTCCGGAGACCCAGGGACTTTCCCTGACAGGTCAGGCGGTCAGCTTTACCGACAGAACTTCGGCGCCCTATGCCACCATCTATGTCTCCGTATTGGGTGGAGATCGTGACTTCTTTTGTAATTACTCTGATTCGGCAGGAAGGTTTTACTTCTCCTTTCCTGGGTATGCAGGTGAAAGAGACCTGTTTGTCTCCGCCTATCATTCAGAAATAGATGACCTGGAGTTATTGATCGACCGCGATTTTAGTCAGGATGCCCTTCAACTGCCTTCCTATCCGGTACGCTTAAACGACACACTTACCGAGCTGATTACTGAAATGTCGGTGAATGCCCAGGTAAGTCAGCAATACTATCCCAAACAGGTGTTAATTCAGGAGACCCAGGCACCCGAAGAACTATTATTTTACGGAAAGCCTACCTCAAGCATCAAGTTTGACGATTTTGTAAATCTTCCCACACTTGAGGAGTACTTTGTTGAGGTGGTTCCCCAGGTAGCCGTCAGAAGGAGCGGAGGAGTTCGTCGCCTGATAATTCAGGGTGAGCATCCCGACCTGTCGATCTATCCACCGCTCTTAATGATCGACGGGGTGGCTATTTTTAATATTGAAGCTGTACTTGCTGTCTCCCCGAGACTCATTGACCGGGTAGAGATCGTAAATGCTCCCTACATAAGGGGAAATGTGAGTTTTGGAGGAATCATCAGCCTTATATCAAAGAACAATGATCTGGGTTACATCGATCTTCCCTCGTCTGGATTGCTGGTTAACTACAGGATGCTGGATTTGTCGGCAAGCGATACCATTCAATACGGGATCCAGGATCCCAGGCTCCCGGATGTGCGGAACACCCTTTACTGGAATCCCGGTCTGGAGTTGAATTCCACGACTGGTAAGAGGATATCATTTCGCACTGCTGATTTGAAAGGAGAATATGAGATCCTGATCCGGGGAATCGATTCCACAGGGAAATACGTGGAGAAGCGGGCAGGCTTCAGAGTTGAATAAAATGTTTAAATCGCACAGGGGATTTCTATATCTTGTGTCCAGATGACCATTGAAAAGAGACTGGATAGGGCAGGTGAAATGGACAAACAAGAGTTTGAGAAGCTCTTCAGGGAGTATTTCACACCGCTGATGGCATTTTCCAGGCGAATCCTTGGGGATGAGGATGATGCCAGGGATGTGGTTCACCAGGTCTTTATTAGGCTCTGGGAGAGACGCAGCCAGATAGATCTTTCCACATCACTGAAATCTTATCTTTTTACAGCGGTCAATAACAGGAGCCTTAATGTGATCAGGGACCGGAGAAAGTTCTCCTCAGAGGAGGTGCCGGAGAGTGCTGGGGAGTGGGATGTAAGTGCAGAACTTGAGTCCATGGAGCTGGAGGAAAAGATCCGTGGAGTTATTGAATCTTTGCCGGAGAAATGCAGGGAGATCTTTGAATTAAGCCGTTATGATGGATTAAAATATGCTGAGATTGCCACACAACTTGATATTTCGGTAAAAACAGTTGAAAATCAGATATCTAAAGCTCTGAAAATTTTGAGGGAGCAGCTTGCTAAATACTTGAGCATCCTGTTGTGGTTGGTTTTATTTACACTGAATTAAAAAGTGATGTACTTCCATAGGGGAGAGAAGGCTTGCATGTGTGTTATAAATGAATATGTCGGAAGAAGACTTAAATAGAGATTTTAATAGCCTGGTAAGCAGGTACCTTTCGGGAGAATTACTTCCCGACGAACGCACCTGGTTTGAGGAGGAGCTCCAAAGCGATCCCGGAAAACAGACTATGCTTGATGAATACCGACTTATCTGGGATTCGGTAGTTCCTGAACAAAGTTACAACTTGAATGCCGAATGGGACCTGATGCAGAAGAAGCTTCCAGATTTTAAGACCAAATCCGCACGTTCACTGCTCTTTTATACCTATCGGATTGCTGCAGTGCTGGTGCTGGGATTGCTGCTAAGCTTCTCCCTGATCTATATAAGTCGTACGGTGGGTATGGAGCGAGTTGTGGCTGAAAATGAGCCGGTGGAGGTGATCCTTGAAGACGGGACAGAGGTGGTCGTGAACAGAAACTCCAGCTTACGATACAGCAAAAAAGCTGATCAGAAAGAGCGAAAAGTATACCTGTCCGGCGAAGCCTGGTTCGATGTGGCCAGAGATACCACCATGCCCTTTGTTATAGATGCCGGGGCAGCCCTGGTAGAGGTGTTGGGAACCAGTTTCAATGTGAATGCCTACAAGGATAATCCCACGGTGGAGATTACCGTGGAGAGTGGCCTGGTGGCCATGAGCGCCAAAGAGGATCAAAAGGATCTGATCGTGATGAAGGCAGGCTCGGGGGGTAGCTATAACAAAAACCAGAAGGAGTTGAAACTGATCCCAACTTCCGATCCAAACAGCATCTCATGGAAGAGCAGGGAGCTGTTTTTCGATGCTTCCACCCTCCGGGAGGTGGCCGCTTTGGTGAACAGTGTCTATGATACTCATATCGTGATCATGAATGAGGAACTGGCCTCTTGTCCCATTACGGTTACATTCAGGGATCAGACACTTGAATCCATATTGAAGGTTCTTGAGCTTACCCTGGACTTGCAGCTTACCCGGGAGGGGGATGAGATCAGGCTGGACGGGGAAGGATGTGTGGAATAATCCTAATGGAATGTCAGGATTCGGAATAAAAATATCCCTGCTTGTTTACTTGCTGGCAGCGGGCATGGTTTTGTGTGGACAGGAGACCAATGGTCTTATTACCATTCATATGGACCAGCAGCCCATGAAGAAGGTACTTGACCGGATTGAGCAGGAATCGGGCCTAAGTTTTTCTTACAATTCCAGACTGATTGATGCAGATGAGGAAGTGAGTATTCATCTGGACCGTGTAAGCCTGGAGGAGGCACTAAGCATTCTGTTTGCTGAACGCAGGATTTCCTTTGAAGTGGTGGAACAACAGGTGGTGCTTAAACGAGACAGGGGGAGAAAAGTGAGGGTGGAAACGGTAAAACCTCAGGACAGTACCCTGGTGGTGGTATCGAAATTCACCCTTAGCGGTTTTGTGAAGGATAAGCAGACCGGGGAGGTGCTTATCGGGGCTACGATTACCATTCCCGGATGGGCTGTGGGGACCATTACCAACTCTTATGGCTTTTACTCCCTGACCCTACAAAGAGAGGTGGAGGAACTGATCTGCACCTATGTGGGGTACGGGAAAGGGATGATAGCCATCGATTCTTACGAGAATCGAAGTATTCATTTTGACATGGAAAAGGACCTTACACTTATCAAGGAGGTAAGCATTTATTCCGATGAGCTTGAGAATATGATACGGACCTCCAGAAGCTCTGAAGAACGGATCAATCCTGAATCGGTCCGGAAGATGCCTGCTCTTTTTGGGGAGAAGGATGTGATCAAATCCCTGGCTGCTGTTCCCGGAGTCAAGTTCTTTGGGGATGGATCCACCATTTTTTTTGTCAGGGGAGGGGGGCGCGATCAGAACATGATCACTATTGACGAGGCACCTGTTTATAATCCAACCCATTTACTGGGTTATTTTAGTACTGTTATTCCTGATGCCATCAAGGATGTGAAGATTTACAAGGGTGATTTTCCCGCCAGTTACGGGGGAAGGCTCTCTTCCTTAATCGATATCCGTACCAAGGACGGAAATATGAATCATTTTGGGATGGATGGCAGTGTGGGACTTCTCTCATCGAGACTGTCACTGGAGGGTCCCATATGGAAAGAACACATCTCGTTCTTTGTATCCGGAAGACATTCCTATATCACCAGGCCCCTTCAGAATTGGAATCCAAACATCAGCGATCTTCATTTTTCGGATTTTCACCTGAAACTAAACTATAAGATCAATCCGAATAACAGGCTCTTTTTCTCCATCTACCGCGGGGAGGATAATTTTGAAGCACAGGATCGGGCAAATCTCTCTACCGGTATCAACTGGAAGAACAGTACAACAACTCTACGCTGGAACCACATCTATTCGGACAAACTTTTCTCTAACCTGACCCTGCTGAGCTCCAGGTATGATTACCGGCTTTATATGGACATTGCAGAGAACTACTATTGGAATTCCAGCATTGATAACCTGACCCTGAAATACGATTTTACCCATTATCTGAACCCGAACAATACCCTGCGTTTCGGATTCCTGGTGGCGGGCCATTTTCATGATCCGGGAAATATTTACAGGGGTGGGGAGGAGTGGGATCCCGGCTATGATCTGTCGGTCAGGTATACCAGGGAGATCGCCATGTACCTTTCCAACCAGTTTATTATCAATAACACGGTCTCCATACGCGCCGGGTTCAGAATCACAGCCTGGCAAAACAAGGGGCCTTCAACCGAGTACAAGGTTGTTCAAAGCTCAGAGGGGGGCATCCAAAGGGATAGCATTGTCGTAACCGAGTATCCAGAAGGGGAAGTATATCATCAGTCTTTTGCCGTGGATCCCAGGATTAGTATGGTTTGGCAGCCTGGGGTAAAAAACATATTTAAGCTGAGCTACAGCCGTACCAGTCAGTTTCAGTACCTGATTACCAATTCCATCAGCCCTTTTACCTCTCTGGAGGTCTGGCTTCCTGCCGGGCCCAATGTCCCACCCCAGTTTGCGAATCAGTTTACACTGGGCTACACCCGCCGCTTTGCGATCCCCGGGCTAAGTCTCGGATTGGAGGCTTATTACAAGCAAATGAATAACTTGATCGATTACCGCGACCATGCGCATATGCTGATGAACCCACTGGTGGAGGAAGAATTGCTTTTTGGAACGGGGAAGGCTTACGGACTGGAGACCATCCTGAATAAGGAGCATGGCAAGCTAAGCGGGTGGATCTCTTACACCCTCTCCCGGGCCATCAACCAGGTGGATGAGATTAATGGGGGTACTCCCTATCCGGCCTATTCCGACCGGCCTCATGATTTCTCCTTCTACCTTTCATGGGCCTTTCATCCAAGGCTTACCCTAAGCAGTAATTTTATTTATATGACAGGCGCTCCTTTTTCAACCCCCACCGGGTTCTATTACTATGATAATCACCAGGTGCCTGTCTATGCAGAGCGTAACAACGACCGGCTTCCCGATTATCACCGGCTCGATCTGGCCCTGAACTGGCAGCTGAGCAAAGCTGAGCGGAAGTATCAGCATGAACTCATCTTCTCTGTTTACAACCTCTATAACCGTATCAATCCTGTGGCGCTACACTTTAATAAAAT
>RCNC010002039.1_pt1 | contig 13525 bp, 10 predicted proteins | sample 2041301 | NCBI WGS metagenome assembly RCNC01 (sample SAMN09708231, study PRJNA481090) | Marine sediment metagenome, whole genome shotgun sequencing project. | biome: marine sediment; feature: ocean; material: sediment; isolation source: Sewage treatment plant 13A marine sediment (STP13A) ... | reverse complement strand
GTATCCATCTGGACCAGATAGGTGCCTGAAGGAACCGTCCGTCCTGCCTCATCGCGTCCTGTCCACTTCACCGAATGGAAACCGGGACCGAAGTTCCGATTGGCGATCGTCGCCACACGCCGCCCCTCGATATCAAACACCGAGATCGTGACCCGCTGGGTTCGCTCCACCGCGAAAGCGATGGTGGTGACGGGATTGAAGGGGTTGGGGTGATTGCCCACCAGCCGGGCCGCAGGTGGGGCGGCCGACACGGCCGACACCGGATCCCAGTACCGTGGGGCCCGGTGCACGGGAGCTCCGCTCAGGAATACCCAGACCGTGGTGCCGTCCGGATTCACCTCGAAGATGTGGCCGGCGGTGCCCTCGCAGATGAGCGTGTTACCGTTTGGCATCCGGTAGGCGCCGCCCAGGGTCCGGGAAAAGAACCCCGCCACGTCGCCATAGCGCCATTCCGCGGTGGTCGGACCAAAGGGCTGGCCGGGTTCGATGAGATATACCCCGGGCTCAGTCTGGGGCGGCAGGATCTCCTCGACGCTCGAATAGTCGTCCGCGGGATTCGGGTGGTCGCCGTTGTTGAAGACCATGATGTTGCCGGCGCCAGGCAGACCCTCGTCGATCCACACCACTCCGTGGGCGCTCCAGATCACCTGGTCCGCTTCCTCGCCCCGGCCATAGACCTGCGGATTGCCCCAGCGGTAGAGGAGGTCCCCGCCGTGTCCCGAAAGGCCGCCCACATGCCCGGCGGCCTCGGTGGTGGTGGTGCTGTGGTCGATGACGTAGAGCTCGCTGGAATTTCGCGCGCAGAAAACGATTTGGTCCAGTTCCTCGTTGTAGTCTACGGCGTTGGCGTGCAGCCAGGTGCCGCTGACCACCTCCCCGAAGTTGATGTCGATCAGTTCCGGGTGATCCGCGACGACCCCGTAGTTATCCTTGGTAGGGTCCGCCTCCTGGACCAGATGGTCCCAGGCCCGCCATTCCCAGACCACGTTGCCGCCGGTGGGCCCGTCCGGTTCGATCTCCGCGAGGTAAGGGGACTTCATGTCGTATTCGATGACCTGGCGTCCGGCCTGAATACCTTCCTCGATGGAGTGCCGCTCCCAGGCGACGAGCAGCACGTTGCCGTTGGGCATCGGTTCGATGTCGTGGTGCTGAAGGTAGTCGATGTCGGCAAACAGGTAGTCCCAGACCACCACATCGTTTTTGTCGATGCGCTGGATCCGACCGCCGCGGCCCTCGGCCTCGGGCACCCGGCAGGGGCGCAGCACCGAACCATCGGGCAGTACGTAGGCGACTTCGCAGGGCACCTCGGCGCCGTGCCAGGTCTTGACCACGTTGAGGTCCAGGTCGACGAGGTAGCTGTCGTTGGTGGTGCGCAGGGAAATGATGGTGAGGCCGGGGTAGGGGTCCTGGGCAGGAGTGGAGCCGGGGACCAGTGCGAGGAGCAACACCAATATGGATAGCGATCTCATGATCGGCCTCCTGATTGCGGAACTCCGGCGATGAGGCTGAAAGGTGCCAAAGACTTGAGTGGAGGGACAGCGTCGGCAGTTCTTGAAAAGAGTATATCACATCCAGGCCGACACCCCTGAAACCATTCCACCAGCAATATTGATATCCCGACCTCATTTATGGTAATCTATGAGAAGTAGGGATGGGGCCCTTCTTGCCCCAATTGTGTAATTACCTGGGGGGAAATCATGCGCCACGTAATTGTCCTGATGATGGTCTTGATTGTTGCCGGCACAGCTGTAGCCCAGGACCTGGGCAACTCGCGGGAGCAGCCGGTCAAGAACTCCCCGATCGTCACCTATGAACCGCCGGCCGTGCCCAAGCAGGGTGGGGACACCATTGGCGATGCCACCGTCATTCCCGGTCTGCCCTACTACATCACCGGCACCACGGACGGGTACGTCCACGACTACGACGAGATGTGCCCCTATGGCGGCAACGCTTCCCCTGATGTCGTCTACAGCTTCACGCCCGAAATGGACGTCATGATCGACCTCGATATGTGTGGATCGGGCTATGACACCAAGATCTACATCTACGATCCGGACATGGTCCTCATGGCCTGCAACGATGACTTCTATTTCGACGACGAAATCTGTGGCGATTACGTCTCGAAAATCGAGGGTGCCATGCTCTTTGGCGGGATTACCTACTCCATCGTCATCGATGGATACGGAGGTCAATCCGGTCCCTACGTGATGGACATCTCCCTGTACCACGATTGTTACGTAACCTGCCACCCGGATGCTGTCGCCGAGGGTGAGCCCGCATTGCACGACGGTTACGACGACCAGTTCAACAGCGGGTGCGGCGGCACCCCACCTTCGTTCCGGACCATCGACTGGACCAACGACGAGGACGGCGTTCCCCCCTACGACGGCACCGCCTGGCTGTGCGGGAAAAGCGGCTGGTACCTGGGCCCCGAAGGCGAGGAATACCGCGACACCGACTGGTTCACGGTCCAGGCCCTCGAAACAGGGCTGATGGAGGTCACCCTCGAGCCCGAACACCCCTGCTTCTTGATCAAACTGTCTTCGACGGACTGTGCGACCACGGAACCCGAGCTGGATGTCACGGCTGATTGCGGAGTTACCGTCACCCTGACCTTCCCGGTCACCGCCGGGGAAGAGGTTTGGTTGTGGGTGGGTCCCACGGACTTCACCGGGCCTGTCACGGAGTTCAACTACTTCATGACCGTGAGCAACAACATGTTCGATGTCGTGGATAGCGAGGACATGAGCTGGGGGCGGGTCAAGAGCCTGTACCGCTGATAGACGACGGGCCGGGACCCGGCCGCTCTTGAAATAGCCTCCGGATGGATGGCAAAACCCCGCCGCTGAAAAGTGGCGGGGTTTTTATGTGGATATTGATATGGTTTGACCTCGGATTCCCCTAAAATCATCAGGCAGTTCATTTGTCGGCCGATATCTGGGTTGATGCCAATGAACCGGGAGAATTCATGCCCTCGACCTACGATCTGAAACAGAAGTTCAGCGGCCTGCTGCGCCCGATAGCCAACGGCTTGGTCCGAATCGGTGTCACGGCCAACGGTGTCACCTGGGCCGCGATCTGGGTCAGTTTCATCTACGGCGGGCTCATTTACTTCCTACCGACCGACCGCTGGCTCTTCCTGTTCTTCCCGGTGGTTCTGCTGCTGCGGATGGCGCTCAACAATATCGACGGGGTCATTGCGCGGGAGCACGATCAGAAAACAGCCTTGGGCGGCTACCTCAACGAGATCGGCGATGTGGTCAGCGACGTCGCCCTCTACCTGCCCTTCGCCCGGGTCGCGGGGTTCAATCCGGAGGCCGTCCTTTTCTTTGTCATCTCCGGCATCGTGGCCGAGTTCGCCGGCGTCCTGGCCCACGCCCAGGGCAAGGAACGCAGCTATCGAGGGCCGGTGACCAAAAGTGATCGCGCCCTGGTCATGTCCCTGCTCAGCCTGGCGGTATACTTCGGCCTGGAGCATACATTGGTCATCAACGGCGTGCTTCTGGCGATGTCCCTGTTGTCTCTGCTCACCATCAGGAACCGGATCCGGTTCGGCGCCGCCGAGAAATCCGCCTCACCCGGGGATGAACCCCATGTTTGAGCTGGGCACGCGGGCGGGCCTCACCCTGGCGGGCGTGTGGGGCTTCCTCATCGCGGCGAGCCTGTTTGTCTGGCGCAAGAAAGCGGCCGACCCTGAGCGCGATTTCACCGAACTCGTCCAGCGGATGAAAAGCTGGTGGGTGATCATCGGGCTGCTGAGTGCGGCCCTGGTCCTGGGGAAATTGGCGGTCATCGTTTTCTTCGCATTCGTGAGTTACCTGGCTCTCAAGGAATACCTGACGATCATCCCGACCCGGATGCAGGATCGCACCGTCCTGTTCTGGGCCTATCTGCTCATTCCCCTGCAGTACGTTTTCGCCTACCACATGGACTTCGAGATGTTCCTGGTGCTCATCCCGGTGTACGGGCTGGCCGTCATCGCCATGTCCATGATTCTCACGGGATTGACCGAGGGTTACATCTCGCGCATCGGCACCATCTACTGGGGATTGATGATGACGGTGTTTTCGATATCGCACCTGGCCTACCTGTACGTCCTGCCCGAACCCGGCGGACCCATTACCGGCGCCGGACTTGTGCTCTACGCGGTGCTGCTCACCCAGTTCAACGACGTCAGCCAGTATATCTGGGGCAAGAGCTTCGGCCACCGCAAGATCATCCCCCGGGTGAGTCCCGGGAAAACCTGGGAGGGTTTTCTGGGAGGGGTGGCGACGAGCGTGGTGGTCGGATCATTGCTGGGAACATGGCTGACCCCACTGCCCCTGCACCTGGCGGCACTCTCGGGCCTTCTCGTTTCCGTGGCCGGTTTTTTTGGCGACCTGAACATGTCCTGTGTCAAACGCGACCTGTGCATCAAGGATACCGGGGCCATGCTGCCGGGACACGGCGGCATCCTCGATCGGGTGGACAGCCTGACTCTCGCGGCGCCGCTCCTGTGCCACTACATCCGTTTCTTCTGCTACCTGGGTGATTAACGGTGGATAGCCTACTCCGGAAAATCCTCTACTACTTCCTGGTCAAACCCTTGATCTTCTTGGGCCTGGGCGTCTGGGTGCGCGGCCGGGAGAACTTCCCCGCCGATGGGCCCGCGATCTTCTGCGTCAATCACAACTCGCACCTCGATCTGATGGTCACGTTGGCGGTCAGTGGTCCGGTCCACTACAAGATCCGGCCGGTGGCCGCCGCCGAATACTTCCACGCCAACTTTTTCCTGCGATTTCTGAGCGACCGCCTCCTGCGGATCATTCCCATCGACCGGACCAAACAGCCTCTCCAGGCTTTCCTCGAGGGATGTTCCCGCGAGCTCGACGCCGGCAACGTGGTGCTCATCTTCCCCGAAGGCACCCGCGGCGAGGCGGAGCAGATGCAGGAGCTCAAAGGCGGCATCGCGTGTCTGGCCGAGAAGTATCCCGCAGTGCCGATCATTCCCGTTTTCCTTTACGGGGCCGGCCGGACCCTGCCCCGCGGGGCGTGGTTGCCGGTGCCGTTCAGGATCGATGTCTTCGTCGGGGAACCCATCAGGTGGTCCGGCCACTCAGGTGATCTCCTGGCCGCGATCAAGTTGTTCTTCGAGGATTCAGGCGAAAAGGTCGGCGGACACTCGAATCAATGAAATCCAATTCCTGCTCCCTCCCACTCAGAAAACAATGGTGATCCGGGCGAGAAAAAGAACGCTGCCGGTAAACGAGGCGAGACTCGCGAAGGGCCTGACCGGCCCCAGATCCAATCCGAGACCGAACGACCCGATGAAAGTGTCGGTATGGCCGGAACCGGATAATGCCGGCCCGGGCCCCGCTTCCAACCCGCCGAAAGCCGGGACCTCCCACCCCGACCACGAGTAGTGGCTGTACATATACCCAAAGTTTGCCTGGGGTCCGAACCTCCAGACCTTCAGGTTGAGCAGAATACCGAGATATCCGTGGGTCCAGTTCATGTCGTCCAGCAGGATATGAGGATTGGCGGGCTGGACCGGCCAGGCGTTGTCGAACTCGAAGATCATCACGTTGCCCGATTCTGATGAGTCCAAGTACTGGTATCCGACCGCGCCCTGCAGCTGCAGCCACGATTCCGGTTCGGACACCAGGGTGTACTGGCCGTTGAGCAGCCACGCCCGGGTGTGCAGCTGGGCTTCGGCGTAGCCGTAGGACAGACCCACGCCCAGGCGACGGCCGGGCCGGGCCTGCATGGAAAGGCCCCAGGAACCGTAGAGGGAGTCGTTGCCCCAGCCGCTCACGTAACCCTGGCCCGAGAAAGAGAATTCACCCTTCTCCAGCAAGGTATGGTCGCCCAGGATGAGGGACGCCGAGGCGGCGGCCTGGTGGTGGTTGATTTCTTCCATATTGGTACCGCCGGGAGACCGAACAGCCTGGACCGGGGAGGCCACACAGACGAGGGCCAGGATGATGCAAACCAATCGCCGGGTCTTACTCATGATGGCTCCGTAGGGAGGTCGGGCACTATCGGTCCAGTAGGAATCAATATAGGGCTTCCCGTTAAGCTTGAGTATCCCCTGACGATAATGGGAGAGGAAGGTTGCTTGGAGTTCGATTCCCGGGAAAGCCAATAATGGTCATCAGAAAAACCGCCTACAATCAAGCCGTCCTGTGGGGCGCCTTATTGGTCCTTGTCATTGCCGCCCCGTGGACTGCAGCCCAGGAAAATGAACCGGCAACGATGGACGACTCCCCCCTGGAATCCCCGGCCCAAGAAATCGTCCCCAATCCCAACCCCACCCGGCGGGTGATCAGCCCCCGAAAAAACCAAACACCGGAGCAGCAGTTTTCCGATGAACGGGAGTGCTACGAGTGGGCTTGTGATCAAACCGAGTGGGACCCCTACTTGGCCTACGCCGACCTGGTCGATGAAGGGTACGCGGTGTCCCTGACTCCGGAGGAACTGGAGGACGGGCTCATTTGTCAGGCCACAGAGGGCGCGGTGATCGGCGCGGTGGCCGGAGACATCCTGGGCGACAGTGAAAAAGGAGCCGAAATCGGGGCGGCCACTGCCGTCGCCTTGGAAGTGGTGCGATCCAACTACCTGAATCAACAGGACAACCCCGAGGCCCAGCGCGTCATTGCCAGGTTCGAACGGAACCTGAAGAACTGGGACCGGAAATTTGCCGCCTGCCTGCGCCCCAAGGGCTATCGGGTTCCCAGCCCCTCAAATTGAAAAAATCTTGGCAGGGAAAGCCACATTTTCTTGTCTCCATCCTCCTTCCGGTGTAGTCTGTATCCTGCTTCGAAATTGATCTGGTAATCGCCCTCCTTCAATAATGGAGTCCTGGAATGATGCGCAGAACTCTGGTCCTTATGACCGCCTTTCTCATCCTGGCCACTGTGATTCAGACCCAGGCCCAGGCCCAGACCCAGCGTCGTCCCCGAGCGCAAATGCAGCGCAGCGAGCGCTGGGACTTCACTATTCAGACCCGCTACAACTCGTCCATGGACTACACGGGAGACGGCGGATCGTCGCTGTCCGTCAATTCGGACCTGGGGTGGGGCTTCGGTTTCGGATACAACTTCAATCAGCATTTCAACCTGGGTCTGCTCTTCACCTGGCGGTCGGTTCCCTACCAGTCGATGGCCGTGGATGCGGATGACCCGAGTCAGTCCACCCAGTACAGCGGTCAGTTGAGCACCTCGACTTTCGGCCTGAGCGGGGAATACAATGTCCTCAAGGGGCCTATCACCCCGTACGTGAACGGATCCCTGGGCTGGATGCACATCAACACCAACGTCGTCGCCGGCTGGACATCTGGCTGCTGGTGGGATCCCTGGTGGGGTACTATCTGCGGACCTGTCCCCTTGACCTATGGAGCCAATAAAACGGTCTATACTCTTGGCCTGGGGATGCGATTCGAAGTGAGCGACGCGGTCTTCCTGCGCGGGGGCTACGAGCGGGGCTGGCTGAGTTCGGGTACCCTCGACGGAACCGATATGATGCGGATCGACCTGGGCTTCATGTTCTAGACCGTTTTTCCTCATCACTTGAGTTGTGCCTTTGAAATTGTGTCCGGGCCAGGAGGAGCCGCCCTCTCCGTATTTTCCGGCCGAAAAAATGACGAAATCAACAAAAACGGGTCCCCCGGGGGGCCCGTTTTTTGATCTCAGGGGCCGATCCACCGCCAGACACAATTTCCAAGGCACAACCCAATCAATATACGAAAAAAAGGCGAACAAAACAAGGGGAAATTGTTGTAATGTGAATAAAAACAATGAGTTGTTGCTAGGTCAACATTCCAGGGTGACGGCACGCGGAACGGACGACAGAGGGCGTCTACCAAGCAGATGATTGGGTAATCAGGCGGTCAAACGGGGTGCGAAATTTTTGGGGTTTCCCGGGGAAAGAGGCCGAGATTCCGCCCGACCCTATCCCCCCAACTCGTCTAGGAGGGCCTTGACCACTTTCTCGGCGTCGCGCTGGCGAAGCTGGTCATAGCGGATGGCCCAGATGTGGTCTTCGTAGGCCAGGTTGCGCAATTCCACCAGGAGCTTGTAGCGGGCGGGATTGGCCCGCAGCACCCCCAGATTCTGCCCTTTCATGCGCGCGCCGGCGCCCAGGGCGGGCAGGAGGTTCCGGGCCAGCTGGCGGGAAACCGTGTCGGTGCGTTGCCGGTTCTTGAAGTACAGCAGGGAGACCGCCTCGCCCAGGGCGGGTACGTTGTCGGCGTGGAAGCTGAGGAATACCTGCTTCTCCGCCGGCACTCCCCGGAAGGCCTCCTTGGCCACGGAAATCCTGGCGTCGAGGTATTTCTGGCCGCCCTTGGGCCAGGCCGCCGGGCGGTCCCGCTTGTTCCACGACGCACTGTTGAAAACCTCGTTGCGGTCGTGAACGAAGGTGTTGGCCACCGGGGCGTTCTGCCGGAGCAGATGGTTGGGGCTGAGCATGGTCAGGGTCACGTCGGCGCCGTTGAGCCTGAGCAGGACGTAGACGCGCAGTGATATGTCATAGACGTATTCATCCTCGACGATGGTGAAAACCTTGCCTTCTCCGTCCTTGGCTTTGACCGTCGTGCCGGGATCGATCCCGCCGTGTCCCGGGTCCAGGACGAAGTGCCATCCCGCCAGTCGGTTGCTCAGGCGGCCCATGTTATCGACGGTCTGGGCGAAGGAATTCCACAGGAGCTTGGCGTGCCGGTAGGCGACCGGGGCGGAAATCGAACTTTCCTCGAAATAGTCGGCGTATTTCTGGTACTTGGCCTTGGGGGCGGCGAAGTAGTAGGGACCGTTGGCCGCCTGGATCCGGTACACGCCCTGGACCGGGACGTTGACCATGCTCCAGTCCACGCCTTCACTGGTCCGGCGTTCGTTCTTGGTGCCGCCCAGCCCGGGCATGGGGCGGACCCGCAGGTTCTGGCCGGGATGGATGACCGACCCCTTGATCCCGTTCAATTTCCGCAGCTCGCGCAGGCCCATCTGATGCAGACGCGCGATTTCCGTCAGGTTGTCGCCTTTCTTGACCAGGTAGACGGAAGTCCGTCGGGCCGCCGCGGGGTTCAGCCTCAGTTCCTGTCCGGGGTAGATCCGGTCGGATTTCAGGTTGTTGAGGCGCTTGAGCTCCTCGACGGAGATGCCGTACCCCTTGGCGATCTCCCACAGGGCGTCGCCGCTTTCGACGATGTGCACCGTGGATCCGCCATCCTTGAGCCGCAGCTTCTGTCCGACGTAGATCCGGCTGCCGCCCAGATCGTTGATCCGCTTGAGGTCGTCCACGGTCAGCCCGAACTGCTGCCCGATCTCGCTGAGCGATTCCCCCTGCCGCACCACGTGCACCGCTTCGTCCAGGGGGGTGGGCCGCAATTTGAGCTGCTGTCCGACGTAGATCCGGCTGCCCCGCAGATTGTTCAGCTGGCGCAGCAGGGTCACGGAGACGTCGTGTCGGTCGGCGATGCCGGTCAGGGTGTCGCCCAGACGGACCACGTAGAGCTCGCTGTCCTTGCGGGGGATACGCAGCCGCTGGCCGATGGTCAGTTCATCGCTGCGCAGCTTGTTCCAGTCGCGGAGTTCCTGGACGGTGACGTCGTGCTTCCGGGCGATGACCGTCAGGTTCTGGCCGCGACGCACCTTGTGGACCAGCCAATCCTGGGCCCAGGCCGGGGGGGCGGGCAGGATCAAGGTCAACAGGCAGACCCATGTCAAAATGCGTCCGTGCATCGGGTCGAAACGGCTCCTTGCCTATGCCCCGGCGGCTCCTTCGCGACTCCTTCGCGATTCCTTAGCTAAGGGGCTTTGTATTCCTCGGCCTCCACGAAAACCTTTTTCACCCGGGGCCACTCGTCCTTGATGGCGGTGGTCAACCGGGCCACACCGTCCTCGATCTCGGTGGAGGTCATGCCGTCCGCAAAATCGAGACTGACGTTCACCAGAATATACTCCGGACCCATGTGGAGCGTCAGCACTTCATTGACATTTTCCACACCGGCCAGATTCGACGCCAAATTGCGGATTCCGGCGATTTTTTCCGGAGAAGCAGCTTCCCCGATCAGGAGATCCTTGGTCTCCACCGCCAGGAACCAGGCCGTGACCGCGAGGATCAGGCCGATGACCACCGAGGCGGCGCCGTCGATCCAGTAGAGGCCGGTCACCTGGCTCAGCCCTATACCCACGAAGGCGACGATGATTCCCGCCATGGCCGCCGAATCCTCGAACAGCACCACGAAGGTGGTGGGGTCCTTGCTCTCCTTCACCGCCTGGAGAAGGCTTCTTTGGCCGCGGACCTTGGAGAATTCCTTGAAGGCAAAAAACCAGGCGGCGCCTTCGAACAGGAAGGCGAAGGCTAGGACCAGGTAGTTGATCCGGACATTCACCATCGGTTCGGCGTGCTGGATGTGCTTGATGCCTTCGTAGATGGACACGCCGGCGCCAACGCCGAAAATCAGGATGGCCACCACGAAGGACCAGAAGTAGACCTCCTTGCCGTATCCGTAGGGGTGCTGGCTATCCGGTTCCCGCCGGGCGCGCGAAAGGCCCATCAAAAGCAGCACCTGATTGCCGGTGTCGACGATCGAGTGGATCCCTTCGGACAGCATGGCGCTGCTGCCGGTGAAGGCGGCGGCCCCGAGTTTGGTGACGGCGATCAACGCGTTGCCGACCAGGGCGGCATAGATGACTTTCTTGGATCCGGAATGCGCCATGGTTCTTCCTTGGTTCGACCTTGCCCAGGATGCGGGTAGGCCAATAGTACACTTTCGAGGCTCTGCGGCCAAGACACAGGTGAAAGGAGAAATTATCCGGTGATGGAAAGGCCGGAAATCACATGAATCTTGTTTCCGGGGGACCGTTTGTGGTATCATCCGATTTGCTGAAAAATTGAGGATGAACCCTCCTTGAACGGCCCTTTTGCAGGGTTTCGTTGAGGTGGGTGCCGGAAACCTGTGCCCAAGGGTTGGCGCCTGGTATTGGTTCGATTCGCCCCGTCAACTCAAGTGCCGCGGCCAGATGATCACCCGACCGCTTTCGCTCGTCAAATGAGGAGGAATCGCATGAGCTATCGTCAAAGAACCGGATTCGGGCTGATGGCGGCCCTGATGGTCCTGGCCCTGGGCGCTGGTTGGGCCTTCGCGCAGACGCCCCAGACCATCGTCATCGACGGGGTGAACGATTTCCTGCCCGGCAACCTCGCCGATGCAGATGGCGGAGATACCCAGTTTCCCGAGATCGACCTGGGGGACATCTACCTCACCAACGATGCGGTCAATCTCTACCTGGGATTCGCGACGGGGCCCGGCTCGTTTGCCACCAACCAGCTGGGATTTGCCATTGATCTCGGGACTCCTGACGGTGGCGTGGAGGATCCCTGGGGCCGCGCGATCGAATGGAGCGCGGCGACCAACAAACCGGATTTCATGTTCTACGTGAATCTGGACAACAACTGGCAGGCCAGCTACTTCTGGGATGCGGACGCCCCTACTCCGCAGTGGGTCAACATCGTCCAGGGCCCCGGCAGTCTCGGCTGGGCCACGGGCACCGATTTCCGGGAGCTGGCGGTCATGCTCGGCAGCCTGGGCGTCAGCCCCGGCAGCATCATCAACTGGGAACTGTGGTTCACCCAGGACAGTCCGACCAAGGGTCCGCTGGACTGCGCCGCCAACGACGGTGCGCAGTTGAGCGTCCCCGGATTCACCCTGTGGGACACCGCTTCGCCCATCCCTCTGACGAACTACTTCGCCTACACCGTCCAGGCCGCTGCGGATCCGGATCCTCCCACCTTGGACCAGGTCCAGGTCCCTTTTGAAAATTTTCCGGCGAACAACGTCTTCGACGTCTACTTCAACGAACCGGTTGACCAGGCGTCCGCCGAAACGGTCGGCAACTACGCCTTGACCGGCGCCACCGTGACCTCCGCCACCCGTGACGGCAGCGACCCCAGCATTGTGCAGCTGGTACTGGCCAATCCGGGCATCGGCGGCTCGGCCGGCCTCTTCACCCTGACGGTGACCGGTGTGCAGGATCTGGCGGGGAACACGATCGTGGCCGACGGCGTCGCCAACACCTCGTGCTTCGCGTTGAAGGACATCACCTTCCGCGGCAGGATGAGCTTATTCCTGGCCAACACCTCCGAAGTGCCGCCCTACGAATTCCACGTCGAGGGGGACAAGGCGCCCCTGACCTTCGGGCCTCTGGGCGACACTGGCGCCATGATAGACACCGGCGTCGATGACATCTGGGAATTCAGCACCACCATGCTGTACGCCGGTGACTGCATGGCCGGCACCGCCACCGAATCCTTCGAGTGGAAGTTCAACTTCAACCAGAACATCTATGAACCCATGGCCGGCAATCGCTCCCACACCCTGGACCTGGCCAATGGTGCGGAGGACATCATCGATGTCTGGTGGAACGACGAGGATCCGACCCAGTTCACCCTGCACGACATCGACGTGCTGTTCTTCGTGAACATGAACAACACCGCGATCGCACCGGGCGACACCGTGAGCATCAACGGTTCGGTCGCGCCCCTGACCTTCGACGAACCCTCGCTCAATCAATTGGTGGACGACGGCAGCGGGGCCGACGCGGTGGCCGGCGACGGCATCTATTCCACCGTCATTACTTTCCCGGCCGGGTCCAGGAAAAGTGTCGAATACAAGTTCCTTCTCAACAGCCTTTGGGAGTGCGAAGGGTTGGGCGACCGGAACGTGTTCCTGAACGACGAACTGTACGACACCATCGGCGGCGCCCTCGGACCCCTGACCCTGCCCTCGGTGAACTTCGACTTCTGCAACGCCATCTGGCGGGCGGTCGAGGTGGTCTTCTCGGTCGATTTCAACAACACGGCCTGGGAGAACATCGACGAGTTCGATGTGGTCGGTGTCAACGGCACCCCCAACAACGCCGAGCCCCCGACTTTCGACTGGACCATCCCCTCGTTGAACGAGATGAAGGATGACGGCGTGACGCCGGACCTCGTGGCCGGCGACAAGATCTACACCGTCAGCGTCATTTTCCCGGACACCAGCGCCCAGAACGTGGACTACAAGTTCCTGTTCAATGGTGAGTACGAGGGGTCCACGGTGGCCAACCGGTTCTTCGCCATCGAACCGGACAACTACGACGCCGTCGGCAACCCGCAGATCCTGCCGGTCGACGTGTTCCAGGCCCTGGGCCTGAGCGCAGTGCCTCACCTGGGCCTGGCGGATCTGCTTCTGGACCAGAACACCCCGAACCCGTTCAACCCCAGCACGAAGATCCGTTACAACGTGACCCGTGCGGGTGCCGGCTCGCTGCGGATCTTCAACGTGCGTGGAGAGCTGGTGCGGACCCTGGTGTCCGGCAGGTTCGAGGCGGGTCCCGGAGGGTGGCCCGCCCTTCGGCCTGCCTGGGCGGCTTTGACTTGGTGTTATCAGCACCTAGATTGAGCGATTCTCACCAGCGATCTGCACCAAGCTCTTGCGCTCTGGATACTTGCAAAAAGTCTCGACAGACCTTCGGGTATGTCTTGAGTTTTTTGCAAGCACCAGAACATC
>RCNC010002036.1_pt1 | contig 13534 bp, 7 predicted proteins | sample 2041301 | NCBI WGS metagenome assembly RCNC01 (sample SAMN09708231, study PRJNA481090) | Marine sediment metagenome, whole genome shotgun sequencing project. | biome: marine sediment; feature: ocean; material: sediment; isolation source: Sewage treatment plant 13A marine sediment (STP13A) ... | reverse complement strand
GGAGATCATGACAAATACCCTGCCTGTGACAGGACCTTCGTGGGCGGACGCCGGATAGGATATACGAAACCTGGCCTCTGAGGGAGCCTGAGCCGAAAGGGTCCCGGGCACCAAAGCCTGGAGCAAAAAAGCGAACAGGACACCGGCCACAGCTTTGACTTGGGTCGGAACGTGACGGAGGGTCTCGAAATGTGCCATTGTTGAAACTCGACCTTGGGGGGATGATCAGATCAATTTTCTTTTTCCTGGTCCAATGGACGCTGGGATGCGCAAATGGGCAAGTTCGAGCTATCATTGGGGTTTATTGATTTCACCGAGAACGCAGGCACGGAGATTCCTACTCAGCAACCCGGCCAGTGCCTGTGAAACCTGACCATTCCGGAGGCGAGAGCCATGGTCATTGGAGTCCCCAAAGAGATCCACCGGCAAGAGAACCGTGTTGGGCTTTCCCCCTTCGCCGTTTCACAACTGACCGCCGAGGGTCACACCGTCTACGTGGAAAACGGTGCCGGCGTCCCGGCTCACTTCACGGACCGGGATTTTGAGGAAGCCGGCGCCAACATCGTCTATGCTCCGGAGGAGCCCTACCACAGGACGGACCTTGTGTGCCGAGTCAGTCGGCCTTCCACGGAGGAGCTCGATCTTTTGAAGCCCGGTAACATAGTCATCGCCTTCCAACATCTGGCGGTGATCCCCCGGGAGAACGTGGATCGGTTCCTGGAACTCGAGGCGACGCTCATCGGCTATGAGGTCATCACGGATGACACGGGAGACTTCCCGGTGTTGAATCCGTTCAGCGAGATGGCCGGCCAGATGGCGATCCCTCTGGCGACCCACTATCTCCAGACCACCAAGGGTGGTCGGGGCATCCTCCTGGGGAACGTCCCGGGTGTGCCACCTGCAACGGTTCTAATCATCGGTGCAGGAACCGTGGGTTTCGCCGCGGCGCGCTCCGCTTTGGGAGACGGAGCCCACGTGCTCGTGGTCGACAATGACATGTCTCAGCTCCGGAGTTTGAGTCGGGATTTGATTGGTCGACCTCATACGGCCATTGCCACCAACGAGCGGCTCGCCCGGTACTCGGAAATCGCCGATGTCGTGGTCGGAGCGGTCCTGCGACCCGGGGCCCGAGCCCCCCATCTCATCACGGAAGAGATGGTGGAGAAGATGAAACCGGGGAGCGTGATCATCGACGTTGCGGTCGACCAGGGAGGCTGCATTGCCACCACCCGGCCCACCACATTGGATCGGCCCACCTTCATGCAACACGGTGTCGTTCATTACGGTGTGCCCAACATGACCGCCAACGTTCCGCGGACGGCCTCGAGGGTCCTCACGAACGCCGCTCTTCCTTATGTAAAAGCCCTGGCCCGGAAGGGGCTCAAGGACGCCCTGCGGGACGACTCCGCCCTTGCCGGGGCCGTCTTCACCTTTGAAGGCAAGATGGTCAACGAAGGGTTGGGCGAGCATTTCGGAATCCCATTCACCCGTATTGAAGACCTCCTGAGTTAGGGAGGTGAACCATGAATTGGCTGGCGGATTATAAAGCAAAACTGCGAACCGCCGAGGAGGCGGTAGGGTTCATAAAAAGTGGTGACCGGGTCTACTACGGTGGGAACGCCGCAATCCCGCAAGCTCTGGTCAGGGCTCTGGCTGAACGCCGAGCCGAACTGGAAAACGTCCAGCTCAACCATGTACTCCTCCTGGGAGACGATCCTCTCTCCGCCCCGGAGATGGCAGGCCACTTCCGCCACAATTCCCTCTTCGTGGGCCCTGCAGACCGCGAAGCCGTCAATGACGGCCGGGCGGACTATGTACCGATTTTTCTGTACAAGATCCCTCGATTGTTCTCCGAACGGGTTGTTCCGGTGGACGTGGCCATGATCGCCGTCTCGCCTCCGGACGAGCACGGCTTCATGAGCTTGGGGGTGGAAACGCTAGCCTCCAGGGCCGCCTGCACTGCCTCCAGACACGTTATCGCACAGGTGAATGAAAGGATGCCCAGGGTTCTCGGGGACTCCTTCATGCACGTGAGGAATGTGGACTCGATCGTTGAGGCAACGGAGCCTCTGCCGACCCTGGAGCCTGGGCCGCCCAGTGAGGTGGAACTGGCCATCAGTCAGAACGTCATCAAGCTCATCGAGCCGGGAATGACCGTCCAGATGGGCATCGGGGGGATTCCCGACGCCATTTATGCATCCGTTGACGGTAGCCTCGACCTGGGAATCCACACGGAGATGCTCTCGGATCAGGCGATGAAGGCCATTGAGCGAGGGGTGGTGACCGGTGCCAAGAAGACGCTCCACCCGGGGAAGGTCATCATCACCTTTGCCCTTGGGAGCGATGAGCTCTACGCCTACCTGGACAACAACCCCCTCATCGAAGCTCATCCGGTGGACTATGTGAACGACCCCTTCATCATCTCCCAGAATGAGAAGATGTTGGCCGTGAATTCGGCGGTGGAGGTGGATCTGACGGGTCAGGTCTGCTCCGACTCCATCGGGACCTACATCTACTCCGGATTCGGTGGTCAGGTCGACTTCATTCGAGGGGCAGCCCGATCCAAGGGTGGGAAGCCGGTAATCGCGGTGTCGTCCACGGCCAAAGGAGGCACAATCTCCAGGATCGTGGCCATGCTCAAACCAGGTGCCGGCGTTGTCACCAGCCGGGCTGACGTGCACTACGTGGTTACGGAGTTCGGGATAGCCAATATCTTCGGGAAAAACCTCAGGGAACGAGCCGAGGCCCTCATCAAGATCGCCCATCCCGATTTCCAGGACGAGCTGGAGAAACAAGCGAAGGAGCGGAAACTCCTGACCTGAGGGGGGTCCTGGTCAGTGTAGGACAAAGAGCGGGCCCTCTTCGGGGGCTCGTTTCCTTTACAGGGTCGCCGATCCGGGGAGATCTCCCAATGTCCTGGCTGAAATGCCAGCCCTAAATGCCGGGGGGGGAGCCTCCCGGGGTCGAGTTGAGTATCTTGGGTTCAAATCTCCTGAATGCGCCGTCCAACCCGAACCTCAGACCGGCAAAGAATGAGCCTCCTTCATCTATTCAGAACTCCTGGCCTCTCCCCATCTCGGACCCAGCAACTGGTCACCCGAACCACGGGTCTGATGGGATCCCCCCTTCGGGGTATCCGAACCGAGGCCTGCTATAACATCAAAACCTCCGGCCCCCTTACGGCCGGAGAGATGGAGACCCTCCGGTGGCTTCTGGCCGAGACCTTCCATCCGGAAGGCTTCGGGGACCAAAGCTTCTTCTCCGAGGGAGAGCCGGTTCTTGAGGTGGGGCCCCGGATGAACTTCACCACGGCCTGGTCGACCAATGCCGTCAGTATCTGCCGGGCTTGTGGTCTGGGTAAGGTGGAGAGGATCGAGCGGTCGAGGAGGTTCCTGGTGGACCGGGATTCTCCCCTCAGCCCGTCGGAGGCCGACGCCTTCCTCTCACTGGTCCACGACCGGATGACGGAAACCCGGTACGTCGAGCCCCTATCGTCCTTTGAAACGGGAATGGTCCCAGAGTCCGTATTCACCATTCCGGTCATGGAAGAGGGGCGAGCAGCCTTGGAACAGGTGAACCGGGACCTTGGCCTGGCCTTCGATTCGTGGGATCTGGACTACTACACGGATCTATTCGTCAACCGAATCGGCAGGAACCCCACCTCGGTGGAAGCTTTCGACATCGCTCAGTCCAACAGCGAACACAGCAGGCATTGGTTCTTCAAAGGTAAGCTCATCATCGATGGGCAGGAGATGCCGGACGATCTCCTCTCTTTGGTCCAAAGGCCGCTGGACGCCCATCCCTCCAACAGCGTTATCGCCTTCAAGGACAACTCCAGCACCATTCGAGGTTATCCGATTCAAACCCTTTTCCCGAAAAAGATCGGTTTCCCCTCCCCCATGGGGATTTCGGAGCCCGAATACGACATCCTGTTCACGGCGGAAACCCACAATTTCCCATCCGGAGTGGCGCCCTTCCCCGGTGCGGAAACGGGCACGGGAGGCAGGATCCGGGATACCCACGCCACAGGTAGAGGGAGCCTGGTTGTCGCCGGAACCGCTGCATATTGCGTTGGGAATCTTCAGATCCCTGGGTATCCCCTTCCCTGGGAGGACAGTTCTTTCCTTTACCCCCCGAACCTCGCCTCCCCCCTGGATATCGAAATTGAAGCCTCCAACGGGGCTTCAGACTACGGGAACAAATTCGGTGAGCCGGTCATTCAGGGGTACACACGATCCTTCGGCCTCAGGATCCCCAATGGGGAACGGCGGGAGTGGATCAAGCCCATCATGTTTTCAGGTGGCATCGGCCAGATGGACGCGGGGCACCGGGAAAAAGGCTCCCCCGAGGTAGGGATGCTGGCGGTCAAATTGGGAGGGCCCGCCTACCGGATCGGGATGGGGGGCGGAGCTGCCTCGAGTATGGTCCAGGGCGAGAATGTAGAGGAACTGGACTTCAACGCCGTCCAGCGGGGCGACGCAGAGATGGCCCAGAAGGTCAACCGGGTCATCCGGGCTTGTGTTGAGATGGGGGAAGAGAACCCCATCGTAAGCATCCACGACCAGGGGGCCGGAGGCAACTGCAACGTTCTGAAGGAACTGGTGGAGCCCGCCGGCGCTCAAATCGAAGTCCGGTCCATACCAGTGGGAGACGATACCCTCTCCGTCATGGAAATCTGGGGAGCCGAGTATCAGGAACAGGACGCTCTGCTTCTGAGGCCCGAACACCGGGGGCAATTCCAGGCACTGTGCGATCGGGAAAAGGTGCCCGTCGCCTTCGTCGGGATTGTGACGGGGGATGGTCGAATCGTTCTCCATGACGAGAACGACGGGTCCAAACCCGTCGAGATGGAGCTGGACCACGTCCTCGGAGACATGCCCCAAAAAACCTTTGAGCTCGAACGGGTCCAACCTCAAACCGAGCCCCTCACCACCCCCCCCGACCTTTCGATTCGTGGTGCGTTGGATCGGGTCCTGAAGCTCCTCTCGGTAGGATCCAAGCGGTTCCTGACTAATAAAGTGGATCGATGCGTGACCGGTCTGGTCGCCCGGCAACAGTGCGCCGGTCCCCTCCAGTTGACCGTAGCCGACGTCGCCGTCATCGCCCAGAGTCATTTCGGGGTCACCGGCGCTGCCACGGCCATCGGAGAACAACCCATAAAGGGACTTCTGGATCCCCTTTCCATGGCCCGCATGACGGTGGGTGAGGCCCTGACCAATCTGGTTTGGGCCCGGGTCAGCGCCCTCGGAGACGTGAAATGCTCCGGGAACTGGATGTGGGCAGCGAAGCTCCACGGAGAAGGAGCTGCCCTCCACGATGCCGCAGCCGCCATGGCCCAGGTCATGGAGGAGCTCGGGATCGCTGTGGACGGTGGGAAGGACTCCCTCTCCATGGCGGCTCTGGCTCCGACTCAGGATGGCGGCGAGGAGACCGTTAAGGCCCCGGGATCCCTCGTGGTCTCCGCCTACGTCACCTGCCCGGATGTCACCAAGACGCTCACCCCGGACCTGAAGCTTCCCGAAAGAGGGCAAATCTTCTTTGTCGATCTGGGCGGCGCCCGAAACCGCCTCGGTGGGTCTGCCCTGGCCCACGTATTCGGGCAGATCGGAGATCGGGCACCAGATCTGGAAGACGCGACCCTCCTCAAGGGGGCTTTCGAGACCGTCCAGTCACTCATCGAGAGGGGCGTGCTCACCGCTGGTCATGATCGGAGTGATGGTGGACTCATCACGACCCTCCTCGAGATGGCGTTCTCGGGGAACTGCGGCGTCGAGGTGAAACTTGAGGGCATCGGATCCAGCTCGGATCCCCTCCACCCGGCAGCCCCCCTGTCGGTGCTTTTTTCTGAAGAACTGGGACTGGTCTTTGAAGCTCCGGTGGAGGAGGGTGACCGCATTCTGGAAGCCTTCTGGGCGGTGGGCGTTCCCTGCTCGGCCATCGGGAGAACACTGGCCGAACCCAGAGTCAGGGTGTCCGTCGGTGGCGAGATGGTGTTGGATGAGGACATGCCCGAACTTCGGGACCTCTGGGAAGAAACCAGCTACCAGCTCGATCGCCTTCAGGCTGACCCTGATCGGGTGGATGAGGAAAGGGAGGGTCTCAGGGCCAGAACCGGTCCCGAGATCAGGGTGCCCTTCGAGAGGGGCTACACCCCACCCGAGATCCTGTCACGAACCGCCAAACCGAAGGTGGCGGTTGTCCGGGAGGAGGGTACGAATTCCGACCGGGAGATGAGTTCGGCTTTCCACATGGCCGGCTTCGAGGCCTGGGATATCTCCATGTCCGATCTCCTGGCCGACCGAATTCGACTGGACGATTTCCAGGGTCTGGGCTTCCCCGGGGGATTCGCCTACGCCGACGTCCTCGACTCGGCCAAGGGCTGGTCCGGTGTAATCCGTTTCAATGAAAAGCTCCTGGAGCAGTTCCAGATGTTCCAGGACCGGGACGACACCTTCAGCCTGGGCATTTGCAACGGGTGTCAGCTATCGGCCCTGTTGGGATGGGTCCCCTGGGCCGGCATCAAAACCCAGGCACAGCCGCGCTTCATCCAGAATTCGTCCGGCCGATTCGAGTCCAGGTTCGCTACCGTCCAGGTCATGGAGAGTCCCGCGATCATGTTGAAAGGGATGGAAGGAGCTCAGCTGGGAATCTGGGTGGCCCATGGAGAAGGCCGAGCCTATTTCCCCGAACCTGAGATCAGGGAAAAGGTTCTGGCTCAGGGCTTGGCTCCGGTCCGGTACGTGGATGACGAGGGCGAGCCCACGACACGGTACCCCATGAACCCTAACGGATCACCCCACGGCATCGCGGCTCTGACCTCCGTTGACGGGAGACACCTGGCCATCATGCCCCATCCTGAGCGTTCTTTCCTCACCTGGCAGTGGGGATGGACTCCGAAGGATTGGAAGGGGACAACAACGGCTTCACCCTGGTTGAAAATTTTTCAGAATGCCCGCGAGTGGTGTGGGGAAAGCTAATGAGGAATCTCCTCCACCTTGGGTCCCATGCTACCCCAACGGAAAGTGAATCGATGGGTAAGATCTCCGAAAAAGCCGGCAACCGACTGACGTTACGCCTTTTCCTCTCCATCGGAATTGCGGCAGGTTCACTCGTTCCCGGGACGGTCCAACTCAGAGCCCAAGCGCTGGAGTTGGCGGAAGCTCATGTCGGCGATGACTTCACTAGCGCCATCGAAAGATCCAGGGATCTGATTCGGGAGATCATGGAGGCCCAGGGGGTTCCCGGGGCCTCGGTAGCCGTAGGAATCGGAGGGGAGATTGTATGGTCGGAGGGATTCGGTTGGGCCAACATTGAGTTGGGGGTCCCCGTCACGACTCTCACCAAGTTCCGCATCGGGAGTGTCTCCAAAACCATGACCGCCTCGGCTCTGGGGCTCCTGGTAGAGCGGGGCCTCCTGGACCTGGACGCCCCGGTTCAGACCTATGTGCCGGATTTTCCCGAGAAGAGGTGGCCCATTTCCACACGGCAACTCGGGGGGCACATCGCCGGCATCCGCCACTACCGGGGGGCGGAAATGCTCTCTTCCGCCTACTACCCCACCGTTGAGTCGGGCCTGGAGATCTTCTCCGCAGACACCCTCATCTTCGAACCCGAAACGGCTTACTCCTACTCCAGTTACGGCTGGAACCTTCTCAGCGCGGTGCTGGAATCAGCCTCGGGCGAGGGTTTTCTGGGTTTCATGCGGGATGAGGTTTTCGAACCTCTCGGGCTCCGTCACACCGTGCCCGACCATAACGACTCCATCGTTGTCCACCGTACCGAGTTTTATGAGGCGGGGGCGGGCGGGGCCATCGTCAATGCTCCGTATGTGGACAACAGCTACAAATGGGCCGGGGGAGGTTTCCTCTCGACCCCGGAGGATCTGATCCGATTCGGCCAGTCCCACATGGGTCCTGGATTTCTGAAGGCGGGAACCCTCGAGGTGATTCAGGCACCTCAGAACCTCCGGAACGGGGAGTCCACCGACTACGGTATCGGGTGGAGGACCGGGTACCAGGAGGATGGAGACGTCACGCTCGGACATTCCGGGGGGTCTGTCGGGGGAACGACCCTCCTTATCCTTGTCCCCGAGCACGATCTCGTGGTGGCCGGGGTGGTGAACATATCGGGGCCGGCGGCTCTTATCGTAAATCAGGTCGCCCAGGTCTTCGAAAACCACCTGGAGGGGGGCTTCGACTAGTCCCCTCGACGAGTCTCCTTCCACTCCCCCTGGGTTCAGGCTTTCCGGAAGTTCGGGCATAGTACCCGTTAGACCCCCGGTTTTCGGATGACTCCGTGCTGGGTGGTGCCATTCATGGTGACCAGAGCCGGGCTGTCGAAGCGAATATGGCGCACCGGGCCAATCTCATCGACTGCCTCCACTTCGGCGAGCCAGTCCCAGTCGACAAAGCCCTCTCCCATCTCCTGGTTGATGGTGAAATACCCGATGTTCAGGGAGGTCAAATTCTGGAAGAAGTGGGTACCCTGGGAGGGCGTGACCCGGAAATCTTTAAAACCGGCCTCGATGATGACCTGGGCACCTGAGATATCCGCCCACCGAACGGGAATCCCCAACCATGAATGGGTCGATCCCCAGCGGCCCACCCCGACCAGAATGTATGGACGGCCCTCCTGGGTAAGGCGCGTATTGAACTGAGCAACTGCTAGAGCGCAATCCTGGCTCTTGGCCCGCTCGAACCGGTTCTTGTCTACCACCACCAGGTCGAGAATCTCATCCAGGTGTCCATGCCCCAGGACAGCAGGGCTCTCACAAATCAGCTCCGACTTGGGGACCTCCTCCATCTCGATGGCGTCCAGTTCACGGTTCGACGAAAGGGGCCGGAGTTGGAGGAAGGCAAATTCCTTCGGCTCCCCGGGGGGAGTATCCAGGTTCACGGCAAACTCGATTTCCACCGGCGAGCTGGTGCCCGCGGCTCCGACCGCAAGGAGTTCCTCCAGGATTTCGGCCAGGGGGAACATGTCGAGCTTCAGAATGGGGGCCATACTGACCAGGCGGATCCCGTTCCGGGAGAGTCCATCGTAAACAACGTTGTTTTCTGGTGAGAAAGTGGAGCCGACCCATTTCAGGACTCCGTGTTTCTCGGCAAGGTCCAGGGAAGCCTTCACCAACTCCCCGTCTTCGGGCTTCTCCGGCACACGGTCACTGCCCGCCAGCGGTAGAGCCCAAAACTCACGCTGGGAGTTGTCAACCATGTCCTCCACGGTTGAGAACTCCACGTTGTGCCGGGGAAAGGACGGACAGAATCGGAAGCAGGGTGATCCCTCTACAACCGTTTTGCCCAACCCAAGGGCCACGGCGGCGATCCCGTCAGCCGCAGTCATGGGGGCCGTGGGGTAGTAGTTGAAGGATCTGGCGACCCCGGCAAGGTCCGGGAAAAAAAGACCTTCCCGCTCCTTCCCGACGAGCTGCTGGACGATGACCGCCATGGCCTCCTCTTCCAACCGATACGGGGTGGCCTCGAGGAAGGTCTTGCTATGCCGGGAGAAGGTCGAGGCGTAAACCGCCTTGATCGCCTGGATCAACGACTCCAGCCGGACTGCCGGGTCCGGGTGGTCGTTGGGAAGCATCAGGGTTTCGAAGATGCCGGCGAAGGGCTGGTAAGGAGAGTCTTCCAGAAGGCTGGAGGATCGGACGGCCAGTGGGTGCGCGCTGGCAAATAGAAATGACGCCAACTGCTGCCTTGCCCCCCAGGGGAACCGCGCCTCGGCAAACCGCCGCATCATCTCACCCTCATCCTCTGATCGGAGGGAGAGGGATCGGAGGCCATTGGCATCCAGGAACTCATTAAATACGTCGGTGCCCAGAATGACCGCCGGGGGAACAAAGAGGCGAACGCCCGGAAAACGATCCTCCAGTCCGAACCGGTCCACCAACCTGGTGGCGAAGGCCAGCCCCCTGCCCTTCCCACCGATAGACCCTCCGCCGATCCTCATGATCCCGCCGGCATAGGAAAGGACTTCGGGATCATAATCCGCTACGGTGCTTCGGCTCTGCTCCCTCCGGTAAGCTCCGATCGATCGAATCAGATCTTCCCTCAGGTCCTCGATTGAGTCGTAGTCCGAAACTTGCCTCGGCCGTAAGCGGTAGGCCAAGGCAAACTCCCCACGGGCCCGGAGCCAGCTGGAAAAATCGTGTTTCTCCCCATGGTATCCGATGCTTTCAATCGGGACGCTCTCAAGTTTCTCCAGGAGGGATCGAAGGTCCCCGGCTCGATCCACTTCTTCGCCATGATCCTCCACCCGAAAAACAAAATCCCCAAAGAACGAGTGGTCTGTGAGGTACTGACGGATCTCATCCAGCATCTCCGGAGAGCCCTTGAGAACAAAACCGGACGCCACCTCCTCCGCCGATTCCCTGAATTTGGGGTTGCTGGATTGGAGGAGAATCGGAAGGTCAGGCCTGGTTTTCTTGATACGCTGGGCAAGTTCGATCCCTGCCGATGCAGAACTCTCTTCTCCGGCCTCAAGAGGGAATTGGACGTCGGAGATGACTCCCATGACGTTTTTCGGGAAGGCGTTGAATAGTTCCCATGCTTCGTCGAATGTCGTGGCCAGCAGGATCTTCGGCCTGGCCCTCATTCGGAGAAGTCGTTGGTAGAGGTTCACGCCCTCAGAAAAAATGCTCTGGGAGAGCTTCATCACTTCTGAATAGATCACGGGAAGGAAGGAGGAGTAGAACCGGACACTGTCCTCCACCACCAGGAGAACGGGGACTCCCAGGCTTGAGTCGAACTGCACGTTCACCCGATCCTCCCAGAGCTTCACCATTGCCAGAAGAACCCGGGCATCCCCCTGCCAGATAAACACCTCATCCAACTCTGAGAATCCATGCCGACTCTCGAAATCCTTCAGTTCCCGGTGGTCATAGGCCAATACCAGGACCGGGAGGTCCAGGCCGGAACTCCTCACGTCCTGGGCCAATTGCACCGCGTTCATGTCCCCGAGCTGGAGGGATGTGATGATGACGTCGAAGTGCTGTCCTCTGGCCAGCTTCAGTGCCTCCGCCCCGCTTGATACCCGGGTGAGGTTCGGCGCCTGACTCAGATTCAAATCCAGGAACTTGGTGAGGATCAGCTCATTCAGCTGGCCGTCCTCCGACATGATGAAGGACTCGTAAAGGCTGGAGACGAACAAGATGTTCTGGACCCTGAAGCGCATGAGGTCCTGAAGGCTTCCTGCGCGACCACTCTTTCCTTCAATAAAATCGGGGCGGTTTGGGACGGCCATGATGCTCCTGTTCTTACCTGGGAAGGGACGTCAAGAACCCGCCCCGTCGAATTTGGACAAAAAATAACATGGGGGCGCGCCGGAGCGCGCCCCCATGTGGTCCCCCAAGCGCGTTTTTACCCAACGCCAGGATTATCGATCAGACTCAGACTACTCCCTGATCCAACATGGAGTCGGCAACCTTCAGGAAGCCGGCGATGTTGGCGCCATGGATGTAGTTTCCGGGCTTCCCATAAGCAGCTGAAGCCTCGATACACTGAGTGTGGATGCTCTTCATGATGCCCTTGAGGCGGGTGTCCACCTCTTCACGGGTCCAGGAAAGCCTCAGGGAGTTCTGAGACATTTCCAGGCCGGAGACAGCCACACCACCAGCGTTGGCAGCCTTGCCGAGACCGTAGAGGACGTTGTTGTCCATGAAGATGTCCACGCCAGCCGGAACCGTGGGCATGTTGGCGCCCTCGGAGATGACGTATACGCCCTGGTTCACCAGGTTCTGGGCGTCCACGGCGTTGACTTCGTTCTGGGTTGCACTCGGGAAGGCGCACTCGGCCTTGTGATTCCAGAGTGGGTTGTGGTCCAGGTTCGGATCCAGCGGCGTGTAGACGGCGCTGGGATACTTCTCAGCGTATTCGCTGATCCGTCCGCGACGGTTGTTCTTGAGATCCATGACGAAGGCCAGCTTCTCACGATCAACACCAGCGTCGTCGAAGATGTAGCCGCCGGAATCGGAGAAGGTGGTGACCTTTCCGCCCAGGTCCAGAACCTTCTCGGCCGTGTACTGGGCCACATTCCCGGAACCGGACACGATGCAGGTCTTGCCTTCCAGAGTCTCATCCCGGGTAGCGAGCATCTCGGCGGCGAAATACACGGCGCCATAACCGGTGGCTTCGGGACGGATGAGAGAACCACCCCAGTTCAGGCCCTTACCGGTGAGAACACCCGTGAACTCGTTACGGAGTTTCTTGTACTGACCGAAGAGGAAGCCGACTTCGCGGCCGCCGACGCCGATGTCCCCGGCGGGGACGTCAGTGTTCGGTCCGATGTGCCGGAAGAGCTCGCTCATGAAGGCCTGTGTGAAGCGCATGACCTCGATGTCACTCTTGCCCTTGGGATCGAAGTCGGATCCGCCCTTACCGCCGCCCATGGGGAGGGTGGTGAGACCATTCTTGAACACCTGCTCGAAGGCCAGGAACTTGAGGATTCCCAGGTTCACCGAGGGGTGGAATCGCAGACCACCCTTGTAAGGCCCGATGGCGCTGTTCATTTCGATCCTGAAACCACGGTTGACCTGGACCTCGCCCTGATCGTCGACCCAGGGTACCCTGAAGAGGATGACTCTCTCAGGCTCGATGATCCGCTCGAGAACCTTCGTCTTCCTGTAGATGGGGTGCTTTTCATAAACGATCTGGATGGAGTCAGCGACCTCCTGTACGGCCTGGTGGAACTCTGGCTGTGCAGGGTCTTTCGCCTTAACGGATTCCATCAATTTGCCAACGTAGTCACTCATGCTCGTCTCCCTATACGGAGGTCACGCCCCGGGTATTCCCTCGGCGGCGCTTGGGTTGATAATCCCTTCAGAAAAAAAAGAAAACCGGCCCCTCCGGCTTGAAGCGGGAGGACCGGGAAAATACCCATTCGAATTTGGCCTGGCCGGGTATCCAAGAAAAAAGAGGAGGGGCTGCAACGGGTCCGGAAACACCGGCTGCCCTTCCCCCTCTCGGAGGCGGTACGTCCCCGGTACGGGGACACGATGGCTCTTTGTCCGTCCATCGGGAGAGAAGCCCTTACCACAGGGCCGCTCATCAACTCTTTATCGGCTTGTCTCAACACCCATTCCTTCATCCCATGGGCATCAAAAGAGACCAAAATTCACCGAGACGATCCGAGGCTGGGATAGGGCCTGGTCGACTCCCGTATTTCTTTGGCGGCAGAAGCTGGCCGTCCGGGTTTGATAGGGCAAGTGCCGTGCCATTTTGAGGCTCTAACGGCTCAACCCCAATATCCATTCCGCTATGTCGGAAATGACCTCCCCGGCCACGTGACCAACCACCGACACATACTCTTCTGGAGTGGCCGTCCCGGTACCGGAAATGAAGAGGTGACTGAGATCGGGATAGAGCTTCGATGAGAAGTCCGACCTCTCACCGAGGGCCTCCTCCCAGACGACGAGATCTTCGGGGGTGGACTGGTAGTCCCGTCCACCCTGTAGGACGAAGAAGGGCACTGAAACCGCCTTTGCGTCTTCCACAGGATTGACCCCGGCCAGTTCCCGCCAGTACGGCGGGGG
>RCNC010002742.1_pt1 | contig 13539 bp, 10 predicted proteins | sample 2041301 | NCBI WGS metagenome assembly RCNC01 (sample SAMN09708231, study PRJNA481090) | Marine sediment metagenome, whole genome shotgun sequencing project. | biome: marine sediment; feature: ocean; material: sediment; isolation source: Sewage treatment plant 13A marine sediment (STP13A) ... | reverse complement strand
TTTTATTTAATTTGGTTTAGTTTATTTTCCATTCTCTGCCGAGGATGACATCCTCTTTTCCTGTATCCGGGCCTTTTTACCCGTTCTGCCACGAAGGTAGAAGATCCTGGCACGGCGTACATGCCCCCGCTTATTAATATCTATTTTCTCAATAAAAGGGGAAGATGTTGGAAATATCCTTTCAACACCAATATTCCCTGATAATTTACGTACTGTAAAAGTCTCTGTCAGACCTGATCCCCTGCGCTGGATAACAACGCCACGAAACTGCTGTACCCTTTCCTTGCTTCCTTCCCTGATCTTATAGTGAACAGTAATCGTATCACCTGAATTAAATGAAGGAAAATTCGTTTCCTTTATAAAATTATTTTCGGCTGCTCTCAGTAAATCCATCCTGTCAATATATTAATTTTCAACGACTCTCAATTATTTTCAGGACGCGAATATACGAATATTTTTCGTGAAAAAAAGAAAGTGATCTCAAAAATAATCAATGTATTCAACGATTTATTAACAAGGCCTCAAAGCTAATTTTGGAGGTTTAATGAGCTTCGCCGATGACTTTGAGATTTTCTCCCTTGTCATCCGCGATCTTTTCGTACCACCAGTCAGGGTATCCGGGCTGATCCGGATTGGGAGGAATGCTTCCCCCGTGGCCGTTATAAATGAACTTCCCATCTTTTTCTTTCTTAACATTCCCGTCCATGTATTTGACGAGCAGGTAATGACCCAGTTCCTTCCAGCGTTTAAAAGTTCTTTCTCCAGCACTGATTGAATAATCAGTCAGAAATTCCCTTGCAAGATCAGGATCCCTGTTATAAAGCTCGAGTGCGGCTATATCCACAGCTTCTGTATTGTTAATATATTTTGTTTCCAACTCTGATTGTACCTTAAATACATCCGGGGTCATCAGGTCATATCTCATATAACAGAAATTTGATACAAAATTAAAAGCCCAGAAGGCTGAAGTTTCAGAGTAGGTGATCATATCCCCATTTCCAACTTCAAAATTCTCAGGGACACGTTCGATTCCACAATACATAGGATTATAAACAGTAGTGGCTGCATCATCCACACCAAACCAGAAAATGCCGCCTATCCAATCAGGCAACCAGTTTCTTGACTCGGTTACAAATGAGTAACCAGTCTGCTGGGTGGCTATAGCTCTCTCATTACAATAGGTCACGTCTCCAACCGACCAGGTCAATGGGCGCCAGCGGTAGGGATTGCGATAAGGTCCGGCACCAACGTCAGTTGTCATGTCAAGCGGTGTACCTTCATAATGGTCACGCATGCCATTCATCAGGTCATGCGCTGTCAGCTTGCTGCTTGGTTTTACCCACAAGGGCATCCTGTTTTCAAGATTCTCTCCTTTGGCATAATCCAGGTATTGGTCCATGCCACCTGTGATCTTATTGAAGAAGGACCATACCCTGGCTTCGCAAAACCTGGCACCACCGAAAGTAACCGGAGCATAGGTGTCTGAAAAACTGAAATCTTTGTCTTTACCGTCGAAATATCCCTGTTCCCTGGCAAAAGAAATAACATCTTCTGCATAGATGCAGTTTTCAGGGTCATCAAGAGGGAATGTAGTGATCCTTGCCTGGTTGGCATGGGCAGATACATATCCATCGGGTATTCTGCGGGCCACCCACACGGCACCCTTATTCCCGGTGCCCTTGCCAATAAGGTCCATGATCCAGACCTCGTTTTTGTCTGCAATGGAGAAGGATTCACCGGAACTGTAATATCCGTATTCTGCCACAAGATCACCCATTACCTGTATGGCTTCGCGTGCCGTCTTGGCCCGCTGCAGGATCAGGAACATCAGGCTGCCGTAATCAATGATCCCGGTTGTATCAACCAGCTCCGGGAGTCCCCCGTAGGTGGTTTCTCCTATGGCAAGCTGGTGTTCATTCATCAAGCCAATCACAGCATAGGTATGGGGAACCTGCTTGATCTTGCCGAGGTATTTCCCTGTATCCCATTCATATATATCCATCAGGCTCCCTGCAGTGTGGTCAGCTGCTGGACGGTGATATAATTCACCGTAAAGGAAATGGGCGTCAGCGGCATAAGTGATCATTGTGGCGCCGTTTACCGATGCCCCACGGGTTACCAGGAAGTTTGTACATGTGTTTGCATCCTGGACAGATAATGCACTTACTGTCAGGATTGCCATAAATTGAAATAAACGTTTCATATGTTTTGATTTATTTGCGTCCGACAAAAATACATGTTTTTGTATTTCCATAAACAAGAACCTGATGTTATGCAATCATATTTTCAATATATTTAACCAACCGGATGTTAACCCAATGTAATACCTAAATTTCGCGTATATGATATCTGAATGGATCAAACCAACTGAGTTTATGAAAACAACCTTCATCATCCTGTTAGGTTTAGTCTCAAACCTGGTATTTGCCGGTGGACTGAACATAGGGGTTGCAGCAGTCAGGATCACCCCCCCTCTGGGCACACCTATGGCCGGATATTATTATGTACGGGGTGCAGAGGGAGTTCATGATGACCTTTATGCCAAGACTCTTATCATAGAAAAGGAAGGGACCAGGGTGGCTATCGTTTCCTGTGACCTGATTGAAATTCCAGCAGAACTGGCAGCCGATATCAGGGACCTTGCCTCAACGTCAACTGGCATTCCTGCTGCACATATCATGATCAGTGCTACCCATTCACATACAGGTCCTGTTATTCTTTCTCCTGCAAATATGTATGGCACAGATGGGAAGGTGCGGGAATTACTTTCGGACTATATGAAAGAGTTACCTGGACTGGTCGCTGAGAGTATCATCCGTGCCAATAATAAGATACAGCCTGCCACCCTGTCATTTGGAAGGGGTTATGAGGAAACCATCAGTTTTAACCGGCGCTTTTTTATGACAGACGGAACCGTGGGATGGAATGCGGGAAAACTGAATCCAATGATCATTAAGCCGGCTGGACCCATAGATCCGGAAGTGGGAGTTCTCTATGCAGAATCTATAGAAGGGAAAGCCTTATCAACCTACGTCAATTTCGCATTGCACCTCGACATTACTGGTGGACTGGAGATATCAGCCGATATGCCATATACCCTGTCTGAGATCCTTGGCGGGTTTAAGGGAGAAGATATGATCACCCTCTTTGGGCAGGGCTGCTGCGGGAATATCAACCATATTAATGTGAAATCCGGAGAACCTCAGAAAGGGCATGATGAAGCCGGACGTATTGGTACGGTGCTGGCAGGTGAGGTGATAAAAACCTATACCCGGTGTAAACCCCTGGAAGTTGATGAGATCCATGCCAGGAGTGAAATAGTGGGACTCCCGCTGGCAGCATTTTCAGATGATGAGCTTGAGCGTGCGCAGGAAATAACAGAAAAATTCGGAGAAAGGAATGCAGCGCCATTCATGGAAATGGTGAATGCCTTTAAAATTGTCGATGTCTATGAAAGGAAAGGTAAACCCATAGAGGCAGAAGTCCAGGTTTTTACCCTGGGAAATGATTTTGCCATTGTCAGTTTACCAGGAGAAGTATTCGTTGAACTGGGAATGTACATCAAGGAGCGTTCTCCCTATCCCGGCACCATGGTCCTGGAATTGACCAATGGTTCTGTCGATTATATACCTGACAGAAAAGCTTTTGTGGAAGGAAACTACGAGGCGGTCAGTGCCAGGTGTGCACCCGGTTCCGGTGAATTCCTTGTCGAAAGGGTGTTGGAGATCCTGAATGAAATGAAAAATAACAAACCGTGAGATACCTTCTAAGCTTTTGCCTGATATTGATGACCCTGTCGGCTGCTGCCGCAGATCATAATCCCATCATCCCCCAACCTCAAAAGCTTAGGTACGGAACATCACAGTTTGGCCTTAATGACGTCAGTATTGGATTTACAGGGACTCCATCCAGCGAAGACATCTTTGCTGCAGGAGAACTTGCTGCTTTCCTTTCCGGGATCTCAGGCAAACCTGTAAATATCAGTGAATCTCTTACCAGTAGTTCCTCAATACTATTCCAGCGGACCGGAAATGTGGATCCCCTGCCCATGCCAGCTGAGACCGCCGGGCCCGATTCAAGGGAAGCTTATAAGATCCATATCGATGTGGAACAGGTGAGGATAGAGGCAAAATCTTCTGCTGGTCTGTATTATGCCGTGCAGACACTTCGTCAGATGGTAGAAGGCAGGGGAGATGATGCCTTTTTGCCTGAATGTGAAGTGGTAGACTGGCCCTCCATGGCTTACAGGGGGTTTATGATGGATATGAGCCACACACAGCTCCCATTGATAGAAGAGATCAAAAGACAGATCGATTTTCTGGCCCGCTGGAAGTCCAACCAGTATTTGTTCTATTCAGAAGCCAGCATAGAACTCGAGGGTTACCCTTTACTGATGGCCAATGCGAGATTCACCAAAGAGGAAGTCCGCGATATCATAGCATATGCAAAGAAACGCCACATCGACGTCATTCCCAATATGGAACTGTACGGTCATCTACATGACCTGTTTCGGCTGGAGCATTATGCAGACATGGCCGTGATACCCCATGGCGGGGAATTCAGTCCTAATAATCCTCGTGTTGAACCTTTGTTGGGGGACTGGATTGCCCAGGTAGCAGATCTTTTCCCGAGTCCCTTTTTCCACATAGGGTTCGATGAGACATGGTTGATCAAGAAAGAAGCAGAGAAATTGGATCTGCCAGCTGAGGCGCTTTACCTTAAAATGTTACGGCGGACAACAGACCTGGTTGAAAGGGAAGGTAAAGTCCCCCTGGTCTGGGCGGACATGCTGCAGAAATTCCCCTCCATTATTCCGGAGGTCTCAGAAAAAACCATTGCGGTTCCCTGGCATTATTGGCCAAAGGAAGAAACAGCATATGACCGGCTGCTGGGTCCGTTTGAAGCTGAAGGGATTCCTATGATCGTACAGTCGGCCCTGATAAACTGGAACTGGGTATACCCGGTTTTCGGAATATCTTTTGAGAACACCGATCTTTTATTGAAAGTTGGCAGAAAATACAATGCAATTGGCTTCATTAATTCGGGCTGGACAGATGATACCCAGACCATCATGCGCATGAGCCGTCCGGATCTTGCCTATGGATCCGCAGCTTCCTGGCAAAGTGGGACAATGGACAGGGAAAGATTCTTCGGTGACTATTGCCGGGTTCAGTATCCTGTGGATCTCGCCACCCTGGTTGAAAAGTCCCTCGTGGCTCTTACTGAGTCAGAATCACTGATCAGGCAAGTAGTTGGGAATACGGACCCCGCCTTATTTGCAAATCCTTTTACAAAAAAGTCACTTGATAATATTGAGCAGCATAAGGATCAGTTGCGGATTGGCCGCCTGGCTGCCGAGGTGGCGCAGATCAACCTGAGGGAGGCCCTGGAATACAGCATGGATACCATTACTCTCTATGCCATGCTTACCGGTGCGAAAATGCTGGATTACCTTTCTTTAAAATATATCTATGCCGGTGAAATTGCCGAATTCTGGCAGCAACTGGAAGAAGCTGAAGATAAAGACGAAATGCGGCGTTGGATGCATATGGAAGTTTCATTTAAATACCATACCCGGACATCGGATATGCTGGACGCTGTCATCGAGTTAAAAGAGATGTATGAAAAGGCCTGGCTGAATGAATACAACACGTTCAGGCTTGGCGTTGGACTCGGGAAATATGACCTGGAATTCCAGTACTGGCTGAAAATGCAAAGAAGAATGGATGAGATCCGCAGCCATTATGAAGCCGGTGAAAAACTTCCCACGCTGGAATCCCTGTTTCATTGAGTAAAAATAAAAGAAAGATCATGATAAACATCAGCAAAAGAACAGTAGCCATCACGCTTATTTCTGCCTTAATTTTATTTTCCTTCAGTGCCGGAATAAGAGCGCAGAAGCCGGGAACTACCAAACATGAAGGAAAGATTTGTAATGTTAAGTCCTTCTCTATGAACAAGATATGCAAAGAGTGGGATGGGCAATGGGAGGGTATTACCGTTGCCTCGGATGGTAATTGCTATTTTGGTACATCTACCCATTCCAGGGGACATGGAGCAGGGTTTCATAGGTATAATCCGGTAACAAAGGAGCATACCATGCTTGCTGAGGACATGACACTGGTATGCGGGGAAGGAGATACTGAAACCCAGCAGGGCAAGATCCACAGCCCCATCGTGGAATGTGACGGCTGGCTATATTTTACCACCCACCTGTCCAATTACTGGCCTGAAGGCATTGAGCTTTACACAGGCGCGCATGTAATCGGTTATGAACTGGCCACAGGTAATTTTCGCGATTTTGGCGTAGTTAAGCCAAGGTATTCCATATACTCCGCCATAAATGTCGACCCGGATCGAAAAATATTATACGTATTTGTTGCGCCATTCCATGACGAACTCATTAAAAATGGAGGGTGTTATTTATACAGCATAGACATAGCTTCAGGTGCCAAGAAAGAACTTGGCCAGATAACGAAAGGGCAAACCGGGGCATGTTTCTGGTTTTATGTGGATAATGAAGGTAATTGCTGGTTTAACCTGTGGAAATTACATCAACATTATGAGCATGATACAGGCAATCTATATTGTTACCGCGTCAGTACAGGTAAAATAGTAACCTACGAAGATGTACTACCGAAAGGCGAGCTGATTGACGGGACTCCTGTTACCGACGAGAAATTGCTGGGCAGCCGTGCATGGACCTGGGCACAGGCCCTTCCGGGAAAGGACAAATGCCTTTTTACAATGGGAAAAGCGGGAGGAGGTGATGAGCGCCTATGGATCTTTGATCCATCAAAAAACATAAATAAAGGTAAGGCTTTCCAACCCCTTGCATCCATTGGCTCAACTTTCCTTGAAACTGCCCTGGGCGGAGACAGGCTCTATTTTGTCCAGTACGCATCCCTTGAAGACCAGCGGACCCAGAGCGCTGAATCGAACAGGGAAAATGATCCGGATGAAGTAGGTTATGATGAAAACCTGCACCTCCGGAGCATTTCCATACTCCCGGATGCTGACCACAGCATTACCGATCATGGGAAGATTGTAGACCAGGATGGTCGGGCTGCCCGTATGATCAATTCACTGGCGGCTGATGATGAGGGACGGGTTTATATGATGGGCAGCTGGTATATCAAATCATTAAAGGAAGCTTCTTTGCAGATCTTGTTTTATGATTATCCAGGGGAGCAGATCTATGAGCTGGTAAAACGGGGTGAATTCTTTGCCGTCGCCGAAACAGAAAAATAATAATACATTTTTCACATATGAAAACAGTACTGAAATGCCTGATGGCAGCCTGCTGTCTCACCCTGCTGGCAATCGGGCCCCTTAACGGCCAGATTAAGTTCAAGGATGTTACAAGGAAGGCCGGTCTCATAGAACCACTGCGCGGTATGAAGGGCCACGGGGCTGCCTGGGGAGATGTGACAGGTAATGGTTATCCAGATTTGTTTTATGGGACTTTTGCCATTTACAGTAAGACAGATTGGAATGTACGCGGGCATACAGGTGGTGCCTCCCCTAATAAGTTATTACTCAATAACGGGAACGGAACTTTTACCGAGGTTTTGGATTCACCCATTCGCGTAAAATCATGGAATTCCGGGGCGGCTTTTGCTGATTTTGATAATGATGCAGACCTTGACCTCGTTATTTCTCACCAGCATCATATCGACATACCCTATGGGAAACTCGGTAATTTCCTGTATGAAAATGACGGCAAGGGGAATTTTACCGATGTAACGGAGCAATCCAATCTGTATTTTGACGCTCCTTTCCTGGGGCGTTCAACCATGGTATTTGATTATGATGGGGACGGCCTCCTGGATGTTTTCATGCAGGAAGACTGGGTGCTGGCTGACAAAGGAGGATCAAATTCCCGGCTTATGAAAAATATGGGCAACCTGAAATTCAAGGATGTTACAGCAGAGGCTGGGTTCCCTCATGGATACAGGAAAGGGTTCTATGGACTCGGAGGTTTTACGGCTGATATAAATGGCGATAATTGGCCCGATGTGTTTTTTGCACATAGCTGCCGGATGTTCATCAATAACCAGGATGGCACATTCCATGAGAAACAGTACGACCTGGTGGATCCCGCTACCAGGGAACCTGCTACGGTAAACCCGGACTGGACCTGCGGGGCAGACCTGGGTGACCTGGACAATGATGGCGATATGGATTTTGTCATAGGAGATCACCTGGACTACCGGGATAGTGCGAACCATCATATATATATTATCCTGAATGAAGGTAATGATGTGCACGGGGATCCAATTCTCCGGGATATAACCTTTGATGCAGGGATAGAAAAATCGAATTTACGGGCACCGCATATTGAGCTCCAGGATATTGATAACGATGGAATGATAGATATTATGACCGCTGTATGTGATAAATTTATCTACCGCAATGAGGGTGTCGTGGATGGTATCCCCCGGTTCGGGAAGCCGGTTGAAACAGGAGTTGTCGGGGGGATTGGATACTGGGCTGCCGGTCCACTGGGAGATTACGACCGTGACGGAAAGCTGGATTTTATTGGTCCTGACTGGGAGCCGGCCTATGCATCGCCATTGCTCAGGAATATATCCAAATCTGCAAAGAATTACATTGCCATTAAGCCTGAATTGAAAAATAGTCCTAATCGAAACGGAATAGGGGCAAGGGTTGAGATCTACAAAGCCGGTATGCTGGGAAAAAAAGATGGCTTGCTGGGAACCCGTATTATTTCGGTTTCGAATGGCTACAGTTCAGGCTCTGAAGCCATCGCCTATTTTGGTGTACCGGATAACAAAACAGTAGATATCCGGATGACTATGCCCGCAGGTGGAAAGGTATACACGCGCATAGGAGTTGAACGTAAGCAGATGGTCATTATCAATGAATAAAAAATTGTATCCATAACCCAAAAGAAGCATTAAGCATGAAAAGAATCACTGTCCTGATTACCGCTCTGATTATTTCTTTCCTACCTACCTTCGGGGGGTCTGTTAACATCATCGACCATGGTGCAAAAGGAGATGGTGAATTCCTGAATACCAAAGCCATACAGGCTGCTATAGACCAGTGCCATGAGAAGGGTGGCGGGACAGTCTATGTACCAGCCGGAACATATAGAACCGGGACAATTATACTAAAAAGTCATGTCAGCCTGTTCCTTGAAGCAGGAACAGTGATTCTGGGAAGCACTGATTTAAAGGATTACCCGGAGATATATCCGGCCTTCCGGTCCTATACAGATGTAAATTACGTGGACAAAAGCCTGATCTATGCAGAGAAGGCAGAAAATATCAGCATTTGCGGGAGAGGTACCATTGATGGACAGGGTGAGTCAACTGTATTTGATCTCCCGGGACGGGAAAACTATAAGAAACGGCCTTATTTAGTAAGGATGGTAGAATGTCATAATGTACTGATCACAGGCATCAGCCTTATCAACTCTCCCATGTGGGTGCAGCATTACCTGGCCTGTGAAGACCTGGTAATCGAAGGCATAAAAGTAAAAAGCCTGGTCAATCACAACAATGACGGCATTGATATTGATTGTTGCAGCCGGGTGAGAATCAGTAACTGTGACATAAACAGCGGGGATGATGCTATTGTCCTGAAGGCAACTGCCCCTAGGGATTGCGAAAGGATCACCATCAGCAATTGTATCCTTCGCAGCCGATGTAATGCCATTAAGCTGGGAACAGAATCTACAGGTGGTTTCAAAGATATCCTGGTCAACAATTGTGTGATTTATGATACACGCCTGGCTGCGCTTGCCCTGGAAATGGTTGATGGTGGGACGGCAGACAGGATTCAGATCAGCAACATAAGTGCCAATGGAGCAGGGGGTGCTATCTTCATCCGCCTTGGCAACAGGGCAAGACATCACCTGGACCTGGGGTCAGGAGGTGGGAAAAAGTACTATTTTGGGGAAAATGAGAAACTTGATGAAGTAGGTATGGGTGAGATGAAGAACATTAGCATCAGTAATTTCATATGTACTGGTGCAGATTCAGTCGGTTGTTCCATTACTGGGGTTCCTGGTTTCGAAGTCAGGAATATCACCCTTAGGGATATCCATATTTCATTTGCCGGTGAAGGTAAGGGCATGTACACAATAGGGGAGGTTCCGGAAAATGAGTCCGAATACCCTGAATACCAAATGTTTGGTAAATTGCCAGCCTATGGCATTTATACCCGACATGCAATGAATGTATCCTTCTATAATGTCAGGCTTGATTATGGAAAAGAAGAACAGCGGCCAGCCCTGGTATTCGATGATGTTGAGGGTCTGGTCCTTGATAACCTCAAATTGAAAGATCCTTCCGGGGAAGGCCCTTCTGTTGATTTCAAAAATACCCGTAAGATAAAAAGTGACCGTGACTACTGAAACATGCACTGGTCCTGGCTAATAAACCTTTATTGCTAATAATTGACTTATTATGAAAAAAATCCGTCATTCGTTTGTGCTTCTGGTAATCCCGGCAATGCTGTTCCTTACTACTCAGTGCTTTTTAAATTCCAACGATAGGAATTTCAAAACCAATGAAATCAACCTGGACAGGCTAAATAAGGTAGCCATCAATTCAGCTAAATGGTCCCTGGAGAACAACCTCGACCGCATGAGCTACCAAAATATGTGCGCAGCCTATGGAATACTGAAAATAGCTGCAGTTACCGGGAACGATTCTCTCAGAGAAGTGGTTGAAAAGGTTTTCCGGCCAGAGTTGCTTGATGGCGTCAGTCCACACAGGGATAACGCAACCGACTATCCTCCTCATCAGTGGTTTGGTTTTGTTCCACTGGAGCTGTACAGGCAAACAGAAAATCCAATTTACCTGGAAAGAGGAATTGAGATGGCTGAAGAGCAATTCAGGGACCCGGATGAGAATGGGATGCCCGCCTATACATCTCGGATGTATGTGGATGATATATATGGTGCCACCACTATGCAATCGCTTGCATATTCCTGCACTGGTAATGAAAAATATCTTGAAAGAGCTGTGCAGCAGGTATTGTTTTATGCTGAAACATTCATGCAAGATGAGGGGCTTTTTTATCATAATGTTGAAGAGGCTCCGCATTTTTGGGGCCGGGGCAACGGATGGTCCGCAGCAGCGTATGCAGAACTATTAAGTGTGATGCCGGCCGATCATCCCAAACGTGAGCAGGTATTGTCCTATTATCACCAGATGATGGAAGCTTTGCTGAAATATCAGGGTCCGGATGGTATGTGGTACCAGCTGATAGATGACCTGGATACCTGGCCAGAATCATCCTGCACGAGTATGTTTCTTTTTTCTATGACTGAAGGGATTAGAAATGGAATTTTGCCATCGGAAAAGTATACCGATCCAGTAGTAAAGGGATGGCAGGGTTTATCGGAATTCATTGATGCGGAATGGAGAATCAAGGAGGTTTGTGCTGGCACCAGTTACGGGGATAGAGAATGGTATCTTAACCGTCCCCGGCTAACAGGTGACCCTCATGGTCAGGCTCCACTACTCTGGGTCACATCTTCCTTGCTGAAAGCCATGCAGGAGTGAAATGCCTTAAATAATGGTCTGTTCCATCTAACCAATCCTGCCGGGGTGGTGCCCAGCTGTCCATTTCCTCAACATCTCCAATCATAAGGGCCTCATGTGGCAGATTCGGGGGAATTACTACAATTTCGCCTGCATGGAGGTCCATAACCTCTTCCTTGTCTTTCCCAAACCAGAAGCGGATGGTTCCCGAGAAAACAGAAGTAATTTGCTCATTTTCATGAGTATGCAAAGGAACTCGAAATCCATCTTTGAATTTCATTCTGGCAAGCATCAGTTTTTCTCCGGTAATTATCCTGCGCTGCATTTCAGGTGTTACCTGTTCGACAGGGACACTGTCCCAATTCAATTTTTGTATCATGCTACCCAAAAATAAAACAAACAATTTACATAATACTGTTTTTACAAGTCTGTTTCATATGAATTGACTTCGTACATTTGAAGTATCAATTATCTTTTTCATGAACTACCACCGTCGCAGATTTATAAAGAACCTTACAGGATTAGCAGCAACTATGGTATTGGGAGCTACCGGAACAAAACTTTCAGCCATGAATATTACTGAGATGTCATCACGGACCAATGATACGGCTTCCATCCCCATGCCCATCCAGGTAGTTATTGACGATGTGGGCTGGTGGTCAGGGAAGGATGGAAGCTTGCAGCAGGAACCTTTTCGTACAGGTATAAACCGCCACCATACGATGGCTGATTATGAAGCCATCATCGAACTCGGATGCACACTCGGTATTCGTCCCCAGGCAGCCATGGTATTGTGTGAATGGGACAGGGAAAACATTCTGCGTGAACTTCCTGAAAGTACCTGGATGGGAGAAAAATGGGACAACAGCAAATGGGTTGGCACCAGGCTTGATGAGGCTGCAGACCTTATCCTGAATAACCAGGATCATTTTGAGTTTACACTGCATGGCATAGGACATGAACACTGGTCAGGTGGAAAACTTACCAGGGCTGAATGGGCAACCGGGGATGGAACCATGCGGCCAGTATCCCACGTTAACAGGCATCTTGATTATTACGAGAAGATCATGCAGCAGAACAAACTGGGCAGCCTCCCTAAATCCTTCGTTCCAACTGCTTTCAATCATGGCTTTGGACTTACTGGGAAACATACCCAAAGTTTGGCTGAGCTGTTGAACAAAAGAGGCATAAGCTACATCAATACACCGTATTACAAGATGCAAAATGCTGATAAAGTAGCGAATGGTGTATTTGGACTTGATGCAGGTGTCCTGACCATAGACAGGGGGAATGACCTGCTGAACTGGAATGTAATCGGGGGCCATCCAAAAGGTGAACTCCAGGGGCCCACCTGCGGGATGCACTGGCCGAATCTGCTCCATGAAAACCCGGAAAGAAATTCCGAAATTGTTGACGGATGGGTTGCATTCCTGGAACCTTATAATGAAGGGATTGAGACTATACTGGCAAAAGATTCTTTACATTTTCAGAAACAACTGGTACATCATGTGAGCACCCGATTATCACTTACCGGCAAGCAAATCGAAATTGATTTTTCAGAGACCAATAAACTGGGAACGGATAAAGGTATGGATGATCTTACCATTAAATTCATGAGTTTGGAAGAAAAAGTTTTTCACTCCGAAGATATTCATATAGTTTCCCAAGAGGTTTCAGGAGAAAGGGATACCCGGATGTATACCCTGCTTCTCCAAAGAAAAGATAAGAATGATAAAGCTCTCATTCATTATCAGAGTACTCCCTAAGATCAGAAATATGATGGTAAAATTTTCAATACAAGCTAAATTGTACAGATTCACAGCCTTTCTTGCATTGTTCATTTCGTTTGTTTCCAATATACATTCGCAGCAGTATCCGGAACCCGGATCTACATTGGACTCTCCGATCCGGTTTTCAAATGTTGCCCCTGCCATGGATTTGTCTGATCAGATCCTTGGTGTTGCTATACATGGAGCTGCCTGGGGTGATATCAATGGCGATAATTACCCGGATCTTTTCC
>RCNC010002034.1_pt1 | contig 13540 bp, 16 predicted proteins | sample 2041301 | NCBI WGS metagenome assembly RCNC01 (sample SAMN09708231, study PRJNA481090) | Marine sediment metagenome, whole genome shotgun sequencing project. | biome: marine sediment; feature: ocean; material: sediment; isolation source: Sewage treatment plant 13A marine sediment (STP13A) ... | reverse complement strand
GCAGTCCAGCGCCCAACAGCAACGCCAGCAGCAGTAGGGCTCTAGTCATCGACTGTCACCTTCGGGTCGGGGTCCGCACTGATCTGTGAGGAATATTCGGTGAGCAGGTTATTCTCATCGAAGAAGAAGACCGCCCGGTCATACTTGGTTTGCACGTCAAAGCGGTTGTATACGATCAATATCAGGCCCTCGCCCGCGGACTTCTCGTACAGGTAGTACAGAACCGTTTCATCCCCCATCGAAATAACCTGCGAGGGTGGCCCGAAAAGCGTGAGTACCTCGCGGCGGGTCGTCTTGCCAGTCTGCATATTCTCCATGGCATCCGGTTGCCAGGTTACCTCGACACCTCGCTTGTCGCTGTACTGGGCGCAGCCAACAGTGATGATCAGGAGAGATAGAGACAGCAGTGTCTTTAGAACAGTAAACATAATACTTTGATTCCTGTTATTTCGATGCGGCAGAATAGCCCATAGGCACGTTGTTTTATAGTTTTGGTAACGTTTCAAGTGGAAAAACGGGTGATTACATGTTCAACAAGCCAAACCACATCAATAAATTTCACCGTATGTTAGTCCGTACGACATAATTGTAGTTATGCGCAGAGTGCGGTAGTTCCGATGGAAGATTTCCTATATGAATTGAGGTGCATTTACGATTTCAGGCCGATTTACTCCCTGTTAGAAAGGGTGGGTGAAAGTAAAAGAAGCCATAAAATTGTTGCAGAGAAGCGGTTGGAAGCAAGTCAGAATGAAGGGTAGTCATCGGCAGTTCAAACACCCTGCTAAGATCGGACGGGTTACTGTTTCCGGCAAATTTAGTGATAATCTGGCTCCAGGCACATTGAATAGCATTTTTAATCAAGCTGGCTGGAAATAGAGGTGGGTTATGAAATACGCAGTGGTTATTGAAAACGCAAGTACCAATTATTCTGCTTATGTTCCCGATCTTCCTGGCTGCGTAGCGACAGGCCGTACAGTCAAGGAAGTTGAAAACGAAATCCGGTCAGCTATCAAGTTTCATCTAGAAGGCTTGCAAAAGGATGGTCAACCTATCCCTAAACCGAGCAGTGCAGTCGAGTATGTCGAGGTCGCCGCTTAACTAAAACGTTATATGTAATAGGCTCCTTGTAGTACCACAATGTGGTACTATTAACACATGAAGCGAAAGCATCAACGAACGCTCAAACAGATCTTCTATCGGCCTATAAGCGGAAATATTGCCTGGGCAGATATTGAATCTTTGTTCCGAGCACTCGGTGCGGACGTCTCAGAAAGAGCTGGTTCCAGGGTTGCGGTGGTGTTGTTCGGTGAGGTTCGTGTTTTTCACAGGCCACATCCTTCACCAAACACCGATAAAGGGGCCATTGCCAGCATCCGAAAATGGTTTGAGTTATATGAGGTGAGCCCATGAATATCATGGAAGTTGAAGGCTATAAGGCAAAAATTGAATACGACCCTGAACTTGATCAGTTTCGAGGCGAGATTCTCGGGCTTAATGGAAGCGCCGATTTTTATGGCAAATCTCCAGCAGCATTACGCAAAGAGTTTAAAAACTCGCTTAAGGTTTTTCTCGAGGTTTGTAAAGAGAAACAGATTAGCCCAGCGAGAGAATTTTCGGGGAAATTCAATCTCAGAATCCCACCACGACTTCATGGTGAAATTGCTGCTCGTGCTTCAGCGGAAGATAAAAGCATTAATCAGTGGGTCTCAGAGATTCTCAAATATTCAGTGCATGAGTAAACCCCCATATAACAAGCGACTGTGATCCCAAGTCAAGTATTCAGGCCATAGATTTCATCTCTCCCCAGCAGGTTCCATCTCTCACCATGGCGTTGAGCAGCACGATCATTTTGCGCATGCAAGCCACCACAGCGACTTTGCGGTTCTTTCCGTTTGCAAGCAGTCGCTGATAAAAACTTCTGATCACCGGGTTGTGTTGAATGGCCGAAAGTGTGGCCATGAACAGTACGGTTCGCACGTGCGCCCGACCGCCACGAATGCGGCGCCTGCCACGCATTTTGCCACTGTCCCGGTTCATCGGTGCGACGCCCACCAGGGCGGCGATCTGCTTCTGGTTGAGCGTACCCAGTTCCTGTAAATCACTGAGTAGTGTGGTGGATAAGGTGACCCCCACTCCCGTCATGCTTTCCATGATACGGCGACGTTCACGCCAGGCATCGACCTGCTCGCTCAAAGCCAAAATGCGAGCGTCGAGTCTCTGCTGCTGGCGTTTCAAACTGGCGATGGACTTTCGGATTTCTGCCCGCAAGAATGCAGGCATCACCTGCAGCCGGTTCTTCTCCATCGTCAGCATGCTGATAACCTGCTTGCGACGGATAGTTAAGTCCTTGAGTTCACGCGTCTTTTTGTCGGGCAATTTCCGAACCTCGGGCTGTATCACGGCGGCGTAGTGAGCGATAACGCGACTGTCCAGCTTATCGGTCTTGGCCAGAACTCCGAGTGCGCCGGCAAAGCGCCGGATGGAAATGGGCTGTGCCACAACTACTGGCGTCTCCCGTTTCTGAGCGGCTTGCACCAGCAGCTGTTCATGTCGGCCGGTGGCTTCAACGACCAGGCGAGTGATGTGATCAGGTAATTGCTTGAACGCGTGGCGAATCCCTTGAGAGGTATTGGCAACGAAGAAGTGTTGGCCACTTTCGTGGCAGTGAAAATCGAGTTGCGATTTTCCGACATCAACACCGATGTGTAAAGCAGATTGATTTGTTTTCATAACGCACCCTTGCTACATTCGGGCTCAAGGCCCATTCGACTGTTCGCGTGAATGAAACGAGTCGGTGTAGCGCCGCACGCTTGTTAACGGTCTCAGGGTAACCTGGAGCCATCGTTTAATCGGGCTGCTACACCGATCACCTGCTCGATACAGGTGATGGGCCTACTTTATCAACGGAGGCCTGATGGGATCATACAAGCCGTTTAAGTTTGTTCGCTTTGCTCACCGAACCGGCCTGTGGCCGGCCGCTTAACTAAGACGTTAGGCACACACAGGGACCAATATGAGAAAACTAATACTTTATACTATGACCTTCACGGTCATTATATTTAGCACGCATTCCTTTGCTAATAATGAGTGCGTAGGCATAGATGGAAAGGTTTCATTTCAAGATAAACCTTGCCCCAAAATAACAGAAACTTCTTCGATTATGGAGAGTGCCGATAAAGAAAAAAGCCCTCCAGGTACAGACATTCGGATTATTGATCTTGATGTTGAGGGCGGAAAACAATTTTCTGTTCGCGTTCCTGCCAGCTGGAAACCGGCCATCCGGAACCCCACGGGGATTTTAGCCCCCACCTTAAGAGTAAAGCCATCATCAGGTGACGATATTACATTGCTAATGACTTTTATCCCGATTAAAAGTACGGGGGAAAGTACATCCTCTCTATTAAATAAAGTAATGGCCGGAATTGAAAGGCAGCATGGGAGTAACAGTTCTGAAAGAAAGCTCGCAACAACTTCGATAAAGCAGATACTAAATGACGGGGAAGGTAGTGTGATTACGTATATTGACGACGCGCTAGCTAAGAGCGAGCACCTTCCTGGCGGAGAGTTTGTATTTGTTACCGCTGGTGCAGTAATACTCAATGATGTACTCGTCAATATAACTATATTAACTAACGATCTACAATCAGATAATTACGGTAAGGCAATCGCAGCTATCCTTATGATAATGTATAAAAATACCTAACAAGTCGGTCAACGAACGCCTTCGGCTGGACAAAGTGCTGCGCACTTTACCCGTTACCTTGGCGTTCGGCCGATGCATACATTCGAACCATCTGAATCATCCGAGAAAAAATATGATTAGAATAGCGTGTCTGCTTGTTTCTCTTTCATTGCCATTGGTATGTTTTAGTTCTCCCGAAGACGCCCTGAAACAATACCTAAAGTATGTATACGGTGATTCATCCGTGAGAGCAGATGAGGCGCTTCATGCCAATCCTGACAACTGGATGATCGCTGGGGAACTAAATGCCGACACCATAAGCCTGATTGAGGAATCAGAGTTTATTGTTTCTGATCCAGGGGTGTTCAATGGTGCTGTGGGGAGAGACCTGATTTTTGTGGAGTTCAAAGACGGGAAAGCAGAACCTGGTTTCATGTTGGAAGGTATTTACTCCATTCATCGACAACTAATTCTCAAGTTTCTCTATGAAGCGCTTCTTCAAAATGATCGAGCACTTAAACGTTTTGTGACCAATTCCGACAACATAAATTTCGGTCGAGTGCCTGCCGCTCCTTACGGGGATATGGATGTTTACGCCGGTATTCTAGGTCTTATCCCCATAGTTCGTTCGAGCGACCCGACTGAAGATGCAAGGAAGAACTCCATCACATATAGATTGCCGCTAAGCCAAGCTGGATTCGAGCTTACTCTCGTAAAGAAAGGAAATAGCTGGAAGATTGATACTAGTGAGGAGGTTATCCTCCCCATGGAATTTTTCTGGAGGTGAGCAACGTATTTCATAGAATCGGCCTAACATGCAGTTGAAGTCATTCGCTACGCTCATTCGGGCGAATCACCTGCGGTTCAATTGTGAATCACAATTGAATCCTCGACGACTTCGCCGCTTAACTGAGTGTTAGGTGGCGCGGATGACACTTCACCTCCATCACATCTTCGTTTGCACATCCGAAGGCGGGCCAGAAGCTGAAGCTCTGCTGGATGTAGGTCTTGTCGAGGGCTCGCCGAACATACATCCTGGTCAGGGCACGGCGAACCGAAGGTTCTTTTTCGAAAGCGGCTTCTTGGAATTGATATGGGTTCATGATGAACGTGAGGCACAGTCGTCGCTCACAGCGCCTACTAAACTTTGGGATCGATGGGCTGAGCGCGGCAGGACTGCTAATCCGTTTGGCATATGTTTCTCTTCTTCACAAGGGGTAGATTCCAACCTGCCGTTCGCTTCCTGGGCGTATCGGCCTCCCTACCTATCCGAGGAGCGCTACATTCTGTTCGCCGATAAGCTACCACTATCGGAGCCTGAGGTCTTCGCACTGAGTTGGCCCCAAGTGCAGTGGTCACCTAAGGCGGAGCCGATGTGTCATCCGCTCGGGCTTTACGAAATGCGATCCGTGTCGGTTGGCTTGCCCGACCCGATTTCTATCTCCGATCCACTGAGTGAAATCAGAGATGCCGGGCTCGTAAAGATTCACCGCAGCATCGCGCCAGAGCTTGTCATCGGGTTCACATCTCAGCAAGAGGTTCAGCATTGTGTTCCTGCGCTCGGACTCTCTTTGGTAGGGCGGCCAGACAGCGCCGTTTAACTAAAACGTTAAGTCTCTAGTGCAATTCTTTGGACCTGAATATAAAAGTGTACCGGCGAGTTAAGCAGACCAAATTTGTTAAAGACGGCCTTAGCGGTTTGCTCACCATTCATGACGACGGTCGAAAGGCCGTTAGCGTTGACCACAAGATTCTAGAAGCAATGCCAGGCGATGTGCCCGGACTTCAAGCACTCTGGATCGAATTCATGGACTATCACAGCCATCTAGATCCTGCATATGCCCGATCGGAAGAGGCTGTGACCAACTGGGTAACCTACGTTAATTCAAAATTTGAAGATGAATCGTCCGCAATTTTTGTCGCGATCGACGATGGTTCTCTGGTGGGCTACGTAGGTGCGATTGTCCGGGAATATCCTCCGGTCTACACCATAAGAAAGTTTGGATTTATCGAGGAAATCGCCGTCACTGGTGATTCCCGCCGGCACGGGATTGGCCGCCAGCTTCTGGTAGTGGCCGAGGGATGTCTCGAGCGTGTCCTGAAGGGAGCACCCCGGTTTCTCGCACGTGACCTCGGTGTTGCTTCAGAAGTTCCGCGAATCGTATGCCCAGTGCAGCAACGCCTGCCGCTGCCTGGGCCGGCACAGCAGATCACCCTTCATACAGTTCTTGCGCACTTGCGCGATATGGCGGGTCATGGCTTTCCAGCGGCCGATCTGTCTTGCGTCGTCTTCGCAACGCCTGCCCCTATAATAACGGCAGTACCACTGAAACCAGCCGCGTGGATCGTCTGGCCAGATCCAGCCTTTTTCGCGCCAGTAAGATAGGGGCTTAGAAGCGCGCATTTCGAAGAAATTAAGATTTATATCGTGAAATTCGGCATTAAGTTTCGCATTTTCGAACCACTCTGATGGGAACTCATCCTGGCAGTCGGTCATGTATTTTCCGCCGAAAACCCCCATTGACAGCATCTGTGCCGGAGTGAGTTCGGGCTTGAAATCCGGGTGGAAGTTCTCGCCCTCCGGCTCGGACAGGCGGTAGCTGTAACCGGTTTGCATCCGGTCGTTAACGGTGACGAATTTTCCAGGCATTTATAGATTCTTCAGACGGCTTTCGGGTTTGGCAAACAGGATCTGCACGTCCGATATCGCACGTTCCCGGAACGCGCCTTCGCAGTAGCATAGGTAATACTCCCACATGCGGATAAAGGTGTCTGAAAATCCCTGCTCACGGACGGCATCAATTCGCGCAAAAAAGTTTTCCCGCCAACGCTGCAGCGTAGTGGCGTAGTGCAGGCCGATATCATCCAGGCCGAGCAAACGCATGTCTGTGTTGCGCGCCACGGAGTCGGTCATCACGGCCGAAGAGGGCAGGCCGCTGCCAGGGAAAATGTACCGCTGGATGAAATCAATCGATTTGCGGTACTCGTCATAGCGCTGGTCTGCAATGGTGATCGCCTGGATCAACATGGCGCCCTCCGGTTTCAGCAGATCACTGCACTTGGCGAAATACGTGTCAAACAGGCTGTGGTCAATCGCTTCGATCATTTCAATCGATACCAGCTTGTCGAATTGCCCTTCGAGGTGGCGGAAGTCTTCAAACAACAACGTGATGCGATCCTCCAGACCGGCCTCTTGCACGCGTTCTTTAGCTTTTTCGTATTGCTCGGCGGAGATCGTCGTGGTGGTTACCCGACAGCCATAGTTCTGTGCGGCATACAGCGCTAATCCACCCCAGCCGGTGCCGATTTCGACCAGGTGATCCTCTGCCGTTAACTGTAGGCGTTCGCAAATGTGCTTCATTCGCGTTAGCTGTGCATCAAACAAGCCCTGGTCTTCATGCTCGAAGATCGCCGACGAATACATCATGGTCTGGTCGAGCCACAGGGCGAAAAAGTCATTACCGAGATCGTAATGCGCAGAAATATTGCGCCGTGCACCTTCGTGCGTGTTGCGGTTGACCCAGTGAAACAAGCTCTGCAAGGGCTGGGTGAAGCGCGCTACGCCGGTCTCCATGCCATCGAGTACTTCACGATTCTGCAGCAACAGGCGCACGACAGCGACCAGGTCATCACAGTTCCAATAGCGGTGCATGTAAGCCTCGCCACCGCCGATTGACCCGCCGAAAGCAATTTCACTGTAGAAACGCGGATCTTCGACACGGATATGTGCGCTGACTCCTGAACCGTCCCCCGACCCGAACAGGAACTCTTCCCGCCCATCGGTCAATCTGAGTGTCCCGGTTTGCAGGTTTTCCAGTTGCCGCAACACGGTACGTCGGGCAAGGCCGTCCAACATCGTGGGCTTAACCGTACCGGCAAGGTGAAGCGGTGATGAAAGCGAAACCGATTTCATTTGGCTTCCTCCAGTTCAGGTTGATTTTTCGCAGGGTGGTCGTGAACCGGGGCTCCTTTAAGCCACAATTTCAAGGCCTGCCAGTGGATCGCTACGATAATTCTGACGGTCATCAACGGGTATGAAATCAGTACGCGGGCTAACGAGCCTGCTGAAATCTCGTCACGCTCCAGCATCATCGTTGCGTCGAAAATCTTACTGCCGTCACGTGCATTTTGCATGTGGACCGTCAGTTCATCTGCGGGCGTGTTGAAACGCCAGTCATACTGGACGTCCATTTGCATGAAGGGTGAAACGTGCATTTGCTTCTCCGGAAAAAAACGCTTTCGGCTACCTGTGGCATGGTTGTCACGCTGCGGCAAAACGTAGCAATGTCGCTCACCCCAGGGTGTGTTGTTGACCTCAGCCACTATGGTTTCCAGCTCGCTGTCGTCCGCGCTATAACAGTAATAAAAGCTCACCGGATTAAAAACGTAGCCGAAATAACTTAATTGCGTTAATAGTCTGACCGGACCTTCCGGGCGTACCCCGGTCTCCTGCTCCACCAGCTTACGCACGGTTTCGTCCAGGGGCTCTGCAGGATCACCGACGTGGTCTTCACGGCGAAAGCGAGCCAGCGCGGCGCGTTTTACGGACCAGAACCAGCGACCTTTAAATAGCCCGGGAAGCTCGGCCAGGTCCAGGTACATCATGAACATCCGATAGTTGAAAGCGTGTTCAACCGGATGCATGCGACGGTGCCTAACTTGCCCGGCGTAAATAGCGCTTTTCATCGCTCTGACTCCCGGCAAGCTGTAGGTCTTCTTCAAAATGATCCAGCGCAGCTTTCGCACTGACCACGCCGTCCTCGTGAAAGCCATAACGCCAGTAGGCGCCGCAGTAATAGGTGCCGCCCGTGCCGTTAATCTCACGCTGCCTGCTCTGGGCCGCCACCGCCCGTTCGGTGAAAATCGGATGCTCGTAACTAATCGTCTGGATGATCTTGTCCGGATCAATGGCGTGGGTATGGTTGAGCGTCACGCAAAACTCCACCGGCGCTTGTAACCCCTGCAGAATATTCATGTTATAGGTCAACGCCACCTTCCCGTCCGGATCTGCCGGACCACGCGGAATATGGTAATTCCAGGCCGCCCAGGCCAGTTTGCGCCGCGGCATCAGCGTCTCATCTGTATGCAGAACAGCCTCATTCTGCTGGTAGCCCATGGCGCCAAGTACCGCTTGTTCTTCGGCAGTGGGGTCAGCCAGCAGTCGCAACGCCTGGTCACTGTGACAAGCCAGGAAGACGCGGTCATACCTTTCAGATGCGGTTCCTCGCGCTTTCACCTCGACATGGTCCGAGTGGCGCCGGATCCACTCAACCGGAGCGTTCAGACGAATCCGGTCGCGGTGCCCGGCGACGAGTTTGTCCAGGTAGCTGCGGGAACCACCCTTGATCACGCGCCAGGTCGGACGGTCTTTCACAGACAACAGGCCATGATTGCTGAAGAAGCGGATGAAGAACACTGCCGGAACGCCGCGCATGCCTTGTGCTGTGGCAGACCAGATGGCGGCGCCCATTGGAACGATGTAGTGCTCAACGAACTCCTTTGAATACCGGTTCTGGTCGAGATATTCACCCAGGGTAATCGTATTTGCGGGCTGGTCCAGCAAAGCCGGAGCTTCCCGATTAAAGCGCAAAATGTCGTTTATCATGCGGTAGAAAGACGGCCGCAGCAGATTACTGCGCTGCGCGAACAGGGCATTGATCGAAGCCCCGTTGTATTCAAGCCCGTTACGTTCGCTGCGCACGCTGAAACTCATCTCACTGGGCTGGGACTCGACGCCCAGTTCGTCCAGCAGAGCAATAAAATTTGGGTAGGTGGCATCGTTAAACACGATAAAGCCTGTGTCGACAGCCCACCTTTGCCCTGCGGCTAAGACATCAACCGTATTGGTATGCCCGCCGATACGACAATCGGCTTCGTACACAGTGATATCGTGCTTGCGGGCCAGTCTATAAGCCGCGAGATTACCGGCTATTCCGGTACCTATGATTGCAATTTTCATGAATTCACCAGCGTTGCGGAACGCGTTGCAGGTCGGAGACATCGTAGCCAGCATCCACGATCAACTGGACCGCGTTGGCGTAGTTTTCCTCGCTCATTTGCGGCTCACGGGCCATTAACCAGACGTAGTCCCGCTTATTGCGCCCGATGATGGTGGCGGAATAATCGTCTTCCAGGTAAATGATCCGGTAGTCGCCTTTGAACGGCCATATGAATTGCATACCCCACTCGGCATTACTGCGGGTGTCACGCACATAGCCGCGCGGGTTGTACTGCTTTTCCGGCCCGTCGAAGGCGTCTTTGCGAAAGGTAAACGTGGTGGCGATAGTGCCGTCGTCATCCAGCCTGTAGGTCTCCACAGCGTTGTGGGCGCCTTTCTCCGCGAAAGTAGGTATATTCGCAATCACGTACCAGTCCCCCATGAAGCGCTCAAGGTCTACTGAATCGACGGTCTCGAGTGGGGGCGGGCTAGCCTGGCAACCCGCCAAAAGCGCCGCGCCGGTGAACGCCATCAGCGTTTTTCGCACAAACATGGTCATAACCCCCGCTCTATGGTCGCCGGACCCGTCCGGTCGAGTGAAGCAGTTCGGGGTAAAGCGCTGGCGGCTTCATCAGAATTATCCTGAAGCACATAACGAAGAGTGCGGCCCCCTTCGACCTCGCTTTCCAGCGCAAGCCACTGGCGATCAGGCGAGTACCAGAGATCCAGCTTGAGCGCGCCGGCCGCCAGGCTATAGCGATAGGAAGGATGCAACTCGCCCCGGATCTCCAGTTCCTCGTAAACCGGTTCAGAAACAGTGACGTCCTGGAACTCACCGCTCTGAGTGTTCAGTAATTGGCTTTGCTGCAGGAATGAGGGGTTCCAGTAAGCAAAACTCATCACGCATTCCGGCAGCGATTCGCCGCCCTGAGTGTCCACCACCCGAAATTCACCCGTCTCACGCCGGCCTTCTACCTGGAATGGCTCTCCATTGGCATCGGTTTTCGAGTTAATGGTCTCGAGACAATCGCCATTCCAGGTTTCCCTGTTTTCATGCTCATAGTGGAAGAGGCGAACGAACAACAACTTGTACTCAAAGCTGGCGACGCTTTTCAGCTGCCTGGTTTCACCATAGCTGGCCAGCTGGAAGTGGTGATAGCCAATCTCTTTGTCATCGAGAAAAACCTCGAACTTCCAGGAATTACCTTCCGGTACCGGCTGATCCAGGGTTTCACCGGGGTCTGGAGACCCGAAGGACACCAGTGGCCATACGGCTACCAGGGCGGCTGTCAGTATTACTTTTAATGATTTCATAGGGATAAAGTCCTGGTTTCACTGCGTGGCCAGCCCGGAAAGAACGCGTTGGTCCGCAGAATGTAGTCACGGTAGGCCGGGCGGCGTCCGGCAATGTCTTTTTCCAGCATGGCGACGCCGGAAACCCGCAATAGCAGGAAGGTCATCAGCAGCGGTGCAAATACGGTCCACCAGGCGCCCGCAGACAGCGCGAACAGGTAAAACCCCCACCAGATGACGGCCTCACCAAAATAGTTGGGGTGCCGGGTGTAACGCCATAAGCCGCTATCCAGCACGTCGCTGTCTGTGCGTTCACTGCGTCGGAAGCGACTGAGCTGATAGTCGCCCACGACCTCAAAAAACATCCCGCACAGGAACAGCGCAATGCCGGCATAATCAAGTGGCCCGGGTGGTGTCTCCCCGCTGACAGCCGCGACGACGGGAAGACAGATCACCCAGGCCAGCAAGCCCTGGAAAAGAAAGACGATATACAGGCTTTTCCACTCGAAAAACGGCTGGTTATTCTCGCGTATCGCCCGGTAGCGCCGGTCCTCCGGCTCACCATGGTTACGAATGGTGATATAGGCCGACAGGCGAATGGCCCAGGCGGCTACCAATCCGATCAGGATCATGGTTCTGGGTCCGGTGCTGTCGGTTGCCAGCACATATACCAACAGGCTCAAAAGGATCATCAATGACCAAAAACTATCGACGATGCTCACATCTTCTCGAACAACGCTGACCAGCCAGGTAATCACTGAAACTGTCAGTGTTGCCATCAGGGCAACTGACAAAGCGGTTAAATCAAGCATGGTGTGTCACCCGCCAGTCGGTCTGAACATAGCCAGGCCTGCGCACGTCACTCATACCATCCATGCGCACCGCAAGCTTCATCAGCAACGGCATGGCTATAGTCCAAATTCCCGCGAGCGCCGTCAGTGCCAATACCTGATCAGTAAATGTGATGGCGCCGAGCTCCCTGCCTGCCAGGTAAGCTAGCGGACCTCCGATTGCACCCAGTATTGCTGCAAGCACGTATCGCCCGCGCAACCACTTGAAGCAGACATTGAGGGTTGTTGCAAACAGTGCCCACATGGCCAGAATCCAATAAGGCGCAAAGCCTTCAAGAAAGGTTCCTGTGGGATAGCTCACCAGCCCGCCAGCGACCAGCAAGCTGTCGGCCACCAGACCAATCAGGACTGCCGAGAGGATCAGGCGGATTTCAGGGCCGGGCCGTTTTGAAAGGCGCAGATGGAGCAGGATTAGCCCGAGAACGACCAGCGGGCCGAGCCAGGGCAGACCGTTGGCTGCACCGGAAACACAGGCGAACCATCCAGCTTCTGATGCCGCAAGATTGGTGACCAGCCTGATCATTGCTGCTGGTCCGTACTCGAGCGGTCCGGCAAGCCAAACAGGTAGTGCGAAACGTACCATTCGCTGCCGCCTTCATAGGCAAACAGCTCAGCACAGGCCATGAAAAAGATGCGCCAGCGCTGAAACCAGCGCTCTGCATTTTCGGTTCCATAGGTATTGGCCAATATAGGCATGACCTGGTCGCGCTTGCTGTCCATGTTGGTCAGCCAGGCATTGGCCGTTTTCTCATAGTGACTGCCGCTCCAGCGGTCCCGCCGCAGCAGCCGCAAGTGTTCCTGAAAACGCAGAGGCAGATCATCGCTGGGCATGATCCCGCCGGAGAAAAAGTGCCGGCCCATCCAGTCTGACGGACCTTCATCAAGAAATTCATAAGGTGAATTTCGATGACAGAAAATATGCATGAAAAATTTGCCGTCCAGCTTCAGCCAGGTGCTCAACCGCGAAAACAATTCGCGATAATTTCTCATGTGCTCGAACATTTCTACCGAGACAATGCGATCGTACTGCCCGCCCGCATGGAAATCATTCATATCTGCAGTAATAACTTCGATATTCGTCAGGCCACGCTCGGCGGCCAGGCTTCTAATGTGTCGTCCCTGGGGTTCTGAGTTTGAAACCGACGTGACCCGGCAGGCCGGGTTATGGGCAGCTATCCAGAGGCTCAGTGAGCCCCAGCCACAACCCAGGTCGAGGACCTCCATGCCATCTTCAATCCCGGCACGTTCGCAGCTGATTTTGAGCGCGTCAGCCTCAGCATGGTCCAGCGTGTTGGTTCCATCACCCCAATAGCAGCAGCTGTATTTGGCATGGTTGCCCAATACCGTGCTAAAAAATTCGGGAGGTACTTCGTAGTGCTGTTCGTTGGCAATATCGGGGACCAGGGCAACATCGGATGCATTCATCTGTTCGACAAACGCTTCCATGATACGACCGGATGCTTCGATATCGTATGCCTTGATATCCTTCAACCTTTGACGGCAGAGTCGCCTGATGCCGGCGCGTAAAACGCTGTCCGGCACCAGGCCACGTTCTGACCAGTCAAGGACGGTACTTGATGCTTTGATAGCGGCTGTGCTCATCAGTAAGTCCTTGGGTTATAGCGAACTATTACAGTTCGTCGTTACAAAATGCGGCGGTCAGGTTTGCTGCGGTGAAATCCGCATCCATCTGGCCATCGATTCGTACAGTAGCGTCTGCGAAAAAGCAGCCCTCTGGAAACATGAAGTCAATCTCACCGACTTTAACGGTCTCTA
>RCNC010002032.1_pt1 | contig 13542 bp, 11 predicted proteins | sample 2041301 | NCBI WGS metagenome assembly RCNC01 (sample SAMN09708231, study PRJNA481090) | Marine sediment metagenome, whole genome shotgun sequencing project. | biome: marine sediment; feature: ocean; material: sediment; isolation source: Sewage treatment plant 13A marine sediment (STP13A) ... | reverse complement strand
AGGCAAGTGGGTCCAGGGAGATGGCCTCTTCTGCGGCGGCCTTGGCCTCTTCGAGCTTACCAAACACGGCCAGGGGAAAAGTCAGGCTGTGGTACCCCGTGAAGTCGTTCGGGGCCAGAGCAATCGTTCGCCGGAATTCCTCTTCCCCACCCTTCCAGTCGTAGTGATAGGAGAACTTGACCCAACCCAACGCCCAGTGGGCGTGGGCCAGTTCATTGTCGAGAGATACGGCCCGATTGGCAGCCACTTCGGCTTGGGTGTATGCCTCTTCAGGAGGGATCTCGTGGAAGTTCCCGAAAGACACCCAGGATGTTGCCAGGAGGGCCCAGGCGGCCGCGAATGTCGAATCCGCTTCAACTGCGGCCTGGAAGAAGTCCAGGGCCGTGGATTGGTTTTCCCGGGACCACGGCTGCCTCCACTGATAGCTGATGCCCCTCAGGTAGAGGTCGTAGGCCTCCTGGTTCTCAGTACCGCGGGAGGCGAGTCGGGTTCGTTCGTCTCCAGCCAACTCCGCTTCCAGGGCCCCGGCGATGGCGAGAGCGATCTGTTCCTGCACGGCGAGGATGTCCCCGAGGTCGGAATCGTACCTGTTACTCCACCGCTCGAAGCCGTCCTCTGCGTCGGCCAGAGTAGCCGTGATCCGGACCTGGTCTCCGTCCTTTCGGACGCCGCAGGTCAGGACATTTCGGACGTTCAGGGCGGAGGCGATGGTTTCGATATCCTCATCTGAATCTTTGAACGAAAAGGCGGAGGTTCGCGCCGCTACCCGCAGGTCATGGATGGTCCCGATCCGGGTCGTGAGCTCATCAGCGAGTCCATCAGCGAAATACCCCTGATCGCCTTCCTGGCTCATATCGGTACACGGGAGGACGGCGACGGATCGTTCGTGGGGAGTGTTTCGGGAAAAGCCGAAGGACATGCCGGCAGTTTGGATGCCGGGCTGATTCTGGCTTCTCCCACGTAGGGCCACCATGCTCAGGCCAGCCAAGGAGAGTAGGAGGACCACCGACGCCAACTCTCCAAAGCTCACCCTCTGTCGGCCCTGCTCACCGTGGTGCCAAGCCAGGACCAGCGTCACTGCCAGCCCGAAAAGGAGGGCCACAGTTACTCCTTGCTTTATCCAAAGCGCCCATCCGAACTGGTCGGCGACGATGTCGAAGGCCTCCAGACAAACGAAGGCGCCGGCCAGGTACCCAACGGTCCATTGAAAGAGCTTACGCTCCTTCAGACGTTTGAGAAGGGAGGGAAGATGCATGAATTAGGACCCTCCTGGTCCTGTTCCGGGGAGCCCTACCCGGTTCCATATCGCTTGAAATCGGGGGTGGCCGTGTAGCGCATTCCAATCCGGGCTTCGGAGGTAGTAGATCCCGCCCTCCTCGTCGAAACACTTTTCCAGCCAGGTGAGGGCCTCCTCCTCCTCACCCGCCAACGCCAAGTTCGATGCCATATCCAGGAGATGGGTCCAGCTTCCGGGATCCATCTCGGCGAGCTCCCTGGATTGCTCGGCCGCTTCGGCATACCGACCGCCGTTCTTGAGGATCCACTCACGGACGATGAGGGGCTGGATCCCGAACGGATCGAGGCGGATGGCTTCCTGGATGATTTCCAGGCCGCGATCGGTGTTTCCTGCGATTACGCCATGCCACTCCGCCAGAGCCCATCGGGCGTCGGCAAAGTCCGGGTCCAGGGCTAGAGCTTTCTCAAGATCCTGCCGGGATGACTCCCAGTCCCATTCCTGGGGCCAGTGAATGGCCAACATGGCCATGTAGCTCCCAGGGTGGTCAGGGGAGTACTGCATTGCCAATTCAGCGTGCTGGCTCATCAATGGGAACAACTCCCCTTGGACCTCTCCACTGAAGTTGTTGATGACGGCAAAGGCGAGGGCGAGCTTCCCGTGGGCGATCCCGAACTCCGGATCCAACTCGATAGCCTGCTCGAGGTCGTCAGCCGCTGCCTGCATGCTGGCCATGTCGAATTGGGCCCAGTGATGAAGGGCTCGGAGGTATGCGTGGTAGGCGTCGAGATTTGAAGTCGGGGCGGAACCCAGGGTTTGCCCCGTCCCGGCGGCGAGCGTTCCTCCCAAGGAAAGAGCCACGCGGTTGGCCAACTCTCTCTGCAGTCCGAAGAGCCCCTCCATGGACATTGCCCGGGTGGAAGACTCTGACCAGAGGTGGTCATCGGAAGAGGCGTCGATGAGCTGGAACGTGACCTTGACGCTGTCCACGGCGAAGCCAACGCTGCCCTCCAGCACATAGCGAGCCCCGAGAGAGTCGGCGATGGTCGTTGCCGTTGCCGGACTTCCCCTGAAGTGGGAAACGGAGGTCCGTGAGGTCAGACGGATCCCCCGTAGCTTGGCAAGCTGATGAAGGAGTTCTTCGTGCAACCCGTCGGCGAAGTAGGCCTGATCCCCACCAGGTGAAAGGTCGTCGAAGGGAAGAACCGCCAGAACAGGTGCGTCGACAGGAACGCCGTTGGGATCCTCCGGCCCGAGGGGTTGCCAAAGCCGAACACCCAGCCAGACGATGGCAACGAAACCCGCACCAACGAGGGCGGCTTTCGGCCTCGCCCAACGGTCCGGGCCCATGGCCACTGAACCTTCTCCGGCCGGGGCGGTCCGTTGGATGCCGCCGCCTGTGAGATCGAAAGTCCAAGCCAGCGCCAGTGCAAGTGGAAACCCGATGAGACTGACCAGGACAAGGCCGTTAAACACGCCTGGCCCGAGGCCGAGAGTGGGAAAGACGAGAGATGCGCCCTCGACTACCGCGAAGGCCACGGCCAGATAAGCTGCGCCAGTACGGTAGACCTTCCGGCGCTTGAGCTCCGAGAAGAAGTCAGGTGGCGGTTGTCGGGGCGAGCCGGAAGAGCCCTCTGGCTCGGGAGGTTCGGTCGGGGTCACACGCTGACTAGCCGTAGGTCACCTCTGTCGACGAAGTGGTGAAAGAGCGAATCTGCCCGCGGGACGGCGGTTTTCGCAACTCGACCCAGCCGGTGACCAGGCCAAGCCGCATCGGTCCCGGGTTCCTGCGGGGAAACTCAGCTACCTTCCAGACACCGCGTCGACTTCAGCACCTCGAGAGCCCTTCTGCGATCTGAATCGGCCACCAGGAACTCCTTCATTCCCCTGGCCCTTTCAGCCATCGATCAGGTGGACAGGGTGTTGCACACGGCCGCATTCCCATCGCCGTCTATCGTGGACTGCTGGCCGCTATTTCCTCCAGCACCCCCACCAGGTAGTCGATGTCCTCTTTGGTGTTGAAGACCGAGAGGGATATCCGCAGGCCGTTCAGACCGAAGTTGGACATGGGCCGAACGTTGATGTTGAAATCCGATGCCAACGTTCTTTCCACCTGAATCACTCGGTGACCCACGAGTTCCACGGTGGTGATGCCGCACGACAGGGCATCTGCGGTCGGGGTCTTGATATTGAAGGCCGGATTGTCGGCGATCTTGTCTCGGAAGTAGTGCTTCAGGTCGAAGATGCGTTCACCCTTCCGGGCCGCCCCCATCAGATTGTGGAAGTCGATGGCGACGCCAAGACCCAGAAGCTCCGGGAGGTTCCGGGTGTTGTAGTTCTCGAATCTCCTGACCGATTCGTCTTCATACCCGTTGGCCACTATGAGGGGCCTGAGATACTTCTGAGCCTCCTGCCGGGCGTAGAAGATTCCCACTCCCTTGGGCGAATACAGCCATTTGTGGGAGCTGGCCGCATAGTAATCGCACCCCATGTCATGAAGATCGAAGGGGAACATGCCAGCAGTTTGTGCACCGTCGACCGCCACCAGAATGTTCCTGGGCCGGGCCAACTCCACCACATCCCGAACGGGAAGGATCATCCCGTTGGTGTTCACCATGTGGCACATGGAAATCACCTTGGTCCTTGATGTGATTGCTTCCCGGTAAACGTCAACGATCTCGCCAGGGGTCGAAGGCATCATGGGCAAAACCGGCCGAACCAGTTTGATCCCTTTGGTTTCCTGCCAGTACTTCCATGGAATCGTCCCACTGGTGTGTTCGTGGTCGGCCAGGATGACTTCATCCCCCGGCTCAAGGTCCATGCTGGCGGCGATGACGTTCATCCCCTCCGTGGTGTTGTGAATGAGGGCGACCTCCTCGGCCGAGACCCCCACCGCCTGGGCCGCCTTCTCTCTCGTTTGCTCTTTGTCCGTGTTCCATCCCCCCCACATGTATTTGGAGGGAAACCCATCCAGGGTCCGGCGGAAACCCTCGGTGGCGTCGGCCACCGGTTCCGGGGAGGGGCCCAGAGAGGCGTTGTTGAAGTAGTAGAGGTCCCCCGCGAAGGTGAACTGGGCCTTGACCATCTCCCAGTAGGCCTCCGAGTCATCGGCTTGATGAAGCCCTTCGGCCATGGACCGGGCCTGGGCCAGGAGGGGTTCTCGGGTCAACTCTGAGAGGAGTCCGCCCGCGGCGATACTGGAGAACGATTTTTTCAGGAAAGACCGACGCTCGATTGATTTCACGGTGGGATCCTTTGCGGGCCTGGTCGATGAAGGCGCTTTACGTGGTTGTCCAACGGAAGGTACTCGGGGGGGGCTTCCGTGGGCCAGCCTTCGTATCGCCGGTCTGCCCGGCGGATTCGACTCAGCTCTCTCCGTCGCCGGATAGACGCCGGAGGGACTCGATCTCCGCCATGACCATCATCCGGTCCCCTTCCTCCAACTTCAACTCCGGGGAGGCCAGTTTCCGAACCCGGTAGGGGCCTTTGAGGACGTAGATGACTTCGACTCCAAGATCCCGCCTGAGGCCTGTTTCCTGGAGAGTCTGGTCCAGGCAGCGCTCGGGCACCGGGACCTCTGCGAGCCTCATTCCGTGCCCCAGTTCGATTCCCTCGGTTCGGTGGGAGAAACTCTTTCGCTGCGCCAGAGTCGAGGCAAGCCGGATCTTCTGAAGCTCGTGGGAATAGCGCTCCATGACATCCCCGCCGAGGACCACACCAACGAGCTTTTCTTCTGCGTCCACCACGGGAATCAGATCGGTCCCACTCTGGTTGAGGAGTTCAAGGGCGTTCTCCAGGGTGTCGGATTCCTTCAGAGCTGGAATCGAGGTAGCCAGGTCGGCCGCGACGAGAACCGACTCCAGCGCACCCCGGTCCTCGAGGGCCCGGTGGAGATCCTGGATCCGAATCACTCCCCCGAGAGATCCTCCCGGCGCCTGAAGAGGGAAGGTGGTTTGGGTGCTTCCAACGGCTTCGGAGAGAATCTCAGGAAGGGTGGCGTCCTCCTGGAAGGATTGGAACTCACGCTGCAGCACGTCAACCACCGCCAGGTGTCGAAGGATGTTCTCCTCTCGCCCCTGTCGGAGGGAGATCCCCTTCCACTTGAGCTTCTGGGTATATATGGACTCTTCTTTCAGGGAAGACGCCACCACCGTGGACAGGATGCAGGCGACCATGACGGGAAGGATGATCTGATAGTCCCCCGTCAGCTCGAACATGATGACGATGCCCGTGAGAGGGGCGTGAGAAGTCGCCGCGACCAGAGCGCCCATCCCCACCAGGGCGTAGGCGCCGGGACCACCATGGGCGAAGGGAGCCCACTGGCTCACGGCGGTCCCGACAGCTCCACCGAGAGCAGCTCCTACGAACAGGGAAGGGACGAAGACTCCGCCCGACCCCCCGGAACCCAGGGTGAGGGAAGTGGCGACGATCTTCATGATGACCAAGGCCAAGAGGAGCCCCAGGCCCACCTGTCCCTCCAGCATCCGGTCCATGGCGAGATGGCCGATTCCGAGGATTTCAGGGAACACCAGCGCCACCACCCCAACGAACAGCCCTCCAATCGCAGGCTTGACCCATGGGGGAGCGGACATCCGCTCCCATACCCGTTCCTGACTGTAGAGGAAGACCGTGAACAAAACGGCGACGATCCCCGCCAATAGGCCCAGCAGCACGTAAGGCACGAACTCGGCGGCAGACATCAGAGCATACTGAGGGATATCGAATACCTGGGCGTCTCCGTAGACACCACGGGAGACGACAGTCGCTGTGACACCCGCCATGACCACCGGCGAAAACGAGGCGATGGCGAAGTCTCCCAATACCACCTCGAGCGCGAAGAGAGACCCTGCGATAGGTGCGTTGAAGGCTGCAGCCAATCCTCCGGCGGCCCCGGCTGCCACCAGGGTCCGCACCCCGTTCTCACCCAACCGCCCCTTCTGAGCGACGACGGAACCCAGGGATGCCCCGATTTGGATCATGGGTCCTTCACGCCCGGCACTTCCCCCCGAGCTGAGGGTCAGGGCGGAAGCCACTCCCTTTACGAGGGCCACCCGGCCCCGGATCCGCCCTCCCCGCATGAGGAGGGCCTGGACCACCTCGGGGACGCCGTGTCCCCCGGCGTCCCGGGCCATGAACCAGACGAGGGGACCTACGAGGAGTCCGCCGAGGCAGGGGACCAGAATGATCCGCCAAAAGTCAGCTGAGGCCACAGATTCGAGGATGTCTCCCCTGGAGCCCCAAAAGACCCACTGGCCGAGGGAAATCAGCTCCCTCACCGCCACAGCCCCGAGGCCTGCAACGACCCCGACGATGGCTGCGAGAAGGAGGATCTTCAGCTGTTGGTCTTGAGCGAGTCGCAGAAATCGACCCGTAGCCAGATCCACGTTGCGTCGGGCTCGGAGCCAGCCTGGCCGGACCTTTTTGGTCCCTGTCACGTTTTCCCTGGCTCCCTGTTCTGGACCCTCGACTCTATCCCCCATCAATCGTAGACGGAACGGGACGGGGTGTCTATGGACTAGTGAGCCTTCGCCTTACGCCATGCCGTTAGGCCCGCGAGGCAGAGGCCCGCAAAGAGGGTCGCCGCCAGCCCCAGAAACTTGATGGCGGAGCAGATCGGGAGGAGCAGGCCGATGAATACGGGGTTGAGGAGGTCCCAATTTATCCCCCGTCCTTATGGTTTTCCGCGGAGCTGAGGTCGCTGGACGACGTTCAGGGGCCCTTGGCCTTCGACCCGATCCTCGGAATGAACGCCTGTTCAAAAGAGCCTCCTTTTTGCCTTTGCAGCCAGATGTTCCATCCTGATAGTGGAAGGACCGGGCCAAAGGTTGTTGGAGACCCATAAGTCACTTTGTGGATGAGAATTCCGGGTTCCGGAGGCCTCTCAGAGGGGCGGAAATACCCCGTCACATGTCCCCTTGAGGTGACGTGCCTGTCCGCGCCGCACCTCTTTAGGTTTTCATGGCGTGGCCCCACCCGGATCGGTTACCTGGAAACGCTTGATTAGCGGGCTTCGACGAGTTCTGGTCGGCGATCGAGGTGATCGGTCAGGCGCTCAAAAGCCATGGCCAGTTCCAGTACTCTACGGTCCTCTCCAAACGGCCCCATTAGCTGCATTCCCATGGGTCGGCCACGACCATCGAAGCCTACCGGTACGTTTACCACAGGGATCCCCGCCAAGCTCCCGCCAATTACGACCTCCATCCACCGATGGTACGTGTCCATCGCGACGCCGTTTATGGAGTTGGGCCAGTGGATCTCCTTCGGGAACGGGAATACCTGAGCGGTCGGCAGCGCCAAGAAGTCGTACTCATCGAATAGGGCGCCCAAGGCACGATACCAGTCCGCCCGGGCGATTCCAGCCTGATAGATGTCGGTCGCCGAAGTGTCGAAGGAGCCCTCGATCTCCCAGACGGCTTCGGGCTTCAATAGCTCTCTATGTTCGGGTGTTTCATAAAGATCCATCATCCCCTGACGGGTCCAATGACGGAGGGTCAGCCAGGTCCGCCACAGGCGGTCCATGTCATACGTGGGCCGACACGCCTCTACGACCGCACCCTCGGCGGTGAGACTGGCGAGGGTTGTTTCACAAAGCTCCAGGATCCCGGGCTCCATGTTGAGATACCCGTCGTAATTTCCCAGCCAACCGATTTTGACGCGTCGAAGATCGGGAGATCTGAACCCTTCGAAGGGCGGTTGCTCATCCTTTAGGGAGAGGGGCTCTTCGGAATCGTAGCCGGCGATGCTATACAGAAGGCGGATCGTGTCCTCGGTATTCCGCCCCATCGGGCCACCTGTGGCCATCTGCTGGTAGAAGAGGTCGCCCTCACCATTCCCTGGCACCCTCCCCTGACTTGGCCGAAAGCCGATCACGTTGTTGAAGGCCCCCGGGTTGCGGAGCGACCCCATGAAGTCACCACCGTCGGCCACCGGGAGCATGTGAGTTCCCAGACCGGACGCGGCCCCCCCGCTGCTACCACCCGCCGTCAACGAGGGGTCGCACGCGCTGCCGGTGGCACCAAATACGGCATTGTAGGTCTGCGACCCCATCCCGAATTCGGGTGTGTTCGTCTTCCCAATGAAGATCGCTCCCTGATTCCGGATTCTCCCGATCATGAAGCTGTCCTCTTCCGCTACGGTCCCGGCGTAGATGGGAGAACCCTGGCTCGTCGGAAAGCCCCTTACATCCACCAGGTCTTTGGCTGCGTGAGGCATGCCATGCATCCACCCCCAATACTCGCCCCCCGCGAGAGCTTGATCGGCCCGTTCAGCTTGCTCCACCAAAACACCGTCGTCGGGCATGCTAACAACGGCGTTGTAGACCGGATTGTATCGACGGATGTGCAGCAGATACGACTGCATCACCTCGACACAACTCACGTCCCGATCTCGAATTGCAGCGGAGAGCTGCGAAGCGCTGAAGTCCACTATGTTGGTTTGCATCTGACTAGGCCGAAGTCGACGAGGGCTGCCAAGGGGGACCACCAGCGCTGCACCCAAACCGGCGGCGTTTCCAATGAACTCCCGTCGATTCATGGTTCCTTTCCTTCGAAGAGGGTCAGGTGGGCAAGGGGTCCAGGCCGCCTTGCTGGGGAATAGGGTAAAGGAACCCTCAGTTCAACCTCGAGGCTGGAAATCCGGAGCGTTTTCCGCGAACCCCCACATGAAGGGCGGCTCAGCTCCACAGGCACGGGCGTAGGTGAAGAGTTGGCCCCGATGGTGGAGGAACTCGTCATTCAGGACCACCATGGCGAATGTTCCGTCTAAGGGAATCCCCCAAGGATTTTCCACTCCGCCATTGAGTTCTTCGTCGCCGGACTTCTTTATGGCAGCGTCCGCCCGATCCCAACAGGCTCGGGCAAAGTCGAGCACATCGGCCTTGGATTCGAGACCCGCCGCCAACCCATCTTCTCCTGCCTCATCTGCCGTGATTTTTCCGGAGGCGACGCCCTCGGCAATATCACGCAGGATGCTGGCCGACGTATGTACCACGACCTGAGTCGGAGTCCGCATCCCAGGCACGGGATTGGTCTGGAAGCGGTCTGCCGGGATAGCTTCGAGGACCCGCATGTAGATGCCGTATTTCTGCCGCATGTGATCCCACATGCCCTCGAGCCACTGCTTGTTCATGGTGAAACCTCCTTGTGGTGCTACGATGTCTGGGGAGACCCCACTATGTAAGGCACGCAGAAAGATTGCAACGTCCTCTCAGGGAGCGCCCAAGCGGTCCACGTCATCCGGAAGGTCGATTTGGTCCTGACTCTTACCAGGGGGCAGGGCCTCCGCGAGTTGGGCAAGTTTGAGTGAGCCGCCGGCTACTGCTCCGCCCAGAAAGGCTGTCAAAACCGCGTCATCCAGAACAAGCTCCCAGGGCACGAGCCCGCTCCCCGAAAGCAGGTTCATGGTTTGGAGAAACAGCGGTACAAAAAGGCCCGTTACGATCCCGCCGCCGATTCCAAAGCGCACCCAGCTCAAGTCGGAAAGTCGTTTCCCGTGATATAGAAGCCCCACAAAAATTGAGAAAGCTCCCCCGGTGACGGTGCCAATGATTCCCGCTCTGATGGCCCATTCGAATACCCCTGCCCAGGAGAACGAAAGGACGCCGATGACGCTAAGTGTGGTGAACAACACTAACCCGGCGGTGAACCAACCAACCCCCCACACCAAAGCGTTCCCGAACGCGCCACGCAGGCGTCTCATAACGTTTTCGATTTCCATTCGTCTCTTTCCTGGAGCTACAGAACTCGGCTCAACCGCACTCTCCCGAACCCGACAAACGTCGGAGGGTCCCGAGGTCTTCATCCACGGCCTCCCTGGCTCGGCTCTCGGACCAGTTGAAGCTCCTCCAGTCCGCAGGTCGTTCAGGTCCCCACTGGCGTAGGAGCCGGTTTGCCACCAGGCATTGTTCCGGGTCCGACAACTCGCTGAGCCGGGCGACCAGGAGCGGTGCCGCGTCGCTCCCGAGTGAGCTGAGGTAGTCCACGTCCACGCCACCCAATTCCTCCACTCGGTCGAGATTATGACGGGTGACCAACCTGGCGGGATTGATGACCTGCAGCGCACCCACCAGGACGAACGTCGTGACAAGGGCGCCAAACGCGAAGCGGTCCCGACGGCCGCTGAACACAGTTGCCCCAAACCAGACCAGGATCACCGTCAAACACGCCAAAGCTGCGGTGACCACTATACGCTCCTCGGTGAGACCGTAGGCGGCTTGGTAAGCTAGCATACGTTGGACAGCGGAAGCCACGATGGCCAAGAGGAGGAGGAGATGGACCCCCGCGAGCCCGGCGAATAGCCTACTTACCCTCTTCCCGCGGTCATCGAGTAGGGCATGGGTGGCGAGGAGCCAGGGAATTGCCAACGCTACGGCGGTGACGAGCTGGAAGAAGCCGGCACGGGCGTAGGCGGCGTAGGTGAGGCCTGGAGTGACCTCGACCCAGGCTCCACCTCCGAAGAGATAGCGGAACTGGACGATTACGAAGCCTAGAAACAGGAGGTCCACCAGGGCCAGGGCGGTGGCCACCTCGGCGATTCCAAGGGTTGGGCGGACAACTTGGAGGCGGCGAATCCCATCCAATTTCGTTCCCGACAGAACCCCGACGAGGTAGCCGCAGGCAAGCCAGGACAGAACCGCTGTGGCCACCAGGTGAGAGGCGAAGGCCTGCAGGTCGATCCTCACGAAGTCTCCGAGAATAGTGGCGAACACTTCGTCCGCCGAAACGAAGAGAGCGCCGAAAACCACAAGCGGGCCGAGGGCCAGGAGCGCTCCGCCCAGTGCAGTTTGTGCCACGGTGCGGGCTGCTCCTCGGGATACGTCCGTTCCGACCTCATCCCAGTTTTCGCGGTTGATCAATCGAGCTCCTCCGAACGCCGTGTGAAGCCCGGTTCCCCCCACGGCCTCGAGAATGTCCAGAATTCCGGACCGCCTGACCCAGGCCCGCCCCGGATTCAGAGCCGGGAGGGCAAAAGCGGTGCACGCCGCGAGGAAGGTTCCGAACCGAAGAAGGCCGGACCCTCGCCACAGCAGAGCGGCACCACAGAGGAGCCCCAGGCCAATCCATGACAACGCTTCCCGACCCAGAGACGCTTCACCGCTCCTGGCTACGATCGATACTGAGGCGGCAAGACCAACAAAAAGCAGGAAGAAGTTGAGGCCGGGGCCCCCGGGGGCTCGAAGAAGCTGGTCTCCGGCGAACCCCATCCCGATTCCAGCCGCGAGGATGGCGGTCACAGGCAAAGCACGTTCGGTCATGGTACGGCTCTCCGTTCGGAGAGGGACACCTCATTTGCTTGGCCTGGTCCTCGGGGGAGTCCTCCGAACCGCCGATCACGAACGGAAAAAGCCTGAATGGCGGAAGCGAGATCGGCCTCGCTGAAGTCCGGCCAAAGGACGTCGGTGAAGAAGAGCTCGGCGTAGGCCGACTCCCAGAGCAAAAAGTCACTCAATCGTTGTTCTCCGCCCGCGCGGATGAGCAGATCCACGTCGCCGGTACCGCGCGGTGCGTGAATGGCCTGAGAGAGGGACTCCTCGAAGGCTTGGCGGGTTGGGGCTACCCCTTCGGCGAGTTGGCCGGCGGCCGCCAACAGCGCATCCCGGGCCGAATAGTCGATAGCCACCCGGAGGTGGAGAGAGCTTCCTTCCCTCGTGCGCTCCTCGACGTTCGCAATTCTCTGTTTGAGAGAATCCGGAATTCGGTCTCTACGCCCGATGATGCTTAGACGGACACCACGGTCCGCCATTCGGGTGCACTCGGAGTCCAGGTGTTTCTGAAACAGGTGCATCAGGTGAACCACTTCGTCTCGAGGACGGCGCCAGTTGTCAGAGGAGAAAGCGTAGAGGGTGAGAGTAGTGATCCCCAATCCCGGGGCGGACTCAGCCGTACGACGGACAGCCTCGGATCCGGCGACATGCCCTGCCGCCCTGGGTCGACCTTTCTTTTGGGCCCACCGGCCGTTCCCATCCATTATGATCGCGACATGAAATCGGTCCTGGGCGCCCATCCTCTTTACGGTTTCTAGATGCGTTGGGCCCGGTTGTCCTGATCCCCACCCTCGCGTTGCCAAAGTACTTCGTGTCATAAAGTATATCCTCAAAAAAATGGAGCCTATTCTCGCACACGCTTGATCAACGCCTCCATGTGATCCAGATATCGCTGGAGTGCATGACGTCCGGTCTCCGTAAGGCGGTAGTCCGTCCGGGGAATGCGACCTTCAAAGGACTTTCTTATCTCGACGTAGCCAGCTTCTTCGAGCCGCCTGGCGTGAACGCTGAGGTTCCCGTCCGAGGTGTCGAGGCGCTTCTTGAGTTCATTGAAGGTGAGAGATTCCTCCACAGCGAGTGCGCTCACGATCCCAAGGCGTACACGCACATGGATGATCGGGTCGAGAGCGGCAGGATTGGTTTCCTCGGCTTGTACGTCCATGCTCACGGTCGATTCCTTGACCGGGGCCAGGTTCGGGACCTTGCGGCGGGCCCGCGCTCCCTCAGCCACCGTGCCTCCTCGCAATAGTTGTCCCGAAAAGGATATGTAGCCCCCCGAATCCCACGGCCATCCATAGGTCCCCGCCGATAGGCATACCGAGAAGTGCAAACACTCCTAGAACCATGAAACAGATCCCCATCACGGGAACGATTTTGACAGAAAAGGTACCCGCCGTGACGACAGCGGCCCCGTAGAGGAGAAGCCATGCCCCCGGAAGGAGAGAGGCAGCGCCGGCCTGCCAAAGTGCCAGCGTAAGGACCACTCCAGCGAGGGCAGGGGGCAAGAAGCTCAAAAGGAACTTGCGACCTGCCCCAGAAAAGACGGGAAGATCAGCCCGGCGCGCCTTCCGGTGGATCGCCACCCCTCCAATGGCCACGGCGAGCAACGCCTCAAGGGTCCAGACAAGGAGCCACCTCTCAACAGTTGGCTGTCCAGAAGCGAGCACTGCAGCGGCCAGTGCAGTGAGCCCCATCCCGACGCCACCCCATCCCGGAACCGCCGTGAATGCAGCACCCCGCTCCATCGTTTGCCTGATGAAGCGCAGATCCTCCATGGCCCGGTCACCAAGGGCGATGGGCTCCGACCCTTGATCGACTTGAGAGAGTCTCGTCATGATAACAAAAATATGGCCCGGGGCATTGGGGGCGTCAAGTACTTTGTGTAATAAAGAGGCGCTGTTTGGCAACCCAAGGTCCGACTAGGCGATTCTCAGTCGTCTCCGGCTCGGCCGCGGTGCAGGATGTGTGCAGGTGCCGGGAAACTCAGTGGACCTGCTCTCGAATCGCCCACAAGCTCAACACCCGGCCCCGTAAACGACTCGGGTTC
>RCNC010002031.1_pt1 | contig 13544 bp, 11 predicted proteins | sample 2041301 | NCBI WGS metagenome assembly RCNC01 (sample SAMN09708231, study PRJNA481090) | Marine sediment metagenome, whole genome shotgun sequencing project. | biome: marine sediment; feature: ocean; material: sediment; isolation source: Sewage treatment plant 13A marine sediment (STP13A) ... | reverse complement strand
TTGATCAGCATCAGGCAGATGAAAATAGGCAGGCCATAGTGACGCAGGAAGTCGTAAGCGGCACTTTCGTAGGGAATCAGGCCCGTATTTGAAAGCACCACCGGTGTGGCATAAATGAAAATCAATGGTGGCAGGTAATCGAAGATTTTCCAGCTGCTCTTCTTTTCCAGCCAGAACCAGAAGCTGACAACTGCGACAAGGATGGCCATGACGCCAGCAGGTGAATCAATCAAAGGGCTAGTCATTGGTATCGTGTTCCCGTAATTCGTTCAACAGCTTACAAGCTAATTCCAGTGAGTCCAAGAAACGGGGCGTTGCGCGGCTGACCGGATCTGCCGGGAGCAGGAAGAGTGCATCCTGCCGGACGGCCTGCATAGAAGGCCAGTCGCGCCACGCCATCAGCGGATCCGGCTTTGCATCCTGATACGGCGCGAACAGGGCATCCGGATCGGCCACGATCACGGATTCATGGCTCACCTGGAAAGCCAGCGCGGGTTCGTCGGCAAAAATGTTTCGCCCGCCACACAGGCTCAAGCCTTTGCTGATGAGTTGATCACCATTGACGGTAAACAATGGGGTGGAGCCCACCTGGTAAAAGTATTCCAGCGCATCCAGGCCCTGGTATTGCTCTGACAAGCCCACAAGACGCTGACGCAGAGCCATGGCCCCGGCACCGGCAGTACCCGGTTCGGCAGTTGCCTTGCCGGTGGCTTCGAGAATATCAGCAATTTCCCCGGGTTCGCGAATCTCAACCGACCAGACCGGGATTCCCAGTGCCCGCATTTGCGCCACCGCCGGGCGGGGTGTACCCGAGTCCCATGCGATGACCAGGTCCGGTCGCAGTGCAACAATCCGCTCAATATCCAGGCGGAAGGCATCACCGATGCGAGGGACGTCCCGAGCGGATTCCGGATAATCGCTGAATTCGACTGTGGCGATCAACCGGTCGCCTGCACCCGCGGCGAAGACCAGTTCTGTAAGGTGTGGCGAAAGCGTGATGACCCGGGTGGCGGGGGCAGGCAACAGCAGCTCCGAGCCGTCCGCCTGTTCGAGCGTGATCTCACCATCGGCAAAAAGAATACCGCAGGCAACCAGGCCCAGCACAAACAGAAAGCGTCGCACGGTGTAGTTCAGTTCAGTAATCAGACGATAACGCCGATCAGCAACAGCATTGCCAGCACCGTTAGCCAGACGCCGAGGATTCGCCAGGTCAGGTCCATCGCCTGTTGCAGGCAGATCATCGGGCCCTCGATCTGGTCGGCATAGCCGTCGCGGGCAGCGTGGCCGGTCAGCACAATGCTGCGTGCGCTGGCCAGAAGAAAGCCATTGTCCCCTTCAAACAAGCCATGCCCCTGTTCATCGTGATAGCGTTTCCAGGCGGTGAAAACCGAATCGAAGTCGGTTGCGATTGCCAGTGACAGCGTCATCAACTGCGCGGCCGGCCAGTCCATGATCTGCAACAGGCGTGTGAATAGCCCGAGCTGTTCATCCGTGAGGTTGTGATTCTCATTGACCAGCCAGTCCACCAACCGGTAAAGGAAAGCGCCCAGGATCCCCAGCACAGCGAACCAGAAGATAACGCCGAACCAGCGCCGCAGTGCCTCCAGGAACACACCCTCGACGGCTGCGGTCCGGACCTGGTCAGCATCCTCGGGAACCGGACGGTGCAATATTCGATCAAGAGCCTGTGCCCGATCCTCATCGCTATCGGCTTCGACAACCATTGCCACATCGGTGTCGAGGTCGCGCGGGCCGAAGCAGTACACCAGCACTACCAGGGACAGCAGGAAAGAGCCGGTGGAACCCAACGCGGAGATTAATACCTGGTTGAGTAACAGCAAGACAATCAGTGGCACCGCGATAATCACCAGGAAACCCAGAACATCCTGCCAGAGCGGCAGCTTGCCAAAGGCTTCGTTACTGAAGTCCACCCAGGTAGTCAGCCACTGTCTTTTGCGAAAGCGGCCGAGTTCACGAATGAAGTGGCATAGTCCGAAAGCTAACAAAATCGAGATTATGGTCATGGGTCTATCTTATTCCTTTGCGATCAAGCCAGCTACCCGAGCTACGTACCAGCGAATGGAGGTCTTTTCCACTTTGCTTGTGGTACCACTCGGCGAGCAGATGAAAAGCGATGGAAACCGGCGGTGAAAGAAGCAACTCGTCAGATTGTACAGCGTGCTCAATTTCCGCGGCCGTCAACCAGCGTAATTCATCAACTTCATCGCTGGTCCTGTGATCGCGGCTCTGGGCTTCTGCATAAAAGCCGCACATGGCGGAGGAAGGAAATGGCCAGGGCTGGGACGAAACGTAACGGATATCGCGCAGGCGGACCCCGGCTTCCTCGAATACCTCCCGGACCACGGCGTCTTCCAGGCTTTCGCCTGGCTCAACGAAGCCGGCTAACGTCGAAAATCTCTTTGGCGGCCAGTTGGAATTGCGTCCCAACAGGCATGCATCTCCATGCGTTACCAATACGATAATGGCGGGGTCGATCCGTGGAAAGGACTGCCGGCCGCACTCCTCGTTGCTACATACCAGCTTATGCCCGGCTGACTCCAACCGGTTGACGTTGCCGCAAATGCCACAGAACACATGACGGTACTGCCAGTAGTGAAGTGCCTTGGCATAGGCCAGCACTCCGGCGTGCTTTGTATCCATATCGACGGACGCCCGGCGCAGGTCAACGAACTTTGCCTCAGGGTGCCCGGTCAGTAAGTGCTCCTGCTGGTTGTCATTGATTGAAACCGCAAAGAAATAGCGTTTGCCATCTGTACCCAGCAGGGTGGGAGGCTGAATGGAGTCTGGTTGTGTGATTTCACCGGGTTTGAGGTAAACAGCAATCTGGCCATCGGGCGTGTTAGCAAGCAGGCTGCGATTACGCCACAAGGGGACAAATCGGGCCGCGTCTGATTGCTGGGCCTGCTCGACCCAGTGTGGGTCGTCACGGAATTCAGCCAGGCGATCAAGACGGACTGAAGAAAAAAGGTTTCGCCGGGAACGTGTGACCCGATCGATACTCAGGTCCTGTTCAGTCACTGCCTAGACAGAAAACGAAGAGCCGCACCCGCAAGTTGTGCTGGCATTGGGGTTGCGTATTACAAACTGGGCACCTTGCAGACTTTCCGAGTAGTCCACCTCGGCCCCCATCAGATATTGGAAGCTTAGAGGATCGACCAGCAGCTTTACGCCATCGTTTTCCACGGCGATGTCATCCTCGGCCTGTTCCTCGTCAAAAGAGAAACCGTATTGAAAGCCGGAACAGCCGCCACCGGAGATATACACCCGTAGCTTGAGATCTGGATTGCGCTCTTCCAGAACCAATTCCTGTACTTTACGCGCAGCCGCATCGGTAAACACAATGCCGGGCATAGGGGGTGCACTGCTAGTTAAAATGTCAGTATTGATATCCATTAGACTCACTATGGTGGTATTTACCGCTTAAATCAATCGTGAAGCTCATCCCATCCATAGTGCCGGATGATGGGTTTGCGCTGACCTTTGGCCTCAAGCGTTACCAGCAGGCGTGTAGGGCTGAAACCCTCGGGCAGGGTCAGGTAGCCCTCCAGCTGCTGAAAGTACTTGAAACGGAAAGCAGGCTCCGGTGTTTCCCCGTCACTAAGCTGTGACCAGTGCAGGGTTACAGGGCGGTCATCCAAAGTGCCTTCCAGGTCCAGTCGCGCGCGCCCGCTGATAATCGCTGCCCGGCGGATGTTCTGTGTGAGCGTCAGAACGAACTGAAATACCCGGTCGGATTCAGTCGAAATGATTTCCGCGCGGTAGACATCGAGGCCGGCCTGGGCGCCGCTGGTTCCCGACAGCCGGCTGTAAAAATCAAGTTCTGACTGCAGGCGGCCAAGTTCTGCCTGGCGCTCGCTTTCGTGTTCCCTGAGCAAACGATTGGCCCGCCGCATCACCTTCGTTTCCTGCTCTAGAACAGCCTGCCTCGCCTGCAGTCGTTCCATACGGTTGCTTATGGATTCCAGTTCAGCAGAGAGGAACCGGACTTCACCCTGCAGCACCCGGGAAGAAGGCACGACCCTTGGGGATGCCAGTTGCCAAACGACAAACAACAGCACTGCGGCGATGGTTACGGTCAGTACCAGCGATTCGGTAAATTTGATTTTCGGAATTCTATATCGCACAGGTTCAGGGCCGGTCTCGTCAAGAACCCGGCATTGCTTTGTAATGCTCAAACACGCTGAGCCAGTCCCTGCTGTCATCCGCAATAACCAGGAATTCGGGGTTCAGCAGAGATTTTTTCGTGTTGTATGCCAAGGGTTTGCCATCCAGGGTGACGATCTTACCACCTGCTGCCAGCACGACAGCATGTGCTGCGGCCGTATCCCATTCCGATGTAGGCCCCAGGCGCGGATAGAAATCGGCCTTACCTTCAGCCACCAGGCAGAATTTCAGTGAGCTGCCCATGCTGACCAGTTCGTAGCCACCTATGTTGGCGAGAAATTCCAGTAGCCTGGGGTGTGCGTGGCTGCGACTACCGACCACGATCACCGGATCGGCGCAGGGAAGGCGAATGCTGATGTGCTCCATTTCTCCGCCCTTGCCGTGGCGGCTGGCCCACTTTCCGACCAGGCCGGTATACGTGACGCCGCTGACCGGCACATGTACAACCCCGAGAACGGGTTTGTGGAAACGGATGAGCGCGATGTTAACCGTGAACTCTCCGTTGCGGTTGATGAACTCTTTGGTGCCGTCAAGCGGGTCGACCAGCCAGTACTGAAACCAGTCCGCGCGCGTGTCGTAGTCGATATCGGAGGACTCTTCTGACAACACCGGTATATCCGGTGTGAGTTTCGCCAGCGCGTCGCAGATAATACGGTGGGCGGCGAGGTCGGCCTGCGTCAGCGGCGACTCGTCATCTTTCATTACCACTTCAAAATCCTGCTGGTAAACGTCGAGGATGGCTTTGCCGGCCTCAACTGCGATTTCTGCTATGGCTTCTGCAAAAACACCCAGGTCACTTTCAGTCATTGCTGTTTTCTCCTCGGAGATAATCCCGTGCTATGTAAAGTGCCGCGATGGTGCGGCCTTCGGTGCAGTCTTCCCGTGCGGTAAGCGAGCGTAAATCGTCGATGGGCCACGGAACTACCTCGAGCTCTTCTGGTTCGTCGCCTTCCAGTTTTTCTGCATAGAGATCCCGGGCCAGCACGATGTGGGTAATATGTGTCATGTAACCCGGCGCCAGGCTCAGTTCCGTCAATTCCTGGATCCGCTTCGAACCGTAGCCGATTTCTTCCTTCATTTCGCGCTGTGCGGCCTCAATGGTCGACTCACCATGCTCCAGCCGTCCCTTGGGCAGGCCAAGCTCGTAATGATGCAGTCCAGCGGCGTATTCTCGAGCCAGCAGCACCGTATTATCATCCAGCATGGGAACGATGATGACTGTCCCCAGGCCGCGGGTCTTCATCCGATAATAGAGGCGGCGCTCACCATTACTGAATTCCAGATCCAGTTGCTCGACCGTATATTTATTGCCTGCATCCTGATCTTTTCTACCATGGATGAGCGGGAGTCTCCTGTTTTCAGTCATTGAGCATTTCCAGTAACTGCGGGTGCAATCCCGGTGCGGCGGCGAGCACAGAAGTGGTGTCCAGTCCTGGCGGGTGTCCCTGCAGGTCGGTAAAAATACCGCCAGCTTCTTCCACGATGACGCTGAGCGCCGCAATATCCAGAATGTTGACATCGGATTCTATGACGGCGTCCAGTTGGCCGGCCGCGAGCCGGTGAAAATGGTAGTAGTCACCATAACCGCGGGTGCGGTTGACCTGTGCGAGAATCTCGCCCAGCCTGGCCCACTGGGAAGAGCCTGCCATGGTCTGCAGGTTGCCGGTGGAAATCGAGGCGTCACGCAGCAAGGTTTTGTCGCTCACCCGCACTGGAGAGCTATCCAGCCAAGCACCGCCCCGTCTGCTTGCCCAGGCAATTTCACCGGCGGCCGGCGCTGATGACACCCCCAGCACCAGGCGGCCATGGTGCATCAGTGCGATCTGGGTTGAGAACATGCCATAGCCGGCCACGAAGCTCTTGGTTCCATCTATCGGGTCAACCAGCCAGAGGTATTCCGCATCGGCCTGTTCCTTGCCACCTTCTTCGCCGAAAAAGCCGTGATCCGGAAATTCACCCAGCAAAATTCCGCGGATGATTTCCTCGGCTTTACGGTCAGCGACGGTCACCGGGGTCTGGTCGGCTTTCAGCTCAACCTCGAAATCGCCGCGGTAATAGTGCAGGATTTCTTGCGCAGCGGCTTCGGCGGCCGTCAGGGCGGATTTGAGAAAGGTTTCCATAATATTTTGCAGCGTTGTCAAAGATAGGGAATGATATCAAAGTGCGTATACATCGTGTTCATACAGATCAAGCTTTGGAGCCCGGCCATGAGATAACACTGGCTGGCCAAACGGGCCACTACCTGTCCCGTGTGCTGCGGGTAATCGCGGGCCAGACCATCGTGGTATTCAATGGCGATGGCCGGGACTATGTTACCGAAGTGGTCCGGCCTGGCCGCAATGAGCTGATCCTGTCCGTCATCAGCAGTCTTCCGGCGGTAAAGGAATCGCCTCTGGGTATCACCGTTGTGCAGGCAATTAGCCGGGGTGAGCGTATGGATCAAACCCTGCAAAAATGCACCGAGTTAGGTGTTAACGCCTTCCAGCCACTGTTCAGCGAGAGGGTAGAAGTCCGTCTCAAAGCTGAAAAGCTGGCCAGGCGGCTCGATCACTGGCGGGCCGTGGTGGTTTCAGCCTGTGAACAATGCGGCCGGGCCGTGGTGCCTGAAGTGCGTGAACCGCTCGTTTTGCGGGACTGGCTGGTTGCCGGTGATGCTGCCACTCGCCTGGTCCTCGCGCCGGGTGCGGAGTCACCGCTGACCCGGCTGACTATGCCGAAACAACTACAGTTGGTCGTGGGTCCCGAAGGTGGTTTCAGCGAAGCCGAGCTGGATTTGATGGACGCGCGGGGCGTGCAGGCTGTTAGCCTGGGTCCGCGTGTGCTTAGAACAGAAACAGCAGCGCCGGCAGCAGTTGCCGTGGTGCAGGCGTTGGCCGGTGATTTGGGCTAGGTGTCCAGCCGGGTAATTGGCAAGGCGCCAAACGTGGCATGCGTCACCAGGTGGGTGAGGCGGTCCAGGTCTGGAATGATGGCTTCGCTTTCCTCTACCTTGATTCGGCTATAAACGCCCAATGATTTTTTTTCGTCACCGGTAGCCATCAGGCTATCTTCCTTGATGACTACAGGCCGGGGCAGGCCGGTCAGTAGCAGGCCCAGGTAGGGGACCCGGGCGGAATCTGAGAGTGATTTCAGGATCATGATCTTGGAACGCGGGTTGACTGCGTCCGGGTCCTGATTATTGATCAGCGCACTGAAGTTGAAGACCGGCACCTGCCGGCTTTCCCATTCAACCTGGCCGAGCAGCCACGGAGGTGAATTCTCCATGGACTCCGGGGGTGTGTAATCGAGAACTTCAGCCATGACACTGGTTGGCAGTAACAACGTTTCCTCATCCACCGGAATCATCATGCAGTGGATTTCCGGGCTTTTACCGGACCGGCGCATGACCTTCTTGGCGCCCACTTTCTTTCTGCCTGCCGTTTTTCGGGTTGTATTCATTCTGACCTTCTCGGTATCAGCTCTATATCCAGCATTTCACCCACGGTTTCAACCAGCTCTATTTCCTGGTAAGGCTTGGTCAGGTAGCCGTTGGCACCGGCGCTCCTGGCCTTCTTACGGTGTTTCTGGCCTGCGCGTGAAGTAATCATGACCACCGGCACGTGACGTAGCCGTGCGTCAGCCCGCACATGCTCGAGCAGTTCGTAGCCATCCATACGCGGCATTTCAATATCCAGCAGCATCAGGTCTGGAATCCGGTCATGCAGACTCTCGATCGCATCGATGCCATCTTGTGCGGTCATCACCTCAATGGAGTGGTTGTCGAGCACACGCGAAGTTACCTTGCGCATCGTGATGGAATCGTCCACTACCATGACCAGCGGTTGGCGGGCCACTTCGGTGACGGCTTCTGCCACTTCCACGGCCGGCTCCTCGGTGCGTTCCAGTCCGCGCCAGATCAATGGCCCCATGTCGAGAATGATCATCACCTGGCCATCGGCTGCGATGGTGCCGCCGAGGATGCCCGGGATGCTGCTGATTTGTGGTCCCACCGGTTTGATGACGACTTCCTGGTGTCCCTGCAGACCAGCCACCCGGAAAGCAGCCTGGTGTTCGCCACCACTAATCATCAGTAACGATACATTGTCACTGTCCAACGGCAGCGTTGGCGCACCCAGCAACGGTTCGAGTTCGAGCAGGGGATATTCTTCGCCGGCAAATTCATAGACCGGCGACTCGCTCTTCATCAGGGCTGTGTACTCCGACGGGGTCATGCGTGCCACGCCCGCGACGCTGTTCAGCGGAATCTGGAACGGACGGTCGCCGACGCTGACCGCGATGGCCTGCATAACCGCCAGGCTGAATGGAATTCGTATCGTGAAACGCGAGCCCTTGCCGTGCTCGGTATCGATGTCCATGGAGCCGCCAATCTGCTTGATCTCGCTGTTGACCACGTCCATCCCGACGCCGCGTCCGGCCAGGCCGGTAACGGTCGAAGCAGTGGAGAACCCGCTCTTGCGGATAAACTGCACCAGTTGGTGACTATCGATTTCCTCGTCCGCGCCCAGCATGCCGCGTTCGATGGCGCGCTTGCGCACCGCGTCGATATCAATGCCAGCGCCGTCGTCTTCTACCCGGATGACGAACTCGGTAGCCTCGGCCTCGACCGTGACAACGACACTGCCTTCTTCTTCTTTCTTCGCTTTGCGCCTGGTTTTGGGTAATTCGATGCCGTGTGCAATGGCGTTACGCAGCATGTGTTCCAGGGGCGCGGTAATGCGTTCCAGCACGTTGCGGTCCAGCTGATCGCTGGAGCCCGCCATGCGCAATTGCAGCCTCGCCAGCTTGCCTGTTTCAGCAGCAGCGGAGCGAACCACGCGGCGCAGGCGCGGTGCGGCGCTGCCGAATGGCGTCATGCGAGTCTGCATCAGGCCTTCCTGCATCTCGGAACTGACGCGGGACTGCTGGGTGAGCAGGCTCTCTGCCTGGCGTACCGAATCGTCCAGCATTTCATGCAGGCTGGTCAGGTCGCTTACAGATTCGGAGAGTGCCCGGGACAATTGCTGCATGTTTGAAAACCGATCCAGCTCGAGTGGATCGAATTCCGTGTTCGTCTTGGCGGAAGCTTTCTGATAGCGCGACGCCATCTGTGCCTCGCTTTCCATGTCCATCTTGCGCAACTGTTCCTTCAGGCGCTCCACGGTTACGTCCACATCCTTCAGGTTGTAACGTACGTGGCCCAGTTGCTGCTCAAGCCGTGAGCGGTAGATGCTGATTTCGCCAGAGTAGTTGACCAGCTTGTCCATGAGTTCTGCACCGACGCGAATCTGTGCGCCTACAGCAGAGTCATCATGTGATCCTGAGGGCCGATCCTCGATTTCGCGGAAAACGCGGGCAGAGGCCTTGCGTGCTGCACGTTTCTTCGTGGCTTTGCGGACCTTGCGGGCGGGTTCGACTGCGGCAGTTTCCGGAACATGTTCCGAAAGATCAACATGCACATCGGCTTCGTCACCGGCTTTAGCCGGTACCGACAGTGTTTCACTGCTTGCCGGTTCAGTGGCGTCATCCGACGGCGGCAGATGCAGCGCATTAACTCTCTTCTCGAAGTGGGCCAGCGCTTCATCGGTTTGAGGCATCCGGCCGGACTGCAGTTGCTCGACCCAGATGTTCAGGCAGTCGCAACCCTCTTCCAGTGCCTGGACCGCGGCGACGGTGGCCTCCTGCCGGTTCGAGGCAATATGCTCGAGCAGGGTTTCCATTGCATGGCTCAGGTTGCCAAGGCCTTCAAGGCCGGCCATCCGCGCGCCGCCCTTGAATGTATGTATTTCACGTTGCAGGTTCTGCACCAGCTTGCGATCGGACAACTTGTCGCGCCAGGTGTTGAGCAAGGTATCGCAACGCTCCAGCACCTCGACCGCTTCTTCCAGGAAGATGGAGATGATGCTGCCTTCTTCGATCGTAATCCGGCCAGAATCTTCCGCACTGGCCTCTGCTTGATCCTGTGTTTCTGGTACTTCCTGCAGAGGGGCAGGGGTCTTGCTGACGACTGCCGGTTTTTCCGCCTTTGTCTTTAGCTTACCGGAGTCTTCGAGTGCAGCCAGGGCGGTCAGTTCTGCAATCAGTTCGGAGTCATCCACGGGATAACTGGTCGGATTGCCGTCCTGGAGAACATGAAGGCGCTGGTGGAATCGGTGTAGACAGTGCTGGGTAGCCCCGGTTGCGCCGACGGTCACCTTGCGGTCTTTAGCAAGCCGGTTTTCCAGGTAATTCTCGAGGGAACGTGCGACCTCGGCTTCCTGTCCGAGCGGCGCCATTGCAAAGGTGCCGGCCAGCGTATGCATGGCCCTGATTAACTCGGGCGTAGCCGCCTGGCTTTTACCGGCGATCAGGCCGTTAACAAAGCCTTCCAGTTCATTAACATAGCCAAGAATCTCCCCTTCCATCAACTGTTTCAGGGTTGGGTCTATGCCGCTGTCGGGTATCGGCGAATCCAGTTTGATCGCTGTTTCGGAGGCCTTGGGCGGCGCGGCGGCCGCAGATTTCGATTTGGGCCCGGATATCGCTGCAGGCTCTTCGAGCGTGCGGCTCAGCAACGAGTCGGGCAAGTCTGATTGCAGCTTGTGCAAGTCCGGCTGGTTGCCACCGGACAGCGTGCGTGCAAACGACGACAGGCTCTTGATGGCGGCCTCGTCCAACTCAGTTTCTTCGCCGAGCAGGCGTGAGCGCAGGTCATCCAGCGCATGTACCGCCAGCCTGACGGTTTCGGAAACCGGTTCACTATGGGTGATGCGATTCTCGACCAGCTTGTTGAGGAGTTCCTCTATACGCCAGGAGAAATCGCCCATTTCCAGGGCGCCGACCATTCGGCCGCTACCCTTGAGTGTGTGGAATCCGCGTCGCAACTCGGTAAATGCCTTGCTGTCGCCCGTATTGGCTAGCCAGGATTCCAGAGCCTTCCTGATCTGAATCCGCACAGAATCGTACTCGTCCAGGAAGATGCCCAGCATTGCCGGATCGATTTGCGGTGTGTCTGCTGTGCTTTTGTCTTCCGGCTCGCGTCGAGCCTCGCTGGTGCCGGAAAGCGTGATCTTTGTTTCGGGAACCTCTTCGCCGCCGGCACTGGCTTCAGGCAGGCCGATCAGACGGGATTGCATGACTTCGAGGAAACGCAGGCTGCTGCCCTGACCATCCCGATATCCGGCCAGGTACAGTTCGAGGGCTGCTACCGCATCGGTCAGTGCTTCCAGGTTGGCCACATCTTCAATGTTGTTGGCCAGTCCCGCATTGAGCGTCCGCTCCAGTTTATCGGTCAGGACGGCAACTTCCTTCATCCCGGCCATACTCAGAGCACCGGAAATCTCTGCCAGCGGCTTGTGGTAATCCGCCTCGTCATCATCATCCAGGCGTTTTCGGATTGCATCCTGTGCTTCGTGCAGGTTGGTGACGCATTCATCCAGCAACTGGCTGAGGATATGGTTCAGTTCATTGGGCGGAAGAGAAATGAATCCACGGCTGGGTTGTTCTTCTACCGGTTCGCCCAGCAATTGAATGTGCGTTGCCAGTATGGCTTCGACCTCCAGCAGTTTCTGCGCTAGCGCCAGCAGGGGTGAATCGAGGTCCATATTGGTAACGCCGTCGGTCTCCTCCAGGGCAGGAAGCAAGTCTTCCACCGCCTTGGCCGGTACCGGCAGGTTAAGCATATTAAGGGTATCCGCCAGTTGCCGCAGCGATGTCTTGCTTTCGCCGCGTTGTTCGGCGTCGACACGGCCGGTTCGCAGTTCCATGTCCAGCGTATCTTTGACCTGGCTCAGCTCTTCGCGTACAGCTTCGCCAATGGACTCGAACAGCCCTGCGTCGCGTCCGGTGACTGCACCCCTGGCACGCAAAAGTGCGTCGCGATCAGGTATCAGCTCTTCCAGCTTGAAGCGTTCTCGCAGAATGTCTGTTGCTTTGCTGCCGGGTCTCGCCTGTGCGGCGTAGAAGAGCAGGGCGCGTGAGAGTGCGGTGATGGTTTCCGTGGGTGGTCCAAACTCACCGTCCTCGATCATGGCCTTAAGGGTCAGGTCCAGTCGTGCGAAAAGCCGGCGCAGCGGCAAGTCATTGTCTATCGCGCCGTCGCGTAAGCCCTGCATGGCGAGTTCGGCAATCCACCAGAGACGTCTTAGCTCATTACGGCCGAGGCGGATATACAAGGTTCTGCAGACCTCTTTCATCGGCCCCAGTAAAGCGTCTTTCGATTGTTCTTTAAGCCAACCCAGCAAGGCTCCCTGGTACTGGCTTCGAATCCGGCGGGCAAATGCCGCGAAGTCGGAATTGGCGATGGCATCCGCTTCGCTGCCACTCAGTTCTGGAATGATAACGTCGAGCTGGGGTGCAAATAGCGTGCCCTCAGACAACAGCGACTCATCGTAGGTCGCGCGCAGTTCGTTGAGGGTTGGCAGCAGCAGAATGGGCAGGTCTTCATGCCCCGCCTGCAGGCGGTCAAGGTAAGACGGCAGGACGATCACCGCATCGGTCAGAGCCATGAGCGACTCATCGCAATTGGCATTGCCATTGTGCAGCATGTGGCCGCCAACGGCGATCATCTCGTCGGTCAGGATGCCGGCGCCATGTTGTTCCATGGTCAGGAACGTCAGGTTCAGCTGCTCGAGTTCTTCCTGTACGTTCACCAGGGGTTCGCGGCGTGAGGTATCCTCTGCAAATGCCTCCAGGTTCTCACGAACCGTTTCCAGGCAATCGTCGAGATCCTCGCGTACCCAGCCTATGGCGGCGCTGGAATGTGATCCTTTAAGCATCATTTCCGCTGTCCCCTGTTCTCGGTAACTTGAAGTCGGCAACGGAGTCACTGAGCTTGTGAACAAGGTCGGCCAGCCTGCCCATGGATTGTGCGGACTGCTTGCTGCCTTCAGATGTCTGGATAGAGACATCACGAATGCTGTTCATCTGCTCGGAAATCTTGGTCGCTGTGCTCGACTGTGCCTGTGCTTCCTGAGAAATATCTTCAATCAGTTTTGAAAGGTCCTTGGATACGGATTCAATGCGCATCAACGCCTCACCGGCGTCCTCCGCTTTCTCCGCACCGGAAACCACTTCGGATGTCGTAGATTCCATAGATACAACCGCTTCTGATGTGTCCGCCTGAATGTTCTGGACCAGCATTTCAATCCGGCGAGTCGCATTGGTCGCTCGCTCGGCAAGTCTCTGAACTTCATCAGCCACCACCGCGAAGCCGCGACCGGCACCACCGGCTGAGGCAGACTGGATGGCCGCATTCAAGGCGAGAATATTGGTTTGTTCTGCAATACCATTGATCAGCTCGACAATGTCCCCGATTTCCTGCGAGGACTCACCCAGCCGCTTGATGCGCTTCGATGTGTCCTGGATCTGGTTACGGATGGTGTTCATACCCTTGATCGTCTGCT
>RCNC010002029.1_pt1 | contig 13560 bp, 6 predicted proteins | sample 2041301 | NCBI WGS metagenome assembly RCNC01 (sample SAMN09708231, study PRJNA481090) | Marine sediment metagenome, whole genome shotgun sequencing project. | biome: marine sediment; feature: ocean; material: sediment; isolation source: Sewage treatment plant 13A marine sediment (STP13A) ... | reverse complement strand
CTCTTTCGATTTTAGTATATTAGCATACCAAAGCATTGTGGTATGTATGAATATATAGAGGGAGAATTTGTTGAGAAAAGTCCAGCACATCTGATTGTTCAGGCAGGCCATTTGGCCTACTACATTCACATTTCAGTTTTCACCTATAGCCAGGTCAGTAGCCAGACCTCGGGAAGAATTTACCTCCATTTTGTGGTCAGGGAAGATGCCCAGATTCTTTATGGTTTCGGCGGCCGGGAGGAGCGAGAGATCTTCAGAATGCTTATTTCGGTCTCCGGTGTAGGTGCCAATACGTCCCGCCTGATCCTCTCTTCACTTTCACCGGATGAGATAAGCCAGGCCATTCTGGCCGGAAACGTTTCAATTTTGCAGGGAATTAAAGGGATTGGGGCCAAATCTGCCCAACGGATTATCATTGACCTGAAAGACAAGCTTGGAAAAGGTGCAGGAATAGATGAATTATTCTTTTCGCAGGACAATACCAGCCGCGATGAAGCGTTATCTGCTTTAGTGGCACTGGGCTTTCCAAAGAAAACTGTTGAGAAGACTGTGACCCGCATTTTATCAGAGCAGCCGGAGCTTTCTGTAGAGGAGGTAGTGAAGGCTGCCTTGAAGTTTATGTAGTGAACCATCGACATAATCACATATTCTTGATTGTCATTGGATTCCTGCTGGCAATAGGAGCTAATGCCCAGGATTCCACCTTACATTTTCCTTTTTCTGATAAGGGCTCTTATCCCCTCTCGATCTCCGGACAAAGTTCTCCGCTCTACCTGCAAAATCCATCCAATATCAAATCGCAGGTGGTTTATGACCCCTTGACCAAGAAGTACGTGTTCACCGAGACCATGGGAAGCTGGAACTACAGGACTCCTACCACGATGACCATGAATGAGTTTCAGCGATATGAGCTCAATCAACAGGTGAAGGATTACTGGCGCATGAAAGCAAGTGGATCCTCCCTGGAACAACAGCTCTCCTTTATTCCTCCTATCAATGTGGGCGGAGAGGCATTTGATAAGCTATTTGGATCCAATGTGATCAACATCATTCCTACCGGTTCTGCAGAGCTGATCTTCGGATTTAACCTGAGCAAACAGGATAATCCCAACATTAGCGAGCAACTTAGAAGTGTGCCCTCTTTCACTTTTGATGAAAAGATTATCATGAATGTGGCAGGCTCCATCGGCAATAAGATGACCATGGATATCAGCTACAATACGGAAGCCACTTTCGATTTTGAGAACCAGACAAAGTTGGAGTACACAGGGGAGGAGGATGAAATCATCAAGAAGATTGAGGCTGGAAATGTGAACCTGCCCATACCGGGCTCTTTGATCAACGGGAGCCAGAGCCTCTTTGGTTTTAAAACGGAGCTGCAATTTGGTAAACTGACGGCGACCGCCGTATTTTCTCAGCAGCGGGGTGAATCGTCGGTGATCAATGTGGAGGGTGGTGCACAATTGAGCGAATTCTCCATCACGGTGGATGACTACGATGTTAACAAGCACTACTTTTTATCGGATTACTTTCGTGAGAACTACAACAAAGCATTGTCACGCCTGCCGATTATTACCTCCGATGTGACTGTCACACGTATCGAGGTATGGGTCACCAATAAGACCACCAACTTTGAACAGTCCAGGAACATCATAGCGGTAAATGACCTGGCTGAGCCCTACCCAATGTTTTACAACCGCGATCCGGGTCAGACAGGAAATTACCCAAGGAATGAACTGAACAATGCCTATGAAGAGCTTACCACCACTCATTCGTCCATAAGGGATATCAAGAATGTGACCACAGAACTGGAGGGTGCGGGCCTGGTTCTGGGAATAGATTATGAGAAGATTGAAAATGCAAGATTGCTTTCTCCAAGAGAATATACCTTCAATGACAAGCTGGGTTATATCTCCCTGAATACGGCCCTGAATACCGATGAGATTCTGGCAGTGGCCTATGAGTATACATTCAGGGGCCAGACCTTCCGGGTGGGTGAGCTTTCCCAGGCAAGCGGAATCTCAGCGCCATCATCTTTGATGATGAAATTGATAAAGCCCACCAATTATACACCCAGAACCTACACCTGGGACCTGATGATGAAAAACGTCTATGCACTTGGAGCCTACCAGGTGGTTGAGGACGAGTTTGTGCTGGATGTGCTGTACCGCGACGATGAAACAGGGAACGCTGTCAATTATCTGCCTGGCGGCGACCTGGATAAAACCATATTAATCAGGCTGTTGAACCTGGATAATATAAACTCACAGCGTGATCCCTATCCGGATGGCATTTTTGACTACATGGAAGGTACCACAATCATTTCCTCCAACGGGAGGGTTTTCTTCCCCCTGCTGGAGCCTTTCGGATCGGACCTGGCAAAGATTTTTAATGACAGCCTGGATGGAGAGCAGGCGGATGCAGCCATAGACAAGTATGTGTTTCAGGAACTTTACGATTCAACTAAAACCAAAGCCCAACAAATTGCGGAAAAAAACAAGTTCCTGATTGCTGGGGAGTATTCCTCCACAAACGGTTCAGAGATCATGCTAAACGCCATGAATGTTCCTCAGGGTTCGGTAAAAGTAACTGCAGGGGGACGGGAGTTGATGGAGGGTGCCGATTATACAGTGGATTATATGCTTGGCAGGGTTACCATCATCAACCAGGGAATCCTTGAATCTGGCACGCCCATTCGGATCTCCCTGGAGAACCAGTCCCTGTTTAACTTCCAGACAAAGACCCTGGTAGGTACCCACCTCAACTATAAGATTTCGGATAATTTTAACCTGGGGGCCACTGCATTGCATCTGACCGAGAAGCCCCTGACCCAGAAGGTGAATGTTGGGGATGAACCCATCTCCAATACTATATGGGGACTAAATGGAAGTTATAGCACCGAGTCTCAGCTTCTTACCACAATGGTTGACTGGCTTCCCTTCCTGGAAACCAAGGCAATCTCCACCTTCACGGTTGTGGGAGAGTTTGCGCAACTGATACCGGGACATTCAAGTGCTATCGGAAAAGAAGGGGACGCCTATCTAGATGATTTTGAAGGCAGTGAAACATCCATCGATCTAAAGCAATTCTCCTCCTGGAAACTGGCCAGTACTCCAAGGGGATTTTTCCCGGAAGCCGAATTGAATAACAACAGGGCCTATGGATATAACCGTGCACGGTTTGCCTGGTACCATATCGATCCCCTTTTTATAAATCCAGACTCCCGGACCCCCGACTATATGAAGAACAATCCTGATTATATGTCCAGTGCCTACGTGTATGAAGTATATGAGCAGGATATTTTTCCTTTCAAGGAGAATCCAAATGGCATCCCCACAAGGATCTCCGTATTGAACATGTCCTTCTATCCAGAGGAACGGGGTCCCTACAACTATGATTATGAGAGAATAGGACAGGAAGGTGAACTGTTGGAACCCGAGGAAAGGTGGGGAGGAATCATGAGAGAGATTTATTCCAGCGATTTTGAACAATCCAATGTGGAGTTTATTGAATTCTGGTTGATGGATCCCTTTGCTGAGATGCCGGATCATGGTGGAGGAGAGCTGTATTTCAACCTGGGGAACATCTCGGAGGATGTATTGAAAGATTCCCGGAAGATCTTTGAAAACGGACTACCCACCTCAGAAGTGGTCGAAAAAGTGGACACCACTGTTTGGGGCCGCATCCCCCTGACACAATCTCTGGTACAAGGGTTTAGTGCAGGCGACGCGACACGGAAATTCCAGGATGTGGGACTGGACGGAGTCTCTTCCTTATATTCCGACGATGAGGTTAGTTTCTTCTCCCAGGATTCTGATGATTACCTCGGCCAGATAGAATCGCGCTTCAGTTCAGGTCTACTAAGCCAGGAAGCCAGGAATGCCATCTTCCTGGATCCCTCATCGGACGATTACAGTTACTACCGAAGCACCGTCTATGATGCTGAGCAGGCAGGGATCCTGGAACGTTACATGAAATATAACAACCAGGAGGGGAACTCGCCCAGTGACCAGGACAATCCGGAATCTTATCCCACTTCAGGGACCTCCCTTCCGGACATTGAGGATATTAACCGGGACAATACACTCAGCGAAGGAGAGAGTTATTACACCTACCGTGTCGACATCAATAAAAGCGATATGGAGGTGGGCCGAAACAACATTGTGGATAAGGTGATCGATAAAGTCAGATACCAAAATGGGGAGGAGGCCGATGTAACCTGGTATCAGTTCAGGATCCCCATTTTTGACTATGAGAGTGTTGAAGGAGATATCAGCGATTTTAAAACCATTCGTTTCATGCGGATGTTTATGACCGGATTTGAGGATACCACCTTCTTGAGGTTTGCCAAACTGGACCTGGTTCGTGGGGAGTGGAGGCGCTACATTCCGCCGCTTACCCAGGGAGGTGAAGACTGGACAGGGGTGGAGCCTTCACTGGGTGAACTGACCATTTCTGCTGTTAATATTGAAGAAAATTCAGGGAAGGAACCGGTTAACTATGTGCTTCCTCCGGGATTCTCCCGTCAGATTGATCCCACACAACCCCAGCTCAGACAGCTGAATGAGCAGTCCATAGTTTTAAAAGTGCATGAGCTGGCTGATGGAGATGCCAAGGCTGCCTATAAGAACACAGAAATCGATATGAGGCAGTATAAGAAAATCCAGATGGAAGCACATGCCGAGGCCCTGTTAGGAGATTATCTGGAGAGTAATGAGCTGGTGGCGTTTATCAGGTTGGGAAGCGATTTTAAGGATAACTATTACGAATATGAAGTTCCCCTGGAACTTACCCCTCCCGGGAGGTATAACAACGACAGTGATGCGGATCGCTTGATTGTATGGCCGGATGGCAACAGGTTCGAGGTGGTGCTGGATGATCTTACAGAGGTAAAGCAGACCAGGAACAGGGCCATGAGTGATCCGGATAGCGAGGTGACTATCAGCACTGTATATACAGTGATAGACCAGAAAGGAAACCGTATGTCGGTCAGCGGAAACCCAAATCTGAGCAGCGTTCGTACCATCATGATCGGGGTTCGTAATCCCAAAGCAGGAGACAATCCCTATGGTCCTGACGACGGATTGCCCAAGTCGGGTGAGATATGGTTGAATGAGTTACGCCTCTCCGATTTCAACGAACACGGAGGTTGGGCAGTCAATGGAAGGGCCACCCTGAAACTGGCCGATTTCGGAAATGTTACTTTTGCCGGGAACACCAGTCAGCCCGGTTTTGGGAGCATTGAGCAGAAGGTTCAGGAGCGGCAACAGGAGCAAATCATTCAGTACGACGTTTCCACCAATCTTCAGATGGGGAAATTCTTTAAACAGGAGAGCGGGGTCAACATACCTGTTTTTATGAATTACTCCAAAGCCATAGTGAATCCCGAGTACAATCCACTGGATCCTGATATTCCATTGAAAGAAGCTATTGATGAGGCAGATACCGAAGCAGAACGCGATTCTATTGTTCGCAATGCCAGGGATATGGTGGAGCGAAAATCATTTGCCATCACCAATGTCAGGATGAACAAAGCGGGGACAAAAAAGCACTTCTATAGCCTGTCCAACTGGTCCACCAGCTTTTCCATGAATAAAATGTCAAGTTATAGTCCCAACCTGAGCTACTACAATACCAGTAAGGTTAGAGGGAATATCTCTTATAATTTCAATACAAGGCCCACAAATGTCCAACCCTTTAAATCGGTTAAATGGATGAATTCAGACTGGCTGAGACTTATCAAGGATTTCAATTTTAATGTCACCCCATCCAGGATCTCTTTCCGAACCGATATGGACCGTTATTACCTGGAAAAGGAGGTCAGGAACATAAATAATCCCGATTTTTTTGTGAAGCCTACCTTTAAGAAGGACTTTTACTGGAATCGCTTCTTTGATTTGAAGTTTGACATTACCAAGAATCTCCGTTTCGATTTTTCCTCTGTGCATAATGCCAGGATGGATGAGCCCGAGGGTCGCTGGGATTACGATTATGGATGGGAGGCGCTCAAGGACACAATTTTGAATTTTGGACGGGCTACCAGCTATTATCAACAGCTTAATAGCTCTTATACCATTCCAATAAACAAGATCCCCCTGCTTGACTGGACCTCGGCCAGTGTCAGGTATAATGGAACCTACGGGTGGGATGTGGGCCCAATTATACCTAATGATCCAATCTGGGGTCCCATTAACCTTGGAAACACAATCAAGAACTCCAACACCGTTCAGTTGAACGGACAATTGAATTTTGTAAACCTCTACAACAAAGTTGCATACCTGAAGGATATCAATGCCAAATACCGCAATGCCCAGACCAGGGCCCGGGAGGCCAAGACCAGGACCAAGACCAGGATCTTCAACGATGAAAATATCTACCTGCGGGAGGATCGGGGCCGCTATGTGGTGCACAACCTGAAGACGGAAGAGATTCTTGTGGAAGTACTCGACGAGAACATGCAACCCGTGGAGGTAACAACTGAGATTCTCAGTAATACGCGGATCAGGATCACATCGGCAAAGGCGATCCGGAATGCCCGGGTGAGGGTGACAGGCACCATCGAAAAGGGGGAGAGCCCACTGATCCTTATTGCAGAAACCACAGTAAGAATCCTGATGAGTGTGCGTACCCTGAATCTGACCTATTCAACTAGCGGAGGAACCCTGTTGCCCGGTTATAATTACGGCATTAATAATTTTGGATTCGGAACCTATACGGGTGGTGGACAGATGGAACCGGGCTGGGGATTTATAGCTGGATGGCAGGATCCGGATTACGCATACAAGGCCTTTGAAAGAGGTGCGCTCACCACTGATCGGAACCTTAATGAAGCCTACGCCATGAACCATACCGATCGGTATACCGGCAGGATGAGTATTGAGCCCTTTAACGGCTTGAAAATCGACCTGACTGCCAACCGTATGTATTCCTCCAATTTCTCGGAATATTATACTGCCCTCCCGAATGGCTCCCTTCCAGCCGATTCGGCCCGGGGACGAATTTTCAGCGGAAATTTCAGCATGTCTTACATCAGCCTGGGAACCGCATTTGAGAAGATCGATGAGAATGTGGGGTCATCCGATGCCTTTGACCGCCTTAAGAATGAGTACAGGGCAACCATCTCACAGCGCCTGGGTAGCGATTACACCAATAATAGTGGAGTGGTACTTCCTCCTGACAGTACCAATACAGACTATGTATCAGGGTATGGGCCCACCTCGCAGGAGGTATTAATTCCTGCATTCCTCGCCGCTTATGGTGGTAGGTCGGCCGACAATATCCCAATGACCATCATTAAATCGATTTGGGAGGTACTGCCCAACTGGCAGGTGCGTTTCGACGGTTTGGGAAAAATTCCGGCATTTCAGAAAGTTTTGAATTCAATTGTAATGAATCACGCTTATCGCTCCACCTATAGCGTGGGGTCCTTTATTAATAATCCCTTTTATATCGCCGACACCATCAGCGGAGTGCCCATAATAACGGACCTGCAGGGGAATTTTATGGTGGAACAGAACATCAATGTCGTGAGCATCAATGAAAGTTTCAGTCCTTTGTTTGATCTCAATATGGACTGGAAAAACAGTCTGACCACCCGTATTGAATACAAACGATCCAGAACCGTGGCCATGAATATGTCCAATACCCAGGTGAATGAGGTGAACAGTGCCGAGTTTATTGTCGGAGCCGGTTACAGGTTTAATCAGGTTCCCCTGGTCATTAACAAGAAGGAGCTTTCAAGCGACCTGAATGTTCGGCTCGATCTTTCCATGCGGAACAACCGGACGGTGATCCGGAAACTAGAGGACCTTTCGGGCAGCGAGATCACGGCGGGACAAACCATTTTTAGCCTGAAAGCAGCGGCTGACTATATGTTGAGTGATAAGTTTATCTTACGGATCTTCTACGATCAGCGACTTACAACACCTTATATATCAAATAGTTATCCAAATGCCAATTACAATGTAGGTTTTAGTATGACATTTACCCTGTAAGTCTGAACGGTGCTATTTTATGATTTTAAGCAGCTAGAAATTCTTCTGGAAAGTATTACATTTGAATAAACATTAACAATTTATTTATGAGCGTTCCTGCAGAACTTAAGTACACCGCCGAACACGAATGGATTCGTGTGGAAGGTGATGAAATTGTGGTTGGTGTAACCGAATTTGCCCAGGGTGAACTTGGGGATGTGGTATTTATCGAAATCGAGACCGAAGGAGAGTCCCTGTCAAGGGGCGAAACATTTGGGACTATTGAGGCTGTAAAAACTGTTTCGGATCTCTTTATGCCTGTGGATGGAGAAATAGTTAAGGTAAATCCCGCTCTTGAGGATACTCCTGAACTGGTTAATTCTGAACCTTTTGAAGGTGGGTGGATGATCAGGATAAAATTGACGGATCCTTCACAGCTGGATGATTTAATGCCGGCCGATGAATACAGTGCATTGATCGGGTAGAGCAATAGATTTCTGGTTTTCGGCAGGGTTTTTGTGCTTGATCATATGTCAAAATCCCTGGTGATGAAAAATTTATTCTTCCTGTCTCTCTTGCTTCTGTTCTTCTGTTCATGTACAGCACCCAGGGAATTCACAAAAATAATTCCGGAAGCCCCAGAAGGCAATTTTGCAAATGGGCGGGAATACATCCCCCTGGAAAGCGATCAAATAGCTGTAGAGCTGGGCTATGATGGGATACAGGGTGCTAATCTGGTATTCGATTTCGTCCTACATAATAGCTCTCTTGATACACTCTTCATTCACCCTGCCGATTTTTACTATGTGGTACTCGATAGTGCCAATGAGGAAACCACAAATGGGGGCTCCTGGTTAACGGTTCATCCAGATACCGTGTTGATGCATTACGATTTTATATTGGAAGAGAGGAAGAAAGTGAAGGGAACCAATACCTTCCTTGGGATTCTTCAAGCCAGTGCGGGTCTACTTTACTCTACTGCTGGTTTTATTGCCACCGAGAATCCCACTTATATTATTGATGCTCTATTCCAAACTGCGGGAACAGCCGATCAATATATCTCACAGGGTAAAATGATCTCTTCAGATATGGAGATGATCAGTGAAGAGAAAGAGCTGGTAAAGAAGGAGATTTTAAGAGGGTGTGTCGTTCCGCCAGGAAAGGTGGCCAGTGGTTATGTCTATTTCCCAAAACATGACAATACTGCTTATTACATGTTCTGTTTTCCCATAGAAAACCAGCTTTTTCAGTTTGTTTACAATCAGCGAACAGAGCTTATTTATTATTAGCCTCCAGATCCTCTGGGCTTTCATCTTTCCCGCCGTTTTTGGTTTGACCTGCCGTCAGGGGATCGGCAGATATTTCTTTATATAACTCTCTGTTTCGTGCTACATCGATGGCCAGGTAAAGGGCATTTCTGAAGGAGGTAGCTGAGGCCTCATTTTTGCCAGCCAGTTCGTAAGCTGTTCCGTGAGCCGGACTGGTGCGGACCACCGGCAGGCCGGCAGTAAAATTCACACCACTATCCATGCTAAGTGATTTAAATGGTGCAAGTCCCTGGTCGTGGTACATGGCCAGTACAGCATCGAATCGGGTGAATCGGCCGGCACCAAAAAAGCCATCGGCTGCATAGGGCCCTAATGCCGTAATACCCAGTTTTTTGGCCTGTTCGATAGCTGGAGTAATGACCTTCTGCTCTTCACTTCCAAGCAGTCCGTCGTCGCCGGCATGGGGATTTAGTCCCAGTACGGCAATGCGTGGGTTTCTGATACCAAAGTCCACCAGTAGGGACCGTGCAAGGATCTTAAGCTTTTCGACAACAAGCTCCTGGGTGATCATTGAACTTAAAGCCGATATGGGCACATGTCCGGCCACCAGTCCCACTTTTAAGAGCTCACTGACCATCAACATCATTACCTCATCTACCTTGAAACGGGCCTGAAGATATTCTGTATGACCGTTGTAAGAGAAATCGGAGTGCTGGATATTCTGTTTGTTGACCGGTCCGGTGACCAATGCATCAATTTTACCTGATTCCAGGGCATCCGTGGCCGCATTTAAGGCCTTAAATGAATCAATACCAGCGCTCTCAGTGGATTTGCCAAGTTCCACACGAATGTTCTCATCCACACAGTTGATAATATAGGATTTGTTTCCTCGTGCCTCATCTGGGGAAGAGATCCCAGTGAGAGAAAAGTCCTCAATATCAAGCGCATTCCTATGATAGGCCGCCACTTTGGGTGAACCATAAATGATGGGTGTGCAGATCTCATTGATACGACTGTCCATCAGGGTTTTTATGATTACCTCATAGCTGATACCGTTAATATCACCATGGGATATCCCTATTTTAATTTTGTCTTTCATTTTCAGAGGGGATTAATGAGACCGGTCAAGAAAAAAGTTGTACAGGATCCTGACACCAACACCACTGCCACCCTTTCCCCTGTAATTGAATGGAACCTTGTTGAAAGAGGGTCCGGCAATATCCAGGTGAACATATGGATAATCAGTAAAGTGTTCAAGGAATTTTCCGGCAGTGATAGCTCCGCCATATTTTCCTCCAATGTTTTTCAGGTCAGCAATATCTGATTTAAGCTGTTCTTTATATTCATCCCAGAATGGAAATTCAGCCACCCGTTCAGAAGTATATTCCCCGCTTGCTTTTATATTTTCCATCACCTCACGACTTGCATTTCCCATACCTACCATGCCAAACTTATCAATGGCTATATGTGCAGAACCAGTCAGAGTGGAGAGTTCAATTACCAGCTCAGGATCATATTGTTTCGCATAACTAAGGGCATCGGCAAGGATCATCCGCCCTTCGGCATCTGTATTCAAAACTTCAACTGTGGAACCGTCATACATGGTGATTACATCACCGGGTACATAGGCATTGCCATCGGGCCTGTTATCTGTTGCGGGAACCAGACCAACCACCCAAACCGGTAGTTCATTTTTCGCTATTGCATAAAATGCCCCGGCAACAGCAGCAGCTCCACCCATATCACATTTCATGTAATCCATGGAGTCGTGAGTAGGCTTCAGACTGAGTCCACCGGTATCATAAACAACTCCTTTTCCCACCAGCACAATGGGGCGGTCATTCACAGCATTCTCTGGTTTCCAGGTGAGGATGGAGAAGGTGGGTGGATCTATGCTTCCCTTGTTCACAGCCAGGAGTCCTCCCATTTTCAAGGATTCGATTTTCTTCTTGTTGAATATCTCTGTAGAAAAACCAGCATCTAAGCCCATCTTCTCGATCTCCGCGGACAACTGCAAGGCATTCAGGAATGACAGGGGTTCATTAACCAGGTCGCGGGTCTGATAAACAGCATGGACCAGGTTCTCCAGCTTCTTCACATGATCAGTTGAAAGGCCCTCATCATGAAGGGATATTTCATTAAGGGAATGTTTCCTGGAAGGATCGCCTGACAGGTATTTCAGAAATTGGTAGTTGGTCAGTGCCAGTCCTTCAGCAAATGCCACACACTCCTCCTGATCCACCCCTCCATTAATTACCGTGACAGATTCCACATCATGGTCAATAAGTAATGGATGCAACTCAAATCCAGCTTTCCTGGCATTTTCGAGCCGGGTGCTAAGAAGGATCTCCGTTTTTTCCAGGTTCCGGAAGATAAGTACATGGTCCAGGCGGTTAAGCAAGGCTACATTTTTCCCACCTACCAGCCGTTCATTGACATATGCCAGCTCAGCCGGATCAGTGATGAAGCCGTCAAGCTTCGCATCCTTCTTCACCAGTATTATCCGGTTCCCTTCACTATCTCTTGTTTTGGTTTTGTTAATCTTCATTTCAATCCTCTTTATATATGGGAATTGTAAATTTAAAAGTGGATCCCACTTCGACTTTGCTCTCTATCTCCAGGGTTCCATTGTTCTTTTCAAGCAGGTCTTTTACAAGTTGCAGCCCCAGCCCGGTTCCTATTTCCTGGTCGGTACCCTTGGAACTACTCAGATAACCCTCTTTATTAAACTCCTCAAGGTATTCGGGTTTCATGCCAACACCCGTATCGGTCACTGAGCAGTATATCTTATCTGACTCCTCCCAGGCCCAAATGTGGACCTTGCCTCCTTTAGGGGTAAACTTAATGGCATTGGCCACCAGATTTCTCAACACAACATTGATAAAAACAGGGTCGGCATAGGCACTTATCCCGGTTTTTACATCGGTGGTGAATACAAGTTCCTTTTGTTGCGCCATATGTAGATAAAGGGCCTCAACCTCTTTAACCAGGATTTTCATTTCTATGGCTACCGGATTAATAGACAATCTGGCGGATTCGCTTCGTCCCCAGTAGAGCAGATTATCGAGGAGGGTGACTGCCGCCTGCGAGGATTCTCGGAGGGAATGTGTAATATGCTTCTTGGAAGCCAGCTCTGGCTTGGCAGCCAAAAGATCGGAGAACTGGGCCACACTGGCAATTGGATTTTTAAGATCGTGTGCGATCACCGACAATACCCTGTTCTTAAACTTGAGAGAGTCTTCCAACTGTAGCCGCTCTCTATCATTCCGGACCCATTTAAGGACAATCATCACCGCCATAGCAAATATAAAGAGCTGGAAGGAGATCTGTGAGAGGTAGTTGCTGTGAATTGAGCCGGCAGAATTGGCCAGCAAAATATCATTAATCAGTGCATATATAAAAAAGGAGAGTGATACAAAGAAGATAGTATCCATCGTTCTCCTTTTTATCGTTCCAAACAGGCTGACGATTAGATAGTGAGCCAGGAAGAGTACCAGGAGTGGCTGATAGCCCAGCATCTCATAGCTAAAGAGATGCACCGGTAAAATAAACAGGGAGACACTGGCTATGGCCATAAGGCTCGTATTGACCTGTATGATCAGCTTCATATAGGGTCGGGGAAAAAGCTTGTGTAGAAAGATCATCCCGAATAACTGTGCCAGGTAGGAACCCAGGTATTCCATCCGTATCTGCCATGCCCAGGGAGTATCGATAAAGGAGCTAGAGAAATAGAGCCCCGTATTGACCGATCTCATAAGAATGCCCAGGGTGGTCAGGGCAAAGAACAACATCAGAACCTCCTTCCTGGTGAAGGACCAGAAAATAAGGAAAAAGACCATAAAGAAGAAGAGCACCCCAATGGTGGAGTAATTAAACATCCGTCGTCTCTCTCTCCTTTTCAGAACTTCATTGGAACTGCCAATCACAACCGATTGCCAGAATCCACCCCTGCGGTGATGAAAGTTAGAAACCTGGATCAGGATCTGAAGGGTGTCGGTATCCGGCATGTAACAGAAGCTGCCTGGCTCATACCCGGGTTTCTCCTCTTCCTGACTGGTTCCCACCTCTCCGTTCGAACCAATCATACGGTCGTTGAGGTAGAATTTATACGCCACATCGAAAAGTGGAATATCAACGCAGAGAGCTGATTTAAAGTCCTCCGGCAGAATGACCATCAAACTGTAGGTGCCATATCCCCATCCGCTCAGTGATTTGCCATCAATTTCGTAATTCGTCCAGTAGGAGGGGACGGTAACGGGGAGTCCTGTTGAAAGATACTGGTCGAAATTATCAGGTGTTAGCAGCTTCTCCCAATGGAA
>RCNC010002027.1_pt1 | contig 13582 bp, 12 predicted proteins | sample 2041301 | NCBI WGS metagenome assembly RCNC01 (sample SAMN09708231, study PRJNA481090) | Marine sediment metagenome, whole genome shotgun sequencing project. | biome: marine sediment; feature: ocean; material: sediment; isolation source: Sewage treatment plant 13A marine sediment (STP13A) ... | reverse complement strand
GAACGCCGGAAGAAACCTCTTGTCCGGTCAGTCGTTCCTTCAGTTCAGTCTTGGCCCTGTCAGCCAGCTGTCCCAGGTGAGTCTCCGAAATAAATCGGGGGGGTGTCGTTGACAACGTCTTGATGCTCTTGTTCGCCAGCAGGCGACCCAAAATGCCCTGCGCGCTGTCGCTTAACACACCCAGTCGGCCTGCCAGGTCGTCCAGCGAGGGAGCCACCAGGCCGGCGTCGGAGATCCATCGCTCGAAGAGCTTCGGCCAGTCCTCCCGGTGTACGCTGCTGACCTCAACCAGGTCGGCTGCCTGGCCCCTCCGGAAGAGCCGAAGGCGAGTATCGAGAACCTGGCCGCCGGCGAAGGTGTTGACCGGGGATGGACGCCGTAGCACCAGTCGATCCCCCGGGAAGAGCATCATCTCCTGGCGCAACAGGATCTGGGCGACTGCCGATGAGCCTGGTTTGAGCGGACGGCACGCCAAGCGGTCGATTCGAGCCGGAGTCCGCATCGCCTGAGCGTGGACCTCAACCTCGTCCCCCTCGTCCAGGGGACCCGAGGCCCCCTCCAGAAGCTCAAGGCGAATGGTCACCAGGGTCGTAGAGCGCCAGGGGCCGGGAGAAAGGATCTGTGTGCCTCGGGGGCACTCCACCCTGCCGAGTCCGGCCAGATTGAGCGCTACTCTTTCGCCCGCTTCAACCTGCTCTCTTTCTTCACCCTGAACGTGAAGCCGCCTGGCCCGAGCCTCCCGGTTTGCCGGCATCAAGACGACGGGGGCTCCGACTTCCAACCGTCCCCACAGCGAGGTGCCGGTGACGATCGTGCCCGCTCCAGCAAGGCTGAAAACCCGGTCAACAGCCTCCCGGAATGGCCGGCCTTCGATCTGGTGCGGCCTGACGTCGGCTGATTGCTGGATCAAGATCTCTCGAAGATCGTCGACGCCGGCGCCTGTATGGGCCGAGACCGGCACGATCGGAACCCTCTCGAAGGCCGTGCCTTGGAGGATTTCCTTGACCTCCTCGATCGCAAAATCCTGGGTCTCCTCATCGACAAGGTCAACCTTGGTCAACGCGACAGCGCCCCCGGCAACGCCCATCAACCGGATGACCTCGAGGTGTTCTCGTGTTTGGGGCATGACCCCCTCGTCGGCCGCAACCACCAGGAGTGCCAGGTCGATACCGGCAGCGCCGGCGATCATCGTATGGACCAATCGCTCGTGCCCGGGCACATCTACAAAGTGCAGATTGCCGCCGTCGTGCTTCAGGCCGGCGAAACCCAGGTCGATTGTGATGCCCCGTTCCCGTTCTTCGGGCAAGCGGTCGCAATCCGTGCCGGTCAGCGCTTTGACCAGTGCGGTCTTTCCGTGGTCGATGTGGCCTGCAGTTCCGTATACGACGTGTGCCATGGGGTCATGGTACAGAAGCTATCAGCTCTTTGCCCACGCCGCGCGCTCCCGAAGGGCGGGGTTGAAATTGTGAGAATGGTGGATAATGCGGTAGATGACGGATTCGATTCCCCCCTATGCAATGATTTTCGCCGCAGGGCGGGGACGGCGAATGCAGCCCGTGTCCGATGTTGTGCCAAAGCCGGCGCTCCCGGTTCCGGGCGGACCTGTGGTGTCATGGGCTTTGCGGCTTGCCGCAAATAGCGGTGTGCCGAATGCTGTCCTCAACAGCTGGTGGCTGGCCGATACGATGGAAAAGACGGCTGCGGCGGCCTTGCCGCCTGGGCTCAATCTTCGTTTTTCCAGAGAAGAAGAGCTGATGGAGGCCGCCGTAGGTCTGGCATTGGCCCGGGACCGCGGCCTTCTGGGGACCGACGGCCCAGTCCTGATTATCAACGGCGATGGCGTTTTAAACCTTGATTTGAGAGATCTCTTTCGGCGGCATCGAGAGAGCGAGGACCTTGTGACGCTTGGCCTCCTGCCGCACCTCGGCCCGGAACTCTGGTCGCGGGTCCTTCTGGCCAGAAGCGGTTTGATCAGTGCCATTCTCCCTCCTGGCTTACCGGCAGCCCACGAGGTGCCCCTGCTGTATCCCGGCGTGATGGTCATTGCTCGCGAGGCGCTGAACTCCTTGGAGACGAAGCCCTCCGGCGTTGCTTCGGCCCTGTGGGCGCCGGTCCGAGCGCAAGCGCGCCTCGGGGGTGTTCTCGTGTCCGGCCATTGGCGGGAGGTTGGAAGGCCGCCTGATTACCTCGAGGCTGTGATGGCCCTGCTTGGCGATCGAAGTGAAGTTCATCCCTCAGCCCGCGTGGCGCCCAGTGCCGTGCTGAGCCGTACGCTGATTGGACCGGATGTCGTCATCGACCAGGATGCGGTCATCAGTCAAGCGGTTATCAGCCATGGGGCCGTGATCGGTGCAGGCGCAAGAATCATCCGTTCAGTCGTGCTCGGGGACGTTCGGGTCGAGCCCGGCAAGACTGTGACCGACGAGTATCGAACGTAACCCGTATTGCTCAAAGGTGGGCGATTCGCCACCGTTCAAAGCCGATCTTCCACCGAAGCGTTCTGAGGCGGCCGGTGATGCCGTAGACCCTGATGGCCCGCATCATCTGGCGGCCGTCAGAAAAATACAGCGTCCCTGAGGTGGCCGTTCCCTGGGCCGTGAACGTCAGGATGTCACCGGACCCGGCCCTGACGGGGTCGTCGAGGTCGCCTGCCAACAACCCATCGCCGGACGGATTCGGGATCTCGCAGCCAGGGATGAAGCCCAGGCCGGCCTTGTCGGCTTCAAGCTCGAGAATACGACCCACTTGATAGTCTCTGCCGGCGGTGATGTCGTCTCGCCTAACTCCGTCGTCATCACCGTCTTGTACGATCGTACACCGCCATCCTCCACCGGACAGCCGGTCGAAGACAAGGGCGGTCGCTTTGCCGGTCGTGATCGCGTCCGACCGGGCCCTCCACATCTGGGAAAACACCTGTTCCGTCGCACGCCTCAAAGCCGCTTCACGGCGTGCCGACCCCAACAGAGGCAGCGTCATCACCGAACTCAGCAATATAACCATCAGCACCACAACCGTTTCCACCAACGTCTGACCTTGCTCTCTCATGATTGATCCTTCCCGGTGAGCGAAAAAACGCGGTCCCGGAGGACCGCGTTCCCGTCCACACTGCTGTTTTTGTTTTGTCTAGGTCTCTCCATGCTCCTCTTTTGTCTTACGAGGTCGCTGTGTCAGTTTTTCGGGCCAACTTGACCTTCTCGGTCAAGGTCGTCTTTCCGTTGACGGCCACGAAGGGCTTCAGTTTCTCAAGCGAGGTCTCACCGATACCACGGACAGCGACCAATTCTTCGACGGCCTCAAATGGCCCGTTTGCCTCGCGAAACTCGAGGATCCGTCCGGCCAGGGCCGGGCCGACTCGAGGCAAATACTGTAGTTCGTCCGCCGAGGCGGTGTTGACATTGACCACGCCACTGGGGATGGCCTCGGCGGCGATGGCGCCGGAGGTCACGGCCAACAGGGCAAGAACGATGATCGGGATCAGTTTTTTCATGATGTCTCCTTGAATAGTTTTCTGGTTGTTGTGTCTGGGCGAATGGTGTTGCTCCGCTTTAGGTTGCATTCATCTCTGGGGCCTCCTTCCGTTGTCGGCCCTATCTAAGGCAACCCCTGTGCCAGATTGAGAGATATTCTCTAATATTCTTATTTACAATGATTTAATAACAAATCTACAGTGAGTGTCTGATGGGTGACCGACATAATTTTCTTAAGGTTTTCGCTGCAATCCTCTGGGTAGGGGTGTCGAAAATTATGACGATGTAGAATTTTCATATACGGAAAACTGGAGGCGGTTTCTTCGTGTATTTTTAAACAGCCTTCGGAGGGCTCCGCTACCATGTCCCCGTGACACATTCGAGCATTTCCTCTGACCAACCTTCGTCAGGCCGAGAGCTGGCCCTCCTGATCTCGGGCGCGTCGGGCATGATCTTGGCCAAACGCCTGGCCCAAATGGTGCTGGATTACGCCGATCTGGATGTGCTGCATCTCGTCGTCACACCACCTGCAGCCCAGGTCCTCAGCCTTGAATTGGGTGTCGAGTGGGCTTCGGCCTCCCGAATTCGAGATCAATTGCAGGCCTCTCGGGAAAGCAGGACGGTCATCGAGGTCTGGTCGAACGACGATCTTGGGGCGCCGATCGCGTCGGGCTCCCATACTCTGCTGGGCACGGTCGTACTCCCGTGCTCCGCAGGGACTGCAGGCGCTGTGGCGCACGGTATATCCCGCGGACTCGTGCAAAGGGCTGCCGATGTTGCTCTCAAGCAGCGGTGGCCGCTGATTCTCGGTGTCAGGGAGAGTCCGATGTCTGAAATCCTGTTGGAGAATCTTCTTCGGTTGGCCCGGGCCGGAGCAACGATCATGCCGCCCCTGCCGGCCTTCTACCTGACACCCGATGTTCAGACGGCGTACGAAGACTTCATTGATCACTACTGCCTTCGAGTTCTTGATCTGCTGGGCATTCGCATCGATCGAAAGGACCTTCGGTGGAAGGGTTAGCTATCAGCTACCAGCTATCAGCTGTCAGTTCTCGACCGCTGGGAGGCTGGGAGGCCAGGAGGCTTGAACGCAGGTCTCATGGTTCAGGTCTCATGGTTCAGAGAGTCTTTCCCTCTCCTCATCTCCCCCTCCGCATTCGGATCTGTTCACTGAATCCTTGTGTCAGCCTGCAGGGAGTACCTTGATGCCCCGTCGGTTGCAGGTATTCCGTGATCTCCGCGAAACGGGTGAGATGATCAAGTTCCAGCACACGGTCTTCGCTCTGCCCTTTGCACTGATTGCGCTGGTCAGTGCGCAGGCAGAAGGTTGGCCGCCGCTTCGGGTCTGGCTGCTGGTTCTTCTGGCGATGGTTGCGGCCAGGACGGCAGCGATGGCCTTCAATCGGCTGGTCGACCAACGCCTGGACGCTCTCAACCCGAGAACGGCGGACCGATCCCTGCCCGGCGGCCGTTTGAGCCGTGGATTCGTTGGGGCCATCACTGTCGTTGCTTCTGCCCTCTTCGTCCTTGCCTCAGGCTTGCTCAATTCCTTGTGTCTGCTGCTGGCGCTGCCGACTCTTGGTATTCTCTTGGGCTATTCCCTGTCCAAGAGGTTCACCGCTACGGCCCACCTGTGGCTCGGCGCAGCGCTGGGCATCGCACCGATCGGTGCGTGGATCGCTGCCTCTGGTCGATTGGAGCTGTCACCGGTCGTTCTTGGCTTTTCGGTCATGATGTGGGTGGCCGGTTTTGACATCATCTACTCCCTCCAGGATGAGGCTTTTGACCTCTCTGCGGGGCTCCATTCCATTCCTGTCGCCCTGGGATCCGCCCGCGCCCTCAATCTGGCGAGATTTTTTCACTTCGTGTCCTTGGTTGGATTTTCCGCCTTTGCCGTGCTGTCGGGCGGCGGTCCACTGCGCTGGAGCGCAGTACTTGCGGCTGCGGCAATGCTGGGGTGGCAGCACACCCTGGTGGCGCCCAACGATCTCAGTCGAGTCGATGCGGCCTTTTTCACCGCAAACGGAATCCTGGCCGTGATGATGGGTGTGCTCTTCATCGCTGCTCGGGCTCTTGGCGGGGCCTGATCTCTGATAGCCGGTAGAGGTCTGAACCCTCGATATTCGGTACGGTGCTGTTTTTTCGAAAGAAAAATTGAATCCAGTTGCACGAAGCGCAATTCCCCGAGAAGTGGGGCCGGATTGGTCCTCCCGTTTTCTCGAGAGCTCAATGGATTTTTCACCGGGCCTATGCGGCAACCACTCCTCGGGTAGGTTAAGATCAGCGTCGGCTGATGAGTTCCGAGAAGATCCCTTTCCGTCACATTGCCCTCGAGGGGCCCATCGGGGTTGGTAAGACCTCGTTGGTTGAGATTCTGGCCCAGCGGTTCGAGGGTGTGATGGTGCTCGAGGACATCAGCAACCCTTTTCTGCCGGCATTCTACGAGGGACGGCCCGGGGCGGCCTTTCAGGTTCAGGTCTATTTCCTTCTTTCGCGCTTTCAGCAGCAACGAGAAATTCGCCAGATGAATTTGTTCCAGGATCTGGTGCTTGCCGACTATACCTTCCCGAAAGACCGAATTTTCGCCTATCTCAACCTGGGTGATGACGACCTCAAGGTCTACGAGAAGTTGTACCCGGTTTTGGAACAGGAAGTCGCCAAGCCTGATCTGGTGATCTATATGCAGGCTTCGCTCCCGGTGCTGACGGAGCGCATTGCTCAACGTGGACGGGATTATGAAGCCGACATCGATCCCGAGTACCTCAAACGCCTGAGCGAGGCCTATTCCTACTTTTTCTTCCACTATCGGGAAACCCCACTCCTGGTCGTCAATACCGATGATATCGACTTCGTCAACAACCCTGCCGACCTCGATGCCCTGGTACAGCAGATCATCAGATGCCGACGCGGCACCCAGGTGTACGTGCCGCTCGGGTCCTCCCGAACTGGACTTTAATCCTAGATATTGAACAGGAGAGAATGATGCTGCCCCGTGAGCTTTTCCGAAAAGACCCAGAGCGCATCCGACGGATGTTGGAAAGTCGCCATACCGAGGCGCCCCTCGACCGGTTACTTGAAGTAGACCTGCGGTGGCGGGATCTGCTGACGACCCTGGAAGATCTCAAGGCCCGGCGCAACACCGGCTCGAAAGAGATCGGCCTGCTTTTCCGGGATGGGAAAAGGGACGAGGCCGAGGCCCGAAAGGCTGAAATGGTGGGTCTCAGCGATCAGATCAAAGAACTCGAAGAGCGCACCTCACAACTGGAAGTGGAGGTTGAGACCCTCGAGTTGACGATACCCAACCTCCTTGAGGCAGACGTTCCCGAGGGTGCGAATGAAGACGACAACACGGAAGTCCGGTGTTGGGGGACTCCGCGATCATTTGATTTCCCATGCCAGGCCCACTGGGACTTGGGCCCCGCCCTGGGCATAGTGGACTTCGAGCGGGCCGCCAAATTGGCCGGCGCCCGCTTCGCCGTACTCAAAGGCCCTGGCGCCTCGCTGGAACGCGCGCTGATCTCTTTCATGCTGGACACCCACACCCGAGAGCACGGCTACACAGAGGTCCTGACGCCATACCTGGCCAACAGCACCTCCCTCCAGGGTACGGGGCAGTTGCCGAAATTTGCCGACGACCTCTTTCACCTCGATGGTCACGATCTCTACCTGATTCCCACCGCCGAGGTGCCGGTGACAAACCTCCACCGGGACGAGACCCTGGACGAGTCCACCCTTCCCCTCCGCTACTGTGCATTCACTCCCTGCTTCAGGGCCGAGGCCGGTTCTCACGGACGGGATGTGCGCGGCCTGATCCGGCAGCACCAATTCCACAAGGTCGAGCTGGTGCAGTTGACGATGCCGGAGTCCTCATCTGAGGCACTGGAACAACTGACAGGCCACGCGGAGAAAATTCTCCAAGGGCTCGAGTTGCCCTACCGCGTAATGACCCTGTGCTCGGGAGATGTCGGCTTTTCTGCGGCCATGACCTACGATATCGAGGTCTGGCTCCCGGGGCAGGACCGCTACCGGGAAATCTCCTCCTGCTCGAGTTTTTCGAACTTCCAGGCCCGGCGCGCCCACCTGCGCTATCGCCCGGCCGAAGGCGGGAAAGCCCGGTTGCTGCATACGGTCAACGGGTCGGGCCTGGCCGTCGGCCGGACGTTGGTCGCCGTGCTGGAGAACTACCAGCAGCAGGATGGCTCGGTCGTCGTACCGGAGGTCTTGCGGCCCTACATGGGTGGGTTGGAATTGATCGAACCTGTCTGAGTCTGGAAAAGGCCGGCTTGAATCAACCACCGTGAGATCGTTCGGGCCATGATGCGATGGCCCCGCACGTTGGGATGCCAGGAATCTTCGGGTCCTCGCTGAAGGTCCGAGACAGGATGACGTTTGAAGATTGGCATCAGGTCCATAGTCGGGAAACCGGTAGCTTCAAATCTTTCGATAAGAGCGCCATAGAATTGCATGTCAACCTCGGTGAACCGATCCCAATCACCCCCTTCGGGCCACGAGGGGTAGACGACAACGTAGACCGGAATCCCGTCCGTCACCGAAAATTCACGCACCTGTTCGATCACCTTTCCCATATCGTTCCAATGCCACGCCTGAAGTTGCAGGTCTTTTTGCTGCAAACCCTGATGCTTGCGGCGAAGGAAGGACTTTTTGAGGATATGGCCCACTTTCCGGTGGAGATAGACCCACACCTGGGACCGGGACTGAGCGTAGTACCTGCCGAGCCACCCGTTGGCCCCGTCGATGACGGGATCCGACGCATCGTTGAGATGAAATTGCCAGAGGATGGCGTCGGGTTCAAAACCCTGGACCACACTCTGCATCAACACCAGCTCCTGGGCGGCACAGTAGCCGGTGACGCCGAAAGACAGGCATTCGGTTTTCCGGTCTGGGAATTGGCTTTGCAGATTGCGTTCCAGACGGCGGAAATAGAGTTTCTCTAAAGGGATGTCCCTCTGCATTGTGACGCTATCCCCGACAACCGCCAGCCGAAAGACGTTTTCTTCCTTGCCCTTCGATCGTTCGACATCGCGAAACCCATGGCTGTTGAACTTCCCTTTCCATCCCGGCTTGAGGGTGTAGAGCAAGGGAGGATCAGCCCGAACCGTTCCAAGATCGGCAGCTGTTCGTCCTGCCAAAACCTCCCGCCGTTTGCCGACCTCCCGAATTCGCAGCACCCCCTCGAACAGAACGAAGAAGATCATCAATGAACCCAGAACCATGGCAAAACGCTTCACCAGGTGATGGTACCCTTTCGCCGACCGTTGGAGGTATCGAAATGACCCTGGAAAAACTCAATCAGGCCCTGGTCACTGAGGTCGCTCAATTGAAGGGGGAAGGGCGAGCCAAGGCGCTGGAACGCATCATCGTCGGCTACGAACCGCCTCAGGGCGCCAGAGGACCTCGCTACCGGCTCGAGGGCTCGGACCACGCCTTCATCCGAATGAACTCCAACTCCTACCTCAGCCTCTCCCACCATCCGGCGGTGATGGAAGCCGCCGATCAGGCCGCCCATGATTTCGGTGTTGGACCCGGAGCGGTTCGTTTCATTGACGGCACCTTTTCGCACCACGTAGAGCTTGAAGAGCGTGTGGCGACATTCACCGGCAAGCCCGCTGCCAAGATCTTCAATTCGGCCTACACTTCGAATCTCGGTTTGAGCCTGGCCATAAGCGGACCGAAGACCTTCTGGGTCGGTGACGCCCTCAACCACAACTCGATCATCCGGGCGATGCGCATCGCGGGCGTTCCCCGGGAGAACAAGGCGATTTACGCCCACAACGACATGGACGACCTCCAGCGATGCCTGGAGGATGTGCCCGAGGGCATGGAACGGGTCGTCGTCATCTTCGACGGCATCTTCTCGATGCGCGGCGACTACGCGCCCATCGATGAGATTCATCGGCGCTGCGAGCCCCATCGCGAGCGCTTCCCGCAGGGTCTGGTGACTGTCGTCGATGACAGCCACGGCATCGGCGCCTACGGTGCAACCGGCCGGGGCACCGAGGACTACAGTGGGCAGCAGGCGGACATCACCGTCGGCACCTTCGGCAAGGCTTTCGGCGTCAACGGCGGATTCGTCGCCGGATCAGCCGAATTGACCGAGGCCATCCGCCAGAAAGCCGACACCTATATCTATACCAACCCCTTGAGCGTCGCCGATTGTGCCGCAGCATCGAAGGCTCTCGAAATCGCCGACAGTCCCGAAGGCCTCCGCCTGCTCGAACACCTCCACTCCCGAACGGCCCAATTTCGTCAGGGCATCACGGCACTCGGCTGGGAGAGCATTCCCGGGCCCCACCCCATCGTGCCCCTGTTGGTGAGGGATACCGAACGCACCAAAACCCTCGTTCGCCATTTCTACGACAACGGTGTCTTAGTCGTCGGTCTTGCCTTCCCCGTCGTTCCCAAAGGTGACGACACCATCCGTGTGCAGATCAATGCTGCGCATACCGAGGCGGATATCGACGAGGCACTTGCGGCTTTAAAGCAGTTCTGAAGGATTTTATTGTGGAGGCGGGCGTCTCGCCCGCATCAGGCGAAACACCTGCCTCTACAATTCGACACTGCATCGCAGTGGGTACAGCCGTCTCGGCTGTACCGCCTTTTCAACAACCGGTTACGCCAAGACGGCTCCCTATCTCTTCTTTGCGATCTTGGCCCAGGAGTCCCTCAGGGGCACGGTCCGATTAAAAACCGGCTTGTCGTGGTGATGGTCCACCATATCCGTTATGAAATAACCCTGGCGCTCGAACTGTACACGGCATTCCTTGTCGGCCGTGGCCAGACTAGGTTCTACCTTTGCGTCGGTCAGAATTTCGAGACTTTCCGGGTTGAGCTGCTCCCTGAAATCACTGCCCCCGGCGCCTGGATTGGGGTCGACGAACAGCCGGTCGAAGAGCCTGACCTCGGCATCGAGGGCGTGCCGGGCCGAAACCCAGTGGATCGTTCCCCGGACCTTGCGCCCGTCGGGAGCGCTGCCGCCGCGGCTTTCGGGGTCGTAGGTGCACCGGACCTCGATCACTTCGCCTTCGTCGTTCTTGACGACGCCGGTGCAGGTCACCAGGTAGGCCCAGCGCAGGCGAACCTCTCGGCCCGGCGCCAGGCGCCAGAATTTCCTGAAGGGTTCTTCCATGAAATCCGACTGCTCGACCCAGAGTTCACGTGAGAAGGGCACCTTGCGGGAGCCCATACGCTCGGGGTCGTCGGGCAGGTAGGGCGCGTCGAACTCATCGACCTGATCTTCGGGGTAGTTCTCGATGACGACCTTGAGTGGCCGCAGAACCCCCATCACTCTGGGCGCGGTGGTGTTGAGATGGTCGCGAATGGCCCACTCCAGCAGGGCGATGTCGACGACGCTGTCCCTCTTGGCGACCCCGACGCGCTCGGCAAAGCTGCGAATGGCCTGCGGCGAATAACCCCGCCTGCGAAGACCAGAGAGCGTCGGCATTCGCGGGTCGTCCCATCCGCCGACGATGCCCTCCTCGACCAGTTGCAGAAGTTTGCGCTTGGACATCATGGTGTAGTTGAGGTTGAGGCGAGCGAATTCGATCTGTCGCGGGCCTTCTTCGATGCCGATCGCTTCGAGGTACCACTCGTAGAGTGGTCGGTGGTTCTCGAACTCCAGCGAGCACAAAGAATGCGTGATTTCTTCGATAGCATCCGACTGACCGTGAGCCCAGTCATACATCGGGTAGATGCACCAGTCCCCGCCCGTGCGGTGGTGTTCGGTATGCAGAATCCGGTACATCACAGGGTCCCGCAGGTTGAGGTTGGGCGCTGCCATATCGATCTTGGCTCTCAAGGTCCGGCTGCCGTCGGGGAACTCGCCGGCCTTCATGCGCCGGAAGAGATCGAGATTCTCCTCGATCGATCGATTACGAAATGGGCTGTGGGAACCGGGCTCGGTCAGGGTTCCCCGGGTCTTTCGAATTTCATCCCCCGAAAGATCACAGACGTAGGCTTTGCCCTTGGTGATCAAGAGTTCCGCCCACTCGAACAACTGGCCGAAATAGTCCGACGTGAAGAATTCGTTGTTGCCCCAGTCAAAGCCCAGCCAGGCGATATCCCGCTTGATGGCTTCGACGTACTCGTCTTCTTCCTTGATCGGATTGGTGTCGTCAAATCGAAGATTTGGCGTGAATCGGTACTCCTGGGCGATGCCGTAGCTGATGCAAATCGCCTTGGCGTGGCCAATGTGGAGGTAGCCGTTGGGTTCGGGCGGGAATCGGGTCAGGACCCGGCCGTCGTTGACGCCGGCCTCTACGTCCTTGGCGACTTGGCGCCTGATGAAGTCCAGGTTCTCGGCCGGGTCCTTGGTCATAGTCGTTTCATCGGTCATTTGATGCTCCTTAGGACCTAAAGTGAGTGGTTCTGGCGGATGAGATGGGCTGAAACCTTGAGACTCTGGCGCCTGCAAAAAACACAGGCATACCGGTAGTATGTCGAGGCTTTTTGAGGGTGCCCAGAGGCCAAGGGTTCGGTGCAGATCGCCGCCGAGAATCGCTCACTTTATGGTCCTTAATACTTCCATGGCTCGGCGCATTCGGCTGCGGCAGACCTCTTTGCCCAGAACCGCCATCGTGTCGAACAGGGGTGGCGTTGCGGTGCGGCCGGTGACCGCAACCCGAACCGCCATGAAAACCTCTTTCGCCGTGACCTCGTTTTTCTCACAGAACCGGCGCAACGCGTCCTCAATGCTCTCGACCGTCCAGACCAGGATAGGATCCATAAAATCCTCAAGCAGTCCGCGAAAGAGCTTGGCCGTCTGGGGGCCATTTTTCCCCTTGGCAAGGAGCTTCGTGCGGGCCTTCTCGTCATACTCGACGTCACCGGTGAAAAAGAATCCGGCATAGGCGAAGAAATCCTGCAGCGTGTCGATGCGCTCGTGTGCCAACGGCAGTACCTTCAAGAGATACTCGTCGGACAGCCATTGTTCCTTGAGGCGTTCGAGAATCTCTGCAGCCTCAAGCTCGCGCAGGTATTTGCCGTTGAGCCACGTCAGCTTATCCAGATCGAAGACCGGACCGCCCAGAGAAATCCGCTCCAAGGTGAATTCGGAGATGAACCGATCAAGCGAAAACTCCTCGCGCTCGTCCGGCATCGTCCAGCCCATCAGAGCCAGGTAATTGAGCATGGCCTCCGGCAGAAAACCGGCGCGCTTGAAGTGATTGAGGCTGACCGGGTTCTTTCGTTTGGAGATCTTCGACTTGTCGGCGTTGCGCAGCAGGGGCAAATGGCAGAAGACCGGCAGATCCCACCCGAAGGCTTCGTACAGGCGCACGTGTTTGGGCAGGGATGAGATCCACTCTTCTGCTCGGATGACGTGGGTGATTCCCATCAGGTGGTCGTCAACCACATTGGCCAGATGGTAGGTCGGAAAGCCGTCCGACTTGACCAGGACCTGATCGTCGACCTGGGCGTTGTCGATCGAAATCGTGCCCCGGAGTAGATCAACCACCGTGCTCTCGCCTTCGTCCGGCATTGCCAGGCGAATGACGTGTTCCTCGCCGGCTGAACGCCGGGCAGCGGCCTCTTCAGGCACTACCTGGCGGCAGAATCCGTCATACCCAAGGGCCAATTTGTTCTCACGCTGATGAGCCCGAAGCTCGGTCAGCCGTTCCCGCGTGCAGAAGCAGGGGTAGGCATCACCCGAGGCCACCAGCCTCTCCACGTGCTCCGTGTAGATCTCGGACCGTTCACTCTGCCGGTAGGGCCCTGAGGGACCACCGACATCCGGTCCCTCGTCCCATTCCAGGCCCAACCAGCGCAGGGCCTCAAAGATCATCTCTTCGCTGGCGGTGTTGGACCGTGTCCGGTCGGTGTCCTCGATGCGAAGGATGAACTGGCCGCCGTGTTTCTTGGCCAGGGCGTAATTGAACAGGGCGACGTAGGCCGTACCGACGTGGGGATCCCCTGTCGGGCTGGGCGCGATTCGTGTTCTGACGGAATGACTCATGAAACTCTCCAAAAAAACACCGCCTCGAAGGCGGCGTGAATCGAATGGCGGTGAGGGCGGGATTCGAACCCGCGGTCCGCGTTTCCACGGACAGCCGCTTAGCAGGCGGCCCTGTTCAACCACTCCAGCACCTCACCGAGTGGGA
>RCNC010002026.1_pt1 | contig 13582 bp, 11 predicted proteins | sample 2041301 | NCBI WGS metagenome assembly RCNC01 (sample SAMN09708231, study PRJNA481090) | Marine sediment metagenome, whole genome shotgun sequencing project. | biome: marine sediment; feature: ocean; material: sediment; isolation source: Sewage treatment plant 13A marine sediment (STP13A) ... | reverse complement strand
CCCTCAACCCCCTCCGCATGAACCGCCGCCTGATATTGCAGCAGAGCATATTCCTGGTACCGGGGGACATTACGAAATCCTTCGTGGACAATCTTCGGGCCCTCGGTGATCCGGATGATCTTCTGGTGGAGATCCAGCTCTCCGGAAAAAGGACCTTCCTCGAGGAAGCCACCCGGGAACTCCTGGCCATGAACATGAGCTCGGCCACCCTCTTTCCGGGCCTGGACGGGTTCGCCAAGAACCTGACCTCCCTGATTCCGTTTTCCTACCTCAGAGCAGTGGACTCAAAAGTCGGCCTGGAGTAGGCCCCCGCCGGGTAGCCCGCCGGGTAGCACCCGGCGGGACCCGACCCTTACCCCACATCTGAAATAATCTCCCCTTACAGGGCCTCTCCTTGCATTGTTTCTTTTGTTGCGCATATGACACAAGCATCCTTACATTCGTGCCACCAAACCAAATGTTCTTGTTACTACAGGTTTTTCCGAGAAACCTACGTACGTAGTGTATTGGAGACGTTCGTGACACCGGTAAATCCTTCCATTCCAGAGGCTAAACGCCTGGAATACCTGCGTTTACATTACCTGGATGGAATGCCCCTCGCCGAGTTCCATCGACTCCTGACACAAACAGATGATTACAAAATCAGCTATGCCGGGCTCAGGAACTACCACACCACCCGGAAAGCCCCTGTCGACTACTACGCCCAGGTAAGCCGAGTCTTCAAGGTTCGCCTTGAGTGGCTTCTTTTTGGTGACGGGGAGATGACGGTGCCCCTGGAGGAGGCCTCTGAGGCGCATAAAGACGCCTCCGGCTGGCTGGAATTCCTCCCTCGGGTAGCTCCAACCGTATGGGATCCTACCGATCCGGTGGCTCAGGCGGCTTTTCTGGATTGCTTGCGGAAACTCGACCTGGCTCGACCCGGGACCAGGCCCCTCACCCCGGCCCAAAGGGAAAACCTTGTCAGGGTCCTGGACACACTCGTGGCTGGGACGCTTTGGATTCTCAGGGGGGATAAGAAGGTACCTCGGCAGGCTGTGCGCCAGGTGATCCTGGCGCTCGGGCAGGGGCTCCCAGGCCCGAAAAAGGGAAGCCCCTACCCGGCGATCTTACGACGTATGAAAATGACGGAGGAACCCCCGCAAGGGTGACCTCACCCCCCAAGAGTGACCTCGAGCCTTACTTCGTCAGGAATCTCCCCTACAAATCGCGTCCATGAGTGTAATTTGTATGGGAATCGTGTAGGAGAGCTGGTCTCCCGGAAGCAAGGACGCCTCACGTGTAACGCAGGTGGGGCCCCCGAAGAGCCGGAATTCCAGCCGGCCCGTCCGTGCCCGGTCCATTGGGATCAGAAAGGTGTCCTCACTGAAAGACTTGACCCTCCCTACGCGCTGCTGAACACCATCAAGGAACACGAAGATATCCGCTTCAATCCGTTGTTCATTGATGACCTCAAGCGTGACGCCGACACCCGGTTCCACCGGCTCCGCTGCGGCCCCGCTCCCTGACCCGCCCCCGCTGGTTGAGCATCCAGGCAGGACAACGGCTAAAGCGCAGAGTGCGGCCATGCGGGTGATGCCAGACCAATTCATCATCATTATTCTCCCTGTATGGCACTTCCATTACGGAAGGATCGTTACCTTCCCCGTGAATATACGATATTTCCGTCGACGATCGTCATTTCCACATTCATATTCAGGATTTCCCTGGGATCGATTTCCATCAAATTCAGGTCACACACTGTAATATCAGCGAGTTTCCCGACTTTCAGGGATCCGCGAATATCATCCTCAAAAGCGGCAAAAGCATTATTGATCGTGTAGCCCTTCAATGCCTCGTGCACACTGATCTTCTGCTCGGGGAACCACCCACCCTCCGGCGTATGGTTCAACGTCGTCCGGTTCACCGCGGCGTGGATGAGATATTTCGGATGCATGTGATATTCGGCCGCCGAGGTTCCCGGCCAATCCGACCCGAAGGACAACATGGCGTCATTCTCCAGGAGGGACTGGAAAGCATATGCCCCTTTACTCCGCTCGTGGCCGATTCGTTCCTCCATCCACCGCATATCATCGGAAATATGGTAGGGGTTCACCTCTGCGATTACCCCCAGTTCTTTGAATCGGGGGAAATCGGAGGGGCGGATGACCTGGGCATGGATTACCCGGAACCCGGTGAGGTCCACTCCCTCGTTTTTCGCCCGCTCATAGGTGTCGAGCATGAGGGCGACGCCCCGGGTGCCGATGGCGTGGACATTCGGGACGAATCCGGCGTCCAGACCCGCTTTCATGAGGGTGTACATCTTCTCCATATCGCCTTCCATCATCCTGCTGTCGTTTGATGTGTGGCGGCGATAATGGCCATAGTTGTCCGGCTCATCGTCGTACGGCTCGAAGAAGAGTGCCCCGTGAGTCCCCATGATACCATCGATATATCCCTTCAAAGCCCCATATCTGAGCCATCCGTCAGGCTCCTTGGTAGTGGGGTGTAAGCCCATGGTGAGACCGGCGTTACCGAGATCCGTCCCCCTGGAAAGATCCGGGCGGAGCCAAACCCGCGTGGTGAGCTCACCCTTTTCCTGCAACTCGGCGAAGCGGGCGGTCTGATCAGGGGTGGCGATGTCGTGAATCTCGACGATTCCGGCCTCCCGGAGGGCCTTCAATGCCGCCCGGTTCTCGTTCAGCATGCGCTCATGTGATTTGGGCTTCCTCACGGTCCTCAGGCGGCTGAGGGCCTCGGATCCCCGGTAGATGAGCCCCGTCGGGACCCCGTCGGCGTTGAGTTTCATCCCCTCAACGGGAGCCTCCTCCAATCCTGCGGCCTGTAGAGCGGCCGTATTCGCCAGGTACAAATCACTATCGAAGCTGTTGAGGAGGACAGGAAAGTCCGCCGTCATGCCATCGATGGTCCAGCGCTCCGGTTCCCAACGGGTTTCGCTCTTCTGGTCGGCTGTCTCAGCACCCATGGACCATTCTTCGTAGGCACCCCACAAACCACCGGTGATCCACTCCCCCGGCTCCAGGATGGGAACGAGGCGAGCGATCTCCTGCACCAACCCCTCGTCGTCAGCAACGGCCATCAGGTTGGCGTCGTTGATGAGCCCGCCGGCATTGTTGAAGTGCATGTGGCCGTCAATGAACCCCGGAACCACAAATTTCCCCTCAAGGTCGACGACCTCGGTATCCGGGCCCCGATATGCATCCGTCGCCCCATCGTCCTCCAGAACGGCCGTAATGGTATTGCCGGTAACCACAACGGCAGAAGCCCAGGGCTGGCTCTCCTCCATGGTGTAAACCGCACCATTCAGAAGAATCAGATCGGCCGGATTGTCAGACGTGTATTGGGGGCCGCAGGACAAGGCCGTGAAAACCGCGAGCGCACCCACCACTGAGGTAAAAAACCGCTGCATGACACGAACTCCTATATCCCAGGAACGGTCGAGATACTTATCCGAAGACATTGTATGACTGGTTAAGGACAGCGGGCAACTTAAGGACAGCGGGCAACCGGTTCCTACCCTTCCCTACCCAGGCCACCGGTTGCATGCCAGATCGACGGAAGGGATGCATATCACCTGTGTCTTGTGGACAGATGCGCGCCGCCCAGGCCTTGCCGCCAACTCCTGGAAACCTCCATCATCCCCGTCCACAGCATTTGCGCATTGGCGTGTAGCCAGGTTAAGCTTTCGGCGAATCAAAAACACAACCTGAAGAAGGCCGGGCCTCGCAGCCTGCGAAACACCGTCAAAGGACGGATTTCTCCCCTACGGAAAGACGGAGGAAACATGGGCGTTTCAACTCTATCCCCTCAGGACGAACAAGCCTTGAAGGACATCACCAAACTCCACCTGAAGTGTTGTATCGCAGCGGACTGGAAGACCTGGATGACCACATGCTCGGAGGACGTAATCCTCCTTCCTCCAGATTCCATGGGAACTCACGGCCTCGACGAAGGGCAGGCAATGTTCGAGACCTTTCCCACTACCCTGGAGTTCGAAGGGGAGCCATCGGTCATCAAGGGAAGCGGCGACATGGCTTTCACCAGCGGATACTGCAAGGCCAAGCTTGTACTCGACGGTACTCCGACGGATGTGGGCATGAAGTGGTTGGCCCTTTTTGAGCGGCAGGCCGACGGGGGATGGAAGGTGATCGCCGACATGTGGAACGACGCGCCGCTTTGATAGGGTGCCTCAGGATTCAAAGCCCCCGAACCACCCCAAAAGCCAGGAGTGTAGCATGAAATTCAGACTCATCTGGGAGATCCACCCGGACAAGAGGCAGGATGTAATGACGGTTTTCGCAGGGATGGAGCTGGCTGATTACAAGGCCGCATCCGGCCCGGGCATCAAGATCATCGGACGCTGGCACGACGTCATGAATATGACGGGTGTTGTGATTTGTGAGGCCGACGACGCGGAGGCCGTGGCCCGCTGGGTCACTCAATGGCATACGGTCTGCGACTTCGACCTGGTCCCGGTTTTGGAGGACGAGGAAGCCCACGCCCTGGCCCGGGAGATGTACCCGGTAGGGTGAGTAGGACTCAGAAAAGGGCGGCCCCACCCGGGGGCCGCCCTCTTCTTGTCCAACGACGTCCACAACGCATCCCCGGAAGTACCAGCCGGCCTAACCGGGATCGACCCCCCCCTCCGGTCCGGAGGACAAGGCCTGAATCCCATCCTCGGACCCATCCCCGACCAAGACCCGCCTATGGAACCCTTCCAAGGCCCGCTCAGCCAGGGCAAGCGCTAGTTCGGCCGTGAACTCCTCGGCTGCGAGGGCGTCCCGGCGCCTTAGACGGACCACCAACTCAGCCGGGTGTTTCAGCTTAAGGCCCTCCTCTCCGGCGAGGATATCGAAGGCCCGCAGGTCGGTAGCTGTCAGCACGAGCCTGAGCCCGGTTCCGAACTTCCACCACGGCCGTCGCACTGTCCCACCGGCCAGAGCACCAAGTGGAACTTCCACCTCCTGGACCGGCTCCATCTCTTCGTCCGTCCTGATCTCATCCCCTAGAGTCTGGGTCATCCTGGTGAGCCGCCATTGGATGATCAGGCGGTCACCATCCAAATGAAGGAGGCCGTGGACCCTCTCCGTCGTCGTGATGATCGACGCGGCCCCCAGGACGTCCCGGCTACGCCTGAGGGAAAACGGAAGCGCCGCGAAATGGCTCATGTCCCCGCTTACCTACCTCCCCCTCCCCGGCTCCGGTTGGGAAATTGCGGACGGGGCGTTTTGGTGTATCCCTCAGTCTGAAGGCGTTCCATCACTACCTCGATGGCCTTCTCCAACTGGGGATCTCGACCCTCGATGACATCTTTGGGCGTCATCTCGGAGTCGAAGTCAGGCGCGACGCCTTCGTTCTCAATGATCCACTCCCCTTCTTTACTGAAGATTCCGAAGTTCGGGGCGGTCACCGAACCGCCGTCCATGAGTCCGGGGGTCCCGCCGATTCCAACGAGCCCGCCCCAGGTGCGTTTTCCGATCAGCGGCCCAACCCCTGCCTCACGGAAATAGAAAGGCATCCAGTCGCCTCCCGATCCTGCATTCTCATTGATGATCATGACCTTGGGGCCAAAGTTCGCTGCGAAGGGTGAGGTGTAATCGGGGCCGGTGCGGGGAGCCCAATAGTTGAGCAGCTCCTTCCCGAGATATTCGACGATATAGTTAGCGACCTGTCCGCCACCATTGAATCGCTCGTCGATGACGAAGCCTTCCTTGTCCTGCTGGGAGAAGAAGTACCGGTTGAAGTAGGTGTAGCCGCCGCTCCCGGTATTGGGCAGATAGACATAGCCGATCTTCCCATCGGTCATCTCCTCCACCTTCTTCCTGTTCCCTTCCACCCAGTCCCGGTTCCGTAGGGAGTTCTCGCTGCCGATGGGCACGACCGTGACCTCCCGGGCCCCGGTCATATTCGGCTGGGCGTTTACGGTCAGGGTGATTTGTTTGCCCGAAGTGTTCTGGAAGAGGGCGTAGATATTTTCCTCCGGCCCCACTTCCCTGCCATTCACCGCAAGAACGTAGTCCCCTTCGTTCACGGAAACGCCTGGCTCCGTCAGGGGGGCCCGCAGGTCGGGATTCCAGTTCAGCCCACTGAAGATTTTCTCCAGGCGGTACCGGCCGTTCTCTATGGAAAAGTCGGCGCCGAGGAGCCCACCCGGCACGCTCTCCACCGACGGGAAAGCGCCTCCCCGGACATAGGAGTGGCCGACGCTCAACTCACCCAACATCTCGCTGAGGAGGTAGTTCAGGTCGCTTCTGTGGGCCAGGTCGGGTAGATAGCCAGCCCATTTTTCGTAATTCGCTTCCCAGTCCACCCCATGCATGTTGGGGGCGTAGAAGTAGTCCCGGTTCAGGCGCCAGGCGTCTTTGAACATCTGGGCCCATTCCTTCAACGGATCGACTTGAACCTCGAGATCGTCCAGATCGAGCTGCCCGTCACCTGATTCCGGGCTGCCTTTCGTCTCCACGATCCCCCAGTTCTGCCCCGCCCGGTAAAGCATCTTCTCCCCGTCGGCGGAGATGGCGAAGGCCGAAACCCCCGACAGATATGTGTCCGACTCCCGCTCTGTGAAGTCATACTTCATCACTGAAGAGCCAGATCGATAGAAGAGTTTTCCGCCCTTGATGGAGCTCAGAAGACTGTACGATCCGGCACTGCCGGGCAGGGCCAGAATCCGCTGTCCGATATTGGCGAAATCGATCCTGAAGGGTTCGGCCTCGTCGTCCACTTCCTCTGCTTCCGCCCCCGCAGCTTCCTTGATTTCCTCGTCATCGCTCTCCGGTTGGAAGGGAGAGGGGAGGTCACTTCGCAGGACAGTGATATAGATGTTGTAGGTGACGGGGTGGTCGTTGGATGACATATCCAGACCGCTTTTGGTCATTCCGGAGTTCGTGCTCGCCCGGAAGAACAGATACTTCCCGTCGGCATCAAAGACCGGCTCTGCCGCATCACTCAGGCCGTCCGTGATCTGGTGCCTCGAGCCGTCCTCCATGGAATACACCCAAATGACGCCGAAGCGGTTCACGCGACGCTTCTGATAGGTGATCCATTCCCCATCAGGCGACCAAGCCGGAGCATCCGCCATGTCGTCAACTAGGGTCAGCCCCTGGGACGCAACGTCGATCACCCAGATATTCCCCGTTTTGTCCGTAAAAACGACCTTGTCGCTTTCCGGTGACCATGAGGGGTTGTAGAAGAAGGTTGGATCGTCTACTGCGATCTTCATCGGTTCTTCTTTCCCGAGTTGATCACGGATATGCACCGCATATTCACCGCTCTCATCGGAAAAGTAGGCGACATACTTACCGTCAGGTGACCAAGCCGGGTTTCGCTCCATCACTCCCGGTGTTTCCGTCAGATTCCTTATATCTCCCTTGTCGGCGGGGACGGTCATGATCTCGCCATGGGCCTCGAATACCGCCCGCATTCCGGCAGGTGAGACATGAAAATTCCCAATCTCACTCTCAACGTTCTTGAACCGGGGCCGGATATGGACGTCGTCGCTATTCACATTCACAACGACCTGGCTTGTCATGCCGGAGGCCGGATCGAAGGTGTAGAGATATCCCTCCCGAGCGAATATGAGCTTGCCGGCGCCGGCGGAAAGATATTTGATATCGTAGGCTTCCTTACCTTCGACCTCGTCTAGTGCGCCGGTGTTCGTGTCGTATGCGAAGATATTCATATCCAGGTTTCTATCGGAGAGGAAATAGACTGTCTCTCCAATCCAGACCGGATAAGTGTCACTCGCATTTACGTGAGGAATCTCAACGTGGGTCCAGTCATTCAGGTTGATGACCCAGGTTGGGGTAGTCCTTCCCCCCCGATACCTCTTCCAGGTCCCGAATGCGTTCCCGAGTGGGGTGTAGGCCATGGAAGCCCCATCGGGGGAATAGGAAGCCAGGTAGGCCCGTGGAATGGGGAGTTGGTCCGGATAGCCGCCATCCACCCCTATGGTGAAGAGTTGGCTTTGCCGGTTAGGGTTGAATCGGTTGGATGTGAACAACACCTTCGTCCCGTCAGGCGTCCAGCCCTGGACGTTATCCCCCCCAGGGTGGTACGTAAGCCGTTTCGGGCTCCCGCCTTCCGCCGGGATGATATAGACGTCGGTGTTCCCGTCATACTGCCCGGAGAAGGCGATCCAGCGGCCGTCCGGAGAGAATTTCGGGGAAGATTCTGTGCCGATGTGGGCAGTTAGGCGGCGGGCATCTCCCCCGGAGGCCGGGGCCGTCCAAAGGTCGCCTGCGTAGACAAAGACCACCAGCTCGGCGCTGAGGTCCGGCTGATGGAGCATCCGAGTGCCATCTTCCGCGCGGAGCCCGGAAATCATGAGGACACAAAGGCCAAATCCTAGAAACAGTCCTCTCATACCAATTCTCTCCTCTTAAGAACGGTCCGACCTCACCCTCCTGGGAGGAAGGTGGTGAGGACCATATCCCTCAGGCGACTGGAAGAACCTCTGTAGCGATTCGCAAAGATAATAATGGCCGCTTCCTCATCCGGCACCCGGAAGAAGTTGGCGACAAACCCCGCCACCATGCCACTGTGGGAAATACTCTGATGCCCCATGTGTTCGCCGATCCCCCATCCGAAAGCATAGCCGGTGCCTTCCCCGTTGGGCAGGATAACCGGCGTCCACATAGCCTCCTTTGATGCAGCAGACAGGAGGCCGGTCCCGTAGAGAGCCTCGTCCCATTTCGCCATATCGTGGACGCTGGACACGATTCCCCCGGCACCAAGGGTGGAGGAAGTTTGGGTCGGGTCCCGGTTAACCAGATCACCGGTTCCGTTCACATAGTAGCCAGCCGCCCGATGGGGGATGATCCGCTCCGGGTCGGCCATTCCGGTCTGGGTCATACCCAGAGGGCCAAAAATCCGAGCCTGGAGGACCTGTCCCAGGGGACGACCCTCAACCCGCTCCACGATGAGACTCAGGAGGAAATACCCTGTGTTGGAATAGTACCAGCCGGTGCCTGGTTCGAAGTCCATGGGCCGAGTGTGGGCCACGCGGATAATCTCCTCCGGTGTGAACCGGAACCGATAGGCCTCGTAGGTCTGGATCTCCTCGTAGTCCGGGATGCCCGAAGTGTGGGTGAGTAGTTGGCGGATGGTCACGCCCAACCACTCGCTTGGAAGGTCGGGCAGATACTGATGGATAGGATCATCCAGCCCCACCCTTCCCTCCTCGACCAGGAGCATGGTGGCGGCGGAGACGAAGGCTTTACTGATGGACCCGATTTCGAAGACGGTGCTGTCGGTGGCCTGGACCTGGAGTTCGACGTTGGCCAATCCGTATCCCTTCCAAAACACCAGGCTCCCCCGGGAGGCCACACCGACCACGACCCCCGGAATGTTCATATCAGCCATCTCGGCTTCGATCTGTCGATCCAGGTCCGCCAAGGCGTCAGGGGTGGGTTGGGTGAGCTGGCCTGAAACGGGACCAAGAGCCGGTCCCGCCAGGGCCGTCGAGAACAACACGAAGGAGAGGACTCCGGTGAGTGACTTCCGGTCCATGAGTTTCGACTCCGGTTGTTGGGGGCCCGGTGTGGAGAAGGGCATCGGTTGGTTTGGAACCGGAGGCGGTCGCTTAGAGCTCGCCTCTATGTGCCCTGACGGAAAACTCTTCCTCGCTCATCCGGATATACTTCACAGCTTCCACCAGCCCAATTATCGACGGAATCCCCGTCCAACAGAACATGGCGTAGAGGAGACCCTTCCCCGGCTTATCCAGGTAAAACTTATGAGCGCCGAAGCCGCCCAGGACCAGGGCGAGAGCAACCGAAATAGACCGGTCCTTCGGCGGTACCGAGTATCCTGCCACCTGTGAGGAGCCAATCGCGGATTGTAGGGAAAAGCCTGGCGACTTCTTGGTCTCACAGTCGGCACAAAAGCCCCGGGCCGCCCACTGGTTCTTGATGGGAGTGGCACAGGTTTGGCAGTCACGACTGATCCACTCGCCGCAATGACGGCACTTCTGCGCGGATGGGGTAACCTCCCCTTCACAGAAGGGGCAAACGGCCGTCTCTGTCATTCTGACTCCAACCTGGGTTCGTGGACCTTAGCTACCAGCCCAATATCCTTCGGAAGAGGCTTCCATACAACCCGGACGGGAGCCCCTACCTTATCCTTACGCACTGGTCCAGGATTTCCCTCTGGACTTTGTCGGGATCGTCCAGAATCTCGAAGAACTCGTCCAGGTACTCCGTCGTATCCTTCAGCCGGTCCGGCTCCAAGCCATCCATGCTCTGCCAGAGCCCATAGATCTCCGCCTTATTTTCCTTAAAGAGATCGATCACAGCCTGGTACTGGTCTGTTTGGCGGCCCACCTGGTCGGGGCAAAAACCCCGGAAATGGCGGTCTCGGACGGACCGGATCGGCAGGCTCTGGTCGGGGACGGCATAGCGGGCATCCACGATTCCGCTGAAATCGAAATCGAAAGGCACCGGGAATGGACGACCGTTGGGATCCCGGAGGAGCTCCATATTGTGCATCTCTGCCCCGGACCAGTCCGTGTTACCGATCATGTACTGGAAAAACTCAACCAGGATGGCGTGTCCCTTGTCCAACAAAACCGGGTTGAGTTGGCCACCCGGCCAGTCCCACTTGATAAAGCCGTTTCGTTTGGCCAACTCCGAGTCGTCCTCGATAAGAAAGGCATAGCGGGTGAAGGTCTCGTCTTCGCCGGTTTCGTCCACGTAGGTGATCTGTGCCATCCGAACCCGGAAACTCCGGGGCGTGAGGGCGTTGAACATCCGATACACGAGATACTCGGATAGAACGTACTGTTGCCAGTAGTCCTGTTTGAGTTTACAGGGCGAGACCAGCTTGATCTTGTCCTGGATTTCGAACAGGGTGCCCACCACTTCGCCCTTCTTCACGTTTAGCCGGAGTGGTGGGAAATCGCAGTTGCGCTTCGAAAGGCGAAAATTCCCCCGGGTACCAATCAGAATTTCCTGAATCTCGGTTATGCCGCTGGATCCGGTCCATTCCAGGATGGCAGGCCGCTCCTCCGAGTCCACCCTAGCATCCCGATCTTCCCGGCTGAGAGAACGAAAGTCCGCCGTCAGTGTCAGCTGGATGAGTTCATGTGAGCTGAAGAGGGGCGCATTTTCCGCCTCCTCCACCTTCTCGGGAGTCGGATACTCAGGCTGTTCCTGTGCAGCCCGGAGGGCCCTGGGCGCGGCAACCGTGAACAACAAGACCAGAAGTAGCAACACCCGGGGGGACAGGGTCATGTATCTGCCTCTTGGATTGGAAGAGCTTTGTTTCTGGGAAATACGGTTTAAGGTACAATTTTCCGCAGGAAATGATCCCGGCGGCTAGGCAGGTGTCCGTTGGGGACAACCCATCCCTGGCTCGAACTTCGGCCCCTAGTCCTTCGGACCCACCTTCCTCCGGCCTTGAACGAATTTGCTGAGAAGGAGGAACAACCCCCCAAACAAGGCTAGGAGCAGGACCCGCCAAATGGGTTCTACGGCTGCCAAGTCCACAAGCAGGACCTTCACCACCACCATCAAAAGGGTGGCCATCCCGACCTTTTGGAGGACCGATCGATTCATCAGATAGCCCGCCACCAGGACCATCGTCCCTTCCAATCCGAACGCCAGGCTCATGAGGGCCTGACCCTGCGGAAGCGGTTCCAACTCCCTCGCGGTCCAGAGCAATAGACCGGCGTATGCAACAGAGAAATAGCGCCATTTCACTTCTTTAGCGGTCGAGAGGAAGCCGATGTACACCGCCGCTCCCAGGGCCGCCAGATCTACGAAAGAGGTGAGATCGCCACCCAGAAGGTTCCTTCCGATTTGCATCCCATTCACGAAAAATGCCAGGACGAGAAAGGCCGGAACATGGCCGAGGTAGGAAAGGAAGAGGCTCTTCCACCGGACAGCCGACACCTGGGTCAATACGGCCGCCAGAACATAGGCCAAGTAAAGGAACGAGGTGTGGGCGGCCAACTCCCGGCCCAAGAAAGCCAAGGAGCCCAGATAGGCGGCGATGAAGAATCCCTGCCGACCTCCAGAATCGTGGAGACGGGTTCCGCTGAACACGGCGCCACCGATGGCGGCCAAATCGAAAATGGAAGAAAGGTCACCCTCGAATAGGGTCCCTCCAAGCAGCAGCCGGGAGAGGAAGAGAGTGAGGACCACCACCTCCATCACAATGCCCGACCCCAGGATCACCCTGCTTCCCTTTCTGGAACCCACGGTGATAAGAGCTACAGCCTCTGCGATGAAGGCGAGATAAAGGACATCCCCCTTCAGGATGAGGCCGAGGCCGACCGTGGCGAGGAGAAGGGCCACGAACCACTGGGTGCTGGCCGAATCCTCGGGATTACGGGCCTTGGAAATCCATTGTCCGACTCCAAGTGCCGAAAGGGCGACACCGGAGAAGACCCATCCGAGCTGGACCTGGGACAAGTCCCAGAGCCAAGCCGTGAGGAAGATGGCCGCCAATGGCATGACGAGTGAGAGTAGGTCCAGGTGGGCGCTCCAAGGCACTTCGTAGGGTGCGCCTTCAGGACGAGTCCATTTCTCGGGGTTTCCGGCCCGGAGTTCGGCTCTCAAGAGAGGGATCAGCCAGAAAACCAGGGCGCAAAAGGCTATCCCCCCCTGTAAGACCCATATGGAGGTTGAAGTCTGGGAGCCTGCCTGGCTCACGGCGACGGACAACACCAGCCAGGAGGTGACGGCTGCCAGAAGGAAGACCGCCCTCCAAGCACGGGCCATATAGATAGTCCCAACCGAGGCAACGATGAGAGACACATAGAGGGCCAGACCAGCTACATCTGTGGTCTGAGCGGTAAGAAGGAGCGGTGTGGCCAGAGCGCCGATCAGCCCGACGATGGCAAGGGCCTGCAACCCGCTCCGGAGGGACAGGAAAATACCGAGAGCCGATGCCACCAAGAGGAATCCAAAGGCCGCCGGGTACGAGACCAGGGAGTACCACTGGTGGCCGGTATACCCAGTGATAAAGAAGGTAGCGATGGCGCCCCCGGCCAAAGCGGTACCAATGGGCTCACCCTTGCTCGCTCCCTTGAAGCCCATGGCCAACAAGGCGGCGCCCGCCAGGACCCCGATCCCGAGCCGCACTGCTGGAACAAGCCACCCCTGATCGATGGAGTACTTGAAGAAATAGGCCACGGCGAGCAAAAGGATGCCGATTCCCAACCGGCTGAGGAACACTTCGGTGAGGGGCCAAACGCCGAGGCGCGTGAGGATGGGTACGGCGCTGCTGGGTTCTGTTTTGCCCGGACCCGGTGTGTCGGACCACCAGGTTCCCGCTTTGGGGGCTCCACCGGCCTCGACACGGTCGCCTTGGAGTTGGTGAAAACACAGGGCGACCATCAAGCTGCCCAGGTTGGGGAAGCTCTAAAGGACAAGCTCCAGGTGAGGGTTCAAACCCTTGGTAGAGGCGCGGCTTCCCCAGGGGTGGAAGTTTGGTGGGAATTGATGGAGGGTCCGGGTGGGTCGCTGGACTCCGCCCTCACCACTACAGATTCCCTCGGCCTTGCAGAGGCCGGATTCACCCTGGGGCCGGCGTTGGGGACCTACCGAATCCAGGCACGGGTCAAGGGCATGGAAGCTCCCCC